>Ga0299914_10000835_pt1 | contig 19484 bp, 11 predicted proteins | sample RVTome_10_FD_201361 | JGI IMG/M metagenome (GOLD analysis project Ga0299914, IMG submission 201361) | Soil microbial communities from uranium-contaminated site in the Upper Colorado River Basin, Wyoming, United States - RVT153D57 (version 2) ...
CGAGCAGCACCCCATCGCGGGTGGCCGCGGCGCCGTACACCGGCAGGTGGGCGCCGATCTCCACTACGAGTGCACCAGGCGGTCGCGCAGCTCGTCGCCCTGGATCATCTGGGCCAGGCGCGAGCGCTGGATCTTGCCGCTGGAGGTCTTGGGGATGGTGCCGGTACGGACGAGCAGCACGCGGGCGGGCCGGTGGCCGCGCGCCCGGTGCACGCGGGCGACGATCTCCCGCACGAGCGCGCGGTACTCGCCGTCGGCGGGGGTCTCGCCGCGCACCTCGGCCACCACGTGCAGGCGCTGGGTCCCCGCCCGCTCGCTGTCGAGGCCGACGGCGGCCGAGTAGCGGACGCCCGGCACGTGGTCGACGACCTCCTCGATGTCGGCGGGCAGGACGTTCTCGCCCCCCAGGATGATCACGTCCTTGAGCCGGCCGGTGATGAAGAGGTATCCCTCGTCGTCCAGCAGGCCGAGGTCGCCGGTCCGGAGCCAGCCGTCGGCGGTCAGCACCCGCGCCGTCGCCTCGGGGTTGTTGTAGTAGCCCTTCATCACGCCCGGGCTCTTCACGCACACCTCGCCCTCGAGGCCGGCGCCGAGCACGGCGTCGCCCGCGGCGCCGTCGGTCTGGGGCTCCATGATGCGCACGGCCACGCCGCGACAGGGTCGGCCGACCGAGACGAACCGCCCGCTCGGGTCCACGCGCAGCGGCGTGTCCCGCGGCCAGATGGCCACCGCCAGCGTCGCCTCGGCCAGGCCGTAGCAGGGGCAGATGGTTCGCCCCAGCCCGAAGTGGCTCTCGAACGCCTGGATGGTGGAGATCCGCACCGGCTCGGCGCCCGACAGGGCGGCCTTGAGCGAGGTGAGATCGAGCCCGGCGGTGTCGCGCAGGTGGCGCACGCAGTTGCGGTAGCCGAAGTCCGGGGACACGGTGAAGGTGGCGCCGATCTTCGTGATCAGGTCGAGCCACTGGCGCGGGTTCCGCAGGTCGGGCGGCAGCAGCCACAGGGGCGTGCCGGTCAGCGGCGGCGTGAAGGCGCACCCGATCAGCCCCATGTCGTGGTAGAGGGGCAGCCACGACACCACCCGGTCGTCGATGGTGATGCCGGCCGCCTCCGACATGAACCGGCAGGTGGCCATGACGTTGTCGTGGGTGAGCATCACCCCGCGCGGGTGGCCGGTGCTGCCGGAGGTGTACTGGATGAACGCCAAATCGCCGGGCGCCGCCTGGCGATCGCGTGGCGCTGCGGCCGCGACGTCGAGATCGTTGGGCTCGACGATCGCCCGGACGCCGGGCGCCTGCGCCACGCTCTGGTCCACGCCCGCCCGGAACCATCCGATGGTGGCGACCGCCACCGCCTCGGCGTCGCGCAGCACGCCTGCGGTGGCCTCGATGCCCAGCGTCGGGTAGAGCGGCACCGGCACGGCGCCCAGTCGCACGCAGCCCACGAACGTGTAGAAGAACTCCGCGCAGGTTGGATAGATGAGGGCGACCTTGTCACCCGGTCGGACCCCGGCCCGGGCCAGGCCGGCCGCGTAGCGGCCGGCCTGGGCCCAGAGCCGCCCGTAGGTCACCGTCTCGTCGAACAGCGAGAAGTACTGCACGTCGGGTGAGGCGGTGGCCCGCCGGCGCAGCATCTCGCCGAGCGTGCCCGCGTCGCGGGGTTCCGGAGCGGCCATGCGGCCTCCTCTCAGGGGCGCGCGTCGAGCGTCGCCGCGGTGTCGTGTTCGAGGCCGTCGCGCAGATAGAGGATCCGGACGACGTCGCCGCGGCGGTGCGTGCGCAGCGCCGTCCGCAGATCGTCGAGGCTGTCGATCCCGCGCGCGCCGAGGCGGACGAGGACGTCGCCCTCTCGCAGCCCGGCTCGGCCCGCCGCGCTGTCCGGCACGACCCGGAGCAGCCGCAGCCCGTCGGTCTCGGCCAGGCCCTCGGTCCAGACTCCCAGGAACACCGGGACGGCGGCGCCAACCTCCCGGGCTCCGGGCGAGCGCGCCGGGGGGCGGGCCAGCGCCACGTAGGCAGGTCGGTCGGCGGCGGCCAGCCGCATGACCAGGCGCGCGGCCAGCGCGGCCACCCGGGCCATGCCCGCCGCGTCGAGCTTGTCCGCGGTGTCGCCCGGCCGGTGATAGTCGGCGTGAAGGCCGGTGTGGAAGAAGAGCACCGGCGCCCCGGCGTCGTAGAAGCGGCTATGATCGGAGGGCCCGAAGGGCGAGTCACGCAGCGCGACGTCCACGTTCACCACGCGGGCGGCCTCGGCCACGACGTCGCGCAGCCCGCGGCCGCTCTCGACGCCGCCCACGGTGAGTCGGCCCTCGCCCAGACGGCCCACCATGTCGAAGTTCAGCATCGCCACGGTCCGGTCGATCGCCACCGATGGCCGGCGCACGTAATGCTCGGAGCCGACGAGGCCGATCTCCTCGGCGCCGAAGAGCGCGAAGACCAAGGTGCGCTCCAGGGGGCCGGCGGCGGTGAGGGCCCGGGCCAGGCTCACCACGACGGCGGTGCCGGAGGCGTTGTCGTCGGCGCCCGGGTAGAGGGCGCCGCCGGCCACGCCGAGGTGGTCGTAGTGCGCGCCGATCACGACGGCCTCGCCGGCCCTCGCCGGGTCGCGGCCGGGCAGCACGCCCAGCACGTTGACGGCCGTGCGGTCGGCGGCCTCCAGCGCCACGCGCAGCTCGATGCGCACGCCGCCGGCCAGCGGGGCGGGCGCCCGCCGCTCGGCCGTGGCCCCGGCCAGCCCGGCGACGGTGGAGCGGGTCGGCGCCAGCAGCGCGTCGGCGGCGGCCGGCGTCAGCGCGCCCGACACGATGCGCACCGCCGTGGCGGTGGCCGCCAGGGCCGGGAGCCGATCGACCACCACGAGCGCGGCGCTGGCGCCGGCCCGCCGGGCGGCGATCAGCTTCTCGAGGCGGCTCGCGCCGGCGCCGGCCAGGTGGGCCGGCGCGCCGTCGAGCAGCAGCGCGATCCGGCCGCGCGCATCGATCCCGGCCCAGTCGTCGTGGCCGGCGTGCGGGGCGCTGATGCCGTGGCCGGCGAAGACGACCTCGCCGCTCACGCTGGCCCGCAGCGAGCCGCCGTGGGGCGTCCAGTCACGCCCGGTCTCGAGGGCCGGCGCGCCGGGAGCCAGGGAGCGCAGCACCGTGCCCGGGGCGATGCGGGCCCCGGTGGCGACGACGAACGGCTGAAAGTACGATTCGCCATCGCCGCCCGGCTGCAGGCCCGCCGCTCGGAGCCAGTCGGCCAGTTGCCGGGCCGCCCGGTCGCCGCCCGGCGTGCCGGAGCGCCGGCCGTCCATCCCGGGCCCGGTGAGAGTCGTGGCCGTGGCGTGTAGCTCGGCGGCGCTCGGAGGGACGAGCGCCGGTCGCGCGGCGGCGATGGAGGCGAGCAGGACGAGGGCGGCCAGGAGCGTGATGCTTCGGCGGACCATCGGCCCATTCTACCGCGAGGAGCGGAGGCCGAGGCCGGCTAGGAGATGGCGGCGACGCGTCCGCCCGTCATCGCGACCAGGTCGTCCGGCCGCAGCCGGAAGACCGTGCTGGGATGTCCGGCGGCCGCCCAGACCTCCTCGAAAGTCAGCAGATGCTCGTCGATGAGCGTCGTCACCGGCCGCACGTGCCCGACGGGAGCCACGCCGCCGATCGCGAACCCCGTCTCGGCGCGGACGAAGTCGGCGTCGGCCCGGTCGAGGGCCTCGCCGACCAGCGCCGCCACCCTCGTCTCGTTCACGCGGTGGGCGCCGCTGGCGACGACGAGCAGCGGGCGGCCCGACTCGCGCAGGCGGAACACGAGCGACTTGGCGATCTGATCGACCCGGCAGCCGACGGCGGCGGCCGCATCCGCCACCGTGCGGGCCGACTGCCCCAGCTCGACGATCTCGTGGCCGAGCCCCAGCGCGGCGAGCGCCTCGCGAACCCGCTGGACGGTGGCGCTGGAGCGCACCGCCACGTCAGGGGGCCCCGGCCACCGCCGCCGCCCGCGCGCGGGCCATCTGGGCGAGGTGCTCGATGTCGTGGTCGGCGACGTGGGTCGCGTACTGCCCGAGCGACACGGGGCCGAAGAAATTCGACACGCCCAGGCGCTCGGCGGCGCCGGCCGGCAGCGCGCGCAGGTACGCGAGCGTCTCGGCGCGTGCGCGCTCGAAGCCCGCCAGCGAGGCCTCGAAGGGCTCGCGGCTGCGATCGCGCTCCCGCGCCCACGCCTCGGGGCTGAAGGCGGGCAGCTCGGGGTGCTCCTCCGTCGCGATGCGCCGTAGCCGGGGCAGGAACAGCTCCGTCTCGACGTGGAGCAGGTGGGCCATGACCTCGTTGAGGCCCCACTCGCCGGGCGCCGGCCGGCGACGCCGCTGCGCATCGTCGAGCCCGGCGGCGACGGCACGCAGCCGGCCAGGCGCGGCGGCGAGCGCGGCCCCGAGCTCCGCCAGCGGCAGCGACGCCCGCGCCTCGCAGCGCCTGGGGCGCAGCCCGAGCCGGGCGCGGACGTCCTGGACCTGGCGCAGGTGCTCGGTGTCGTGCGCGTCGGTGCTGCGCGCGTAGCGCTCGACGGTGAGGGCGCCCCGGCTGGGGCTCACCCCCTCGCGGAGCCAGCCGGCCGGCTCGAGTCCCGTCAGGACCTTGACGACCTGGGCGCGGGCCGAGGCGAAGGCGCCCACGAGCGTCGGCAGGTCACTGGCGTCGCCCTCGATGGCGGCGGTGCGGTGGAAGACCGGGCGATCCTCGGCCAGCATGCGGCGCAAGCGAGGCAGGAGCTTGTCGCGGTCCCCCTCGACGAGATGACGCACGATCTCCACGATCGACCACTCGCCGGACGCCGACGGCTGGAGGCCCTGCTCGGGTGTCACGTCGCTCACCAGCTCGCGCAGCAAGCCCGCCGCCGAGGCGAGCCGGGCCAGGACGAGCGCCCGCTCGGTCACGGCGCGCTCAGAGGGCCCGCACGGCGCGGAGGACGTCGCCGGGGTCCGGCCGCACCTGGTAGTTGGTGCTGAGCGAGAACCACCGGACGACACCGTCGCGATCGATCACGACGGTGGCCGGACGCGGGACGTCCTGCCCCGTCGCGCCGCCGCCGGCGTGCACCAGGCCGTAGCGGCGCGTCACGGCCAGGTCGCGGTCGGCCACGAACCGGTACCCGAGGCGCAGCTTCTCGGCCATCGTCTGACTCTGCGCGTTCGTATCGGGCGACACCGCGATGATCTCCACCCCGGCCTGCTCGGCCTCCGACAGCTCAGCTCCAAGCCCTTGGAGCTCGGCCACGCAGAACGGTCACCAGTACCCGCGGTAGAAGACGAGGACCACCGGCCTGGTGCCCCGGTAGTCCGCCAGCGACACCGGGCGACCGAGCGCGTCGGGTAGCGTGAAGTCGGGAGGCCGCTCGCCCACCCGCAGCACGGTCGGCGTGGCCGGGACGCGGGCGACGACGAAGTTCACCCACGCGCCGCCGGCCAGCAGGACGACCGACAGTCCGAGCGCCACCCAGGCCGGCCAGCGGCGCGAGCGCGCCAGCGCGAGGGCCGCCAGCGCCGTGGCCGCCGCGAAGCCGATCACGTAGCCCTCGGGATGGTTGCGGACCGCGGCGACACCGAAGAGCCCGACGTAGGTCGCCAGCGTGCCGAGCGCGACGATGACGCTGAGGACGGCCAGGCGCCCGGATCGCATCAGGACGGCAGCACGATGTGGTCGAAGCCCTCGGCGAAGGCGTAGCCCCGGCTCTTGCCGATCTCGCCCGAGCGCTCGCGCACGCGCTTCTCGACCGCCGCGAAATCGGCGAACTGGCTGGCGTGGCAGGCGAGGGCGCGCAGCTTGAGGTCGAGGACGTCGGCGATGTCGATCACGAGCTGGGGGGTCTGCCACTGCATCACGTAGACCTGGCGGACCTTGTGGGGCTCGAGCTCCGGCAGCAGCTCGGGGAACGCCATGTGGTCACGGGCCAGGGGGTAGACACAGTCCAGCGCGACGCCGCCGACCGTGCGGTGGTCGCGGTGGGAGGCGCCCAGGTTGTACGTCCGCGCGGGGCTCTGGCAGATCAGCAGGTCGGGCCGCCACCGGCGGATCTGGCGGGTGACGTCGCGCCGCACCTGCCGCGTGTCCTCCACCTCGCAGTCCGGGTAGCCGAGGAACTCCACGCGGGCCACGCCCAGCGTCCGGGCGGCCTGGCGCTGCTCCTCGGCCCGGACGCGGGCCAGCCGGTCGGGGGTCATCGTGCGGTCGCCCGAGCCCTTGTTGCCGTCGGTGACCACGACGTAGGTGACCTCACAGCCCTCCTTGACGAGCTTCGCGACGGTGCCGCCCGCGCCGAACTCCGAGTCGTCCGGGTGGGCCGTCACCACCAGCACGCGCTGGATCGGGTCGGCCATGCACGCTCCTCTCCGGGATGCGAACGCGACGTTCGAAACGCGATTGAGACGCCGCGTCTCAGCATACCGATTCAGAGCAGCGGGCGCGTTATAATCGCGCCCGATGTCAGTGCCTCGCCGGCGCCGCACGGCGATCGCCGCGCTGCTCGTCCTGCTCGCCGGCGCGCTGCTGCTGGCCCTGACACCGGCCGCTCCCGGCGCGGTCCGTTTGGCCGGGGTCAGCCTGCTCTGGTGGTACGCCGGCCTCGTCGCCCCCGTGCTCGCCACCGGCATCGCGGTCGTCTGTCTGGTCCGTCGCCGGGGATGACGGCCCTGGCCGCGGCCGCCGTCTGGCTGCAGCCCGTGCTGCTGACCGTCCTGGCGCTGCGGGTCGCCGCCGGCGACGCCGAGGCGCCCTGGCTGGCGCTCGGCGCGCTGATCGCTCCCCTCGTCGCGCTGCTGGCGGCCACGCGCCGCCCGACCGGCGCGAACCCCGTCGCCACCGTGGCGGCGGCGCTGGCGCTGGCGATCGTCCTGGCCGCCGACCTCGTGCTGGCCGCCGACGCCGCCGTGCTGCTGGGCGGGGCCGCGTGGCACGGAATCGGGCTGGCCGCCGGGCTGGTGCTGCTGATGCCCCTGCTGCCCGCGCCCCGGTGGCTCGGCCCCGCGGCGCCCGCCGTCGCCGCGGCCGCCCTGCTGTTGCCGCTGGCCGCCATCGCGCTGACGCTCGGCGCGGCGCCGTGGACCGCGTGGAGCCACGGCAGTCTTCGGGCGGCCGTGACGTTTCCCGAGGGCAGCGGCTGGGTCGTGGACGGCGAGCGCTTCTCCCGCCCCGCCCGCCTGAGGTTCACCGAGGGCCAGCGGGTCACCGTGCTCACCGCGGGCGTGTATCGCGTGGTGGAGCGCGACGCCACGCCACCCACGGTGCGGGCGTGGCGCCTGGCGGCCGGCGAGACGCTCACGCTGCGTCCTGGCGACGAGCTGTCGGTGGAGGCCGGAGCGCGGCTGCGCTTCGACGTCGGCCGCCGCGTGCCCGGCGCGCCCGCCTCGGGCATCGTGTGGGCCGACGCGCCCGCGCGGGGACCGGCGATGCTGCCGGGCGCGCTCGGCGCGCTCGTGACGCTCGTCGGCGGCGCCCTCGCGCTGGTTCCCGCGAGCCGGCGCCCGGGCCTCCTGGCGGCGGGCGGACCGCTGGTCCTGATGACCACGGTCGCTGCCGCGGTCGGCTGGGGCGTGTACGTCGCGGCGGCCGCTCCGGATCTGGCCCTCGGCGGCTCGCCGCTGGCCCCGCTCCTGCGGCTGCCGCGGCGGGCGCTCGGTCCCCCGGCGGCAGACGTGGTCGCCGCCCTGGCGCTGGGTGCGGTCGTGGTGCTGCTGCTGACGGCGGCCCTGGCGCTGCGCGGACGACTGGCGGCGATCGCCGGGCCGCCGTCGCTGCTCTGGGTCGGGATCGTCGGGCTCGCGTCCGCGGTGGCCGCGTGGTCCCCCGACCCGTGGCGGCTGCTCGTTCTCGGCCTCGGCCTGGCCGCCGCGGTGTGGACGCCCGCGCTGCTGGCCACCGGCCGCACGGCCGCGCTGGCCGGCTCCACCGTCGGCGCCGCCGCGTTCCTGGGGCTGATCGTCCTGCCGCTGGTGGCTCCCGGCGCCGCCGCCTGGCTCGACACGCTGGTCCGCTACCCGGCGCTGGTGGCGATGCCGCTCGGCTGGGCGGTGGCGAGGGCCTCGGGGGAGCGGGCGGGGGCCCGGAGAGCCGCGCGCACGGCGTGATGCGCGGTAAGCGGGCGACTTCATTGTGATCCCGGGCCGACTTCGTTGTGGTCCCGGGGAAGCGGACGCATAATACTCAGAACATGGCCAGTGACCGGATCGTCGTGCGGGGCGCGCGCGAGCACAACCTGAAGGACATCGACGTCGAGATCCCGCGCGACCAGCTCGTGGTGATCACGGGCCTGTCCGGCTCCGGGAAGTCCTCGCTGGCCTTCGACACCATCTACGCCGAGGGCCAGCGGCGCTACGTCGAGTCGCTGTCGGCGTACGCGCGCCAGTTCCTCGAGCAGATGGAGAAGCCGGAGGTCGACTCCATCGAGGGCCTGTCGCCGGCCATCTCGATCGAGCAGAAGACCACGTCCAAGAACCCCCGCTCCACCGTCGGCACCGTCACCGAGATCTACGACTACCTGCGCGTGCTGTTCGCGCGGGTCGGCGTCCCGCATTGCCCTGGCTGCGGTCGGGTGATCGCCGCCCAGACCGTGCAGCAGATGGTCGATCGCGTCCTCACGCTGCCCGCCGGCACCCGGCTGCTCGTGCTGGCCCCGGTCGTCCGCGGCCGCAAGGGCGAGTACAAGAAGCTCTTCCACGATTTCCAGCGCCAGGGCTACTCGCGCGTCCGCGTCAACGGCACCGTCCGCGAGCTCGGCGAGGACATCGATCTCGACCGGAACCGCAAGCACACCATCGAGGTCGTCATCGACCGCCTGGTCGTGCGCGACACCCTCGGCTCCCGCCTCGCCGATTCCCTCGAGACCGCCCTTCGACTGGCCGACGGTGTCGTGCAGGTCGAGCCCGTGGGCGCCGGCGACGCCGGGCCCATGGTCTTCTCGGAGCGGCTGGCCTGCGCCGATTGCGGCATCTCGTTCCCCGAGGTCTCCCCGCGGATGTTCTCCTTCAACAACCCGTACGGCGCCTGCCCGGAGTGCGGGGGCATCGGCACGCGCTGGGAGATCGATCCCGAGCGCCTGGTGCCCAACCCGGCCCGCACGCTCAAGGCGGGCGCGCTGGCGCCGTGGGCCGGGGCGCGCGAGACGACCTACTTCCGGCAGACGCTGCAGGCGCTCGCCCGGCGTCACAAGTTCTCGCTCGACGAGCCGTGGGCGAAGCTCCGCAAGAGCGTGCGCGACGTGATCCTGCACGGCGACCGGGACGGCGGCTTCGAGGGCGTCGTCAAGGTGCTCGAGCGCCGCTACCGGGAGACGCAGTCCGAGGAGGCCCGGGCCGAGATCGAGACGTTCATGGCCGAGCGGCCCTGCCCCGCCTGCGGCGGCTCGCGCCTGCGGCCGGAGTCCCTGGGCCTCCGGATCGCCGGGCGCTCCATCGCCGACATCGTGCGCTTCACCATCAAGGAAGCCGAGAGCTTCTTCGCCTCGCTGACGCTCGCCGAGCGCGAGGCCGCCATCGCCCGCCGGGTGCTCAAGGAGATCCGCGAGCGGCTCGGCTTCCTCATGAACGTCGGCCTCGACTACCTCACCCTGGACCGGCCGGCCGGTACGCTCTCCGGCGGCGAGGGCCAGCGCATCCGGCTGGCCACCCAGATCGGCTCCAGCCTGGTCGGCGTGCTCTACATCCTCGACGAGCCGTCCATCGGCCTGCACCAGCGCGACAATCGCCGCCTGCTCGACACGCTCAAGCGCCTGCGGGATCTCGGCAACACCGTGCTGGTCGTCGAGCACGACGAGGAGACGATCCGGGCCGCCGACTACGTCCTGGACCTCGGGCCCGGCGCCGGCGAGCTCGGCGGTCACCTGGTGGCGGTCGGCACCCCCGACGAGATCGTCGCCAATCCGGCCTCGCTGACCGGGCAGTACCTCTCCGGCGCCCGCAGCATCGCGGTGCCGGCCAGCCGGCGGCGGGGGAGCGGCCAGTTCCTCACGATCCACGAGCCGCGCGAGCACAATCTGCAGGGGATGGCGGTCCGTATCCCGCTCGGCACCTTCACCTGCGTGACGGGGGTGTCCGGCTCCGGCAAGTCGACGCTCGTCAACGACATCCTGTACCGGGCGCTGGCCCAGATGCTGTACCGGGCCCAGGAGCGCCCCGGGGCCCACACCCGGATCGAGGGCGCCCAGCACGTCGACAAGGTGGTCGACATCGACCAGTCGCCGATCGGCCGCACGCCGCGCTCCAACCCCGCCACCTACACCGGCGTCTTCGCGTTCATCCGGGCGCTGTTCGCGCGGACGCCCGAGGCCCGCATGCGGGGCTACCAGCCGGGCCGCTTCTCGTTCAACGTCAAGGGCGGGCGCTGCGAGGCGTGCCAGGGCGACGGCCTGGTGAAGATCGAGATGCACTTCCTGCCCGACGTCTACGTCACCTGCGACGTCTGCAAGGGCAAGCGCTACAACCGGGAGACGCTCGAGGTCCGGTACAAGGGCTCCAGCATCGCCGAGGTGCTCGACATGACCGTACGGCAGGCGCTCGGGTTCTTCGAGGCGGTGCCCATCATCAAGCAGAAGCTGCAGACGCTCGACGACGTCGGCCTGGACTACATCCGCCTCGGGCAGGCGGCCACGACGCTCTCGGGCGGCGAGGCCCAGCGCGTCAAGCTGGCCACCGAGCTGTCCCGCCGCGCCACCGGCCGCACGCTCTACATCCTGGACGAGCCCACCACGGGCCTGCACTTCGCCGACATCGAGAAGCTGCTCGAGGTCCTCGACCGGCTCGTCGAGCAGGGCAACACCGTGGTGATCATCGAGCACAACCTGGACGTCATCAAGACCGCCGACTGGGTGATCGACCTCGGCCCGGAGGGCGGCGACGAGGGCGGCCACGTGGTGGCCACCGGCACACCGGAGGCGGTGGCCCGGCAGGACGCGTCCTACACCGGCCAGTTCCTCAAGCCCGTGCTGCCGGGCGCATGACGGCCGCGAGCGACGTGAGGAGTCGTGGTATGCGTCGAACGAAGATCGTCTGCACCATCGGTCCCGCCTCGTCCAGCGTCGAGCAGCTCGATCGGCTCGCCGCCGCCGGCATGGACGTCGCCCGGCTCAACTTCTCGCACGGGACCCACGCCGAGCACGCCGAGGTCGTCCGCCGCATCCGGGACGGCGAGGCGCGCTGGGAGCGGCCAGTGGCCATCCTGCAGGACCTGCAGGGGCCGAAGATCCGCCTCGGCACCTTCGGTGACGGTGGTGGCCGCCGGGTCGACCTCGAGCCCGGCGGGGCCTTCGCGCTGAGCCGCCGGCCCTGCGTGGGCACCGTCGAGCGCGCCTTCGTCGCCCCGCCGGAGTCGCTGCGGGACGTGAAGGTCGGGGACCAGGTCTTGATGGACGACGGCATGATCCAGCTGCGGGTGGAGGAGACCACGCCCGACGAGATCCGCTGCCGCGTGGTCCAGGGCGGCCGCATCAGCGATCACAAGGGGCTGTCGCTGCCGCGGGTGGCGCTGCCGGTGTCGTGCCTGAGCGACAAGGACCGCGACGACCTCCGGTTCGGCATCGACCAGGGCGTGGATTTCGTGGCCGTCTCGTTCGTGCGCTCGGCGGCCGACATCGCCGAGGTGCGGCGGTTCCTGGCCGAGCAGGGCGCCGGGCTGCCGATCGTCGCCAAGCTCGAGCGCCAGGAGGTCATGGAGAACCTGCCCGGCATCCTGACCACGGTGGACGCGGTGATGGTGGCCCGCGGCGACCTCGGCGTCGACGTCCCGCTCGAGGACGTGCCGCACATGCAGAAGGAGATCATCCGCCAGGCGCGCTCGGCCAAGGTCCCGGTGATCGTGGCGACCCAGATGCTGGAGTCGATGGTCACCCACCTGCGGCCGACGCGGGCCGAGGTCTCCGACGTGGCCACCGCCATCTTCGACGGCGCCGACGCGGTCATGCTCTCGGCGGAGTCGGCGACGGGCCGCTATCCGGTCGAGACGGTGGAGACGATGGCGCGCATCGCGGTCCGGGCCGAGCAGTCCGTGCTCTCCCAGGAGCCGATGCGCCGCCGCCGCAACGGCGGGGACGTCGGCTTCCCGGAGGCGGTGTCGGACGCGGCGGCCATGGCCGCCAACGCGCTCAACGCGCGGGCCGTCGTCGCCTTCACCCAGTCGGGCTTCTCGGCGCGCCTCATCTCGCACCAGCGGCCGGAGGTGCCGATCATCGCCTTCACCCCCTCGGTCGAGGTCCGGCGGCGGCTGGCGCTGTCCTGGGGCGTATCGTCCCGGCTCATCCGAAAGGTGGAGACGACCGACGAGATGGTGGAGGAGATCGAGCGGGCGCTGCTCGGCGACGGCTCGGTGCGCATCAACGACGTGATCGTCATCATCTCCGGCGCGCCGATGTGGGTGACGGGGACCACCAACCTCATGAAGCTGCATCGCGTCGGGGAGCGTCGCTGAGCGGGCGCCGCAGGCTGGCGCTCGTCGTCGTCCTGGCCGCCCTGGCGGCGCTGTGGAGTGCGGGCGGAACGCTGCTGGTGCAGCGTCTCCACGAGCGCGAGGAGGCCGTGCTGGCCGCCCTCGCCGCCGGCGCCGGAGCCCGGCTGGGCGAGATGGCCTCGCTGGTGCGCCGGGAGGCGGTCCTGCTCGCGCAGGACCCGGCCGTGGTCCAGGCCCTGACCCGCCACGACTGGGCGGCGCTGGCCCGGGGCGGCGTCCAGCTGCGCGCGCTCCCGGCTGACGGCGTCGCCGATTTCGTGCTGGTGGGCGACGTCGGCGGCACGCCGCTGGCGCACGCGCCGCCCACCCTGCGACTGGCCGACGCCGACGCCGCGCCGCCGGCCGAGCCGATCGTGGGGTTTCGCGCGCTCGGAGGCCAGCCCTACCTGCTGGCCCGCGCTCCGGTTCGCGCCGCTGCCGGGCTCGTCGGCCTGGTGGCCGTCGGACGCCGCCTCGATGCCCCGCCCACCGCAATCGCGGCGCCCGCCGTCGCGCTCGTGGCCGGCGACCGGCTCCTCGGCTCCACGCTGCCCGGCGCCCCCGCCGCCGGATGGGTGGTCGCCACCGGCGCCGGGTCCCTGGAGGCCGGCGGGCGGCGCTGGCTCGTGCGCCCCGCCGGGCGGGTGGGTGACGACGCGGTGTGGGCGCTCGTTCCCGAGGAAGCCGTGGGCCGCGAGCGAGGCTGGCTGTGGACGATGCTGGCCGGCTCGTGGACGATCGCCGCCGTCGGCGCCGTCCTGGCGCTGCTCCGCGGCCGGCGCCTCCCCGCGCCCGCCGTTCCGACCCCCGCGGCGGCGCCCGCCACCGCCGGGCCCACCGAGCCCGAGCTCGAGCGCCGCAACCGCGAGCTGGAGGCCCTGCACGCCGCCGCGGTGACGATGGGCTCCCGCGGCGACCTCGTGACCACGGCCGAGCAGACGCTCGACGTGGTGCTGGCCGCGGCACGGCTGCAGGTGGGCATGGTGTACCGCCTCGACGCCCCGGGCGAGCGGCTGCTCCTCCTCGCCAGCCGCGGTCTCACGGCCGAGGAGGCCGATCGGCTGCGCGAGCGGCGCGTGGACGCCTCGCACACCGGCGAGGCGGTGCGCACCGGCCGCTTCGTCGTCACCGACCTCGCGACGTCGCCGTACGTGCGCGACCCGGTGCTGCGCCGCGCCGTCGACGGCGGCCGGTTCCACACCCAGCTCGCCCTGCCCATCTCCGTCGAGGGGCAGGTCTGGGGCGTGCTCGTCCTGGTGACCGCCGAGCCACGGACGTTCGACGCCGATCTGCTGACCCTGCTGCAGGGCGTGGCCCTGCAGGTCGGCCTCGCCGTGGGGCGCTCGGCGCTCTTCGCCGAGACGCAGGAGAAGAGCCGACGGCTGGAGACGCTGGCCCGGCTGGCCCAGGGATTGACGGCCACGCTGGCGGGCGGTCAGGTGCTCGACCGCGTCGTCGGCGCCGCGGTCGAGCTGCTGGGGTGCGACATCGCCCGCCTGTGGCTGCTCGACGAGGACGGTCAGCGCCTGACGCTCGGCGCCTCGGCGGGCTCCATCACGGCGCCCGAGGACCTGCGCACGCTGCGGGTCGGCGAGGGGCTCGTCGGGCTGGTGGTGGCGCGGCGCGCGGCCGTGACCATGCCCCATCTGCCGAGCGACCCCCGCGTGCGCAACACCGGGCGGCTCCGCGCCGAGGGCATCACTGCCGCCGCCGGGGTGCCACTGCTGCTCGGCACCCGCGTGATCGGCGCGCTCGCCGTCGGCACCCGGGAGCGGCGCCCGTACACCGACGAGGAGCTGGCCCTGCTGCAGGCGCTGGGCGACCAGGCCGCCATCGTCATCGAGAACGCGCGGCTGTTCTTCGACGAGCAGGCCCGGCGCGCGTACCTGAACGCCCTGCTGGAGATCAACACGAAGATCGGCGCCCTGGCGCCGACGGACACGCTGCTGACCTCGATCGCCGAGGAGGCGGCCCGCCTGCTCGCCGTGGACAACGCCGGCTTTCGCCTCCTCGAGGGCGACCACCTGGTGCTGGCGGGCCTGGCCGGCACCGCCGCCGAGACGATGCTCCGCCCGCGGCTGCGCATCGACGAGAGCCTGAGCGGCCGGGTCATGAGCGCGGGCCGCTCGCTCATGCTCGATCTCGCCGCCGACTCCGGCACCGTCGTCGAGCACCTGGCCGCCGACCGCCGCCTGGGCTACACGACGTTCCTCGGGGTGCCGCTCAAGGTCGGCGACCGGACGATCGGCGTGCTGACGTTCCGCGCCCGCCGGGCCTTCACGCCCCGGGACCAGGAGCTGGCCGAGGCCTTCGCCGCCCAGGCCGCCGTCGCCCTCGAGCACTCGCGCCTCTACCGCGAGGCGCGCCGGCAGGCGGCCCGCATGCGCGCGCTGGCCGACCTCAGCCGCGTGCTGTCCGAGACGCTCGACCCCGACGTGGTCGGCCAGCGCGTGGCCGACAGCATCTGCGCGCTGCTGGGCGCGCGCTCCTCGGCGCTCTACCGCGTGACCGACGCCGGCCGGATGTTCGCGCTGGCGGTCTCGCGCGGCAGCACCTTCGCGTGGAGCCGCGAGCTGCCGCCGGGCACCGGCCTGGCCGGCCTGGCCGCCGGGGAGCGGCGCACCCACGCCAGCCCCGACGTGCTGGCCGATCCCCGGATCCGGTACGGCGACCGCCTGCGCGCCCTGGTGGCGGCGAGCGAGGACCGGGCCCTCATGGGGGTGCCGCTGATCGTGCGCGACCGGGTCATCGGCGCGCTCGCGGTCGCCGATCGCACTGGTCGCGTCTTCGACGACGAGGACACCCGCCTGGCCGAGGCGTTCGCCGACCAGGCGGCGCTGGCGCTGGAGAACGCCCGCCTCTACGCGGAGACCACACGCCGGCAGCGCGAGGCGGAGGAGCTGGCGGGGCTGAACCGCACCCTCACCGAGAGCCTCGACGTCAACGCGGTCGGCACCCGGATCACCGACAGCGTCCTCACGCTGTTCGCGGCGCAGTCCTCGGTCCTGCGCGTGCTGCGGCCCGACGGCGCGCTGGAGGCGTTCGCGCTGTCCGGCCGGGTGGCGGCCGTGCTGACGCGCGGCCACGTGCTGCCGCCAGGCACCTCGACCTCCGGGCGGGCCGTGCAGCTCGGCACCGCGGTGATGACCGAGGACCTCGCCAGCGACGCCACGCTGACGATCAGCGACGATCTTCGCGCCCGCATGCAGGATGCCGGCGACGCCGCCCAGCTCTCGGTCCCGCTGCGGGCCCGGGGGCAGACGATCGGCGCGCTGTCGGTGTCCGATCGGGCCGGGCGCCGCTTCGGCGACAGCGAGGCCCGGCTCCTGCAGGCCTTCGCCGACCAGGCTGCGCTCGCCCTGGAGAACGCGCAGCTCTATGCCGAGACCGCGCGGCGGCGGGGGGAGGCCGAGCAGCTCGCCCGCCTGGCCCGGACCCTCACCGAGAGCCTCGACGTCACCGACGTGGTCGGGCGCACCGTCGAGAGCGTGCTGCCGCTGTTCGGCGCGCGGTCCTCGATCCTGCGGCTCATGCAGCCGGACGGCTCGCTGGTGGCCCTCGGGCTCGGCGGGCCCGGCAGCGACGGCTTCGAGCCGGGGCACGTGCTGCCGTCGGGGCTGGGCATCGTCGGACGGGCGGTGGTCGAGGGGCGCGCGGTGTGGTCCGCCGACGTCCTGGCCGATCCCGCCGTGCGCCTGACCGACGAGCTGCGAGCCCTGCTGCGCGGCTCCGGCGCCCTTGCCGTGCTGGCGGTGCCGTTGCGCGTGAAGGCGGCCGTGATCGGCGGGCTCGCCGTGTCCGATGTCTCGGGCCGGCACTACACCGAGGAGGAGGCGCAGCTGCTCCAGGCCTTCGCGGACCAGGCGGCCCTGGCTCTGGACAATGCGCGGCTCTTCTCGCTGGAGCGGGCCCGCCGCCGGCAGATCGCCGCCCTGGCCGAGATCGAGCGCGAGTTCGCCGCCGAGCTGGACACCGAGCGGCTGCTGGACCTGATCGCCGAGCGCTCGGCGCGGCTGTTCGACGCCGAGGGCGCCATCTACCTGGTCGACGCCGAGGGACGCCCGGTGCGGCGGGCCTGGACGAGCGCGGGGCCGGGGACGGTGGTGGAGAGGCCGGGCGTGGGGCTGGTCGGCACGATCGTGGCCGAGCGGCGTGGGGTGATCGCCAACGACTATCCGCGCTCGCCCCTGGCCCGGCCGGAGTTCGTGGCCCACGGCGTGCGGCACGCGATCGGCCAGCCGATCGTCATCGCCGGCCGCGTCCACGCCGCCGTCGTGATGAGCCGGACCGACGCCGGCGAGCCGTTCATGACCGAGGAGCTGGCCCTGCTGGAGAGCTTCGCCGCCCAGGCCGGCATCGCGCTGGAGAATGCGCGGCTGTACCAGGCGGCCGAGACGCGGGCCTCGCGCCTGCGCACCCTGGCCCGGCTCAACCACCTGGTCACCTCGTCGCTGGACACCGCCGAGGTGCTCACCTCGATCGCCGAGGCGGCCGTGCAGATCATGCGGGTGCCGTTCGTCGGATTCTGGCTCGCCGATGAGGGCACCCGCACGTTGCGCATGCAGGCCTCGTCGGAGGCGGGCGCCGGCGGTGACGTGCCGGGCCTGGCCGAGCTCAGGTTCGGCCAGGGGGCGGTCGGCTGGGTCGCCGCCGAGCGACGGCCGCTGACCATCGACGACGTCTTCGCCGACGCCCGGTTCATCGGGCGCGCCTGGGCCGCCGAGCGCGGTCTGCGCAGCCTGTTCAGCACGCCGATCCTCGACCAGGACCGGCTGCTCGGCGTGCTGGTCATGATCCGCGAGCACCCCTTCCGTTTCGACGCCGACGACGAGGACCTGCTGCAGTCGTTCTCGGCCCAGGCGGCGGCGGCCATCCGCAACGCCGCGCTCTACGAGGAGGCGCGCCGGTACGCCGAACGGCTGCGAGCGCTGGAGGAGGTCAACCGCCTGGTGTCCTCCTCGCTGAACGTCGAGGAGGTGTTGCAGAACCTGGCCCGGGCCATCGCCCAGTTCTTCGACGCGCCCTTCGTCAGCATCTGGGCCCACGACACCGGCACCCAGCAGTTGCGCCGCGCCCTCACCTTCGGCGACCCCGAGCTGGCGGCCGAGCTGCACGACGAGGTCGCGCTGGGGGAAGGGGCCGTGGGCTGGGTCGCCTTGCACCGGGAGCCCATTCTGTGGACCGACGCCGCGCTCGACCAGCGCTTCGCCGACACGCCTCAGCTGTGGCGCCGCGGGCTGCGCTGGATGACCGTGTACCCGATCGCCATCGGCGACCGCATGCTGGGCGCCTTCGCCGTGCACCGGGCGTCGGCGCTGCCCCAGGCGCCCGAGACGACGGCCCTCATGGGCTCGCTGGCGGCCCAGGCCGCCATCGCGCTGGAGAACGCGCACCTGTACTCGGAGACGAGCCGCCGTCTCACCCAGACGCGCGCGCTGCTCGAGATCGCCGAGATCCTGTCCGCCACACTCGACTCCCGCTACCTGCTGGAGCGCGTCGCCCGGAGGGTCGCCCAGGTCTGCCGCGTCGACCGCTGCACGCTCGAGCTGTGGGACGGCGACCGGGTGGTCCCGCTGATGTCCCAGTTCGCCGACGGCCGCACGACGCTCGCGATGGGGGAGCTGGTGCCGGCCGCGCCGGCGGGGCCGCCCAGCGCGATTCCGGCCAACGCCCAGGTCATCGAGACGCGCCAGCCGCTGCTGATCGAGGACTGCACGACCTCGCCGCTGATCCCCGCCGGCTGGGTCGCCGCCCTCGGGCTCAAGGCGTGCCTGATCGTGCCGATGCTGCGCCAGGACCGCGTCATCGGCGTGCTGATGCTGGACTACTGCGACCGTCCCGGCGTGTTCCAGGACTGGCAGCGGGATCTCGCGCTGGCCGTCTCCGGGCAGATCGCGCTGGCGCTGGAGAACTCCCGGCTCTTCGCCGAGGCCCAGGAGCGCCTGCGCGAGACGCGGACGCTGCTGGCCGTCGGTCAGGTGCTCTCGCAGCCGGGGCCTACCGACGTCCTCCTGCGCGGCGTGGCGGCAGAGGTCGGCCGCGCGTTCGGAGCCGACATGGTCGGCGTCTGTCTCGTGGACGAGCGCCGCGAGAACCTGGTCCCGGCGGCCGGCTACCACGTGCCCCGCGAGCTGCTGGACTTCTTCCTGCAGCGCCCGATCCCGCTGGAGCGCTCGCCGGCGCTCACGGCTGCCTTCCGCGACGCCCGGCCGGTGTCCAGCGGCGACGTGCATCACGACGCCGGCTACGACGCCGACTGGACGCGGGCCCTGCCGCCCTACTCGATGCTGTTCGCCCCCACGCTGGCCCACGGCCAGCCCGTGGGGGGCCTGTTCCTGGTGTGGTGGCACACCGGCCGCGCGTTCCCGCCGGCCGAGGTCCGGCTGCTGGACGGCATCGCCGCCCAGGTCGGCCTCGCCATGGAGAACGTCGAGCTGGCCCGGCAGACCCAGCTCAAGCTGGCCGAGACCGAGACCCTGCTCTCGGTGAGCCGGGCGGTCTCCTCCACGCTCGACGTGCAGAGCCTCGTGCGGCTCTTCCTGCGCCAGGTCGCCACCACCTTCGGCGCCGACACGGTGGGCCTGTGGATGGTGGACGAGACGGGCCAGTGGCTGACCCCCCTGGCCGGGTACCGGGTGCCGACCCCGCAGCTCCTGGCGCTGCGCGAGGTGCGGCTGTCGATCGCCGAGCACGCGATCTACGCCGAGGCGGCGCGGACCCGCCGGCCGGTGTACTCGGCCGACGCGGCCAACGACCCCCGGATGCCGCCGATCATCCGCGAGCACGCGCCCCATCGCAGCCAGCTCTTCGTGCCGGTCGTGGCCAAGGACCGCATGATCGGGGGCTTCGCGGTGGTGTGGTGGGCGCGGCAGCGCGACGTCAGCCCGGGCGATCTCGCCCTGCTGGAGGCCATCGCCAACCAGGCCGGCGTGGCCATCGAGAACGCCCGGCTGTTCGAGGAGAACCGCCGGCGGGTCGAGGAGCTGTCCGTCCTGCACGACCTGTCGCAGCTCGTCACCGGCGAGCTGGACCGGGCCGCCCTGCTG
>Ga0299914_10000836_pt1 | contig 19458 bp, 12 predicted proteins | sample RVTome_10_FD_201361 | JGI IMG/M metagenome (GOLD analysis project Ga0299914, IMG submission 201361) | Soil microbial communities from uranium-contaminated site in the Upper Colorado River Basin, Wyoming, United States - RVT153D57 (version 2) ...
TGACGCTTCGTTGTGCCAATGCGGGCCGTTCGACCATGCTCATCTGCACTCGGTAGGAGCGTGTCTGCACGTCGTCCTCGGCCAAGCGCTTCATCCCCCCCAACTCACGCAGCGAATTGAAGTAGCCGACCATAGTCATGTACGGATCTGCTGGCTCACCGAAGCGGTCGAACAACGCCTGAGCAGCGGTCAGGAATGCCGTGTAGACGCGGATCAGCATCGCAGGTCGCGAACTGCCCGGGGAGCAGACCCCGAGGTATCGCCGACCCGGCTTGTCCTTGATCGGTCGCTGAACTGAAAAGTAGTCGTCCTCCACGTCCAGCCCATGCGGTGGGAACACCGAGACGCGCCGCATGAAGACGTTGTTCACCTGCTCGCGGGCCTTTCGCACCGTGGCCGTCGACGCGATGATCTTTGGCTTGACGGTATACTCGCCTAGCTTCCAGCCACACAATTCATCCACGACCGTCTCGTACAGACCGACCATGGTGCCGAGTGGTCCACTGATCAGGTGGAACTCATCCTGGATGATCAGATCAGGCGGGCGGATCAAGCTGATGTTCTTGACCTTGGCCGCATCAAGCCCCTTGCCCGCCGAATGATTGCCATTGCAGTCCGCGTTCTGCCAGAGCAAACCGTGACGCTCACATTCCTGGCTAACTCGACCAAATAGTGTACGAACTTGGCCGCGCCACGACATCATGGCGAACTTATCTACGGTAGCAATCATCATCGTCGGGGGACGATGATAAATCTCATCGTCTACAACCAGAGCAGGAATACCGGGGTACGGCATCTTGCTGGACTTGCCTCGGGAGAAATCACAGCGACCTTTCTTATCGCCACAAGAAATCGACGTTCGACCAACTGTACGGTCTACCTCAATGTCACGCCCTGGAGCGATCTCTGAACCACACCAAGGGCAGCTTGTAAGCTGCGCCGGAGATGGGCCGGTATAGAATTTCTCGGGGTCCCGGATGTCCTTGATTGCCTTGTGACTCTCTTCGACCGTCCCGGGCGTCACCTTGTTGCCCACCCACAAACCGATGGTGAAGGGCTCAGTGCCAAGCGACTCGTCGCCCTTGGCCAGCGCCTCGCGCCGCAGCACCTCCATCGCACAGATCAGAGCGGTAGCGCGCTGGAACTGTTGCAGCGTAAGCAAGCGCAGGGTGTAACGCATGATTACAGCCAGACCACGGGAGCCGTCGTACCCGACTAGGTTGCCCTGCATGCGCCGAATGGCCATGGTGAAGGCGGCGACACCCAAGTAGGCCTCAGTCTTGCCACCGCCGGTAGGGAACCACAACAGGTCGGCATAGGCTTCGACCGGTTGCACGCGATCGGGGTGCGTCGGGTCGGCCAGCGAAGGGATCGACAGCAGCAGGAAGGCCAGCTGGAACGGACGCCAGCTGCGGTTCTTCAGCACATCGAACTGGTCGACGGTGACATCCTTCCCGCGTCGGATCTCGAGCGCGTATTGGCTGCGCACGCGCTGGGTGGCCATTGCCTGGTTGGCGAACCGGAAGGCCGCCAAAGCCTTTTCGTCGCTCTTCAGCGTATCGATACCCTCCTGCAGACGCGTATGGATTTCCTGGCACCGATCCATCGCCTGTTGCGACTGCGCGTCGTAGCCAAGCACGTCCGCGCCAACCCGAGCACGCTGCTCATCGATCCACGCGGCGTAATCCTTGGTCAAGAAGTTCAGGGCATCGACCAACGGATCAATGTCCAAGCTGGCGAGGCGCTGCATATCGAGCAAACCGCTGCTCACCATTTCCTTCATCGCTGGCCGGTCGGCGGGACCAAGACCCGGCGTCTCGGTGACCTGTACCTCGCACTGCGGCATGACTGTGGTGCGCACCTCCGTGGCCAGCGTCACGTCCTCCGCCGTTTCGGTATGGACGGCGACGCCATGCCCCACCGCGAACTCCACCCGGTTGCGGTAGATCATCTCCAGCGACTCACGCTCCGGGTCCATGCCGTCCGCATCCAGCACGGGGCGGCGGCGAAAGATCGCCTGCTTGGGTGCTTCCGATTCCGAACGCACAATCAGCTCCGGCTGGAAAACCCAGGCGGTGTCGCGGTTGGTCTCGGGTTCCTCCTGCGCATTGACCAGAAAGAGTGTTACCAAGCGATCGCCGTTAGCGTTCTTAGCCCGCACGGAGCCTTGTACCCGCACTTCGGGATAGATCTTGTCCGGCGCCTGATGTGGGATCACGCCTTCGGTGAGCGGAAGCACCAACTTGCCGCCGCAGGGGATGCGTTGCCAGACCTTGGCCTTGGTCTGCTCCTCGGCTCCGGTCTCCTTGTTCTTGCGGGTACGAACGATCTCGTGCTCGTCACTGCGCTCATAGCGCCCCCAGCGCACCTCGATCTCGATCCGTTCGGCATCGCCATCCACGCAAAAAGTCATGCCCAGACTGCTCGGTACTAGCGACTGATTGCTGGCCGCATCTATCTCATCTGCGGTGTCGGACTCAGGCTCGACACGACCCGTCGCCGTGCCGAACTCCGCACCGGGTTCATGCTGACCGGGCGCCTTGGCGTCGGTGGGCTCCTCGGCCTCATCGTTCGCCAGTGGCCCTTCGAGCCCCTCAATGCCGCCCTGTGCCGCCTCGCGTGGGGCGAGCTTGCCGACCAGATAGCGATCCCGCACGCCCATGTCGATGATGCGTTCGTGAGAACCGCCAGCCGGGCCGAGCAGATCGTCCATCACGGCCAGTTGCAGTAGTTCGCGGATATAGGCGAGCTCCTGCTGATATCGAAGTGATCTGGCGTCAGAGCCTACCGTCGGCACCTCCGCGATGGTCTTGTGCAGTGCCTTGGGCAGTGCTTCGACGAAATCGGTCCACTGGACGCGACCGATGCTTCCAGAAGATGGCGTAGTGAACGAAGTGATGCCGATCAAGACAGGCTCGGTGACCAACAGCACTCGGTCGAAATAGAGCACGGTGGTCTCAAGATCGGACCGAAGCCGCAGCACACGCCCGACACGGGTGATGCTGCCAGCGGGGTTCAGGACCAAGACCCAGTCGTCGTCCTCAATGGCTTGAGAGAGAGACCGCTCACCTTTCAGAACCAGGATGTAGGGCTCGAGCCTATGGTCGATGCCGAGGCCATGATCAATGGCTATCCATGCGTTGGGGTTTGTGTTTTGTGCCATGTCAGCTTCCCTCAGGCGCCTCGGATGGGAACGAGCGTCCCGAGGTACGCTTTGTTCTCTTCTCGCGTCTTTTTCACGTACCCCAGCGCATCACAAACTGCCTCGATTTTCTGGCAGAACACATCTGCATTCAGAGGAATCATCCAGAGTTCACCTCTGGTTGACTCCTCCCGGTTGGTGCTTTGCCACTGCACCTCATCGTTCAGAGGATGCTCCGGTCTGAAGGGATGAATATTGAAAATCTTATGATCGACCTGAGTGATCCAGGATGCCCCGACTTCCGTGATGGCGCCCCATGACACCTTTGTGTTTTCGCTCGTCACGAAGAGGACGAATATCTTCTGAGTGGAATAGCTCTCGACAAAGAAATCTCTCAGATAGTCGTAAACGCCTCTCCCCTCAGGCACGCGACAGATTTCATCATCGCAATTGGTATATAGGATGTCCTCGGCTAGCGCATTGTTGTGCAGGAGCATCTGATAAATGATGTCGGCGAACGGCTTGTCTGGATATGTTTGACTGATGAGTATCTTTTTCTTCTGGGAATCAATGAGCGACTTCAGCCCCATGTCTGGGCTGTTGTCGTTTATCGACTTTGTGATAGCCCCCTCGATAGCTTCGCGAGACAAACCGGAGCCAAGGTCCAGCAGGTTATTGGCGGCGTCTTCGCTCGCCTTCCTGCGGAAGGCATCGACATTGCGCCGGAGCCTCTCCTCATTGTCCTTTTGCTCATCTTGCTTTCGCTGCTTCTTCTTTGCTTTTCCTATGTCAGTGAAAATCTCTCGCTTTCTGAGAATCTCTGCGAGGAGTTCCTTCCTCACATAGTCCAGGACTGCGACATATCGCGGATCGTCAGATTTGTATCCCTGGCGATTACTTAAAGCCATATCCGGCAACTCGGTCAATTCAAACAAATCGACGTGCAGCTGTCCGACAACATAAACCTCATTCAATTTATTCTGACCAACGGCAGGCAGAACGTTGAACTCACCCATCTTCTTGTTCGCGAAGAGTGAGATGAAGTTGTCAGGAAAGTCCGTCATTTCCGCCTTGCGGCCTCGCGTCGTCTTGTACGTTCCGATCCAGCCCCTGATATCAACACTGTATTCGTGCTCAACCCCTTGATTGTCTCTCATAACCAAAGGGATCGACTTAGCATCCTTGGCGACAACCAATTCGGATCGTTTCTGCGGATAGATGTCTGGAACGAATCGGGGCAACGTCGAAAACTCCTCGCCGAGCGTAATCAACGTGCCGAGCTCTGACATGATGTTCTTATCGAAGTCATCAATGACTTCAGATTCGTTACCTCTGATGACATGTACACGAAAGTCAGAATTTATCAGAGGGAATATCTTCAATAGATTCCGCTTTACGGCGGAAAGCGTCTTATGCAGTCTGTATTGTGGGTTTCGCATTACGATAGCGGAGCCATGGTTTTGGATATGTTCAAAAGTTATATCCGTGTCGCTAATCGCCTTGAGCTTGCTCCCTTCTTCAGGGCGTCGAGAAAGGATGAACCCAGACTTTTCGCCATCCGCCACAGTCAAAATATCGACATTCTCCGAGACTGATAGAGCTGCAAGCTTCCCAACGCCTTTACGGCCCATCTTGCGGCGTGTTCCGGATCTCGAGAACGAATCCTCTTCCTTGATTCGAGAAACCCCTGCTACATTCAGATAGCTCGTGATATCCCCCTTGTCGTAGGACATGCCGTGACCATCATCCTCAACTCGGATATCATCCTTGTTGGAGATGATGTAGATGTTCTTTGCATCCGCGTCGTACGCGTTGGCGAGCAGCTCTGCTAATACGTAATAGATATTGGTGTACAGGTTAGGGCCCAGCAGCTCCAGAATCCGCGGGTCCACATTCAGCCGGTACTCTTTCATTTCTCTCCCCCTGAGATAAAACGGTACCGCGCTCCGCGTTGCTCACCCTGGCGCTCTACTCTACCGTCTGCCACCAGGCCGGCGATCGCGACTGTCCATTGCCTATCCGTGATGCCGGTAGCAGCGATGATGTCAGCCTTGGAGCACCAACCTTCGCATGTACTTAGGAAATCTAGCAGCGTGTCGGCTGAGGCCGCTCCATTCTTTTTTGCTACGCCCTCTGCCTCGAAGTCGAGACTCGACTGACAAAGAACAGTGCTTACGTCTCCGCGATTGCGTGCAGCACGGGATGAGGTGCGCACTGTACGGCTACTATGCAACCCCTGAGCAACTTCTTCCTCGTAACGCTGATGGTTCAGTTCCGACAAGCGGCGTAGCACTTCGAGGCGCGCACGCTCGCTGATGGTGAAGCGAGCTCGATCATTCTCGGGAAGATACGGCATCTCTTGGAAACCGTGATCAAGATCGAGATCGTCCCAACCATAGGCGCGAGCAACGGCAAGATCGATTTCTCGGTGCAGCCCCCGCATCACTTCGATTCTAGAATCATCGTTCGATCGGTCGTGGAAGCGGTTGTAGAGCTGAGTGAGCCCTGTCACTTCGTCCGCCATTAATCTTTCTCGATGTGCATGGTAGCGTTCACCGAGAACATTGAGTTCGTTGTGATCACCGATAACAGGAATCGGCCAAGTTTCTAGGGCTGCCGTCGTCGAATAGCGGAGTGTCGATGCGCCTAGAGTTCCGCAACTCCAGAATGCCCACTCCTGATGAAGACTGGACTGCAATGCCGCGAAATCTGACCACTGGTACAAGAAGTAGAGCTTGATCGCATGATTGTAAACGTACTTTGATGGGACCTTCTGGAAGGTTACATACTTAGTAACGATTGGGGAGGCTAAGAAAGTTTCATGAGTTATCGCTTCACGAAGCAAGGTCGGCCGTAAATCCCAGAACTTCCAGAAGCAATCTTGATGAATTTGCCCCGTTAGAGAATTGCGATAAGGTTTAACCAGCTCCTCAACGCGCCGAAAAGCCGCCCCATATTTTCGTGCCCGATCTTCTGGCCAATCACGAAAGTAGATTACCCAGCGGTATGCCTTCAGTGCTGACATCGTGTTGATATCCTGCGCGTTAAAGAGCGGGAATATCACTTCAGCACAATTCGGATCTTCTTCGAGAATAGTGGCGCGCTCCTCTGCGGTAAGCTCGAAGCCGCGTCCCAGGACATCTTGACCCTGAGAAAACTTCCCCTTTAGAGCCTTGAGCTTCAGTGGACGCTTGATCTGGAAATCTTCTTCCAGCGCGCCATTGACGGCTGAAACCGTTCGATCATTCAGAAGTTTCTGACCTTGCCAATCATCGCGGGAGATCCATGCGATTGATATGACCACAGCAGCGTTACCCGGCCAGGGCAGTCGAGAGCAGGCGCGATAGACAATTCCACCTTTCCCAATGATCTGATCCAGACAAACCACGCGTGAGCCGGTCTCCGTAATCGACTTGGTCGCGATCAGACCGAAGTGCCCCTTCGATCCGAGCAATGAAAAGGCTCGCAGGTAGAAATAGACGCAGAGATCGGGCGATCCCACCACGCGGTTTCGTACCAGTTTCAAATACTCTTGGTATGTCAGACCGAAACGACGCCCAATCAAACGCCCGCCGCTGAACGGTGGATTACCGACGATACCGTCGAAGCCGCCGCGTTCGCGCGCAAACACCTCCGGAAACTCCACCACCCAATGGAAAGGCCGACGCGCTGGTTTGTCGTCAGGTAGATCGGTCGAAAGCGCGGCGACCGATCTCCGGCTCATCAAGGCGAGCGCGTCCCGGTCGCCCTCAATGGCCTGCCCAGCGTGAATAGCCAGCGACGCCAGTGTTTTCTCGAATGCCGCTCCATTGCCGCCTGATGCAAAGACTTCTCCGACGAATGCGTCAGCGATACGCTCCGGCAGTTCGAGCTTTCGGCGCGCATCAGCGTCCAACCGCGCCATGGCCTCGACATCGTGAATGTCTCGGGTCGGCATCTCGCGCAGCCGTTGCCGTAATTCGATCGCCTCGTGTACCGCCCGCTTGATGTTCTGCCCAAACAGGCGTTGCTGACCTTTCCCGGTCGGCGCCATGGCGAGTTCGGTGAGCTGATCCAGACGATGGATGCCGAGCAGACTGTCGCCGCAACGAAGGTTGTGATCGAGGAAGCCGAACGGACGCCCCTTGGCCAGCGTCACCAACCAGATGGAGAGCTTGGCGAGTTCGACCGCCAGTGGGTTCAGGTCCACGCCGTACAGGCAGCGCTCGGCGATGAGTCGGCGGGCGATCACGGTGCGGGCCTCGGTGTCGCGGGGCAGCGGCTCCTTGATGCCCGGCGCATCCAGCACTTCGCCATCCACACTCAGCGTCTTTCCGTTGCCTTCAGCCTGTGACCAGGCCTCGACCAGGCCATCTGCCAGCCAGCGGCAGGCTTGCACAAGGAAGGCACCCGAGCCCATCGCTGGGTCGCAGATCTTGAGGTCGAGCAGTTCGGCGGGCGACTTCAACACCCACTGTTCTCGCGGAGTGCCCTCTGCGGGCCCCACGTAGGCGACCGGCGTCAGCGTCTCGGTGACGATGGCCTCGGTGAGCGATTTCGGCGTGTAGTGAGTGCCGGTCTCGCGCCGGTCGGAGCCGGTGGTGACGATGAACGCCCCGGCGGGATAGACCAGCGGATAGCCCCACGGATCTGTCCGCACCAGGTGGGCATAGGGCTTGATGCGATTACGCAGCGCCGTATCCCCATGACAGGTGGCCAACAAGCGATCGGCGAGCTTATCGTCGACGGGCTTCGCCAGATCGTTGCGCACGCGGCTGGCGGAACTGCCCAAGCGCTCCTGGAGCAGTTCGGCAAGGCGTTCGGCGCCGTCGAGGCGGGCGGACTCCAGCTCGGCCAACGTGACCCAGGGAGCCTTGGCGTTCTTGGTGCCATCCAGTTCCATCGTGACCTCAGCGGTGCGCTTGACGGTACGCTCCAGCAAGCCCTCATAGACGTAGCCGATCTGTTCGACATCCAGTGCGCGGTAGGACAGTGTCCGACCCTGGAACTGCTGGATGGCCTCGAGCAACAGCAACACGGTGCGGTTGTCGATCGGCAACGGTTTGGCCGTGTCGGTACGCCAGTTGGAGCCCTTGGCGCGGCCCTCGAGGAAGGGGAATCGGTCCGGGTCGAAAAGCGAGCCGCCCAGTGCGGGCAGGCGGAGGTTCTCATGTTCGATGCCGCCGAATACGGCGCGGAAGATCGCCAACAGGCGTGACCAGGCATCCCAGCGGCGTTCGAGGATCTCCTCGGATTCCTTGCGCAACTGCATTCGCAGCGTCGAGAGCGCGTAATTGGCCTCATAGCGCTCGTCGCCCAGCAGCAGCAAGCCACGCTCCTCGGCGGAGAGCAGGAACACCAACCGCATCATCACCGTCAGCGCGGCCTCGTAGAGCACTGGCTCCTTCACGCCGTGCAGCAGCTCGCGGTCGCTGTCCTGGTCTGCCTTGTCGAGCGCCTGGATCAGCACTTCGACGGCGCGGCGCACCTGCTCACCGAGGCCGTCGGTGACGTCGTCCTGATACTTCAGGGAGCTGTCGAACAGTGCCGGCAGTTGCTCGGTTTCATCGACGAAGAAGCGACGAATGCCCAGCAGGTGCACGAAGGCCTGCAGGGTGATCGGCTCCTGGCTCCAGATGCGGGCGTACCAGCTGGCGAAGGTGGTGACGGCGCCGACCGGGGCGTCAACCAACAACCAGCGCTCGCCATTGGTCACCAGCCCGAGGCGGCAGCCGATGGCGCGGCACAATTGAACCATACGATCGGCCGGAGTGGCGGCCCATCCGTTTAGTTTCAGGGTGGCATCGAGGCCGACATCCTGACCGTAGGTGTGGATGAGCATCAGCGGCTTATCGGCTCGTTGCTCATCGACGACCGCGCGGTCGGGGGACAACGTCACGCCATGCTCGGGCAGGCTGGCATTCAGGTTGGCCGCACACCAATCGGCGTGCTTCAGAACATCGCCCTTGCCATCCTCGTCGAGCTCCAGACCCCGGGACAGCACCTCATCGATCCAGGCGACATGAAGTTCGGGGAACTGGGGATCATCCGTCTCCAGTGCCTCGCGCCATTCCTCGTAAGCCTGACGCAGTCGTTTGCGTTTGACGCCGTCGAGTTCTTCCAGGCCTTGGGGAAAGACCTCCTTGAGTACAGGTACGGCGAGGAACGGGCCGGAAACTTCGATAAGCGAGAGCCATTCGGAATGTTGGTTTATCACTCGTAGTCCCCGTAGTCTCGTTGAATGTCTGCCCTCTCTTTTGCCAACGTAAGGTTTACGCCATCGCTTTTGTTTTCCCAGATGTGCCCACAAGTGCATTCCAAGCGATCTTTATAAGGAATATCCATGTAGATCCCGCATTCTTGGCACCATGCAAACGCATACCGGCATTCACGGCACTGCCCCGCAAGCCACCAAAAGAGCAAACCGTCCTCCGTTATCAAAGCTCCATCGTCGTCCAATACGATGCAGTCTCTTAGGCAGTTTGGGCACATCTCCCATTTGTCTGGCACAAGAAGGTCTATGGCTTCCTCAAGTGAAAGGAGGCGCATATCACATCCAACATGATCGGCTTTCTTCTTCGCGGGCTCGGTCCAGCCATTTGCCGCGACAATGATGGCTTTGTTTGCGCCAACTGAGTCCATGAGCGCTAGAACCGACTCGACCTCTTTGACGTCAATGGGAACGGCATGAAACTTGGCATCGACAATCATGTTGAGCGAATGCCCTTTGGCCTTGATTTCAATGAGCACGTCGATTTGCCGTGCCTGACCGGTGATCTTGTCCGGCACCATGACATTTCTTTTGACGTTTCCGAATCCGTCGGTTTGTTCGTAAAGCACGGCGACGGCTTCTTGATATTCCTGCCAATTCATTACTTCACTTCCGAAGTAGAGATTCAGGAACGACGAAGATCACGGCGACCGGAAAGGTGCGATCGTCAATCTTGGCGTAACGATATTCGATGGCTCGCGTTTCCATGAGGCGCTCATCCGGAATACGTGCGAGCCTAGCCTCCAGAGCGGCGATGTCACGTCGGAGCTGCGTGCGCTCGTCCTCGCTGAAGAGCGCGAACTGTTCGGGCTGCTGCTCCTTCTGCAATTCGGATTGGATTGCCATCTCCAATTCGTCGAGCACGGTTCCGATGTCTTCGATCTCTTGTCTTTCGCGAGCCTGCAGTGTGTTGGCCAGAAACTTGAGTCGATCCTTTGAACGAGCGTCTACCGATCGAAGGATAGCGTTTTGGTGTTGATCGAACCGAACCCGGAGGGCATCGAACAGCGAATCGCTTGCCGACACCGGCTGAGCTTCGTCCAACCACTGCTGAACTCGGGTGACGCCCTCTTCACGGCGGAACGACCGATCGCGTAGATAGCCGCCCGAGACAGTCAATTCCTCGTGAAGTCGATGGTGATTGCCACCGGTGATGACCAGCCGCGAAATGACGACCACGGCCGGAGCTTCAATGCTGCCATCCGGCACCGCACGAACGGTGACGCGATGCAGTTTCTTGACGTCGTCCTGCGCCCAGACTTCCGCACGCAGCAAGCGCAAACACATCTGCACCAAGCGATGGTTCAGGTGGACCAACACGACATCGTCTCGTCCCTTCGCCACGACATGGTCGAAAGTGATAGGGCGTATCTGCTGGGTATGGGGGTGACGCAGGCCCTCCAGGCAGCGCGCCCATGACCCTGAAAGGAGCGGCATCCTGAATACGCTTCCCTGGGGCGCGTCAACTAGTGCAGTGGATTCAAGTGGGGGGCGACCCGCCAGCGCGAGGCCAGTCTTCACCGCGATCTGGATGTGCTCGGGCGTGAGGTGAAAATCCTGCTGCGTGGTCAAGAGACGTTCGTGAAGCTTGGCGACGCGTTCTTTCAGTTCGCGTTCAGCTCGAACGAAGCGTCTGGCCTTGGCGATCTTGGCCTCGGCGAGGCGGGTATCCAGATCCTTCAGCGAGCCTTCGATTAGACCAGACATTTGCGGCGCGATTACGGGATTGACGCTACCCATATCGGCGCGCATCGATTCCAGTTTGCGCAGGGAACGCAAAATATCCTCCCCATGACCACCGACCGATGCATCGCCCTTGTCCCCACCGTCGACTGGGTGCCAGATAAGTACCTCTTTCTCTCGTTGCCCGTGACGGTCGATACGACCGTTACGCTGCTCCATCACGTTGGGGTTGTAAGGAATCTCCAGGTGGATGAGGCAATTACAGTGATTCTGCAGATCGATACCTTCGGAAGCTGCATCCGTGGCGAGCAAAATGCGGACAGGGGAATTCTTGGGGGATGCTTGGAACGCAGCCTTGATGGGCTCCCGCTCATCCTGCGTGAGTCCACCGTGCAGCAGACCGAGGCGCTCACCGCCGAAGCCATGGCTGGCGAGGATCTCGTGCATCCACTGGTGTGTGGTGCGGTATTCGGTGAATAGGATCACTCGGCGATCGTTCCATTGGCCGCCTTGTTTCAGGTTAACTGAGAGCCAATCGAGAATAGCCGTGGCCTTGGAATCGGCCTGGTTCTTGGCTCGCTGCGCCCATTGCCTCAATTCGGCCAGCATCCGTTGCTGTTCCTGGGTCAGCGGCTGGGCTCGGCGCGAAGCCTCCTCGACGGCCTCCGATTGGGCGTTCTCGACCTCCTGGTCGTTGGCGTAGTCCTCGTCGACTTTAAGGATGGCCTTGCGAAGGATGCGCTCGGCCATGACGTCCTGCGTTTTGGGCTTGACGCCATTCGACAGCGATGCAATGTGCTTCTCGAGTGTGGAAGCGAAAGCGGCAGGCGACGAGAACAGACGTTTCTTGAGCAGTTGATTGACGAACGACGTGCCGAATGTGCTGCCGGTCTTCTCTGCGACTTGTTCGCGACTGGCACAGTAATCGTTCAGTTTCTGGTGGATCTCTCGTTCCGCATCCGTGTACGGAACCGCCAGTGCCTGCAAGTTGCGCTGTGCATACAGCGGATTGCCGTTTGCATCGACCAAATCGCTCTTCAGGCGCCGGATCATCACCTGACTCAACTGCTTCTCGTCAGGGAGGATATTGCGAGCGAAACGCTGGTCGTCGAGAAGCTCCAGCAACGAGGTGAACGACTCGGTATAGCCATTGTGTGGTGTTGCAGTCAGGAACAGCCGGTGCTGGAAGTGCGGGCTAATCGCACGAATGAACCGCGTGCGCAGGCTCTCAATCGCGTAATGCGCACCGGCGGCGGGAGCAATGTTATGCGCTTCGTCCACGACCAAGAGATCGAACTTACGCGGATGGCCGGCATGTGTAGGAAGGACATCGCGCATGGCGCGCAGCCCCTCACCGCTCTTGACCCAATCCATCGAAGCGATGAGACGCGGGTGGGATGTCCACGGGTTGGCGTGGATGCCGCGCACACGCCGTAATTGCTTGATGTAGGCAGTGTCAACGATGCGGAACTCAAGGCCGAATTTCTCAAGCATCTCGACACGCCATTTCTCCTGAAGCGAGGCGGGACAGATGATCAACACCGTACGAGAACGATGCCGGAGCAGCATCTCCTGGATGACGAGTCCGGCCTCGATAGTCTTGCCGAGACCTACGTCGTCGGCGATGAGCAGGTTGACGCGAGCCATGTCTATGGCGCGTACCAAGGGATCGAGCTGGAAGTCCTCGATGCTGACGCCGCTTCGGAACGGTGCCTGCAAGAAACCCCTGTCGGCATTGGTGGCAGCGCCCCAACGAACCGCATCAAGGAACGCTTCGAGCGTATCCGAGTCGTCTTGACCTGTGATGGACGGCAAGCCAGCGCGCTCGATGATCTGAGCGCCAGGCTCGATCTCCCAGACGACGTCCAGCTCCTCGCCGAGGCCGTCCTCTTCGATTGAGTTGAGCTTGACCAAGTGTTGGGGTGCGGCAGAACGGAAAGTTGACTTGTTTACATCTTCGACTATCCATCGGCGACGTCGAACATCCACCAACTGTCCTGGTTCGGGCACGCTTACGTGCTCTGCTACTGAACTCACGCTTCTCCCCCATGGAGAATCGAGTTCTCGGCATCCTTACCCTTACGCCGTTGGCGCTACTTCAACCTTGAAGCGAAACCGATCTAGTCCTAATTGCTCTATGAAAACTCTTTGACGTGCTTGACGATACTTCGCCCAATCACTTCGCCTAATCGCACCGGCACGGCATTACCGATCAGCCGACCTATGCTCTTCATGTGCACAGGTTTCCTTGGCTCCACGAATTTGTATTTTTTTGGGAATCCTTGGAACATCGCGCCTTCGCGTAAAGAAATTGCGCGGTTTTGTTTCGGGTGCCCGAAACGACCATTGCCGAAACCAAAGAATTGGGTGGTCATCGTTGGCGCTGGATCATCCCAAGTCATACGTCCGTATACACTTGCATAAGTGTTACCGGATTTCTTCTTGTGACATTTCGCAACCAACGAAGCTTCCCAGTCATGCCAGGTTCCTCCTGGTTCCGACTGCTTGATTCGTTTTAGATTGGTTTCCGACAATTCTGACGCAACATGAAGTCGGTCTCGTGGATCGTATTCACCGGCTTTCAACGGTGTGAGGTTTGCGATCACGTCGCGAACGGTCGCGAACTCAGTAGGTTTACGCGTTGGTTCAATTAACTTGATATCTCCAAGCTTCGAAGCAATTAGCACTAAACGCTTTCGCATTTGCGGAAGCCCATAGAGCCTGCAGTCGACTACTTGTTTAAAAACGGAATACCCGTTCTCTTTAAGGCAAGCGACGAACTGGTCGAATATTTCATGCTTCGCGAGCTTCGGCACGTTTTCCATGGTCACGATATCGGGCTCGGTGTCGTCGATCAGTCTTTGAAACTCGGACAGCAGCCGCCACTGATCATCGCCTCGTGATTTTGGTCCTTGAGAATAAGTCGAGAACGGCTGACAAGGTGCGCACCCCGCGAGAACCGAAATCGAGTCTTCTGCATAAAACCGCTTAACTTCGCTCGCCTTCAAATCCTTAACGCTGCGAAGGATAAATTTCGCTTTGTTATTCGCCGAATATGGATATTTGCATTGAGGATCAATATCGACTCCCGCGATGACGTTGACTCCAGCTTTTTGAAGTCCGTATGTCAAACCACCCGCGCCGCAAAAGAGATCGACTGCTCTTATTGTTTTCATCGTTACCAGTTCAGATATTCGAGTTCCTGCACCAGGACTCGGTTAAGAAATTCTTGGATTTTCGCTCAACAAAAAAATCTTGCCTAGACCCCTATTCAATTCCTGTCCTTAAGTAGTTCCTGCTTTCAGCCGGCAATGAAGAGTCTGCACTCAACTTCGTTAGCCAAAGGCAGAATTTTTTCCAGTGAGGAATCGCGCTGGCGTATTCGTGGGGACCCGCTATGCAGCCGACCTGGTAGATGCTGTGGCTGGGCAACCATTCCGGCCTTTATTCTTGATTGGCACCGATGACCGCTTTCTTGTCCTTGAATGCGGACAGATCGCCGATCTCGCCCCAACTGATCGCGACTATGCCTTTCGCGCGACAGGCATCGGCAAGGCATCCGCCGGACGCGGAACGCACCATCCACATGGGGTTGGTCATGTTTCCCCGCAAATCTTCTTCGGGACGTTTTCCGCCCTTCTTATTAACAGGCTCCAGCCTTTCCGGATGGTAGCGGAGAAATGGGTTTAATCCCACACGGAGGCGGGCAGGTCTAACCGCATTGTTTTGACTGGATTCCCCTCGAGCGGGGAATGACGGCAGTAGTGAGGGCGCGTCGGCCGGAGAATGACGGCAGTAGTAAGGGTGCGGGTTGTTGGGTTCGCTGGATCCCGGATTACTAATCGAATTCTTCCGCGTATCGGCTGCAACATGCTGAAACCTTGCATATACCCATTTTGGGTACTAACATGCCCAATATGGGTATCAAGCGAAACAAAGACGACGCTTCCCGGAGCCGCCCTTCGATGACGGACGCACTGTTCTCGTCTACGCAGCAGCGGGTGCTGGGATTGATCTTCGGGCAACCGGAGCGAAGCTTCTTCGCCACGGAAGTGATTGCCCGGGTGGGTGCCGGTTCGGGTGCGGTCCAACGGGAGTTGAAGAAGCTCGCCGACAGCGAGTTGGTGACTGTTTCACGGGTAGGCAACCAGAAGCATTTCCAGGCGAATGCGTCATCGCCAATTTTCAGGGAGCTTTGCGCGCTAATGCGCAAGACGGTGGGACTCGCCGAACCTCTGCGCCAGGCATTGGCACCTTCCATTGGGGACATCGAACTTGCGCTGGTGTACGGATCGGTGGCGAAGGGTTCGGCGAGTGCTTCCAGCGACATCGACGTGCTGGTGGTTTCCGACAGCATGACACTGGAAGCGTTGTTCGGACTGCTGCAACCTGCGGAGCGCGAGCTCGGGCGCACGATCAACCCGACGCTATACAACAAGGATGAATTCCAGCGGCGACTCGACGAACACAATCCGTTCCTCGAACGCGTGCTGGCCGGCGATACATTGATCCTGCATGGAGGCTTGCCGAATGAGTATCAAAAAATTGGAGAAACTTGAAAACCTGTTGCGAGTTGATCGCGGGCTGAAGCAGGAACCGCCCTCTGCGAGGGAATTCTCGGGGTTGGTCAAATCCGGGCAATTGCGATTGAAGGATGCACAGAACCCTGCCCTGAGTACGGAGAGCCGCTTTGATCTTTCCTACAATGCTGCGCACGCTTTTGCACTTGCCGCTTTACGCTGGCACGGATTTCGTTCCGAAAATCGTTACATGGTTTTTCAATGCCTGCAGCACACGCTCGACTTGCCCAGCGAACAATGGCGGGTGCTTGATCAGGCGCATCGCAAACGCAATCTCGCGGAATACGAAGGTCACCTCGATATTGATGAGACACTGACGGAAGCGGTGATTCGTGTTGCGCTGGAGATCGAAGCCCGCGTGATGCGACTCGTTCCGCCAGGATGACTTTCTGCAGGCGCATGAACGCGAAGGATTGATCGATGGCAAAACAATCCGACAATCTCCGAAAAAACCGATGATCGCCGCCGGTAGAGCAATGCGTTTGCTCTTGCCGTCATCCTCTGTACCAAGGGGATCCAGATTTTGGTCTACAACTGGATTTCCGGTAACGGGAATGACAACAGGATAGAAAAAGCATCTGACCTGCACCTGGATTCCCGGAGTACCGAGAATGACGGCAGTAGTGGGAGCTGCGTGAATCGAAAAAAAGGGCGCCTTCCAGCGCCCTTTCCTATCGCTTCATTCAGCCGGTTTGATCCTATCTGTTCCGATCAGGCGGTTGCTGTTGCGGCCGGTTCTGCTCCCGCGGTTTGGCTTCGCGTTGCTCAGGGGTGCGGGGTTGTCCCTGCTGGGGATTCTTCGGGTTCTGGGGTTGCGCGCTCTGCTTCTGCCCTTCGCGCTGCTGTTTGCCGGGTTCTCGTTGAGCCATGGTGTATTCCTCCGGAATTGCCTGTGTCGATTGTTCGAAGGCCGGGGTTGGCCTTCTGGGGAGAATGATTCTCCTTACGCGAACACGCGTCTGTACGCGGCGTCACTTAAGTACAGCCACCCGCCAACAACGCTGCAGTGCCATGAATGTTCCCATTCGCCGCGGAAATACGCGTCGCGTTCGCTCAGAACGGAGAAAAGTTGCACGCACCCGCCGCGATCCTGTTTACTGCATCCGCGAAAAATTCCAATAAAACGAATGGGGAACAACATGAACAGGCTTCAACAATTTCTGGTTTGCATCGCAATGGCTTTCGCGCTGAGCGCGTGCGGCGAGTCGGGCAGCGACAGTGTTTCCAGTGGCGGCGCCACGCTTGACGTATCGAGCGATGCGGCGATGGAAGCCTCCATTGCGGCGATGACGGACGACATGAGCAACGACGAGAAGGGCCGCTTCGGCCAGGCGCTCGCCGGCATCATGATGATCCGCGGTATTTCGATGATGGGCGAAGACCTTTCCGAGGAAGAGATGCACGCGCGGATGATGGAAGGCCTGGGCGGCCTGACGGCCGACGAAATCGTTGCGAAAGCGAACGAGATCAAGGCGGAGATGGAAGCGCAGTAACAAGACGTAATCAAGCACAACGGCGGCCCGCTGACTGGCGGAGCCGCCGTTTTTTTTGGCGCTACAACAGGGTCTCGACGTACCGCGCTTCGCCATTCACCAACACGGCCTTGATGCCGGATTTCCCGGCGCTATCTACCGCCACGCGGATATCCACGCGCTTTTCTTCGTCATCGCGCCAGCGCAGTTCGAGCTCACGGCCTGTGCCTTCGGGAACGAAGTAGTTCTCGATGCCGTATTTCACGTCGAGGCGCAAGAACGGCTCGGTACTCTGCGTTTCGGCATTCCAGCGGGAGACATTGGCATTGCGCACCGTACCCTTGATGACGACGTGCCCGGTGTCCGGTTTCCGGTTGTGCGCGGAAACGGGCTGGTGATATTCGCCATCCTTTCTGAGCACGACCCAGACGGTATCGTGTTGCGCGAAGATGTCGTCGCCGACGAGTTCTTCAAGTGCGAGTGAATTGATGGTGTAGTTCAACCGTACGTAGTCGCCGCGAAACAGCGAGCGCGGATCGATGGGTTGCGTTTCGAGCAGTATCTGCTCGCCGGTATTCAGCGTGTACTGCTTTGCACCGACCATGCCGCAGAGAAGCAGCAGCTGCACGAGCGCGACGATAAGTATCCTGCGGTTCATGCCTTGCCCTCCTGTGTCGTCATTGTTCGCTGCCTGTCGATCCTGCCGGTGAAATTCCGCCGCTGCCGTTCGAGCACGTAGCCGATGCCGAGCAGCAGCACGCCGCCGGCCATGAAGAAGAAGGAGCGGTTCATCAGCGTCCAGAAGGTATCGAAGTAGCGTGTGATGAGCGTGATGGCGAAGAAGATGAACGCCAGGTTAACGAGCGCGCGATCCTGCAGATGTACCCCGGCCGCAACCAGCCACACCAGTCCGCTGAAGTAGAAGAGATTGAACGCCATCGCGATGTAGCCGCCTGCTTCACCGCCGACGAACAGCGTACCGATCAGCAGTGCCACGCACCCGGCGAGCAGCCAGCGCGCCCAGTCGAGGAACGCGGGGCGTTCGGCCCGGCTGGTGATGATGTGGTGCCAGGCTGCTAGCGCGCCGAGGACCAGCAGCGCAACAGCCACCATGGCAATCGCGCGGTTGTCAAAGGCTTCGCGATGCGTCTGGTTCCACCACCATCCGACGCCGGAATGAATGCGCGGGCTGGTGAGGATGTAGAAAAAGGCGAGCGCCACGAACACGCTGTAGCGCTGCACGAGCGATGCGAAGCGCGCGACGTACGGCCATTGCCTTGCGTGCGCCATCAGCAAACCCACGACGAACAGCGACAGCCAAGCAACGAACATCAGTTCCGTGACAAGCAGTTGCGAGTCCTTTGTCGAGTGCTCGAAGGATTTGAAGTACGCGAACAGCGACCACAGCAGCAGCGCGAGCGCGGCGACGTGCGCCGCGAACCGCCACCCTTGCATGGCGATGCGTGGCAGGGCCACGGCAAGGAACACGAGGAACGTGATGTTGTAATGATCGAAGTCGAATATCTCCATGCCGGTCCAGAGCGCGGCGAGCGCGAGCGCCATCGCCATGACGGCCTGCGCGGGCGCCATCCATGCCAGCAACAATGCACCGCTTGCCCACAACAGCACACCGTTCGGGTAATGGCTGTCGATGTGGTAGATCTGCGCGATGAGCATGATGTTCGCGCCGAACAGGCCGGCGGCGAGCAGCAGCATGGCTGCCCAGAGTTTCGGATAGTCGTCGCGATTGAAGGGTTTGATGGCGAGCGCGTAGGCGCCGAGCAGGCTGCCGAAAAGCAGCACGAGTTTGGTGAGCTTCGCCATCTCGCTCCAGTTCGCGGCGAAGAACGTAATCACGCCGGAGAGCAGCAGCAGCACGCCGAGGACGCCGAAGGCAGCAGCGACGAAACTCGTCTGGTCCTTGCCGGTGTCGTAGCGACCGAGTATGGCTGCGCCGTGCTCGCGGCTGACCCAGCCTTCGTTTACCCAGCCGGGCAGTTCGTTTTTAAGGTGTTTCAGGAAAGCGGCTTTGCCCCACATGCGGTGTTCCTTCTTTTGCGTGACCGAAGACTAGCGTGACGCAGGGAAAATGTAACGTCGCGCGGGCTTCACGGGTATGACAGTGGGGCCTGCACGGTATCAGGGATGACGGCGGCGATGGCTGGAATACAGGCAAAAAACTGGATTCCCTGGGTACAGGGAATGACGGCAGTAGTGAGGCGGGACGAGGTTTTGGAAATCGCTGTGATCGCAAGGCTGAACTGTCGGCGATGCCGGAAATACACGCAAAAACTGGATTCCCTGGGTACAGGGAAAGACGGCAGTAGTGAG
>Ga0299914_10000837_pt1 | contig 19446 bp, 26 predicted proteins | sample RVTome_10_FD_201361 | JGI IMG/M metagenome (GOLD analysis project Ga0299914, IMG submission 201361) | Soil microbial communities from uranium-contaminated site in the Upper Colorado River Basin, Wyoming, United States - RVT153D57 (version 2) ...
CGCTCCATTCATTTTCGATCGGATAGCCATGCTTCGCCCGGATCCAGCTGGAGGCGAGCCAGCCGAAGGTGCTGATGGCGATGATGGCGATGACGAATTCGGGTCCGCCCCAGGACATGATAGTTCTCCTTGCGTCTAGCGCAGATTGTCGATCTCGCGCGCGGTGCGCTCGGCCGGATCGGTGGCGATCCTTTCGAGCACCGCGAGCCGTTCCTCGAGCCGGCCGACCTGACCGCGCAGCTTCTCGTTCTCGGACGCGAGCAGCTCGGCCTGCCGGGCCGCGTCGATGCCGCCCGACGGATGGAGCGTATTCCCCCAATCGTCGGTGAGCGGATAGCCGTGCCTGGCGCGGATCCAGCTGGTCAGAACCCAGCCCATGGTCGCGATCAGGACGATCGCGATGACGAAGACAGGCCCACCGAAACTCATCTCTTCCCTCTCCTTGCCGTCCGCTTCCTAGCGGAGCTGCTCGATCTCGCAGGCGGTGCGTTCCGCCGGATCGGTGGCGATCCGCTCGAGCACGGCGATCCTTTCCTCGAGCCTTCCGACCGTGCCGCGCAGGCCCTCATTCTCCCGCGCCAGCTGTTCATTCTCCCGGCTGCCTTCGCCGCGGCCCGCCTGGAGCGCCTGCCGGTCCCGCGCGAAGCGCAGCATCGCGACGAAGATCCAGGTGCAGCCGATGATGCCGGCGATGGGTATCAGATCGCCAAAGTCCATCTCATATCCCCCTGTCGGGCGCGCCTAGCGCAGTTCCTCGATCTCTCTCGCGAGCCGGGTGTTCGAGCTGGTGACATAGGTCTCGACGTCGGCGAGGCGCCGGTCGATGTCACGGAAGCGCGAGCGGACGTCGCGGGTCGTGCGGCGCGGATTGGCGCGCACGCCCTGCCAGAATTTCCGCTCGGCCGGATCCTGCTCGTAGAGCTCGAGCGGCTTCCTCGGCGCCATCGCGGCGATGATCCAGTAGGCGATCAGGGTCCAGGGAAAGCCGCCCAGGATGGTGAGCAGCACCATGCCGATGCGCACCAGAGTGACGTCCATGCCGGTATAATCGGCGATCCCGGCGCAGACGCCAGACCATTTGGCATTCTGCTTGTCGAGATAGAAGCGGGTGCGCGCACCAGTCATCAGTTCCTCCTCTGCGGGCGGTTGGAGATGCGGCCGGTCTCGAGCCGATCGGCTTCGCGGCGGCCGGATTCGAGGATGCGGGCGCTGCGGTCCTCGAGCGCGGTCTCGACGGGATCGCCGGCGAACGACCGCCAGTTCGGATTCTCGGCCTGGACGATGCGCTCGATCGTGACCATCCGCTCGTCGAGGCGGCGGGCGAGATCGTGCAGCTCGTCGAGCAGATTCTCATCGGCGTCGGTCAACGTCGCGGCGGTCTTCCACTTGGTGATGTAGTGGAAGATCACCCAGGGAAAGCCGATGAACAGGATGCCGAGGATCACGACGGGCAGGAGGACATCTTCCATCTGATCAGCCTTCCTTGCTCGCGGCTTCGCCGCCGTTGGTGCGCTTGGCCAGCGACGCCTTCAGCGCCTCGAGCTCGGCATCGACCTTCTCCGAATTGCGAAGCTCCGAAATCTCCTCGTCGAGCGTCTTGGGCGGGCCGCCCAGGCTCAGCGCGTCGGCATGGCCCTCGGCCAAATCGGCATGGCGCTCGAGCACGTCGAAGCGCGAGAAGGCTTCGTCGACCTTGGGGCCGGAGTAGAGCTCGCGGAGGCGTGCCCGGTTCTGGGCGCTTTCCATCCGGGTCATGATCGCGTTCTGACGGGCGCGGGCCTCGCGCAGCTTGGTCTGCAGCTTGGCGATATCGGTTTCGGAGGCGCGCAGCGCGTCGTCCAGAACCTCGATCTCGGTCTTGAGCTGGTCGGCCATGTCGGCCGCCTTCTGCTTCTCGAACAGCGCCGCCTTGGCGAGATCCTCGCGGTCCTTGGACAAAGCCAGCTCCGCTTTCTCGACCCAGCTTTCCTGGAGCCGGTCGAGCTTGGTGATCTGCCGGCGCATCTCCTTCTGATCGGCGATGGTCCGGGCGGCGGAGGCGCGAACCTCCACCAGGGTTTCCTCCATCTCGAGGATGATCATCCGGATCATCTTGGCCGGATCTTCGGCCTTGTCGAGCAGGTCGGTGACATTGGCGGCAATGATATCGCGCGTCCGCGAAAAGATGCCCATGGGAAAGAACTCCTTGTTTGAAACATAGGGCCGCGCCGAGCGGGCAGGGCCGGGCTTGCGGGGGGAACTCATCCGGATGAGATCCCCGGGCCCGACCACCACCCGAAAGGGTTCCGGCTCAGCCATGCGCCTGGGTACCGTTGTGGACCGAGGCGTAGACCGCCGGCTGCGGACCGGCCGACTGGGCCGGGCCAACCGCGGCGACGACCGACAGGGTCGACAGGACGAGCGCGCCGACCGCGGCGGTGGCGACACGTGCGAGATATTCGGTGTTGAACATATCCGGTCTCCTCAACCTGGGTTGCGTTCACGTCCCGCCGACCATCGACGGTGACGCCTTCCCTTAAGCAGGGTGCGTGCCAGGTTGCAGGAATGGCGGAAAAGTGCCGAAAATCGAGTGATTGGGAGGGTCTCCAACCACTTCCCTCTTGCCAAGAGGTGGTGAAATACACCAATAAGTGGGAATGGAGCGCCACGTCCAGCTGATCGGTCAATCCTCGTCCTTCCTCGACGCCGTCGAGCGGGCGAGCCGCGCCGCGCCGCTCGACCGGCCGGTGCTGGTGATCGGCGAGCGCGGCACCGGCAAGGAACTGATCGCCGAGCGACTCCATCACCTTTCCTCGCGCTGGGACGGCCCCCTCATTATCATGAATTGCGCGGCCTTGCCCGAGACTCTGATCGAGGCCGAGCTGTTCGGCCACGAAGCCGGCGCCTTCACCGGCGCGACCAAGGCACGGCCGGGCCGGTTCGAGGAGGCGAACGGCGGCACCCTGTTCCTCGACGAGCTGGCAACGCTGTCGAGCCCGGCCCAGGACCGGCTGCTGCGGGCGATCGAATATGGCGACGTCACCCGGATCGGATCGAGCCGCCCGCTCCGCGTCGACGTCCGCATCGTCGCGGCCACCAACGAGCATCTGCCGCGGCTGGTCGAGCATGGGCGGTTCCGTGCCGATCTGCTCGACCGGCTGAGCTTCGAGGTGGTCACGCTGCCGCCGCTGCGCCACCGCCACAGCGACATTCCGGTGCTTGCCGATTTCTTCGGACGGCGGATGGCGCTCGAGCTCGGCTGGGAGGCCTGGCCGGAGTTCAGCGAGGCGGCGATGGCCAAGCTGCTGGGCTATCGCTGGCCCGGCAACGTTCGCGAGCTCAAGAACGTGATCGAGCGCGCCGTCTATCGCTGGGACGGCCAGGAGGGGCCGATCGAGGACATCACCTTCGATCCGTTCGAATCGCCCTGGGGGCCGCCGCCTGCCGCCAGGGTGCCGGCAGTCGAGCCTGTCCAGGCCCTGGCCGCCGCGGCGAACGAGAATGCCGCGGCGCAGGCAGATCCGGAAAATGTCCAGTCGATGGCCGCAGCGATGGCGGAGGCGGCGGGCCACGATCCGCACGAATGCGGCGACTTCCGGCTGGCGGTGGCGGAATATGAGAAGGCGATCCTCTCCGCCGCGCTGGAGCGGTGCCGCTGGAACCAGCGGGCGGCCGCGGCGGCGCTGAGCCTGAGCTACGACCAGCTTCGGCACGCGATGCGGAGGCATCAGCTGCAGGGGAATTGAAATCCCCGTTCCGCCGCGGCGGCCTATTGGGTCGCCGGAACGTGTGCACCGCCGACCTGGCGATTCGTCGCAGCTACGCAACGGCTCATCCGGTCATTTCTCGGCGCCATACACGCTTGCGGCACCGTCCGGAACCTTTTCGGGGGCGTGATGTTGGCCGGGATGCGGAGCCGTGGGGCTTCGCGTCGTCCCCGATGGGGCCGGCCGGGAACGGTTCACCGGCAGGGAGGATATCCAATGTACAAATCGATGATTGCGATGATGGCGGGCGCGGCTGCGCTGACCGCTTGCACGAGCACCAGCGACGACACGCTTGAAAGCGCAGGCACCGGCGCCGTGGCAGGCGCGGCGGTGGGCGCCGGGGCCGGCGCGCTGATCGGCGGCCTGAGCCCGATCGAAGGCGCGTTGATCGGCGCCGCCGCGGGCGGCCTGATCGGCGCCGTCTGGGCGGACCGCGATGCGGACGGCCGGGCTGACGGCTATTATTACAATGGCCAATATTATCAGGGCCTGCCGCCGGCGCAGCCGGCGTACCAGCAAGAGCCTGCGCGCACCGGCGAGCGCGGCTGACCGCTTGCTGACGTGAAGCGGCACTTTCGGACTGTCGCCGGCCGACCCGCTCGGCCGGCGATCCTCTTACTTTTCCCCTTCGCCGCGGCGGCGGCGCTTGCGCTGACGGCGGCGCCCGCTACGGCCCAGCCGGCGGGCGCATCGGGTCCGTTCGAGGCGGCGCTGCGTGAGGCGCGCATCTCCAACGACGACGTGCGCGACTTCTACCGGGCGCGCAGTTTCCGGCCGCTGTGGGTCGCCGGCGGAAGGCTCGGCCCGGAGGCGGACGCACTGCTTCGCCTGATCGAGACGGCGGAGGCGGACGGGCTTGATTCCGACGACTACCGGCCGCGCGCTCTGGCCGAGGCGGTCGGCGAGGCGCGGAGCGGTGCGCCGGAGGCGCTGGCGCGGGCGGAGGTGCTGCTCTCGCGCCGTTTCGCCCAATATGTCCGCAACGTCCGGCGGCCGCGCGACTCCTCGGGAATGGAATATGCCGAGCGGACGCTTGCGCCGGTCCGGCCGACGATGCGGGCGGTGCTGGACGAGGCTGCGGCGGCGCCGGCGCTGCTCGGGCACCTGGAAAATGCCGGCTGGATGCATCCGATCTATGGCGGGCTGCGGCGGGCGCTGTCGGTGCTGCCTCGCGGCGATGCCGCCGACATCCGCGTCCCGCTGGGGCCGTTGCTCCGTCCGGGCGCGAGCGGCGAGCGAGTGCGGCTGCTGCGGCGGCGATTGGGACTGGACGGCGACGGCGATTACGATGCTCGGCTGGTGCAGGCGGTGCGCGACTTCCAGGCCGCGCAGGGGCTGCCGCGCGACGGGGTCGCCGGCCCGCTGACGCTCGCCGCCCTCAACCGCAGCTCCGCCGACGTGCGGCGGATCCTGCGGTTGAACCTCGATCGGGCGCGGGCGCTCCCGGCCGATCCGGGCCGCCGCTACGTGCTCGTCGACGCGGCCGCGGCGCGGCTCTACGTCTACGAAAACGGGCGGGTGCGGGACACGATGCGCGTCGTCGTCGGCCGGGTCACCGATCCGACGCCGATGATTGCCGGCCTGATCCGCTTCGCGACGCTCAATCCCTATTGGAACGTGCCGCCCGACCTTGCCGCGACACGGGTGGCGCCGCACGCGGTGCGCGGCGGTCCGGCCTATCTTCGCGCAGCGGGCTATGAGGTCTTGTCGGACTGGACTGCGTCGGCGCGAATCGTCGACCCCGCGACGGTCGACTGGGTCGGCGTCGCCGCCGGCCGGCAGGAAGTGCGGATGCGCCAGCGCCCCGGCCCCGAAAATGCGATGGGACGGATCAAGCTCAGCTTCCCGAACCGTTACGGCGTCTACCTTCACGACACGCCCGACCGCGACCTGCTGCGCGAGACCGCGCGCACCTTCAGCGCCGGCTGCGTCCGGGTCGAGGATGCGCCGCGGCTCGCGCGCTGGCTGTTCGGGCGGAACCTTTCGACCCGCTCGCGCACGCCCGAACAGCATTTCGTCGTGCCCGAGCCGGTGCCGGTCTACATCACCTATCTCACCGCCGCGCCGGAGGGCGACACGATCGCCTTTCGGGAGGACGTCTATGGTCGCGACGGCGCGCGGCAGGCGGCGAACTAGGGCCCTTACCCTTGCGCGAGGCCGTACTTGACGCTGGGCAACCGCGCCCGACCCTGCTATCTGTTCCCCACATGTTCCAGGGAGAGCGATGATGGCCAGGCGCGCCGGAAGTGCCGACCTGCCGCTGCACGGAGGCCGCGTCCCGGCCTGGCTCGGGCAGCGCATGGCGCGGCTCGGCGCGGTCATAGCCGAGGCGATCATCCACCATGAAGGCCGGGACGAGCTGCTTCGCCGGCTCGCGCATCCCTTCTGGTTCCAGTCCTTCGGCGCGGTGATGGGGATGGACTGGCATTCGTCGGGTATCACGACGAGCGTCATCGGCGCCTTGAAGCGCGGGCTCAATCCGCTGGCCGGCGAGCTCGGCATCCATGTCTGCGGCGGGCGCGGGAGGCATTCGCGACAGACGCCGCACGAGCTGGCCGCAGCCGGCGATCGGCTCGGCTTCGACGGCGCCGCTCTCGCCAGGACCAGCCGGCTGGTCGCCAAGGTCGACAGCGCGGCGGTGCAGGATGGATTCGATCTTTACCTGCACGGCTTCATCGTCGCCGACGACGGCAAGTGGACGGTGGTGCAGCAGGGCATGAACGGCGCAAGCAAACGTGCGCGCCGATACCATTGGCTGTCGGAAGGCCTGACCAGCTTCGTCGACGGTCCGCACGCTGCAATTGAGGGACGGGGCGGGGGCGATATCGTCAATCTCGCCGACCGGCGCGCCGCGGCGTCGCGCCGCGCCCAGCTCGATCTGCTAACCGAGCTCGGCCCCGACAGGCTGGCGCGCGAGGCGGCCGCGATCGCCCGCCCGGCGGCCGCCCGGGCCGCGGCGGTCGAGCCGATGCTGCCCAACCTGATGCTTCCGGAACATCACGACGTCAGGCCGGACGATGTCATCCTGCGCCGGCTGCACGGCACGCTCGCCGCGGCGGCCGAGGCCGGGCCGAAAGATTTTCCCGAGTTGCTGCTGGTGCCCGGAGTCGGCGCCCGCACCGTGCGCGCGCTCGCCATGGTCGCGGAGGTGATCCATGGCGCGCCGTGCCGGTTCGCCGATCCGGCGCGATTCTCGCTCGCCCATGGCGGCAAGGACCGACATCCTTATCCGGTGCCGACCAAGGTCTACGACCGGACGATCGCCGTGCTCAAGTCGGCGGTCGAGAAGGCGAAGCTCGGCAATGAGGAGAGATTGGCCGCGATCCGGCGGCTCGACGAGCAGGCGCGGCGGCTCGAGCGGCACGCCGACGGACCCTCGCTGCCGGCCTTCGTCGCCGAGGAACGCCGGCGTTCCCACGAATATGGGGGACGGTCGATGTTCGGGTGGGATGCGGCGCCGGTCGCCGGGTCCTGTGCGGGCGATGCCCGACGGTTGCGGCCCGACTGATCTTCACGCCCGAAGGGGCTAGCGAAGCTTGGCGATCCTTACGCCGTCGAGCCTGGCGCGCGCGGAGATCGATTCCTCGCTGCGGGTCAGCGCCTTGGCGATGGCTTTCAGCCCCATTCCCTTGCGGGCAAGCGCGTGGAGCTTCTGGATTTCCTCGCTGGTCCAGGGCTGCCGATGACGTTCGAACGGCTTCACGCAGACCGGCCCGTCCTCATTTCGATGCGAACTGGCCCGCCTCGGCTCCGAACTGGCTCCTGGCATAGGCGCGGGCGGCGGTGGCGGTGGCGAATATCTCGTCCTGCAGGGTCTCGGTGACGAGCGGGTAATTCTGCGAATTGTATCGGATCTCGCGAACGGTGAGGCGTATCCGGCCTTCCTCGTCCTTGGCGATCAGATAGGGCTTCAACGGTACTCTCGACATGGCAGCCTCCGGTTTCTCATCAATGAAAAGGGCGGCACCGTCGGCGCCGCCCGCTTCGATCATCCGATCAGGTCGGTAACGATCCGGCGCAACTCGCTGCCGGAAAGGGTAGGGGAGCGCGGCATCAGCCGTTCGCCCGGATTCCTGCCGAACGGCAGGCTCAATTTCGGCCGCTTGGCGGCCAGTATTTGGGTATTCATTTGATCCTCGGGCGGCTTGCGCCGCCATCATGGGTTGGTTGTCGGGACTTCACCGTCGGAAGCCGCGGCGCGGACCGGGGCCTTGCCCCGGCGTGCGCTCGCGAAAGACGATGCGTCCCTTGGTGAGATCGTAGGGCGTCATCTCGACGTGGACCCGGTCACCCACCACCGACCGGATGCGGAAACGCCGCATCTTGCCGGCGGTGTAGGCGATGATACGATGCTCGTTGTCGAGCATCACGCCGAAGCGGCCATCGGGATAGATCTCATCGATCTGGCCTTCGATGGTGAGGAGGGCTTCCTTCGCCAAGGCTCAGACGGCCTGGAGATTGACGGCCGAGGTCTTGCCGCGGGCGTCGGTCTCCAGCTCGTACTGAATGCGCTGGTCCTGGTTGAGCGTAGACAGGCCGGAAGCCTGGACCGCGCTGATGTGGACGAACGCGTCGGCGCCGCCTTCGTCGTTGGAGATGAAGCCGTAGCCGCGATCGGCATTGAAGAATTTAACGGTTCCGACAGACATATCGGGTTCCTTTCACGTAAAAATGTATCCGCGCGCAAAAGGCGCGGCGGAGCGAAGAAGCGTGGAAGGAAAAGGAGAGTCCGCCCGAAACGGGAGGGTCGAATTCCGACGCAAGCGACGTCAGCCACAGCGATATAGGGCTGTCGGCGTCTTTTTGCAATGAAGGCGTCTTCTTATCCCGAATCGGCCGGAAATTTACCGCGATCTCGCAATCTCAGCGCGTGATATGGACGGCGAGCCAGATCGTCGGTTCATCGGGGCTCGTCCAGGTAACGCGGTGGCGACGGCCGGCCTCGATCAGCAGGTGATCGCCCGGCGCGAGATCGCATTCCTCGCCGCCGTCGAGCCACAGGCGAGCCGCGCCCTGCACCAGCATCACCCATTCGTCCCCGGCCTGTCCGTAGGGCGCGTCGGTCGGCGTCGCGTGGCCCTGCGACACGATCCGCTCGATCCGGATGCCCGGCCGCTCGAGGATCGTCGTGAATGTCTCGTCCGGCCCGCGCGCCGGCATGTCGGAAAACAGGTTGGCCAGCTTCATGGTCCCGCTCGTGCTCGCCGGCTCACGCCCATCGGAAAGACGATGCAGGCCGAACGCGGCCGCGGCAAGCCCTCCGGCCAAGGCCCAGCCGGACTCAGGCCTCCAGGGTCGACAGGATCGACTCGCCGGCGGGCTCGGCCGCGGGGCGCTCGCCTGCCCCGATCGGGCTGGCGACGAGGAACAGGAAGCCGCCGACGACGAAACCCTGGACCACCAGCGCGATCGGGTTCTGAATCATCTTCCACAGCTTCATGTCGTCCTCCTGTCGAGACGACTCGACGGCCGCGATCCATAGAGGTCGGACGAAGTCGATGCATCCGGATCTTGGTGCCAGTCCGGACTCAGTTGTTGCAATTGTGTCAGCCGTGTCACGGATGTTGCACAGCCACCAGGGAGGACCCCTGCCGGCCCCTTCCCGGGCCCGACCGCTGCGGGCGGGCCGCTCGCGCGCATACCCCATTTGGGTGACGCGGGGCCTTCCGCGTGCCGCTAGAAAGTGCCGGCCGGCTGCGGAAGGGCGAAGGCGGCGCACCACGTTGCGCCGGTCGAGGCTCTTCCTCGCTCGTGCCCCGTCCCGGTGGACGGTCCTGCGACAGCGGGCGGGGTCGAAAGAGAAGAGAAGCCCGTTCGCCGGGGGGACGGCGAAGCCTTCCACTGGCCCCGGGTCGGTCCGCCGGCCCGGGGCCTTTCGCACGCCGCGCTCGTCCGCGCGAGCCGGATTCCTCCAGGATGCAGCCGAAGCGGGCCTGCGCCTATTTGGGCAGCTCCGCCTTGGGAAAGCCGCCCCAGGCGGCGTCATAGTCACGCTGCAGCGCCTCGGCGCCGAGCGCGAACCGGCTCGGGCGATAGGGCCAGCAGCTTTCGACCATGAAGGCCATCGTGCCGTCGATTCGGTGCGGTTTCAGCTCGGCCTCGCTCGCCGCTTTCCAGCTCGCCACGTCGGGCCCGTGCCCGGCCATCAGATTGTGCAGGCTCAGGCCTCCCGGCGCGAACCCCTCCGCCTTGGCATCATAATCGCCGTAGATCAGCCCCATGCATTCGCTCATCACGTTGCGATGGAACCAGGGCGGGCGAAACGTGTCCTCGGCCACCATCCAGCGCGGCGGGAAGATGACGAAATCGGCATTGGCGCGGCCGGGCACATCGCTGGGGCTGGTGAGGACCGTGAAGATCGAGGGGTCGGGATGGTCGTAGCTGACCGTGCCGATCGTGTTGAACAGGCGCAGGTCGTACTTCCACGGCGCGAGGTTTCCGTGCCAGGCGACGACGTCGAGCGGTGAATGGTCCAGCTCCGTCGTCCACAGCGATCCGAGCGACTTCTGGACGAGCTCGCATCGGCCATCCTTGTCCTCGTAGGCCGCCGACGGCGTCAGGAAGTCGCGGGGATTGGCAAGTCCGTTCGAACCGATCGGGCCGAGCTCGGGCAGGCGGAAGAGCGCGCCGTGATTTTCGGCGACATAGCCGCGCGCCGTGCGGTCGGGCAGTGCGACGCGGAAGCGCACGCCGCGCGGCACCAAAGCGACTTCGCCGGGCCCGATCTCGATCCGCCCCATCTCGGTGGCGATGTCGAGCCGGCCCTGCTGAGGCACGATCAACAGTTCGCCGTCGGCGTCGAAGAAATAGCGGTCCACCATGTCGCGGTTGGCGCCGTAGAGATGAACGGCGATGCCCTCGAGCGTGGCGGGATTGCGGTTGGCGACCATATTGACCAGCCCGTCGACGAAATCGGTCGGCGCCTCGGGAATCGGCAGCGGGCCCCAGCGCAGGCGGTTGGGCGGCAGCGGGTCGTCCGACATGCCCGGCACGAACCGCTTCGCCCCCTCATACCGACAGTACGGCGGGTGCTCGGCGCTCGGGCGCATCCGGTAGAGCCAGGAACGGCGATTCTCGGCGCGCGGCGCGGTGAAGGCGGTGCCGGAAAGCTGCTCGGCATAGAGGCCGAAGGCAGGACGCTGTGGCGAGTTGCGGCCCGTTGGAAGAGCGCCTTCCACTGCCTCGGTGGCGAAATGGCTGCCGAAGCCGGGCATGTAGCTGGCCGTCATGCATGCTCCCGTGCGGATGGGTCGGCGGCAGCCTAGCCGCGCGGCGCAGGCGGGGGAAGGGGAGCGCGCGGAGCCTAGGGCGTGGACGCCGGGCGGGACGGATCGCGCGCGCCGTCCGAGCTGTCGCACGACGGCGACTCGTCGCTCGCTGCCGCGCGATCCTCGGGAGCCTCGACCGGGAGCGACCAAAGTATCTGGTTACGCAGGCGCGCCTCGAGTTCGGACAGGCCGCCGCGCCACGCCGCGGCGCGCTTGCGCAGCAAGGCGACGAGCACTTCCGAGCGGGAGGCAGGGATGCCCTTGCCGGCGCGGCCGGCGGAAACCAGGGTGGCGAGACGGTTGACGGACTTCGACACGGCGCGCGCGACTCGCTTTCCTGATACGCCGCCGCGCACGCGCGACGGCTGGCTCTGCCGTCGAGCCTAGACGCCGGCGGGTTAAGAAGTCTTTCGCCGGGACGGTCCGGCAGCGACGATGCGGCGGCAGGGCGGCGCGTCCGCCGAAGGAAAGCTCGAGCGTCAGACCCTGACGAAGCGGTTCGATGGAGGCCGGCGGCACAGGCGCTTGGGCGCCGTCGTTTCCTCGCCGTCGACGATGATGACGTCGGTGACGGTCATGCACTCGCCACCACCGGACTCCTGCTCCAGCGCAATGACGGTCGACGATCCCGATACGCCCGGGCGAGTCTCGCTGGTCCAGCGCGCCGTCGTTCCCACGCCGCCGCTCACCGCTTCCTCGGTAGCGGCGGCCGCCCGCTCCTGCTCGTCGCAGTCGAGCAGTCCGGCAATCGCTTCTCCAAGCATTTCCGCCGCCGGGACGAAGGAGAGTTGCCCATCCTTGTCGCCGCTGCCGGGGCGGCCGCCGACGAGACTGGCGACACCGCCGATCAGGCTGCCGATGGCGCGCCCACGCCGCCGGTTCCGTTCCAGCTGCTGCTCACAGGTCCGGGTCGAGGCGCGCTCCTCGCGCCGTGTCGGGCGCTCGGCGTCGCGGGCGCCGCTCGCGGCCGCCCCTTCGGTGGCGGCCGCCGCAGGGGCGGGGCGCGCCGGCGTGTCGGCCGGACCGCTGGAGGAGCGCCGGTATCGGCCGGAGGCGATTTCCGCCTCGTGGTCCGCCAACCTGCGCTGGTAATCCTCCTGCTCCAGCCGCGCTCGCTCGAGCTCGGCCCGGTGCCGCTCCATGTCGGCTTCATACTGGATCCTCGCCGCCTCGGCTTCGCGGACGCCGCGCTCATATTCCTCCTGCGCCTGGCGCCGGGCGGCCACCACCGCCGCCGTCTCGGCCTGGAGCCGCTCCCAGCGGGCGTCCGCTTCGGCCTTGAGGCGGTCCGCGTCGGCCTGCTGCTCGGCGTCGTCAGCCTCCCTGGGCGGGGCCGGGTCTCCCTGCAAGAGGGTCGTCTCCGGCGCAGCCAGCGCCGTCAGGAAGATCGCCGCGATTGCGGCCGCCAGGACGAATCGACTCATCAGTTTCCCCATCGCCTTGCGACGCCGCGGCCGCCACTGGCCGGGCGCGCGAGCAGGCGATGCCGCCTTGGCCGCTGCGGCATTCACCGGACCATCGGGCGCGAACTGGCCCGACCGGAAGGACTCACAGGATCGACGCTACTCGGGCGGATGGAGATCAGGCGCCCCCCATTGCCGCCGTGGTGCAGGGCATCCCGGCGGCCCGCTCAGTGTCTACTGCCGGGTGGACCGAGTCCACCCCGCGTAGCGGGCGGTCATCTTGCCCTCTCTCGACCGTGGCGAAGCGCTTCCCAATCCCGCCGCCGGGGCTGGCGAAGGGAGGGCGGTGGCCGCCCAGACCGCGGCATCGTCCGGCAGCACGGAACGCGGCCTAGCGGACCTGCCCCAGCAGCCCGCGCATCGCCGTCCTGCCTCGTCCGGGAAGCCGCTCCGCCGATTGCGCGACGTCGGTCCGGTTCGTGGCGCCGCCGACCTGGTTCAGGCCGACCATGCCCATGCCGAGGTGCGGCAGGCATTTGTAGCCGTAGAGGCCGGAGGTGGTGAAGGTCACGACGATCTCCTGGTTGATCCGGCCGCGGAAAGAGGCGGCGCCCTGCGGAATCATCTCCGGGATCGTCTCGGCATTGTGCCCGCGATCCGTGCCGACGAACTTGACGCTGTCGCCCGGCCGGATCGTCAGGAAGGTGGGCTCGAACACCATAGCGGTGCCATCGCCGCCACGATCGAGCATCCGCACTTCCCACTCGTGCGCCTGTGCCGGCGCGGTCGGCAGGAGCAAAGCGAGCGCCACGAGGGTGACCCATGCGGCTCTCCGCGCCAGCGCACGCATCGGTCCTAGATCCGTCCTGCCCGCAGGAATTCGGCGGCGTGATGGGCGCCGCGCGCGGACATGGCCATGTACGTAAGGGACGGGTTCTGGCAGCCGGAAGAGGCCATGCACGAACCGTCGGTGACGAACAGGTTGGGCACGTCGTGGGCCTGGTTGTAGGCGTTGAGCACCGACGTGGCCGGGTCGCGGCCCATCCGGGCTGTACCCATTTCATGGATGCCGCGGCCGGTGCCGCCATAATGCTCGCGCACCCGGATGTCGGTGCAGCCCGCCAATTCGAGCATCGTCGTCGCGTCCTCGTTTGCCTGGGCCATCAACCGCCGGTCGTTGTCGCCAAGGGTGCAGACGATGTGCGGAATTGGCAGGCCCCAGCGGTCGGTCCGGTTGTGGTGGAGAGTCACCCGATTGTCCGGGCTCGGCAGCATCTCGCCGAACCCGCTCAGATGGATCCGCCACGGCCCGGGGGAGCGCAGCCGGGCCTTGAATTCCGGGCCGACTCCGGGCGCGCCGATGCCGCGTCGCCAATTGTCGCGCATCACGCCCCCTTGGAAGCCGAACCCGCGGAGGAACCTGTCGGTCGGTTCGGTCACGTTGCGGTAGCGCGGGATGTAGAAGCCGTTGGGCCGCCGGCCTTGGTGATAATATTGCTCGAAGCCGGGATAGACGCCGTTGGCGCCGAGCCCGCTGAGATGATCGGTCAGGTTGCGGCCGACCTGGTCGGAGCGGTTGGCGATTCCGTTCGGAAAGGCCTCCGAGGTCGAATTCAGCATGATCTGCGCGGTGCCGAGGGTGGAGGCGCACAGGAAGACCAGGCGTGCCTCGTAGGTCCGGCCCTCCCGGCTATTGGCGTCGATCACGCGCACGCCGGAAGCCCGGCCGGTTGCGGCGTCGTAGACGACGCTGTGGACGATGGCATCGGTGACGATGGTGAGATTGCCGGTGCGCTGGGCGGCGGGCAGCGTCGCGCTGAGGCTCGAGAAATAGGCGCCGTAGGAGCAGCCGCGCTCGCATAGCGATCGATATTGGCAGGCGGTGCGCCCAAGCGCCTCATGCTCCGCCGTCGCTTCGGTGAGGTGCGCGCAGCGGCCGATGATCAGCCGTCGGGTCGGGTAAGCCGTCTCGAGGCGCTGCTTGAAATCCTCCTCCGGCGGCGTCATCGCCATGGGCGGCAGGAAGCGGCCGTCCGGGAGCTGGTCGAGCCCTTCGGCCGATCCGGAGATGCCGGCGAACGTCTCGACATGGTCGTACCAGGGAGCGAGATCGGCGTAGCGGATCGGCCAGTCGATGCCGTGCCCGTCATGGGCGTTGGATTCGAAATCCATCGCACTGAGACGATAGCTCTGCCGCGCCCACATGATCGAGCGGCCACCGAGATGGAAGCCGCGGATCCAGTCGAACGGGCTCTCCTCGCTGGTCGTGTAGGGATGCTCGCTGTCCTTGACCCAGAAATGCTTGGTCGCGGTCGAGAAGGCGTAGCACCGGCTCTGGATCGGATAATCGGCCGCGACTTCCGCCTCGGGGACCATTCCGAAGCTGTCGAGCTCCCAGGGCGATTGGGCATCGAGATAGTCTGTGCCATGCTCGACATGGCGGCCCCGCTCGACCACCAACGTCTTGAGGCCGCGCTCGGCCAGCTCCTTGGCCACCCAGCCTCCGCTCATGCCGGAGCCGACGACGATCGCATCGAAGCTCATCGCGGCGACCCTTCAGACCGCCCAGGCGCGGGTGTCGGGGCCGATCGCCAGGCGTGGCTCCCAGACCCCGGGTGCAAGCTCGTAGCGAAGTTCCTGCGTCGCGCCGGGCTCCGACCAGTAATATGCAGTCAAGACGAGTTCCTTGAACCTGCGATAGGTCTGGTTGCCGGCCGCGATCTGGGCTGCGTCATAGCCGGCCACCGTCTCGACCCGCCGCGTTTGCGGAAGGGAAAGCAGCCCCGCGCCGGCCTCCGCCAGCGCGCGCGCCTCTATCTCGTCGAGCAAGGCGCGAAACCGCGCCGCGCGCTCGGGCGAGGCCCAATGGGTCATCAGCGCATCGATGAATCCGGCGACGCCGGCGTCCCGCGCGCCGGGCGTGTCGGTGCGCGGGATGATGATTTCCGCGATCTCATCGAGCAAGGCGAAACGGGCCGGTTCGAAGAAGTGGGGCGCGCCTTCGGTCGCGGCCAGCAGGTCGTCCGGGAACCCGACGAGCGTGCCGCCGACCAGGGCGACGGCGCCGGCGAGCAAGGCGCGGCGATCGAGCTCGAAGCTGGCGCCCTTTCCTGGCAAGTCCCTCTCCCGCTTCATTCTTCTCTTGCAGCACAGTGCGAGATCGCAGCCAAGATGTCCAGCGCTGTCATTCGTTCTGGACGCGGTGCGACGAGGCGCTATTCAGGAACGGAAGCGAGGGAAGGGGACGAGGATGAAACAGCTGGCCCGTTTGCTCCTGATCCTGTTCGGCGCGGTGACGATGACCGCAAGCGCCGCGGCGGTCTCCACGCACGATGCGCCGCGCATCCTGATCTTCTCGCACACGACCGGATATCGCCACGCCTCGATCGAGCCGGCCGTGGCCGCGCTCCGCGCGATGGCCGACCGGAACGGCATGGTCGCGGTGGCAAGCGAGGATCCAGCGGTCTTCAGCCGCGAGGGGCTGCAGGACGTCGATGGGATCGTCCTGGTCAGCAACAGCAGCCGCAAGGACGATCCCGCCACCGACTATTTCACCGAGCCGCAGCGCGCCGCCTTCCAGGCTTTCGTTCATCGCGGAGGCGGCGTCGTCGCCATCCATGCCGCGGCCGATTCCCATTATTACTGGCCCTGGTACGGCCGCATGATCGGCGCGCGCTTCGAGCGCCATCCGCCCGGCACGCCAAGCGGCACGATCCGGATGGTCGACCCCCGCCACGCCGCGACGGCGCGGCTTCCGGCGACCGTCAATCGTGTCGACGAGTGGTATTATTTCGAAGACTTCAATCCCGAGACGCACGTGCTTGTCACGCTCGATCCCGCTTCGATCGATCAGCAGGACGTCAACCCGAATCCGGTATCATGGGCGCACGACTTCGAAGGCGGCCGGATCTTCTACACGGCGATGGGGCACACGCCGGAAAGCTATTCGGAGCCTATGTTCCTGCGCCATGTCGAGAACGGGCTCAACTGGGTGCTGCGGCGGGGCTGACCGGCGCCTTGCGCTCGCGGAACAGCAGCAGGAAGATCAGGGCCGTCACCGCGGCGAAGCCGGCGGGCAGGAGCCAGAAGGTCTGCCAATTCGTCCCGGCGCCCTGGCCGGTGCCGACCTGGACGGCGTTGGCGATGTTGCTGCCGATCAGATAGCCGGCCCCCCAGGTCATCAAGGCGAGGAAGGACTGCGCCCGGCTGCGGGCGTCGGCGGCGAAATGCTCACCGACCCATATCGTCGCTGCGACGAACACGAAATCGAAGCCGACTCCGTGGAGCGCCAGGCCAAGATAGATGAGCGGCTCGATCGGCCCGTCGGCGGTGAAACCATAAGCGAAGATCACGTAGCGAACCGCCCAGGCGGCCATGCCGATGAAGAGCACGCCCTTGATTCCGACCCAGCGGAAGAACAGGGGTAGCAGCAGCAGGAAGCCGACCTCCGAAACCTGCCCGATCGTCTGGGTCGCGGCGGGATTGGTGACGCCAATATCGTCCAGGAACGGGTTGGCGTAGACGTTGTAGAAGGAGAAGGGGATCATCATCAGCATCGAGCAGAGGATGAGAACCCAGAAGCCGCGATCCGAGGTCCGGATCGCGTCGAGGCCGAGAAGGGTCCCGACCGACACTTTGCCCTGCCCAGCCCGCGGCGGGGTCTCCGGAAGCGTGAAGGCATAGAGGCCGTAGGCGATCGAAACCGCGGCAGCGAGAAGCAGCGGCTGCGCCGTGCGCTCGGCCTCGCCGGGGAGAGCAGCGCCGACGATCAGGCCGGCGGCGATCCAGCCGATGGTCCCGAACACGCGGATCGCCGGGAACTGCTTTTCGGTGTCGGTAATTGCGTTGAGCGCGACCGAATTGGAGAGGGCGATGGTCGGCATGTAGGCGAGCAGGACGCCGAGCGTCCCCAGGAACATCACGCCCGCGCCCGCCCCAAGCGCCGAGAGCAGGAACAGCAGCAAGCCGGCGAAGAGATGGAGGATGCCCATCACCTTTTCGGCCGAGAAATAGCGGTCGGCGATGGCGCCGACAAAGAGCGGCGCCGCGATCGCGGCCCAGCCCTGCGCCGAATAGATGGTGCCGACGCTGTCCTGCAGTCCCCTGTGGGTCAGATAGGTCGCGAACGGCACGAACCAGGCGCCCCAGACGAAATATTGCAGGAACATCATCAGCGACAGCCGCGCCCGGATGCTCAACGCCATGTCGCTATCTCCCCCTCAGCCCGGTTCAGCCCTCCGCCAGCCCCAGCACGCGCCGGTTCCTGGCGCTGTCGGCCGCGGCGCCGGCGAAATCGTCGAACGCGCGGTCGGCCTTGCGGATCATGTGCGCGGCGATGAAGGGCGCGCCTTCCGCTGCCCCCTGCTCGGGATGCTTGAGGCAGCATTCCCATTCGAGCACCGCCCAGCCGGCATAGTCATATTGCGTGAAGGCCGAGAAGATCGCCCCGAAATCGACCTGGCCGTCGCCGAGCGATCGGAAGCGGCCGGGGCGGTCGGTCCAGTCGGCATAACCGCCATAGACGCCGGCGCGTCCGGTCGGCCGGAACTCGGCGTCCTTGACGTGGAACATGCGGATCCGGTCGTGATAGAGGTGGATGAACTCCAGATAATCCAACTGCTGCAGCACGAAATGGCTGGGATCGTAGAGGATGTTGGCGCGGGGATGCGCGCCGACCGCCGCCAGGAAGCGCTCGAAGCTGATGCCGTCGTGCAGGTCCTCGCCGGGATGGATTTCGTAGCAGGCATCGACGCCATTCTCGTCGAAGACGTCGAGCAGCGGCCGCCACCGCCGCGCCAGCTCCGCAAACCCTTCCTCGACGAGCCCGGCCGGCCGCTGCGGCCAGGGATAGACGGTGTGCCACAGCAAGGCGCCGGAGAAGGTGGCATGGGCGTTGAGCCCGAGCCGGCGGCTCGCGCGCGCCGCCATGCGGACCTGCTCTTTCGCCCATTCGGTGCGCTCGGCCGGCTTGCCGTGGAGCTGGCTGGGCGCAAAGGCGTCGAACAGCTCGTCATAGGCGGGATGGACCGCGACCAGCTGGCCCTGCAGGTGGGTCGACAGCTCGCTTATCTCCACGCCCGCCTCGCGGCAGAGGCCGGCGACCTCGTCGCAATAATCCTGGCTCTCGGCGGCGCGCTCCAGGTTGAACAACCGTGCGTCCCAGGTCGGCACCTGGATTGCGATAAAGCCCAGGTCCGCCGCCCATTTCGCCATCGATGGCAGGCTGTTGAAGGGCGCTTCGTCGCCGGCGAACTGTGCCAGGAAGATGGCGGGTCCCTTCATCCTATTTCTCCTCCTTCGATATCGACCCAGGCGCCTCGCGCGCTGCTGTCGAAGGCCGCCTGGATGAAACGCATTCCCGCGATTCCGTCGGCGAGGCTGGCATAGGCCGGACGGGCCGGCGGGCGGCCGCGCACCGCCTCGGCGAAGTCGCGATAGATGTTGGCGAAGGCTTCCAGATAGCCCTCTGGATGGCCCGACGGCAGCCGCGTCACGTTCATCGTGGCCGCCGAGAGATAAGCGCGTTCGGCGCCGGGGCTCCAGATCTCCTCCGGCCGGGCGCGGCGGGCGATCCGAAGATGGTTGGGATGCTCCTGTTCCCAGTGCAGCCCCGCTTCCTCGCACCAGACCGAGATGGCGAGGCCGTTGGCGTCGCCGGTGCAGATCTGGCTCGCCACCAGCGTCCCGCGGCCGCCGCCCGAGAGGTGGAACATAGCGGCGCTGTCATCGTCGAGCCGGCGCCCCGGCACCGCGGCGCGAAGCTCGGCCGAGAGGCGGGTCATCCGCTCTCCGGTGATATATTCGACCAGGTTGAAGGCGTGCGTGCCGATGTCGCCGAACGCGCCGGCGAGACCGGAGCGGGCGGGATCCACGCGCCATTCGGCCTGCTTGCCCGACACATCCTCGGCGCGGCCGAGCCAGCCCTGAGTGTAGCGGACCGCCACCCGCCGCACCGCGCCCAGCTCGCCGCCCGCGACCAGGTCGCGCGCCTGCCTGACCATCGGATAGCCGGTGTAGGTGTGGGTGACG
>Ga0299914_10000838_pt1 | contig 19438 bp, 17 predicted proteins | sample RVTome_10_FD_201361 | JGI IMG/M metagenome (GOLD analysis project Ga0299914, IMG submission 201361) | Soil microbial communities from uranium-contaminated site in the Upper Colorado River Basin, Wyoming, United States - RVT153D57 (version 2) ...
CGAGCGCTCGTCCGACGCGACCGAGCCTCGCGAGCCTCATCGCCTGTCCCAGGTGGCCCGAGAGCAGCAGCCACACGCCGACGACCAGCGTGATGAGCGCTGCCCCGACGGCGAGCGGCAGGAACGGCGTGGCGCCGCGCACCCGGTCGTCGATCAGCGCGAGCGGGAGCAGGGCGATGAGCGCCGCGAACCCGATGAGTCGCTCCGCCAGCGTCGCCGCCACGATCGCCCCGGTCTCGTCGGTCTCGCGCCGGAGCTCGATCGCGCGAATCACGTCCCCACCCGCCGACGACGGCAGGAAGTTGTTGAAGAACGTGCCGATCATGTAGAGCCAGAACGCGTTGCCGCGGGAGACCGACACACCGAGACGGCCGAGCAGGAGGCGCCACTTGATGGCGGAGAGCCAGATCGCCACGTGGGGGAGGATGACGACGGGGACGATCCAGCCCCAGCGCACGTCCGCGAGCTGAGCGAGGACCTCCCCGAAATCGATCCTCAGGAACAGGAGGCCGAGGAGCCCGATGCCTACGAGGCCCTTGGCCAAGGTCCTGAGGGAGAATGTGTTGGCACGTCCCACCTGACCCTTTTTCCCGGAGGCGTGCCGATCACTCCCGTGCGGAGGATGCGCGTCGGCCGGCGCGTCGTGGAGCGCCGGCATCGCGTCCCGGGAGCCCTCGTGCTCGTTCCGCGTCAAGGTGGGACCTTGTCTCCTCCACAGGGGGTCGAGCGGTCGTCTCCCGGCGGTGGTCGCACGAATCGCACCACGGTCAGTGCTCCGGGGACCTCCCGCTGGCGCCCCGGCGCATCTCGAGTGCCGTCCGCGCGGCGGCGCGCGCGGCGTCGTCGACGAGTCCGCGCGGGCCGAGCTCGCTCCGACGCTCGAGGATGTCGTCCTCCGTGATCGCCATCTCGTGGACGACCGCGTACGTGAAATGCGCACGCACCACGGGTGCCCCGACCACGATGCGGTCGTCACGCCCTTCGACGTCGGCCGCGAGCACGCGATCCGCCTCCGTACCGTACATCCGTATCGTGTGGGCCACCACGTCCCGCGGCGCCCGATCCGCGAGCCGCGTCTCGAGCGCGCTCGCGGTCCGCGCCCACCCATCGGGGTCGGCCGCGCCCTCGCCCGATCCCGGGTGCCGCCGGGCGCCCGCGCCCGCCGTTTCGCCGGAAAGCCCCGCGTCGCGCAGGCCCACGTCGAGCACCCGCCGCGCGAACGCCGGAGCCGTGGTGAGCTTGTGCGAGGCGGCGCTCACCAGGTTGGCGCACCCGGTCGTTCGGCCCGTCGCCATCCAGGACCGTTCCGACACCCGGGCGGGGGCGCCGGAGGAGGAGTCGGCCAGCACCCAGCCGGTCTGGACGTGCCGGATCTCGTCGAGGGCGATCGGATCGCCCGGCCAGGCCCGGTTCGCCTCGGCGAGGAACCCCTCCACCGCCTCGTCGAGGTCCGGGAGCGCGCACACGGGGTGGTGCGCCGTGCCGATCGCCATGGCCTCGCGCCACGGGACGAAGAAGACCCGCCTTTCCTTCCCCACCCCGATCGCGCGGTCGAGACCGCGGGGGCCGACGAGGAGGTTGAGCGAGAAGCTCAGCCCGGGCGGGGACACGCGCACGCCCAGACGCCCGGCGACTTCGGCCACGGAGGCTCCGGTGACGTTCACCACGAGACGTGCCTCGAAGGCGCCCGCGGTCCCGTCCGGCACGTCACGGAAGCTCAGCCGCTCGATCCGGTCTTCGCGTCTCGTTCCACCAGTGGCCTCGACGTGGTTGAGCACCGTCGCGCCCGCCGCCGCGGCCTCCTTGACCAACGTGAGCACGAGACGCTCCGCGTTGTACGCGAGGCCATCCTCGAACTCGAGCGCGGCGGCGGGGAGGTCCGGATCGGATGCCCCGCCGGGCCATACGGCCGCGAGCTCCCGGCGGTCCACGGGGCGGGCGCGGGGCGGCACGGCCGCGTGACCGGGCGTCAGCGCGACGTTCGAGAACACGCTCGCGATGCGGGGCAGCGCGCGCGATCCCGTCGGCGCGAGGACCGCCAGCGAGTCCACGAGGTGCGGGGCGATCCGGCACCACTCGACGAGCTGGCCCCTCGAGGCGCGCCCGTCGAGAATGCGGCCACGCGACAGCGAGCGGACCCCGCCATGCAGGATCCGGAGGTTGTTCGCGGAGGCCTCGCACCCGAAGTCGTCCTTCTCGAGGAGCGCGACCGCCAGTCCGCGCCGGGCCGCCTCGCGGGCCACGGCCGCCCCGAGCACGCCGCCACCGAGCACCGCGACGTCGAAGACGCCGCCGTCCAGGGCGCCCGGATCGCGTCTCACGGCGCCCCTCCGGGCCGGCGTCCGTCGAGGGCGCCCGCGTACACCTCTTCGACGCGCGCCGCCACCTGCTGCCACCCGTGGTTGAGGCGGACGAACTCGCGCGCGTTCCGGCCCAGGCGGCCCGCCCGCTCCGGATCCCCGAGCAGCTCGAGGATCGCGCCCGCGAGCGCCGCGGCATCGCCGTCCGCGGCCAGGACACCGGTCTCCCCGTGCCGCAGCACCGGCGCCGAGCCCGCGAAGGACGCGATCGGGCACCCCGCCGCCATGTAGTTCAGCAGCTTGAGCGGGATCCCGTCGCATTCCGTGCGCGGATTGACCGCGACGGCGGCCCGCGACAGCCGGGTGGGGATCTGCCACGGATCCGTCCCGATCACATCGACCGCGTGGCGAATCCCGAGAGCCCGTGCGCGCTCCTCGTACGGACCGAACGGCGACCGTGTCAGGATGGACAGCCGGGCCTCGGGCCGCGCCTCCCACACGTGCCGGAACGCTTCGAGCAGGAGGTCGACGCGCTGGTAGGCGGCGAGGTTTCCGGCGAACGCGATCCGGTCGGCATCGGCGGGCGCCGGGACGCCGGTGGCGGGCCCGAAGAACTCGGGCTCGATCCCGTTCGAGGCCACCGCGATGCGCGAGGAATCGACACCGAGCGCCGCCAGGCGCCGGGCGATCGACTCGGTCACCGCGACGACCCGATCGGCGAGCCTGGGCAGATGGGCGTCGAGCGCCAGCCCGGCCGTGCGCAGCCATGCCCTCGGCACGCCGAGCCGGTACGTGGGGAGCTCGGAGCCGAGGAGCGTGTGCGCGTCGTAGACGACGGGCAGCCCGCGGTCCCACGAGCCCGCCAGCGCGGCGAGGAGACCCTCGTAATGGTGCGCGTGGATCACATCGAAGCGCCGCGTGTCGAGCACCCGCCGGAGCGTCGCAGCGAGAAGCGGATCGAGCACGAGGAGCTTCTGCCAGGACGGACCCGGCGATGTCTTGCGGTATGTCGGCACGTCCGGGATGCGGTGGAACGAGACGGCGTCCGACACCTCGCCGTGGCCCAGGTGGTAGGTGACGACGTGCACGTCGTGCCCCCGGGCGGCGAGGGCCTCGGAGAGCCGGAGGATGCGCACCGGCGTGCCGCGGGGGGCGGGCAACGGGCACGCCGCGACCACGGCGATCGAACGGGGCCGCGGACTCACGCGCCCCGCCGGGCGAGCCGCCACGCGAGCTCCGACCCGCGCTCGAGACGGTGGAGGGCGGCGCGACCGAGACGCCCCGGCACCGCCTCGGGACGGATCGGGATCCGTCCACCCGAGAGCAGGGCGAGGTCGCCGACCGTGCGTCCGTCCTGGACGACCCGTCGCTTCACCATCACCTCCCCCGCGTGCCGCACCAGCCAGGCCGCTGCCCGCAGCCACTCGCGCATCCACCCGTTGCGGATCGCCCCCGCGAGCTGGGCCGCCTCGTACGCGGCGAGGGCGGGCCAGAGCCGGGCCAGGGTGCCGGACGCGTAGGTCACGAGGATCACCTGCCAGCGATTCCGCACGAGACAGAATACGCGCAGCGGCATGTAGCGGCCCGTGGCGCGCAGCGAGAGCCCGGGCGTGCCGGCGCCGTGGAGGCAGCTCGCTTCGGGCACCAGCAGGATGGTGGCGCCGCGCGCGCGCACACGCAGCGAGAAGTCCAGATCCTCCTGGTAGATGAAGAACGACTCGTCGAACCGGACACCGCCGATCCGCTCCCGGTCGACCATGAAGCACGCGGTCACCGCGGCACCGACCTCGCGGGGCTCCGGGTCGGCGAGCGGGAACGGACGCCCGGTCTCGCGCGGCGCCATCATGCCCAGGAAGTGCGCCTCCGCACCCGCGTACTGGATGGTGCCCGGGTCGTCGGCGTGGCGCACCACGGGAACGGCTACCGCGGCGCGGGCATCGGCGGCCAGCGCGTCGGCCAGCCTGGTGGCGCAAACGGGCTCGACGGCCACGTCGGCGTCGACGAACAGCACCCGTCGGGCGCCGGTCTCCTCGAGACCCCGGTTGCGCGCCGCGCCGGGTCCCCGATTCGCCCCCAGTTCGATCACCCGGAACTCCGGGTGGCGGGCGGCGATCTCGAGGCTGCGGTCCGTGGACCCGGCGTCGACGAGCAGGCGCTCGCCGAACTCGACCCCGGATGCGGCGATCGCGCCCAGCGTGGATTCGAGCCACGCCGCGCCCTGGTGGTTGATGACGCAGACCGCGGGTGCGCCGCCCGACTCAGGCACCGGCCGCGGCCGCCGCCTCCCGCTCCCGGTCGACGAGGATGCGCCTGAGGATCTTGCCCGACGGCGACTTGGGGATCTGATCGACGAACTCGAAGCAGCGGATCTTCTTGTAGGGCGATACGCGCTCGGCGACATACGCCCCGAGCGCTTCGGCGGACACGTCGCCGGACCGGACCACGAAGGCCTTCGGAACCTCTCCCGCCTCCTCGTCCGGGATCGGGATCACGGCGGCGTCCCGGACGCTCGGGTGCGAGAGCAGCACGTCCTCGAGCTCGGCGGGCGGGACCTGGAACCCTTTGTACTTGATGAGCTCCTTCGCCCGATCGACGATCGTGAGGGCCCCGTCCTCGTCGACGCGGCCCACATCCCCGGTATGGAGCCACCCGTCCTCGTCGATGGTGCGTCCGGTGGCGTCGGGGCGGTTCAGGTAGCCGGCCATCACCTGCGGCCCCCGGATCCATACCTCGCCCGTCTCGCCCCGGGGGAGCGGCTCGCCCGTCTCGAGATCCGCGATCAACACCTCGGTGCCGGGGACGCTGGGACCCACCGAGGCGATGCGCTCGTCGCCACCCCAGCGCCACGGCCGATAGTGGGTCACCGGGCTCGTCTCCGTGAGCCCGTACCCCTGGGTCACGTCGCACCCGAGGCGCGTCTGGCAGGCGAGCGCCACCTCCGCGCCCAGCGGCGCGGCGCCCGACATCACGTAGCGCACGGAAGAGAGGTCGTAGGAGTCGACGGCCGGGTGCTTGGCGAGGGCGAGCACGATGGGTGGCACCAGGTACGCGCGGGTCACGCCGTGCCGCTCGACCGTCTCGAGAAAGACCTCGAGGTCGAACCGCGGCAGGGTCACGACCGTGGCGCCGGCCCGCAGCCCGCAGCCCATGATCACGACCATCCCGTAGATGTGGAAGAACGGGAGGACGGCGATGATGATCTCGTCGGGCTCCACCGGATCGACCGCGTGGCACTGGGCGAGGTTCGCGACCAGGTTCCGGTGCGTGAGCATCACGCCCTTGGGCCGGCCGGTCGTGCCGCTCGAATAGGGGAGTGCGACGAGGTGCCCGGCGGGATCCCCCACGCGTCCGGGGATCACGCCCGCCGGGCCGACCTCCGCGCCGATGGACGCTCCGGCGGCGAGTCCTTCCTCCACCAGCGTCTGGAAGGGCGTCGCCCCCTCGCCCTCTCCGAACACGAAGATCTCCTCTACGCGCGTCTGCGCGGCGACCTCGCGCGCCTTCTCCAGCAGGGGCGGGACGGTGAGGATCCAGCGCGCGCCCGAGTCGGCGAGCTGGTGCACGATCTCGGGCACGGTCTGGAGCGGGTTCAGCGTGGTGTTGCAGCCGCCGGCCATCGCGACCGCGTGGAACGCGACCGCGTACTCGGGCAGGTTCGGGCTCGCGATCGCCACCACGTCGCCCGGCTCCAGACCCCGCGCGATGAGCGCCCGGGCCACCGCGACCGAATGGTCGTGGAGCTCCCCGTAGGTGAGCGTACGGCCGCTGGCCCCGTCGATCAGCGCGGCGCGGTCGCGGCGCGAGTCGAGGTCCCGGAACAGGAACTCGCCGAGGGACACCCCGGGGATCGCGACGGAGGGGTGCGGACTCGGGACGATCATGTCGGGCCTCCGGGAGCGAGGGAGTCCAGCCGGCGACCCAAGATCACGACCGGCCCCGACACTGGGCAAGACGCCGGAGGGCGCTACCTTGGACCGCGACCGGCGCGATTCCCGTGAACCGGAACGAGGATGTCCAGAGCCAGGAAGATCGCGCTGTACGTGACCGCCGCCCTGTTCGCGGCGCTGTTCGTCCGGCTGGGGGTCTGGCAGCTCGATCGCCGGGCGCAGCGGGTCGCGACCGAGCGCGCCATCGAAGAGCGCGGGGAGCTCCCGGCCCTGGACTGGACCCGCGCCGCCGCCGACCCGTCGGTCGTCCCGCGGGACACCGCGGGCACCGTCTGGCGCCGCGCCGTGGTGACCGGCCGCTACGATCGCGAGCGCGAGATCGTGCTCCGCGGACGGGCGCTCCGGGGAGCGCCGGGCGTGGAGGTGCTGACGCCGCTTCACACGGCCGCGGGGGCGCTCCTCGTGCTGCGGGGCTTCCTGCCGGCCCCGGATGCCCTCCGACCCGACCTCGGGGACGGCTGGCCGGACGCGTTCGACGACTCGATCCGCGTGACGGTCGAGGGGATGCTGCTCCCCGCGCGGAGCGGTCAGGGCGGAACCCCGATCCGGCTCGCGCTCGACGGTCGCGAGCACCTGGTGCTCGCGGGCGCCGATGTCGCGGCGATCGAGGAGGAGCTCCCGTACCCCCTCCTCCCGTACGTCATCCGGGGGGAGGACGACGGGCTGGACGTCGCCACGCTGGGTCCGCCACGCGAGATCGAGCGCGGCTCGGGGCCCCACCTGTCGTATGCCATCCAGTGGTTCGCGTTCGCGGTGATCACGCTGGTGGGGACGGCGGCGCTGGTCCGGAAGGAGAGCCGGCCGCGAAGACCGAAGCTGACCGCGGTCCCCCGCTGACCCGGCCGCCGCGCGATCACGACATCAGGAGGAGAGGGACGTGGGATACCGACGATTCGCGGACGGAAAGGGAGGTCGCTGGGAGATCCGGATCGAGTCTAGCGGGGAGTGGCGCTTCGAGCCCGTCTCCGGGACGCGTCGGCCGGCGAGGCGCGGGCGGCCGCCCCTCTACGCGAGGGACCCGTTCGAGCTGAGCGAGCAGGAGCTCCAGAGGATCCTCGAGGACGCCCGACCGATCGAGCGGCGGACCGGGCCCTCCCCGTTCGGCGACCCGTCTTCGGACGACGCGGAGAAGCCCTCGTTGTTCCGGGACGACGAGGACGACGGTCCCGCGAAGAAGCGCTCGCCGTTCCTCGACGACCGCTGACGCGTCCGAACGGGGTCGCGCGCCCCGCGCGGCCGGCCCCGGCCCGATCTGGGCCGGGCCCCGGTCCCGTCCGTCAGCCGATCTCCTCGCGCCGGCGATCCAGCGGCGTCCGCCCCGTCAGACCCGGGGGCGCGTCGAGCACCTCCGACAGGATGATCGCCCGGCGGAGCGGCGTGTAGCGGTCGAAGCGCCCGAGCCCACCGGCGGCTGCGCCCCGTCTCGCGACCCGCTCGATGCGAAGGTCTTCACTCGCCCCGGTCCCACCGATGGGCGTCGTGGCCGCGCTCCCTCGGAGCGCCGAAGCGGTCTCGGGCGAGCGCCCCACCGACACCGTCCCCGGGGCCTGCACGCGCCGGCCGGGGACCCCGTACGTACGCTCGGGCTCCCGCCCGGGCTCCGCGGGAAGGTGCCGGCGCTCCGGGTCCCGGTCCTCTTCCGCGCCCGCCGTCCCGCGCCAGGGCTCCCCGGCGGGATGCCCGCTCACGGTTCTCCACTCCGGTCCCGAAACGCCCGCCGGACTCCAGCGCTCGGGCGCGTGCGGCGCGGCCGGACGGCGCTCCGCCGGGTGGGCGCGCGCCTCGACGGTCTCGACGCGGCGCCGGCGCCGCTCGGCCGCGGGCGTGAGCCGAACGGGCTCAGGCGGTTCCTCGTCTCCTGCCGCCCCTCGCGCCCCGGCCTCGCGGCGCTGCGCCTCCATCTGCGCCTCGATCTGCTGCATCAGGTCCGCGAAGATCCCGCGGCGTCCGGCCGCGGCCTCCCCGTCGTCCCGTGGCTCGGGTCGGGAGCTCCGGGACTTCGCCCGGTTCTGCGCCGCCGCGCGCAGGGCGAAGAAGACGAAGACGGCGAGCCAGAACAGGATCTCGAACGACTCTCCCATGGATCAGGACGCCTCGGTTCCGGCGTCGTCGGGGCTCGCGATCGAGCGCCGCATCTGGGTGTCGCTCTGGATGTTACGGTATCTCATGTAATCCATGATCCCGAGATTCCCTTCGCGGAACGCCTCGGCGATCGCGAGCGGGACCTGGGCCTCGGCGCGCACCAGCTCGGCCCGCATCTCCTCCACCCGGGCCCGGTTCTCCTGCTCGCTCGCCACGGCCATCGCGCGGCGCTCCTCGGCCTTCGCCTGCGCGATCCGCTTGTCGGCCTCGGCCTGATCGGTCTGGAGCTCGGCCCCGATGTTCTTCCCGACGTCGACATCGGCGATGTCGATGGAGAGGATCTCGAAGGCGGTCCCGCTGTCGAGCCCCTTGGCCAGCACCGTCTTCGAGATGTTGTCCGGGTTCTCGAGCACCTTCTTGTGCGACTCGCTCGAGCCGATCGTCGACACGATCCCCTCCCCCACCCGGGCCAGGATCGTCTCCTCGCCCGCGCCGCCGACGAGCCGGTTGATGTTCGCCCGCACGGTCACGCGCGCGATGGCGATGAGCTGGATTCCGTCCTTCGCCATCGCCGCCACCTTGGGCGTGTTGATCACGCGCGGGTTCACCGACACCTGCACCGCGTCGAGCACGTCCCGCCCCGCGAGGTCGATCGCGGCGGCGCGGTTGAACGGGAGCTCGATATTCGCCTTGTCCGAGGAGATGAGCGCGTTCACGACCCGCTCGACGTTCCCACCCGCCAGGTAGTGCGCCTCCAGCTCGTTCACGTTGAGGACGAGCCCGGCCTTGGTCGCGCTGATGAGCGGGTACACGATCGACGGCGGGTGCACCTTCCGGAGCCGCATCCCCACGAGGCTGCCGAGCCCGACCCGCGCGCCCGACGCCAGGGCGGTCACCCACAGCCGGACCGGGATCGCCCAGAACAGCAGGAGCAGGAACATGACCCCCAGGATGAGCAGCACGATGCTGGTGGCGGCGAGGTCGTTCATCATCTCCTCAGATCGTCTCGGGGTTGAACGTGTGTCCGAACGGACTCCGGGCGGACGGCGCCGGGCGGCCGGGCGCTTTCCTTCCGGCGTTCAGGCGTCGGCGCCGGTCTCGGGGTCGCGGGAATCGGCGGCCGCCGCCGAGTCGGGCGTACGCGCGCCACCTGGGGGCTCGATGGCATCTCCCGGATCGAGCGCGCGCACCACGTGCCGATAGCCCTCGGCGCTCACCACGCGTACCTCGGTTCCCTGCTCGATCCACGGGCCTTCGGTGACCACGTCGACGCGCTCCTCGTCGATCACCGCGGTACCGGCCGGTCTGAGGTCGGTCACCGCCCGCCCCGTCTTCCCGATCAGGTCCATGCGGTCGGGGGCCGACAGGTATCCCGTCTCGCGGCTGGTCGATTCGCGCAGGAAGACGCCGGCCAGCCGTCGGCTCGAGGGCAGGTGCCGGAGGAGCGCCCACGCCGCCACGCCCACCAGGATCAGCGACAGCGATACCAGCCCGAGCGCCTCGAGCACGTCGGAGAAACTCGCCACCGCGCCCACCATGCTGAGCGTCGCGCCGCCGAGGATGGCGGCCCCGCCCAGAATGCCCGCGATTCCGAATCCCGGGATCACCAGCACCTCCGCGGCCAGAAGGACGATGCCGACGGCGAACAGGATGATCTCCTCCATCCCGGCCAGACGCACGAGGTGGTGTGCGCCGAAGAACGCCGCCAGCGCAGCGAGACCCACCGCGCCCGCGAGACCGAATGTCGGCGTCTTGATCTCGATGAGGACGCCGAGGAAGCCGAGGCTCAGGAGCATGGGCGCGACGATGGGATTCGTGAGGAAGCGCACGATTCGCTCCGCCCAGTTGGGCGCCGTGTCGACGGTGACGACCGCGCCGATTCCCGCATCGCGCAGGAGCGCGTCGAGATCGTCGGCCGCGCCGTTCGCGATGCCCAGCGAAATGGCCTCTTCGCCCGTGAGGGTGAGGAGGCGGCCCGCTTCGATGACGCCCGGGATCTCGATCGACTCGTCGACCATCGCCTCGGCGAGACGCGGGTCGATGCCGCGCGCCTCCGCGAGCGCCCGGAACTCCGAGCGCATGGCGGACACCATCTTCTCCGATGCCTTCTCGCCCTGTCCGGTGACCGGCGTGGCGGCCCCGATGGTCGACCCGCTCCGCACGTAGATGCGGTCGGCCGAGAGCGCGATCATCGCTCCCGCGGACAGGGCCCGGCGGTTCACCCACGCGTAGACCGGGAGGTCGGCGTCACGCACGGCGTCGATGATCGCCCACGCCGCGTCCACGCGCCCGCCCGGAGTGTCGAGGTCGAGGACGACCGCGGCCGCCCCTTCCGCGCTCGCTTCCTCGAGGGCGCGCGCCACGAACGGCGCGAGACCGAGCTCGATCGTTCCGTGGATGGGGACGCGGAACACCCGCCCCTCGCCCGGTTCCTGCGCGGCCGGCCCCTCGCCCGGTTCCTGCGCGGCCGGCCCCGCACCCGCCGGGGATGCCGTCGTCCACGCCGCGGCGAACGCCGTCACCGCGACCAGGACGGCCGCGCCCCGCGCGAGGATTCGGCCCGCGCGGCGAATGCGGAGAGGTGTCGTGGTCATGCCAGGAACCTACGTCCCGGCTTCGGACGCGCGCCAGTTCAGGCCTCGCGGCGAGGGTGCGTCCGCACGTCAGCCGAGATCCCGGATCCAGCCCGCCGCGCGGTCCGCCATCTCGTCGGCGACCTCGTCGTCCGTGCGGCCGCTGCGGACGAGGACGTGGAACCCGTGGTCGGCGCCCTCGACGATGTGGAGCGTCGCGGGCGGTTCCAGCCCCTCGACGATCGGCGCGAGGAGGTCGAGGTCGGCGAGCGCGTCCCGCGTGCCCTGGAGGAAGAGCATCGGGAGGCCGACGGCCGTGAGGTGCTCCGCGCGACCGGTCGAGGGCCGCTTCGCGGGGTGGAGCGGGAACCCGAAGAACACCAGCCCGCGGACGCCCGGGAGGTCCGCCTCGGCCGCGGCCATCGAGGTCATGCGCCCGCCCATCGACTTTCCGCCCGCCACCAGCGGCAGGTCGGGGGCGAGCGCGGCCGCCCGCGCGACCGCGGCCCGCACGGTCTCGAGCAGGACCGGAGGCAGATCGGGTCTCCGACGCCCTGCCTCCATGTACGGAAACTGATAGCGGAGCGTCGCGATGCGACGCGTCGCGAGGCGATGCGCCATGGCGGTCATGAACGGGTGGTGCATCCCGGCCCCCGCCCCGTGCCCGAACACGAGCATCGCGTCCGCATCGTCGGGGCGGACGAGCGTCGCGCCGACCTCTCCCGAGCCGTGGGTCGAGACGTACTGTGCGCGCTCGGGGAAGCGGGACGACACGGCGGGTCTCCCGGTCTCAGCTTCCCGCGGGGTCCACCGCGTCGGCGTGCTCGGGCGTCGCGAGGCGCCCGCTCCACGCGCGCACCCCGCCCGCGTCGCCCCGCGTCGGGATCCTGAGCGCCAGCAGGAAGGCCGCGGCGCTCAGCACGGCTCCGGCGAGGAACGGGCTCGCGATCCGGTGGTGCTGGAACAGGAGCCCGGCCCACAGCGGTCCGAGCACCCGCCCCATGCCGCCCGCGAGCTGGCTTCCGCCGAGAATGGAGCCCTGCGAATCGGCGTCCGTCGCCTGCGACACGAGGCTCGCGAGCGAGGGGAACAGGATCCCGGTCGCGAGCGCCCAGAACGGGATGAGGAGCGCCAGCCACCACTTCCCGGGGATGAGCCCGATCGCGCCCACGCTCACGGCGAGGATCACGCTCCCCATGCGCACGGTGACGGCCTCCCCGACCCGATTCACGAGCTTCCCGACCGCCACGCCGCGTACGACCACCGTGACCGCCCCGGCGACGGTGAACACCAGCCCCATCTGGGACGCGGTCATCGCGAACACGCGCTCGGTATACAGGGCGAGCACCGAGGTCATCGCCGCGAACGAGCTGATCGTCAGGAAGTAGACGGCGAGCAGGAGCCCGAGCGGGAAGCGGACGAGGGACCGCGCCCAGCCGGCCAGGGTGCCCGCCTCGCCCGTGCCGTCTCCGGCGGCGTCGGCCGTCACGGCCCGCTCGGCCCGGTCGCGGAAGTGACGGGATTCCGGCAGCGCCACGATCGCCGCGACCGCGTTGAGCGCGCACAGCCCCGCCGCGACGTACCCGGGCGCGCCGAGCCCCCACTGCGCGAAGAACCCCCCGATCGCGGGCCCGATCATGATGCCGAGCCCCGACGCCGCGCCGATGAGGCCCAGCCCGTGAGCCCGCTCCGAGCCCTCGGTCGAGTCCGCGACGTATGCCTGCGCGACCGAGATCGTGCCGCCCGCGGCGCCGGCCGCGATCCGCGAGAGGAGGAGGATCGCGATCGAGTTCGCGAGCGCGAAGATCAGATACGAGACGGCCGACGCGAACAGCCCGGCGATGATCAGGGGCCGCCTGCCGCGCCGGTCCGAGAAGCGGCCCCACAGCGGAGCGGCCACGAGCTGCATGGCCGAGAAGGACGCGATGATCAACGTGACCTCGAACGGCGTGGCGCCGAGGTCCTCGGCGTAGAACGGAAGGAGCGGGAGGACGATCCCGAACCCGATCATGTCGACGAGCACGGTGGCCGCGAGGACCGACAGGCCCGTGCGCCTCAGCATCGTCGACAGCGGTCGGGCATCGAAGTCCCTTCACCCGCGGGGGTCCTCGTAGTCGGGAGCACGACACGTACACTGCGTCCCACGTTGCGGTCCTCTATTGCGGGGCGCGACCCCCGGGTGGCCGGATCTCCCTCAGGTAGACGTGCCACAGGAGCCGCGCCGCGACCGAGCGCCACGGCCGCCACGCCTCGGCCAGCGAGGCGGCCTCGTCGGCCGCCGGGTCGGCCGCGAAACTCTTCGCGTGCCGGAGCGCGACGATCAGCGCCCGGTCGCCCCGCGGCCACACGTCCGGCCGACCTAGCGCCATGAGAAGGTAGATGTCCGCGCTCCAGGCGCCGATCCCCCGCACGTCCATGAGACGTCCACGCGCCTCGGAATCCGACGACCGAGCGACCCGGTCGAGATCGAGCCTTCCGTCGAGGATGTCCGCCGCCAGCCCGCGGGCATAGTCCCGCTTCTGCCGGCTGAATCCGATCGCGAACAGCGCGTCGTCGTCCAGCTCGAGGAAGGGCTCCGGTCGCGGCGGACCGATGGCGACCACGAGGCGGTCCATCGCGGCGCGGGCCGACGCGAGCGAGACCTGCTGCTCGAGGATGATGTGGACGAGGGTCGCGAACCCCGGCTCGCGGGCCCACAGCGGCGGCGGGCCGCAGCGCTCGAGGATGGCGCCCAGATGCGGGTCCGCCTCGGCCAGGCGTCGCGCCGCGTCCTCGAGGGACGTGGACGTGAGCCTCCGGGGCGCGTCGGATTCCGATGAGGGGCGATCCACGAGGCCTGCCTGGTTCGTCTGCGGCGAGAACCGCCCGCGGGCAGCGGCCTTCCGCCCTGACCCCGCGGTGCGGCGCAGGTTGTCTCGCGCTACGCCGCAAGGGTAGTTTGGCCGCCCGGCCGGAAGGACGCCACCGGGCCGGAACGCGCCCCACCGAGCGGGACCCCGGACAGGGCCGCCAACCGATCATCAACCCCATCTGGAGGCATACGCGTCATGGCAGACAAGCTCGTTCGATACGAGGTCGAGGACGGGGTCGCCGTCTTCACGATGGACGACCCGCCGGCGAATACGTACACGCACGAGATGATGCGGGACCTGGACGCGGCGATCATCGACGCACGCTTCGACGAGGACGTGCACGTGATCGTGATCCGGGGAGAGGGCGATAAGTTCTTCTCGGCCGGAGCCAACATCAAGATGCTCCAGGAGTCGGATCCCTACTTCAAGTACTTCTTCTGTCTGCACGCGAACGAGACGCTCAACCGGCTCGAGCAGACGCCGAAGCTCGTGATCGGGTCCCTCAACGGGCACACCGTGGGCGGCGGGCTCGAGATCGCGCTCGCCTGCGACATCCGCATCGCGCGCATGGGCGCCGGCAAGATCGGGCTCCCCGAGGTCAACCTCGGCGTGCTCCCCGGCACCGGCGGCACGCAGCGGCTGGGTCGTCTGCTGGGCAAGGCGAAGTCGATCGAGCTCATGGTCGAGGGCCGGACGTTCGATTTCGAGGAGGCCCACGAGCTCGGTCTCGTGAACAAGATCTTCGAGGGCACGAACGCCGAGTTCTTCGCGAAGGTCATGGAGTACGCGAAGAAGTTCACCCCGCCCACCGCCGCCTCCCGCGCCGTGGGTCGCATCAAGCGCGCCGTGTGCAGCGGCGTCGAGGTGCCGTTCTCCGAAGGCCTCGCCATCGAGCGCGAGCTCCAGCAGCTCCTCTTCCAGGGCGCGGACGCGAAGGAAGGCCTGAGCGCGTACGTGGAGAAGCGCACGGCCGAGTTCACGGGCACGTGATCCGATGACTCCCACTACCACGAGAGCCGTTCCGGACGTGCTCGCGCCGGGACGGCTGTACATCGGCGGCGAATGGGTCGACTCGGCCGGCGGCGGGACGTTCGAGGTGGAGGACCCCGCGCGCGCGGAGAGGGTGACGACCGTGGCCGAGGCGAACGCCGAGGACATCGACCGCGCCGTGAAGGCCGCGCGGTCGGCGTTCGAGGGCGAGTGGCGCGACACGACACCGCGACAGCGGGGCCGGCTCCTGTGGAAGCTCTCCCAGCGGCTCGAGGAGCGCGTGGACGAGTTCGCCCGGGTCGAGACCCTCCACAACGGCAAGCCACTGTTCGAGAGCCGGATCGACATGGCCATGACGATCCAGACGTTCGAGTACTACGCGGGCTGGACCACCAAGATCGAGGGCGAGACCATCCCCGTCTCGGTCCCGCACCAGCTCAACTACACGCTGCGCGAGCCGGTCGGGGTCGTGGGGGCGATCGTCCCCTGGAACTTCCCCCTGAACCTCGCCTCGTGGAAGGTGGCGCCCGCGCTCGCCGCCGGGTGCACGGTGGTCCTGAAGCCCGCCTCCGAGACGCCGCTCACCGCGCTCCTGCTGGCCGACGCGGCGGCGGAGGTCGGGTTGCCGCCCGGCGTCCTCAACGTCGTCCCCGGATCGGGACGCGTGGCCGGCGAGGCGCTGGTGGCCCACCCCGGCGTGGACAAGATCGCCTTCACCGGCTCGACGGCCGTCGGTCAGCACATCGCGAAGGTGGCCGCCGACACCGTGAAGCGGGTGTCGCTCGAGCTGGGTGGGAAGAGCCCCAACATCGTGTTCGCCGACGCCGATCTCCCCATCGCCGCGAAGGGCGCGCTCACGGGGATCTTCTACGGAAAGGGCGAGGTGTGCGCCGCCGGGAGCCGGCTCCTCGTCGAGGGCTCCGCGCGCGAGCAGGTCGTCGACCTGGTGGCCGACGGCGCCTCGAAACTCCAGATCGGAGATCCGTTCGAGAAGGGGACCCGCATCGGCGCGGTGGTGTCGAAGAAGCAGATGGAGACGGTCCTCGGATACATCGAGAAGGGAGTGGCCGAGGGCGCGACGCTCAGGGCGGGGGGCGGGCGCGCGGACATCGGTCCCGGGTACTTCGTCCAGCCCACGGTGTTCGACGACGTGACCCCGGAGATGACGATCGCGCGCGAGGAGATCTTCGGGCCGGTGCTCGCGACGCTGGGCTTCGACGATGTGGATGAGGCGATCGAGCGCGCGAACGACTCGATGTACGGTCTCGCGGCGGCCGTGTGGACCCGGGACATCAAGAAGGCGCACTACGTCGCATCGCGGCTGAAGGCGGGGACGGTGTGGATCAACACGTACAACCTGTACGATGCGGCAAGCCCGTTCGGCGGCTACAAGCAGAGCGGATACGGCCGCGACCTCGGCCGTCACGCGCTGGACCAGTACACGGAGGTGAAGTCGGTGTGGGTGGACCTGCGCTGACCCGGGTCTACGTGCGCACCACCGGACCTGTCGCCTTCCCGCGGGCCACCCGGCCGCCGTCCGCGCCCGGGCGGGCGTACGCATCTCACCGCGCACGACCGTCGCCGGGATCGGAGAACCGATGAGCGCGGGCGATCGCGACCCGGTCATCATCGACGCCGTCCGCACACCCGTGGGGCGTCACGGCGGCGCGCTCTCCACGGTGCGCCCCGACGACCTCCTGGCCCGCGCCATCGAGGCCCTGGTCGAGCGCACGGGCATCCCCGTCGACCGCATCGAGGACGTGATCGCCGGGTGTACCAACCAGGCCGGGGAGGACAACCGGAACGTCGGCCGTATGTCCGCCCTCCTCGCCGGGCTCCCCGTCGAGGTGGCGGGACAGACCGTCAACCGACTGTGCGGATCGGGACTCCAGGCCGTGGTGAGCGCCGGACACGCGATCCGCGCCGGTGAGGGCGACGTGATCATCGCGGGCGGCGTGGAGAGCATGTCGCGCGCACCGTGGGTGATGCTCAAGCCCGAGGAGGGCTTCCCGCGCGAGGCCCCGCCCGTGGCCGACACCACGGTCGGGTGGCGGTTCACGAATCCGGAAATGCCCGAGCGCTGGACGATCTCGCTGGGCGAGACGGCGGAGGTCGTGGCCGAGACGTACGGGATCTCGCGCGAGGAGCAGGACGCGTTCGCGGCCGAGAGCCAGCGGCGGGCGGCCGCCGCGATCGAGGAGGGCCGGTTCGACGGCGAGATCGTCCCCATCGATGTGCCGCGGCGGAAGGGCGGCCCGATCCGGGTCGACCGTGACGAGCACCCCCGCCCCGACGTGACCGCCGGGAAGCTCGCCGGGCTCCGACCGGTGTTCCGGAAGGACGGGACGGTGACCGCGGGCAGCGCCTCGGGGATCAACGACGGCGCCTCCGCCGTGCTCGTCGCCAGCCGGGCGGCGGCTCGCGAGCTGGGGCTCGACCCGATGGCGCGCGTGGGGGCGTCCGCGGTCGCGGGCGTGGACCCGAGCTGTATGGGGATCGGACCGGTGCCGGCGACGCGCAAGGCCCTCGAGCGCGCCGGGCTCGGCGTGGAGGACCTCGACCTCGTGGAGCTCAACGAGGCGTTCGCCGCCCAGGCGATTCCGTCCCTGCGCGAGCTCGGGCTCGATCCCGCGAAGGTGAACGTGAACGGCGGAGCGATCGCGCTCGGTCACCCGCTCGGGTGCACGGGGGCGAAGCTCCTCACCACCCTCGTACACGAGATGCGCCGCCGCGGCGCGCGCGCGGGGCTCGTCACCATGTGCATCGGAGTCGGCCAGGGGATCGCCCTGGTCGTCCACGGCGAATGAAGCCGGAGCCCGACACCGCGGAGGCGGCCGGGACGCACGTCCTCGTGGACGTCGAGGGCGCGGTCGGGACGATCACGCTCCACCGGCCCGAGAGGCTCAACAGCTTCGTCGGGTCGATGCGCGACGACATCGCCGGGGCGTTCGAGCGCCTCGGGGACGACGCCGCCGTCCGGGCCGTGATCGTGACCGGCGCGGGTCGGGCGTTCTCGGCCGGGGCCGATGTGAACTATCTCGGGCGTCTGATCGAGACCGGCGCGATCGACGAGGCCCGCGCGCTCGTGGAGGCGGGCCGGCGCGTCGTGATGGCGATCCGTGGCATGCCCAAGCCCGTGATCGCCGCGATCAACGGACCCGCGGCGGGCGGCGGCGCGAACCTCGCGCTCGCCTGCGACCTCCGGGTCGCCGCGGAGAGCGCCTCGATCGGCCAGACGTTCAACCGGATCGGGCTCCACCCCGACTGGGGCGGCACGTACCACGTCCCCCGGCTGGTGGGGCCCGCACGGGCGGCCGAGCTCTTCTTCTTCGCCGACATGGTTCCGGCCGCCGAGGCCGAGCGCATCGGGCTCGTGAACCGCGTGGTGCCCGATGAAGAGGTGATGACCGTGGCGCGGGAATGGGCCGGGCGTCTGGCCGCCAAGCCCGCGCTGTCGCTCCGGCTCGCGAAGCGGGCCATCCAGAGGAGCCTCGCGTCGAGCGTCGAGGAGATGCTGGACTACGAGACCGAGGCACAGAGCGAGTGTTTCCGCTCGGTCGACGCGCTCGAGGGCGTCCACGCCTTCGTCGAGAAGCGCGCGCCCCGGTTCGGCGCCCAACGAGACGTACCGTGAGATGCGCCATGAGGGGATGCTTCGTGAGGACAGTGACGACGACGGCCCCGCCCGGGGCCCCGAGGTGAACCCGTGAGTCTTGCCGCCCATATTCGTCCCGCCAAGCAGGACGACCTCTCCGAGCTCGTCGCGATGTGGGCGCAGTACATGCGCGCGCACGCGCTCAACCCCGCCTACCGGAGGCTCCGGCCCGACGCGCTCGAGGTGAAGCGCCGACAGCTCGCGCGCCGCATCGACGACGCCACCTCGCAGGTTTTCGTGATCCAGCGCGACGACGACGGCGGGCTCGACGGAATGGTCGTGTGCTTCCTCGAAGAGAACGAGCCGGCGTTCTACCCCGTGCGCTACGTGCGCATCCAGACCCCGTTCGTGCGCCGCGACGCGCGCCGGCGCGGGAATCTCAAGCGGCTCCTGCAGGCGACGTTCGAGTGGGCGCGGCAGTGGGAGATCGACGAGGTCCGGCTGTATACCGGCGCCGACAACCTCATCGCGAACGCCGTGGCGGACGAGCTCGGGTTCGAGGCGGTCGAGGTCGTCCGGCGAAGACCGCTCGACCACGTCGAGCCCGAGCTCCACCTCGAGGATCTCCTGGGATGAACGACCAGCGCCTCACCACTGGCGCGGACCCGCGCCGATGAACGACGAGCACGTCACCGCGGGCGAGGCGAGCCCCGCGACCGGAGAGGCCGAGCCCGGGGCCCGCTCGGAAAGGGGCGCCGAGTCGACGCTCGCCGTGCTCGGGGCGGGGACCATGGGACACGGCATCGCGCAGGTGGCGGCCATGTCGGGGTTCGAGACGCGACTGTTCGACGTGGACGAGTCCGCGCTCGCGGCGGCCGTCGAGCGCATCGAGGCGAACCTGGACAACGGGATCGCGCGCGCGAAGGTCGCGCCTGTCCAGAAGCGCGCGGCCCTCGCGGCGCTCTCCACCACCACCGATCGGGACGAGGCCATCCGGGGCGCGGGAATCGTGATCGAGGCCGTCCCCGAGCGGCTCGAGCTCAAGCGCGACCTCCTCGCGCATGCGGCGGGAACCGCGGCCGCCGGCGCTCTGCTCGCC
>Ga0299914_10000839_pt1:0-10000 | contig 19438 bp, 13 predicted proteins | sample RVTome_10_FD_201361 | JGI IMG/M metagenome (GOLD analysis project Ga0299914, IMG submission 201361) | Soil microbial communities from uranium-contaminated site in the Upper Colorado River Basin, Wyoming, United States - RVT153D57 (version 2) ...
TCGACTTCTTTTTCGGCCGCGAGAGCGTGTTCTGGTATCGCGACCTCGTGCGCTCCGACACGCTGGGACCCTTCCTGGACCGCGTTCTCGAGCGGTACGACACGGGCGTGCACGTGATCGGGCACACCCCGGTCGAGACCATCGAGGAGCGCTACGGAGGCCGACTCATCGCCACCGACCTGCTGGACGCCGCGAGCGAGCTCCTCTTCCTGGCACGGGGTGAAGAGGACGGGGAATGGGAGCGCTTCAAGGTGCCCCTTTTCGGACCGGCCGTGCCGCTCGTTCCGGCGCCGCCCGGGGCCGACACGACGCCCCGTTCCGAGGGATCGGGGTCCGCTCCTTGACAGGCCTGGCCCGGACGCTGACGGGCTAGCCCGGGCGCGCGCGCTCCAGGCGATCCGCGCCGCGTCGCGGCGCCCCGTCCGCGAACACCGCGACACAGGCGTTCGGGCGGTGGTGATAGAGCCAGTGATCCACGTCCGGCGCGTCGATCACCGCGAAGTCCGCCACCGAGCCCGGCTCGATCGACCCCCACGAGCCCTCGCGCCGGAGCGCCCGCGCGGCGAAGCGCGTCGCGCCCTTGAGCGCCTCCGCCGGGGTCATCCGCTGTCGCGTGCACGCGAGCAGGAGGGCGAGCGGCAGGTCCCAGGACGGCGCCGTTCCGGGGTTGAAGTCCGTCGCCACGGCGACCGCGACCCCGGCCTCGATCAACGCCCGCGCCGGAGGCGGATCCTGCCCCAGATACAGGGTGGCGATCGGGAGCGTCACAGCCACGACGCCTGCGGCGGCGAGGGCCTCGATCCCTCCCGGCGAGACGTGCTCGAGGTGGTCGGCCGACGTGGCCCCCAGCTCCGCGGCGAGGGCGGCCCCACCCCCGTCCCCGAGCTGATCCACGTGGAGCTTCACGCCGAGCCCGACGGCCCGCGCGGCGCCGAGGATACGGCGGGCCTCGTCGGGCGTGAACGCCGACTCCTCCACGAACACGTCGCAGAACTCGGCGAGGCCCTCCTCCGCCACCCGCGGCAGCATCTCCTCCACGACGAGTTCCACGTACGCCTGTCGGTCGTCCCGGTACTCGGGCGGCACCACGTGCGCGCCCAGGAAGGTGGGGACGATGCGGGCGGGGGTCGCGGCCGCGACGCGGCGGTAGGCCGCGAGCAGCCGGAGCTCGGTCTCGACGTCGAGACCGTAGCCGCTCTTGCACTCGATCGACGTGATACCGAGCCCCAGCATCTCTTCCGCGAAGCCGGCGGCCCGGTCGGCGAGGGCGCGCTCGTCCAGCGCGCGGGTGTCGCGCACCGTGCTCGCGATGCCCCCCCCGCGCCGCGCGATGTCGAGGTAGCTCGCTCCGCGGATCCGGTCCGTGAACTCGCGGGCGCGCCAGCCGCCGAAGGCGAGGTGGGTGTGGCAGTCGACGAGCCCCGGGATGACCAGACGCCCGCCCGCGTCCCACGCCCGCTCGCCCCCCTCGTCCGCGGGCGCGTCCCCGGTGGGGCCGACCCACGTGACCCCCCCGTCCCGCCACGCGATCGCCGCGTCCCGAAGGAGCCCGAGGTCGTCCTGTCCCTCGGCGGAGGCACAGGTCGCCAGACAGCCGATGTTCGTCAGGACGGGCACGAGGGTGCCCTCACTCCCGCATGGGCAGATCCACGCCGCGCTCCTCGGCGGTCCGGATCGCCTCCTCGTATCCCGCGTCGGCGTGCCGGACGATCCCGGTCCCCGGATCGGCGGTGAGCACCCGATCGAGCCGCCGCGACGCCATCTCGGTCCCGTCCGCCACGCACACCATCCCGGCGTGGATCGAATAGCCGATGCCGACCCCGCCGCCGTGGTGGACCGAGACCCAGCTGGCCCCGCAGGCGGTGTTGAGCAGGGCGTTCAGGATCGGCCAGTCCGCGATCGCATCGGAGCCATCCTTCATGCCCTCGGTCTCGCGGTTCGGGGAGGCGACCGAGCCGGTATCGAGGTGGTCGCGCCCGATCACGATGGGCGCGGCCACGCGACCTGTCTCGACCAGCCAGTTGAAGCGCTCGCCCATCTCCGCCCGCTCGCCGTACTCGAGCCAGCAGATCCGGGCGGGGAGCCCCTGGAAGCGCACCTTCTCACGCGCCGCCCGGATCCAGCGGACGAGCCCTTCCTTGTGCGGGAACGTCTCGAGCACGGCGTCGTCCGTGGCGGCGATGTCAGCCGGGTCGCCGCTCAGGGCGGCCCACCGGAACGGGCCGGCGCCGCGGCAGAAGAGGGGGCGGATGAACGCGGGGACGAAGCCCGGGATGTCGAAGGCCTCGGACATTCCGCGGCGGTCCGCCACCTGGCCGCGCAGGTTGTTCCCGTAGTCGAAGGTGACCGCCCCGGCCTCCTGGAGGGCGAGCATGGCGCCGACGTGCGCGACCATCGAATCGAGCACGCGCTCCTCGTACGCCTCGGGGTCCGACGCGCTCAGGCCTTCGGCGTCGGGCACCGACATCCCGGCCGGGATGTACCCGACACGCAGGTCGTGCGCCGCGGTCTGGTCGGTGAGCGCGTCCGGCACGACGCCGCGCCGGACGAGCTCCGGCATGACCTCGGCGACGTTCCCGAGCAGGGCGACCGAGAGCGCCTCGCCCCGGCTCTTCGCGCCCAGCGCGAGGTCGAGCGCCTCGTCCAGGTCGGTGACCATGCGGTCGCAGTAACCGGTCTCCAGACGGCGGCGGATGCGCTCCTCCCGCACCTCGACGCCCAGGAACGCGGCCCCGTTGAGGGTGGCCGCGAGCGGCTGCGCGCCACCCATCCCGCCCAGACCTGCCGTGACGACGAGCCGTCCGGCCAGCGACCCGCCGAAGTGCTGTCGCGCGAGCTCGGCGAACGTCTCGAACGTGCCCTGGAGGATTCCCTGCGTACCGATGTAGATCCACGAGCCCGCGGTCATTTGCCCGTACATCGTGAGCCCGAGCGCCTCCAGACGCCGGAACTCCTCCCAGGTCGCCCACCTCGGGACCAGGTTCGCGTTCGCGATCAGGACCCGTGGAGCCTCCTCGTGCGTGCGGAACACGCCCACCGGCTTTCCGCTCTGGACGAGCAGGGTCTCGTCGTTCTCGAGCCGCCGGAGCGTGCGCACGATCCGCTCGTAGCACTCCCAGTTCCGGGCGGCCTTCCCGGTGCCGCCGTAGACGATGAGGTCGTCTGGCCGCTCGGCGACCTCGGGATCGAGGTTGTTCATGAGCATCCGGAGCGCGGCTTCCTGGTGCCACCCCTTGCAGGTGATCTCCGCGCCCCGCGGTGCCCGGATCGGTCCCTCGGGCTTCATGCGGGCCCTCCCGGCTCCAGGATCTGGCGTTCATCGAGCTGTGCGAGGATCCCGGCGTCGAGCCCGGCGAGCGCCTCCCGGGGCACGGGGCCGATGATCTCGGTGCCCGCCACCGCGATTCCACGCGCGCTCGCCTCCTCGAGCACCCGCGCGTATGCGGCGGCGATCGAGGTCGCCCGGTGATCGGTCAGGTTCATCGAGACCTGCGTGAGACCGCGCGCCTCGAGCGCGAGCCCCAGCGCGCGCACCCCCCAGAGCCCCCCGGACGCCTCCCGGATCCGGCTCGCGATCGCGCGCGCGTGAACCGGCTCGTCGGTGGCCAGGTTCACGTTGAAGCGCACGAGCGGCGCCCGCACCCCGGTGATGAGGGCGCCCGCGCTCGGGTGCGGGCGCGGCGGTCCCTCATCCGGTGCCCAGGCGGGATCGGCCATGCGGGCAGCGAGCGTCTCGAAGCCGCCCGCCCGGACCCGGGGCAGCGCTTGACGCTCGGGCCGGGTCGCGGCGTCCTCGTAGTAGTACACCGGGACCCCGCGGTCGCCGGCCCAGGCGCCGAAGCTCCGACAGGCCGTCAGGGCCGCGTCCCGGGACAGCCCCGCGAGCGGCACGAACGGAACCACATCGAGCGCGCCGATGCGGGGGTGCACGCCGCGGTGCGCGCGAAGATCGATCTCCTCGAAGGCGCGCGCCGCCAGCCGCCGGGTCGCCTCGACGACCGCCGCGGGCGCGCCCGCGTACGCGAGGACCATGCGGTGGTGGTCGGGGTCCGCGGAGCGGTGCAGGAGCCGCACACCCTCGGTCGAGGTCACGGACGCGACGAGCCGCTCCATGCGTTCCGGGTCCCGTCCCTCGCTGACGTTGGGCTCGCACAGGAGCGTCCCGCCCACGCTGGAAGCGCCCCGTTCCGCCGGCGCGCCCGACGCGATCACGAGCCCGCGGTCCGCTCCCGATCGGCCGCTTCGAGCAGGCGTCCCGAGTCGATCAGGTCCTCGATGAGCGCGAAGTCCGGCGCCAGGGCCCGGTCCGCGACCACCGGCTCGATCCGCTCGCGGATGGCCGCGTACACCCCGCGCGTCCCGCGCCCCAGGCGTTCCGGGCCCTCGGCCCTCAGGTACACGGCCTGGCTCGCGGCGAGGAGCTCGATCGCGATCACCTTCTTCACGTTGTCGACAATCTCCCACGCGTGCCGGGCCGCGTTCGCACCCATGCTCACGTGGTCCTCCTGGTTCGCGCTGGTCGGGATCGAGTCGATCGAATCCGGGTGGGCGAGGGTCTTGTTGTCCGACACGAGCGCCGCGCCGGTGTATTGCGTGGTCATGAGCCCGCCGTTCAGGCCGGCCTCCGCGACCAGCATGGCGGGAAGACCTCCCGAGAGCTCCGGCGTCAGCAACCGGAACACCCGGCGGTCGGAAATGTTCGCGACCTCGGCGATGGCGATGCCCAGGATGTCGAGCCACAGCGCGGGACCCGCGCCGTGGAAGTTCCCGCCCGAGACGGCCTTGCGCGTCGGGTGGTCGTCGCGCTCGACGAACACGAGCGGGTTGTCCGACGCCGCGTCGAGACCGGCCTCGATGCGGCCGGCCAGGAAGTCGAGCACGTCGTGCACGGGGCCGAGCACCTGTGGCGTGCACCGGATGCTGTAGGCGTCCTGGACCTTGTCCGGGTCGGAATCGACGAGCCGGCTCCCGGCGAGGAGCTCGCGCAGGCGGGCGGCGCACCGGATCTGCCCCGGCTGGTTGTTGGCCTCGTGGAGAAGCGGGTGAAAGGCCTCGCCGAGCACGCGGAGCGCCTCGAAGCTGAGCGCTGCGGCGAGCTCGGCGTGCGCCAGGATCCGCCGCGAATCGTGGAGCGCGAGGGCGGCGCCCGCGATCATCATCGTGGTCCCGTTGGTGAGCGCGAGCCCCTCCTTCGCCTCGAGCCGGGGACGGGGAATGCCCGCCGCCGCCATGGCTTCCGCACCGGTCGACAGGCGGCCTTCGAACCACGCCTCCCCGCTGTAGTCCTCGGGCATGTCCTCGGGCCCGGCCGTGGCCACCACCGCGATGTGCGCCAGCGGAGCCAGATCGCCGCTCGCGCCCAGCGAGCCCTTCGACGGCACGCGCGGGATCACGCCTCGATTCAGCATGTCCAGGAACGTCCGGACGATCTCCGGCCGCACCCCGGACACCCCGCGCGCCAGCGAGTGCGCCCGCACGGCCATCATCGCGCGCACCCAGTCCCGGGGCAGGGGATCCCCGACTCCCACGGCGCACTTGAGGATGACGTTGCGCGACAGGAGCCGCGTCTGGGCCGGCGCGATCCGGGTCCCGGCGAGGGAGCCGAACCCCGTGTTCACGCCGTAGATGATTTCCTCGCCGCCCTCGACGGCCTCGCGGATCCACGCGCGCGAGGGGGCCAGACGCGCGACGTCCTCGTCTGTGAGCCCGGCCACGGGAGCGGCCGAGCGAGCGATCGCCACGAGGTCCTCGATCGTGAGACCCGTGCCCTTGAGGGCGATGATGTCGCCGGCCCTCGAGGATACGTCGCGGCCGAGGTCCGGCGAAGGCCGCGGCCCCATCAACGGACCTCCGCCGGGAGGAGCGTGTCCAGACGGTCGGCGGGGAGGCGCTTGCCCACGTAGAACGAGCCGAACTCGGCATACTCGGCGCTCGCCGCGTCGTAGCGCATCTCGGTGATGATGCTCTTGAAGCACAGGGGATCGGCCGACCACAGCGTCACGGCCCATTCCCAGTCCGCGAGCCCCACCGACCCTGAGATCACCTGCTGGATGCGGCCCGCGTACCGGCGGCCGACACTGCCGTGCGCGTGCATCAGCTCGGCCCGCCGCTCGAGGCTGAGCGCGTACCAGTTCTGTCCGGGGCTACGGCGCTTGTCCATCGGATAGTAGCACACGTACGGCATGTCCTCGGGCTGGACCGGATACAGCCGCCGCTTCACGTACTCGAGCTCCCGCTGAGCGTCGAGCGCCTCGGCAAGGGCGGCGTCGTACGCCTCCTGGTCGGCCGGGTCCACCTCATCGGTCACCCGGGTCGTGAGCCCGTACATGCCGAGCTCGACGACCGACACGTACTCGTGGTCCGGATCGAGGAGCTCGGCGAGGTCCGACCACGCCACCTCGCGGCTCGCCCGGGTGAGACCGTCGAGATCGGGACGGAAGTGGACGAGGAGCAGGTCGGCGCCCGCCCCGACCATCTCGTAGGCGCCGGACCAGCCGTCCTCGCCACCGGGTGCCCGCGACTCGAGCCAGCCCCCGAAATCCGCGAGAATCCGCGACGTTCGCCCTCGTTCGAGCGCCTTGAGAAGCGGCCAATCGATCCGGAAGAGCTGGTGGAGGACGTACCAGCCCTCGAGGGTCGCCGGGGGCAGCGGTGGGCTCGAATCGGCGGCGGTGTGGCGCTGCGCGGGATCGCTGGATTCCATGACCGGGCAAGCTGTCCCGGACCTCCGTGCCCCGCAAGCACGCGGTCACGGCACGACCGCGGGGCCATCGGGCGGCGAGCGAGCGCCGGTGGGTCGGCGACGGACGGCGCCGACCCGACGCCCCGGCGCGCGCGGCAGAGCCCTAGTTGAAAGGCCCCGTGAGCTCCGGGAACCGGTACACGACGACACCGCTGTTCGGCGCGTTGTCGACGTCCACGTAGCCCTTCGCCACCATCTCGCGCAGCACCTCCTCCACCTGCTCGAACGTGAGTCCCGTGGCCACCACGCCCTGTGTGACGGTGAGGGCCCCGCCGTTCGCCTGCGCCGCCTGGAGCATGATCTGCTGGATGTTCTGGCGCTGCGGGAGGGCGGGGGGCTGGTGCTGCGGCTGGGGGCCGAGACGGCGGGCCAGACGAGGGTGGGGGAGATAGCCCTCGCGGATGTTCGCATCGCGGACCAGACCCTTCATGCGGAAGAGGTCCACGAACTGCCCGATCCCGAACAGCCCCCATGTCAGGAGCCACAGGATCCCCGTGCCGTACTTCCCCAGATAGATCCGGTGGACGCCGCCGAGCCCGAACAGGAAGAGGCACCAGAGTCCGTACCCGATGCTCTCCTTGTACATGCCGTCCGTGTCGACCGGCTCCGGCGCGTGCGGCTGGAAGGGGACCGGCGCGACCGGGGCGTAGGGGGCATTGGGTGGAGCGCGCATCGCCCCGTGCTGGGACTCCATGTATTCCTGGGGCGTGTGCCCGTGCGCCGGCGGCTGCGGACCGTACTCCGCCCCGCCGTGGCTCTGGTCGTTCGGTTGCTCGGTCATCCCTTGAATCCTACGCGCGAGCCCGTTCGATGGTTTCCCATCGCGTCCCCGCCTCCGTGCGACCCGGACCCGCCTCCGAGCCCGGCGATCGCGTCCCGCTCGTGGCCCTCCGACCGGCCTCCGGGCGACCCTCGCCACTTCACCGGCATGCACGGGTACGATCATCGTCTCCGGATCGCGTTCCTGCAACCACCGCACGACGCGGGCCACTCGCAGGGCGCGGGGTTTCGTTCTAGATTGTCCCGCCGCTGACCCCGAGACCCTCGGGAGGATGCGTGGTGGGCGTAGCTCAGTCGGTTAGAGCGCCAGGTTGTGGCCCTGGAGGTCGCGGGTTCGAATCCCGTCGCTCACCCTCACTCTCCCCGTTTCGATTCCGCTCCTTCCCCGGCTCGCGGCCTTGACCGACTACGAGACGCTGCTGGCCGAGCTGGACGCGATCCGCGCAGCCGCTCGCCGGCTGACCGCATCCGTTCCTTTCGATCCAGGTCCTTCGCCGCCCCCGTCCGGAACGTCGTCCGCCCGGGAACGTGGCCCCGGCGGTGCGGTGGACGTCCCCGAGGTCACGGTCGCCATGCCGGCCCGCGATGCCGCGCCCTTCGTGGCCGAGGCGATCGCGAGCGTGCTCCGGCAGGCGGGCGTCCGGCTCGAACTCATCGTCGTGGATGATGCCTCGGCGGATGGGACGGCCGACATCGTCTCCGCGGTCCGCGACCCGCGCGTCCGTCTCCTCCGGAACGACCGGCGACGGGGGATCGGGCACGCCCACAACCGCGTGCTCGAGGTCGCACGCGCCCCACTCATCGCGCACGTGGATGCGGACGACGTCATCCTCGCGGGCGCCCTGCGCGCGATGCTGGACGCCCTCCGCGCGGAGCCCGCGGCCGGCCAGGCGTACTGCGACCACGTGGCGGTCGGCGCGGACGGCTCGGTTGGGCGCGAGGACTTCGAGCGCCAGGGCGACTTCCTCGAAGGGCAACGCCGCGACCACCCCGACATCCGCCGCGGACTCCTCCGGCACGGGATGGTGACGAACGCGCTCCGCACGTACCGGCGCGATGTGCTGGAGGAGGTGGGGCCGTTCGACGAGGAGCTCGCGTTCGCGGTGGACTGGGAGATGTCGGTGCGGATCGCGGACCGGCACCCGGGGACGCGCGTCCCGCGTCTCCTCTACGTGCGGCGGGTCCACCCGGGCGGCACGCAGTCGACCATGCGCTTCCGGGCGCTCCGCTCGTGGCGACAGCGCCGACGGGTCGCCGAGCGGCTGCTGACCGAACGGGGCGGGCGGCTGCTCGGATACGACCGGGTCGGGGCGCGTCTCCTCATGCTGGGCGGTCTCGGCGACGCGCTCGGTCTCGGCCGGGCGAAGTCGTCGCTCCAGGCGCTGCTGGGGCACCGACCTCGCTGACGACCGCCAGGCACTCGCGGGTGACACGGTCGGGGAGCAACCGCAACCAGCCTCACCCCGAGCGGTGCGGCCGGCCCTCGCGATAGCCCTCCACGCGTGCCGCGATCGCCCGCGCGAGCGCGGCGCCCTCCGGACCCGCGGCCCGGGCCGCCCGGACGGCCTCGGTCCCCGTCTCGACGGCCTCCTCGAAGCGGCCCGCCTCGGCATACGCGGCGGCCAGCACGTCGAGGATGCGCGGATCGGCACGCCCGCCGTCCTCCGCGGCCCGCTCCGCCCAGCGCACGGCCGCTTCGGCGTCCCGCACCGCCGCCTCGGGGTGGGTGGCGCGCGTCCAGGCCACCAGCGCCAGGTTCAGCCGGGCCGCTTCGTAGCCCGGCGCGAGCTCCAGCGCCCGCGCGATCTCCTCGCCGGCGCGCTCGAGCTCGCCCCGCTGGCGGTAGGCGTTTCCCAGGTTGTTGTGCGCCTCGGGGAAGGCGGGCTCGGCGGCGACGGCGGCCTCGAAACGACCCACCGCCTCCTCCAGCCGCCCGGCACGCGCCGCGATCAGACCCAGGTTGTTGTGCGCGGCCGCATGCTCGGGGTCCTCGCGTACGGTGCGCTCGTACTCCCGCACGGCGCTCGCGAGATCCCCGCTCGATTCGAGCGCCAGCGCGAGGTTGTAGCGAGCGACGACGTAGTCGGGCTCTTCCGCGAGCGCGGCCCGGAAGTGCGCGATCGCCTCCTCGATCCGGCCCCGCGCCTGCGCGATGGTTCCCAGCCCGACGTGGGCCACCGGCTCGTCGCCGCGGGTGGCCAGCGTGTGCCGCCACCCGGCGATCTTCGAGGCCATGTCCTTGCGCGCGAAATCCGTGCGGAGCGTCTCGAGGTCGTCTCCTTCGACCGGTACCAACTGGATCCAGATCTCGCCCATCTCATCCGCCGAGCGGGGTCCGTACAGGACGCGCCTCGGTGGACGGCTGGGGTTGAGCGGGTTGTCGGCCGTGTTGTCGTACACGAAGCGGCCTTCGAGACGCGTGCCCGCCGCGAGCCGGACGGGCTCCGCGAGCCGGTAGGCGTCCTGCCAGTTGAAGTT
>Ga0299914_10000839_pt1:15000-19438 | contig 19438 bp, 13 predicted proteins | sample RVTome_10_FD_201361 | JGI IMG/M metagenome (GOLD analysis project Ga0299914, IMG submission 201361) | Soil microbial communities from uranium-contaminated site in the Upper Colorado River Basin, Wyoming, United States - RVT153D57 (version 2) ...
GGGGCGCCGTGGACGGCGACCGGGTCACGGTTCGCGTCGAGCACCGCGAAGCCCGCGGGCCGCGCGGCTCGGTCATCGAGGTTGTCGAGCGCGCCCACTCCCGCCTCGTGGGGATCTTCCGGCACCGCCGGGGACACGGGTGGCTGGAGGTCACCGAGCCTTCGCTAGGGATCGAGGTCTTCATCCCCGAGGCCGAGACCGGCGAGGCGGAGCCGGGCGAACTCGTGGCGGTCGAGATCACCGACTGGGGCGAGAAGAAGCCCCACCCGGTCGGTCGCGTCGAGCGCGTCCTCGGCCGACCCGGCGACCCCGGTGTCGAGGTGCTCGCGATCCAGGTGGGCTTCGGTCTGGACGAGACGTTCCCCGACGAGGTGGAAACGCTGGCGCGGCGTCTGCGCGACCGTGGGATCCGGGACGAGGACCTCGAGGGGAGAGAGGACTGCCGCGATCAGCGGATCGTGACGATCGATCCGGTCGATGCGAAGGACCACGACGACGCGCTCTCGGTCCGGTCTCTGGACGACGGGGGGGCATGGATCGGGGTCCACATCGCCGATGTCTCGCACTACGTGCGCGAGTCGAACGAGATCGACGCCGAGGCGTGGGACCGCGGCACGAGCGTGTACCTCGTGGACCGGGTCATCCCCATGCTCCCCCACGCCCTGTCGAGCGACCTGTGCTCGCTGGTGCCCGGCGAGGACCGCCTCACGCTCGCGGCGCACCTCCGGGTGGACCGGGCCGGGAAGCTCGTCGACGCGCGCTTCGGCAAGGCCGTGATCCGGAGCTCGCACAAGCTCTCCTACGAGGAGGCGCAGCAGATCCTCGACGGAAGGGAGACCCCGGCGACCGGGCAGGACTCCGGGCTCCGGAAGGACCTCCACCGGCTGCGGGCGGTGAGCGAGAGCTTCCGCGCCCAGCGGCGCGCCCGCGGGAGCCTCGACTTCGACCTCCCCGAGTCGCACGTGGTGCTCGACGAGCTCGGGGCCCCGATCGACGTGCGACGCCGCGAGCGTCTCGCCACGCACATGCTGGTCGAGGACCTCATGATCGCCGCCAACGAGGCGGTAGCGCGGTGGACGATCGAGGAAGGCGTGCCCGCGCTGTACCGGATCCACGAGGATCCGAATCCCGAGAAGCTCGAGGAGCTCCAGGCCGTGGCCGCGGAGTTCGGACTCTCGTTTCCGAAGGGCAACCCGAAGCCACGCGATTTCCAGCGTCTTCTGGATGCCGTCAAGGGCAAGGTCGAGGAACCCGTCGTGTCCATGCAGGTGCTGCGAAGCCTCGCCCGCGCCCGCTACGCGACCTCGAACGAGGGCCATTTCGGGCTCGCCTCGCAGGCGTACCTCCACTTCACGTCGCCGATCCGACGCTATCCCGACCTCGTCGTCCACCGGCAGCTCTCCCGATGGCTCGAGGATCCTCGGTCCGCCCGCCGGATCAGCCGCGACTGGCTCGAGGCCACCGCGAAGCAGGCGACGGCGCGGGAGCAGCTCGCTACCGACGCCGAGCGCGATTCGATCGACTTGAAGAAGGTCGAGTTCATGGAGCGCCACGTCGGCGATCACTTCGAAGGAGCGATCAGCGGCGTCACGGGGTTCGGGCTCTTCGTCCGCCTCGCCGAATACGACATCGAGGGCCTGATCCACGTCTCGAACCTCGGCGACGACTACTACCGCCACGACGAGTTGAAGCACGCTCTCATCGGCCGACGGACGAAGAAGACCTACCGGATGGGCGACGCCGTCGAAGTCCAGGTCGAGCGCGTGGATCGCGAGGAGCGGAAGATCGACTTCGGTCTGATCGAGAAGGACGCCGGCGAAAGGAAGGCGGGGCAGGGCGGTGGCGGCACGAAGGGCGGGGGAGGCGCCGGGAAGGGGCGAAGCCGCAAAAAGGGCGGAGGCGGCGGAGGCGGCGGCGAGAAGAAGGGGGCTGGCGGGACGAAGGGCGGTCGCGGAAAGTAGGGTCGCGGGAAGCGCGGGAGGCGGCACCGCGACGGACGGACACCCCGCGGCGGGCCTTCCGTCACCCGGCGCGCGTCACCCCCGCGCGCGAAGGATCTCCTCGAGCCGGGCCTGCGCCGCACGCACCCGCGGCTGGAGCTCCTCGTCCGCCTCCGCCCACAGCTCGACGAACCGGGCGTAGGCTTCCGCCGCCCCGTCCATGTCCCCGGTCTCGTCGAGGAGTGTCGCCATCCGGGCGAGCGATCTCCCCAGGGCGTACTGATCTCCGAAGATGCGACCCCCACCCGGGGTCGATGCGTACCGTTCGAAGTACGCGAGAGCGGAATCCGGCTGTCCGGCCGCGTCGAATCCTCGAGCCAGCGCCAGGGCGCGGCAGTCAGGGCAGTACCCTTCGTCCATGAGGCGGTACTCGTCGATCGCCCGCCCGTGGTCGCCCGCCGCCGCGGCGACGGCCCCGCGTGCCCAGCGGTACTGCCAGCGAACGATCGGGTCCCCCTTGGCGAGCGGCCAGACCTCGGCCTCGAGCACGTCGAGGTATCGGCGGGCATCCGCCGGTCGGCCGGCGGCGGCGTAGATCGAGGCCAGTGCCCAGTAGGGGCGCTCGTACGGAGTCACGCGGTCGAGAGGCGTCCGGCCCTCCAGGGCCTCGACGGCGCCCATGGCGGCGGCAGGGTCTCCCCGCACCTCGAGATCGAACAACGCGCCCGTGATCCCCGCCTCCCACACCTCGCCGGGGAGACCGCGCTGCTCGCTGATCGCGAGCCAGCGATCCACCCTTCCTTCGGCTTCCAGCAGGCGGCCCCGCGCCGCCGCGGTGGCCGCGAGAAGGCTGTTCACGTCGGCCTGCCGCTGGGGGCTGCCGGTCTCCTCGCGCTGCAGGGTCCGCAGGTGGCGGTCCGCCTCCTCGTAGTCACCCATCGAGGCGAAGACGATGGCCCCGTACCAGTGGATCCCGGGGTTGCCGGAGAAGCGCTCGGCGTAGCGCCCGAACAACGATCTTACATCGTCGAAGCGCCCGAGGCTGGCGAGCGAAAACAGCCCGTTCGTGTACGGATTCGCCCCGCTCGAATCCACGGCGATGTTCCGCTCCAGGAGCTCCCACGCCCGCTCGTGATCGCCGAGGTCCGCGTACACGAGCGCCAGGTTGTTGAGGGCGGGACCCAGCTCGGGCTCGATGGCGAGGGCGTTCTCGTAGGCCGTGACGGCCTTCTCGAGCTCCCCTGTCGCGTACGTGTAGTAGGTCCCCTCGGTGATGTACCGTTCGACATCGCCCAGCCGCTCGCGGAGCTCGAACGCCCGCGTGAACGCGGCGATCTGCCGATCCCGCTCCTCGAACTGGATGTAGAGGGCGATCCCGAGCTTGCGGTGCGCCATCGCGAACGTGGAGTCGAGATCGATCGCTTCCTCGAGCAGCGCGATCGCCCGCGCACGGTTTCCTTCCACGGTGCTCGCCCGTTCGGCCTCGGTGTACTTCTCGAGCGCCTCGAAGCTCGACGTGGTCACACGCTCGAGCCTCGGGGCCCCGGCGAGGGAGCCGAGCGACTCCCCGATTCGCTCCCGCAGGCGCTTCGACAGGGCATCGATGGCGGCCAGGAGATCGTCCTCGTCGGCCGTCTCGCGGTGCGAGACGAGCACCGCCCCGTCGTCGGCGGCGATCACGCGGGCCGTGAGCAGGTAGTCGGTTCCGGCGCGGCCGACCTCGCCGACCACGACGGCGGCAAGGCCCTCGCGCTGCGCCAGCTCGCGCGCGAGGTCGGCGTCGAGCGGCGTGTCGGCCGGCCGCTCCATGCGCCCGAGCGCATCCACGACATCGGGCGCGTCCGCCACCCGCACGATGGGCGATTCGGCGAAGTCGATTCGGAAGGCCTCGGTCACCGTCCGCGCCAGGGCCGAGTCCCCGGCAACGGGGGCGAAGTCGGCGATCACGACGCGAGCCCGATCCTCGAGGAGACCCTTGGCCACCAGGGTCCCGGCCGGTCCGATGCCGAGGACCCGGGCGCCGACCCAGCCGCCCACTCCGAGACCGAGGAGCCCGAACGCGACCGCGCCGGCCGCGACCGAGTTCCTCCACGTGAGCCACTGGCGGGAAGGGGCGCCCTCTCCCGATGACCGTTCCGGACCGTTCCCTGCCGGATCGCGCGGTCCGGCGTTCGACCCGCGGGAGAGGCTCGTCTCCGCGGCCGCCGGGCTCGGAGCCGGGGCGGCGGGCCGCCCCACGCCGCCCTGTACGAACGCGGTGGCCAGCACGACGGGGAGGCCGATGAGGAGGAGCACGACCGAGACGGGGAACACCCACTCCGGGAGGGTCATGTTGTCGGCCAGGACGTCGACGACCTGGAGGACGACCCAGGAGGCCGCGACATACAGCCCGAGGACCTGCCACAGCGAGCGGCGGTGGACTTCCCGGAAGACGTGTCTCATATCGGCCCCTGGATCCCCGTCACATCATCCCCCCGCTTCCGGCGACAAGCTCCGAG
>Ga0299914_10000840_pt1 | contig 19427 bp, 22 predicted proteins | sample RVTome_10_FD_201361 | JGI IMG/M metagenome (GOLD analysis project Ga0299914, IMG submission 201361) | Soil microbial communities from uranium-contaminated site in the Upper Colorado River Basin, Wyoming, United States - RVT153D57 (version 2) ...
CGGTAGGCGCACCGTATGACAACATCCTTACCGGAAGGTGCCCAACCCGGACGCCGAACCGGACGCCGAACGGGAGGTGGCCCGACGGCACTCGATGGAGCCAAGGTTCCCAGATCCAACTTTGCCCCCTGATCGCACGTTCGTTAACAACGCCCCGGTTATGCCGACCATCGATGGAGAGCAGGACTGTGGGCGTCTGCCGGGCACGAGCTATCACGTTGACCGCTACGGAACGACGCGAGCTCAAACAGGTGGCCTACTCCCATACCGCCGGCTACCAGCAGGTGATCCGGGCACGGATCGTGCGGGACGCCGCGCACGGCTACTCCAACGCCAAGATCGCCGTCCGGCAGCAGGTGACCGTCGACACGGTGCGCTGCTGGCGGGACCGGTACGCCGACGAAGGCCTCGCGGGTCTGATCGATCGGCGCCGGTCGGGTCGGCCGCCCCTGTTCACCCCGGTGCAGATCGCCGAGGTCACCCGCGATGGCCTGCCAGTGGCCCGCCGAGACCGGACTGCCGCTATCGCGCTGGAGCGGCCCTGAGCTGGCCGATGAGATCGTCGCCCGGGGTATCGCCTGGGCGATCTCGTCGTCCACCGTCCGCCGGATCCTGGCTGCCGACGCCCTCAAACCCTGGCAGCACCAGTCCTGGATCTTCATCCGCCCCCCGACTTCGCCGCCAGGGCCGCCCAGGTGCTCGGCCTGTACGCCCGCGTCTTCGGCGGTGTCCCGCTCGGTGCCGACGAGTACGTGATCTCCAGCGACGAGAAGATTAGCATCCAGGCCCGCTGCCGCTGCCACCCGAGCTTGGCGCCGGGCGCAGCCCGCACGATGCGCGTCAACCACGAATACGATCGCGGTGGAGCCCTCGCGTATCTGGCACCCCCGCTTCCGTCCACCTCGGAACCGCTGAGCAGATCCGCGCCAACCGCGCGGAAGTCCTCGCCGCCGCCTACGCCCGCCACCCCGAACGGCTCGGCCAGCGCCCCGAACCGCCCAAACTGCCGACCGTGGCCTGGATCAACCCACCCACCGACCCGACCCAACTACAGAACAAATGAGGCTCTCCTGACGCTTCCGTGGGTGTATTTGTAGGTCATCGGGTGGGGAGTGTGGGTCGGTGTCCGCCGAGAGACATGGCCAGGGCGATGATGGCCTCGGCGGAGTGAAACCCGAAGGCGATCCGGACGATGAGCCGGATCTTGGTGTTCATCGACTCCACCAGGGCGTTGGACAGTCCGTGTTCGATCGAGGCGATGATCGCGTCGCGGTGGCGCACGACGCGCCGGCCGAGCTTGACGAAGCTGGGCAGCCGGCAGCGGCGAGCCCAGCTGATCCACCGGTCCAACGCCTCCACGGCCTCGGACGGGCTGCGTCTGGCGATGGCGAACACCGTGCGCAGCCCTTCCTTGAGCGCCCACGCCCGGTGCAGTGCTGGGTTGGTCTTCGCGATCCAGGCCAGCTGTTCGCGCTGCCGTTCGGTGAGGTTGTCGGGGTTCTTCCACAGCGCCCACCGGGCGTCCTTGAGCGCCTTGGTGGCTGCCGAGGGCCGCTTGTGACGGCTATGACCACGGGCCGCACCGCGGGCGGCGTTCCAGGCGATGCGCCGCTGTTCGTCCAGCGCCTCGGTGGCCCAGCTGACCACGTGGTACGGGTCGGCGCCACGGATGGCCTGCGGACAGTAGGCGGCGATCACCGCATCCATCCAGGTTGCACTGTCGGAGGAGATGTGGGTGAGCTGGCCGCAGCGCGCAGGTCCGAGCAGGTCGAAGAACCGGCGCAGGCTGGCCTGGTCGGCGCCCTTGCCGGCCCACACCAGCCGCCCGCTGTCGTGGTCGACGACCACCAGCAGGTACTTGTGGCCCTTGCGGTAGGAGATCTCATCGATGCCGATGCGGCGCAGCCCGGCCAGCAGATCCACCCCGGCGGCGGTGTCGGCCCACACTCGGGCGACGATCGCGCCCACGGTGCGCCAGGCGATGCGCATCAGCTCGGTCACCGCGGTCTTGGAGCACACCGTGGCCAACCACGCCACCGTCTGATCGAAGCCGTGGGTGTGGCCAGCGTCGTGTCGCGCCCACGGCACCGCCGCCACCACCACCCCGTGCACCGGGCAGCACACCCGCGGCGCGTCGGCCTCCACAAAGGCCCGCACCGTGCCCAGGTCCAGCGTCCGCCACCGCCGGCGTCCCTCACCCCGGTCGTAGCCGGGGCTACGCCGCCGGCACAGTCCGCACCGGCCCCGCTGCCCCCGGCCCGGCCGCACCGACGCCACGATCACACCCTCGTCCTGATCGAAGTCGACACGCTCAACCACCGACTTCTCGACACCGAGCAACCCAGCCCATAACCTTGCGTTACGCACGCCGTTCTCCCGCCGCTGTAGTTCTGACCTTCGACAAGCCAGAACCTAAGCGGGACACGGCGTGCGCTACCTACGACGCGCCGAACCCACCCACGGAAGCGTCAGGAGAGCCACAAATGACAACCCGGTGTCCAGAAAGCCTTGACAGGTTCCGATACGCTGCATCGACGAACGCCTGGCGGCCCTCGGCATCCCATGGTCCCTGCCCGAGATCGCCAAACATGACCCTGGGCCGGCCGTCGAGGAACCAGTCACCGCCCCCGACTTCGCGACCTTCACCACCGCCGCCGTACTCGCCGGAAGAGCGAGCTGACCGGCCCGGCGATCGCCCCGCACGTGCGAGCGTTGCTACCGCGTGGGGCGGCCAGCCCGGTCGCGTCCTGGCTGGAGCACCCCGACGGACCCGGCCGCGACCCGGCGGAGATCGGCAACGGAGCAGGGTTGAGCCTGCTGCCCACCGGCGACGTACGCGAAGACCTACTGCGAATCATCGATGAAGCCACCATCGACCAGATGCGGACTGCGTGGCAGGCAGCAGAGGTGATGCCGATGGGCACTCGCGCTCTGCAAAGCCGTAGAGGCGGAGTTGGACGCCGGTACACCCGGAGAGGCCACCAAAGCCTGGATGACCGGCGCGATCCTCGACTTCTCCCGGCTCCTGGTTCGGCAGGCGCTGCGTTACAGCCGGCCCTCGACCGGCGCCCGGCTGGGCAACGCGGTGATGCTGCCATCGATCGGCGTCAGACTCCAGCGGCTACGCCAGCTTGTGCCCGACGGCCAGTACGAGCTGTTGCCCAGGATCCTGCCGCCATTCCTACACGAGCTGGCCGACCTACCACCGTGCGAAGGGTCCGCGGTTACCGGACCTTCCAGCTAGCCGCCGCCGCCCCGTGCGTCAGCCTCATGGCCTACGTCCAGCCCGAGATCTGGTACCCAACAACTCGCCACCTTCTACGCCGCTGCCGGGCGCTGATCCGCGACCAGCGCGACCGGATCCTGCGGGTGAACCGACGCTACCGCACCCCTACTCGAGAGTCGTTGATGTCCTTGGTGGCGAACATTTCCGCCACGGCCAGCGGACCTGTCTGGCCGGTTCCCTTTGCCGGCAACCGTTCTGGCTGGTAGCCGACCAACTCGGCGAGCACGCCCCGGTAGACCTGCCGGTCGACCTGCCCGACGCAGAGCAACCTGCGGCGTGATCCCTCGTGGCCGCCCTGAGCCGTCACCCATACGGTTCGGTACGGGACGCAGCGCCCGGGCACGCAACGCGGTGTGGGCGGCGGCTTGCCCGGCCGGGTTGAGCCGGTGCGGCTGACCCCAGGCGGGTGCGGCCTCCAAGCCGAGGATCCGTAGGCGCGCGTGCAGCGGGCCGAGCAGCCCGGCAGCGACATCGCCGCTGATTGGCGTTTCGCTGCGTTGGCTGCGCCATCCTTCCTCGGCCAGCAACTGCGCGACGGTGGTAGTTAGGTCCCAATAGGACAGAGGCTGCCCGTTGTCGCTCGCCACGGGCATGGGACCAGGGCGTTGCCATGACCTAGGGACCACCTGGTCGCGGTGGTCGCGATCACCTTCCTCGGTCGGATGGCCTGTCCCTCGCGAGCGGCTACCATCACGGTACGGGAAGGCTGTGGGACCTTGGGGGTGTTGCTATGGCGGCGGCTCGTGATGCGGCGGTGCTCGACCGGTACGCGGGTTCGGGTCGGCCCGCGGCAGGGGTGTACGGCGATGCGGGCCGTCGGTGGTGGGAGTACGCCGTTGGCGTGTTCCGTGATCTCGCGACGGGTGGGCCGGTGCCGATCCTGCCTGTGCGGTCACCGGCCGGTGAACCGGTGCAGCTGGATGCGTGGTTCGACTGCGCGAGCTGGTGCGCGGCGCACGTGGTACCCGGGCGGCGGGGTGGGGTGTTCGTCGGGCCGCCGCTGGCGGTGGCGGTGGCGATGGCCGCGGCGGCGGTGGCGAACCAGCGGGAGCGTCGCCGGGCGGCGGAGGTGTCTCGTCCACAGTGGCGAGGGCATGGGCCGGTGCGGGTGCTGGTGGATGCCGGCGCGACGTGGATCGGGCGTGGCGGCGACTGGCGCCGGTTCGGGCACGCGAGCGTGGGCCGGGTCGAGGTCTCTGGGCAGGCTTCGGTGGTGACCTATGGTGAGGTGCCGGTGCGGCTGGCCGGGCCGGCGGTGTGGTGCCATGCGGTGTTGACCGCGTTTTGGGGTCCCGGTCCGGGCCGGTGGGTGCATGCACCGTACCTGGCGCCGGTTCAGCGGGCAGCGCTGCTGCGGGCGGGCGCCGGTTAGGAAGCGGGTTGCAGGCTGGGTTCCCAGTGTCTGCTGGGGAGCAGCTGGTGCAGTAGTTGGAAGGTTTCCGGGTCGAGGTCCTCCTCGACTTCTGCTTCGCGTCGGCGCATCAGCTCGCGGACGGTGGCGGCGAGTTCGGCGGCGTGGCCGTCGGCGGCCTGGGCTTGGAGCAGGTCGCGCCAGGGCTGGTCGTAGTGGCGGTCGGGGTCGGCCAGCCATGCCCGTTGGACGGCCCAGCGGGCTGCGGCGGTGTCACCGGCGGCGAGGTGGAGCTGGGCGAGTTCGTGGGCGGTGTCGACGATGGCCGCGATGATGTGGTCGGGGTCGATGTCGCTGGTGGGCAGCCAGCTGTACGGGGCACGGGTGGTCGAGGCGATGCGCTCGTAGCCTTCCAGCGGTTGTCCCTGGACGAGTTCGAGGGCGGCGCGCAGGTCGTCGGCGCCGGCGGGTCCGCGTGCCTGGCCCCGGGCACGGAGCCGGCGGAACAGGTGCCAGTCGAGCAGGAATCCGGGCTCGAGCCGGTAGTGGGCCTCGGCCAGCCACGGGGTCTGGTCGGTGCGGCGGCCGGCCCACTGCCGGGCGCGGGAGAGCGTGGCACGCCGGTAGCTGACCTGGACGTCCTGCCCCGGCCAGATGTCCTCGTCGAGACGGCGCGGGTCTGCGCCTCGTGCGCCGCGTTGTGCGAGGTAGACGAGAACCTCGGCCAGCAACAACAGCCGCCCCGGTTTGGGTGGTTCACCGGGTGCGAAGATGACGTGGAAGGGTTCGACGACCGGGCCGAGTATGCGGATCAGGGGCCGGTCCGGGGTTCCGGCCTGGTGCCAGGCGGCGAGGTCGTTGTCGAGGTCGGGGTCGGGGTGACCCGCCTCGGCTGGTGGCGGGGCCGGTGCGGGGGTGGCCCGGGTCGGGGTGCCGGCGCCGGCGGGGTGTATGCCGTTGGTCGGCGTGGGTGTGGGCGTGTCGGGTAGGACCTGTTGTTGGACGCCTGGGGGGTGTTCGTGGGCCTGGTGTACCGGCGGGGTCGGATGCGGGTCGTCGTCGGTGTCGTCCTCCGGTGCGGTCGCGGTGTCGGGCCAATCCCAGGGCTGGACATCGGCGGCCGCAGCGTCGAGCTCCGGGGCGGGTAGGCGTACGGCGTCGAAGTGGAGATCATCAAGGCCCTTAGGAGGAAGGAGGCTGCCCGCTGCGTCCGTGCCGTTAGCCCAGGGTTCGGGCTCGGGCGCCGGGGGTACGGGTTCTTCGTGCCCTTCGCGGGCGGTGGCGATGACCTGGGCCAGGGGTTGCAGCTCGTGTGGCGGTAGCCCGGCGGCGGCCATGGTGGTGCCGAGGAAGGGGATCGTCACGGTGCGGTCGGCGGCCACGGTGATGGTGTGGACGGCGTCGGCGTCCTCGCCGGCGCGGGGGAGGCTGCCGGTGGCGACCGCGGCGATGGCGCAGCGGCCGACTCTGGCCAGGTCGGCGGCCAGGTCGGCGAGGGCGGCGGCGGCCTCTGGTGGTGGGGCGGCGGCGAGCAGGACGGTCGGCATCCAGCTGTCGCCGGCCAGGTCGGCGACGCGGCCGTGCAGGGCGTCGGTGGCGCCGGCGGCGGTGAGGATGCCGGCGGCGATGGTGACCCGCTGCCGCAGCTGGTTTGCGGCCTCGGTGATGCTTCCCGCGAGGTGGACCCGGTCCGGGTTGAGCGCGTGGAGCTGGGCCGCTTCGGCCTCTGGCCAGCCGGCCAGAATGACTTCTACCTCGTCGGCCCACGAGTTCATCGCGAGCTCGCTGGCCAGGTAGCGCAGCAGGTCGCCGGCTGGTTCGGGTTCGCCGCCGATGGCGAGTACGCCGAGTCGTTCCAGGTCGAGCAGCAGGTGTTCCTCGGCAGCGGCCGGTCCGGCGGCTGCGGGATCGGCTCGGCTGCCGACGGTGACGAGCGTGGGTAGGGCGGCCAGTTGCTCGTCGGCTGGCGGCAGGTCCTGGCCCGCCTGGAGACTCCAGTGGGGTCCTTCGATGACGTCCAGCCGCCATGGGGGTTCGGCCGGGGCGGAGGGCGTGGTGAGTAGGAGGTGCAGGTTGCCGGACTCGATGTGCAGGCCGATGATGTCGGGCAGCGGGTGTTGCCGCTGGGCGAGTGCGGCACCGAGGGTACGCAGTGCGGCGTCGAGCCGGTCGATGTCTGCCGGCTGGGAGGCGACCTGGAGCGCCTGGTCGGTCCGCCCGCCGTTGACCCTGCTGGGTCGGTGGTCGCTGCGGTGGCCGGTTCTGCCGACGCGCGGGTCGGCGGATGCCCCGCGGCGGCGCAGCCGGACGGTGGCGGCCGCGGCCAGGGTGGCCACGATGAGGGCGGCGCCGAACGCCACCGGCACCAGCACGCCGGGTCCCCGCTGGTCGCCGGGAGCATCGTCGCCTCCTGGTGCTGCGGGTGCGGCGCTGCCGGTGGGAGTGGCCGGCGCGGTGGCCGCCGGTGTAGCTGCCGCTGGGGTGGAAGGCGGGGCCGTGAGCGTGGGCGTGGCCGGGGGGCGGGTGGCCTCGGGCGGGGTCGGGCTGGCGGGCGGTGGGGTGGGTGTGGCCGGTCGCGGCCCGGCCGGGGCGGGGGTGGGGGTTGGGGAGATGGTCTCGGGCGGCTCCGGCTCGGGTGGGGTGGGTTGGCCGGTGCCGGGCCGCGGTTCCGGGTGGTGCACGGTGCCGGTGCCGTGGGGGCGGGGGCCGCGGTCGTCGGCATCTGCGGGCAGGGTGAGCCGCCATCCGGGCTCGATGTAGTCGGGGAAGGTGATCCGGTCGGGGTGGCCGGCCGGGTGGCTGCTGTGCCGGCCGTCGTATTCCGGGTTTAGCTCGGCGATTTCGCGGTAGCGTTGCGGGTCGCCGAGGGTCCGGTCGGCGATGTGCCATAGCCAGTCCCCGGCGGCGACCTCGTAGAGCATCTGCTCGTCTTGCCGCGGCGGGGTGGGCCGGTTGTCGCGTTGCTGGTCGCCGGCGGTCAGCGGGGTAGTCGCTGGCGGGGGCTGGCTGGTGGGGATGCGCACCTGCCAGCCGGGGTAGATGCGGGTCTGGCCGGGTTGCAGCGCCCGGCCGTCGGGTTGGACGGTGCCGTAGTTGGCCTGCGCGATCCGCTGCCATGACACGTCGTAGCGCTGCTGCAGGTCGAGCAGGGCCTCGCCGCGTACGACCAGGTGCTGCACGTACTCGGGCTGGGGTGCGGTGTCGCTGTCGCCGGGGTGCGGTGGCTGGTCGTCTTCGGGGCCGAGCGGGGCGGTGACGGGAGCGGGGGTGGCGGGCTCCTGCCCGGCGTGGGCGGCGGTGGGGGCCGCGATGGCGGCGATCGCGCCGATGAGCAGGCCGGCGATGCGCCGTTGCGTGCGCATCCCCGGAGGCGCGGCAAGCTGCCTGCCGGCGAGCCGGGCGACGAGTTCGGCGGCAAGCGAGCCGCAGAACCAGATCCACACTATCCAGCCGGCGACGACCAGCACCTGCACAAGCACGGTTCCGTCGTCGGGCCGGGTCAGGGCCTGCCGGATGCCGTCAAGACTGATCCCGATGGGGATCGGGTTGCCGCCAATGTGCCAGAGCAACACCGGCAGTCCGATGATCCAGCCGCCGACGGTCAGCAGCGCGGCCACCGCCGAGGCGGCGCGGGCCGGCCGCCCGGGGTGACGGCTGGCACGAGGGTGGGTGGGCATCGATGGCTCCCGGTGTTCAGTCGGCGACCAGCGCCGCGGTGTGGCTGCCGGTGACCGTGGTGGCTGCAAGGCCGAACAGGCTGAGGATCCGCGGCTGGTAGATGGCCTCGGCGGTGACGGTGATCTCAGTGAAGTCCGGGTTGAAGCTCACCTGGCCGGTGACGCCGGCGGCGTCGAGGTATGCGTGGGCGGCCTGTTCGGCGGCCAGCGGGTCCACGCGGTGCTCGCCGGTCTGGGCGGTGTGGTCGACGTCTATCGCCTGCCCGGCGGCGCGGGCGGCTTCGGCGGCCACCGAGTCGGCGTACATGACGGTGCGGACCTGGCCGGACGCGTCGGCGGCCACGCCGATGACCGCGAGCAGGCCGGACAGGCAGATGGCCAGCATGACGCTGATGCGCCCCTGGTCACCACTTCGCCAGCTCACGCGCGACCTCGAAAGGTGTCGATCGGCGAGGCGAAGGTGGCCTCGACCTGGCGGGTGAACCCGAGCCCGAGGTCGCCGAAGTTCAGGTCACAGGATATGGTGACGGTGACCGCGGCGGGTTCCCCGACCGGCCGCGCGAACTGGTCGGTAACGACCTGCACGTCGAGTGCCTGGCAGCTCAACCCTTGCTCGGCCAGGGTGGCGTGCGCCACGGCGGTTGCCTCGTCTTCGGCTAGTTGTGCGGTGCGGCTGATCGACGCGGCGCGGGCGGCGTCGTGCGCCGCGACGGTGAGCGCGTTGTAGGCGATCTCGGTGCGTCCGGTGACGATCGCGAGCACGATCAGCAGGATGAGCGGCACCGACAGGATGGCAAGCTCCACCGACACCGACCCGCGCTGGCGACTACCCACGCCGCCGGCATCCCGCGGGGGCGTTACCAGGGTGGTGGCCGGCGGGTTCATGGGCTCGTCGGTCCGGGCGGGACCTGCTCCAGCGTGCCGTGAGCCGTCTGGGAGATCTCCCAGGCGAACCCGGGGATGAGCGCGATCGCCTGGCCGCGGACCGTGTAGGAGACGCCGGTGGCGGTGAAGGTGGGGTCGCTGACCTGCTCGCCGGCGGCGGGGGCGGCCAGCCAGTCGCCCGATTCGGCCAGCAGCTGTTCGGCTCGGTCCTGCCCGGAGCCGGCCTCGGCGTCGAGTTGCCGCTCGGCCGCCACCGCGGCCTGGGCGGCGGTCAGCGCCACGCTGCGGGCCGAGAAGTACATGCTGACCTGGATCGCGCCGAACAAGGCGAGCACGAGCGTCGGCCACAGGATGGCCATCTCGACCGGGGAAGCGCCCACATCCCGGCCGTGGCGCGGACGCCGGCCGGCAGGCGGGAGGGTAGGCACCGTCAATCACCTCCCCCGCCGGGGCCACTCGGGAGCTGGGTCGGGGCCTGGCTCAGGAATCCATCGACCAGGTTCCAGATGAAGGCCACCAGCCCGGCCGCGATCACGGCCAGCCCGGCGATGATGATCGCCGACGGGACCGGGCTGTCGCCGCGGTCGCCCGGCAACGCCCGGTGGTGGCGGTCAAGCCACAGTGCTGCAGACGTGTAGATGCGGTACACGGCTTTCACTGCAACCTCCTTCGTGTGCTATTGGCCGCTGCCGAGGCGGGCCATCAGTGGGTAGACTGCGAACGCGGCGATGATCAGCAGCAGCACGGCGCCGGGGATGTCGAGCTTGGTGGTGACCGACTTGGCGCGGGCCAGCGCCTCGGCGCGGATCTGGTCACGCAGCGAAGCGGCGCGGGCGAGCAGGGTTTCGTGGACCACCGCCCCGTCGGCACCGGCGGCCTGCACGATGTCGCCGACGTCGCCGAGCTCGGGCACATCGATCTCGGCGGCCAGTTGCCGCAGCTGGTCCCATGGGGAGTGGAGCTGAAGCTGGGCGCGTAGCAGCGTCTCCCGCAGCCGCATGAACACCCAGCCGTCGATGCCGGCGCAGCCACGTTCCAGGGCGGCGACCGACCCGTGCCCGGCGGCCATTTCCAACGCCACCAGGTCCAGGTAGCTGCAGACGGCGCGGCGGAACTCGTGCCGCGCCCGGCGCGCCTTGCCGAGCAGGTCGTGGTGGGCACCCCAGGCGGCCAAGGCAGCGGCGCCGATGGCGGCCCCAGCCGGGACAACGGCGGGGATGCTGATGCCGCCGGCGGCGGCCAGGGCGGCGCTGCTGGCCACCGCGGCCGCGCCCACCAGCGCGGAGGTGCCGATGGTGATCGTGTACTGGCCGGTGGTGCGACCCAGGATCGCCAGCTCCCGGCCCGGTGGCCGCCACAGCCGGCGGGTCAACCACCGAAGCCACCGGCGGCTGGTGGACAGGTGGATCGTGGGTCCCACGCCCGCCGGGTGCAGCCGCGCCAGCGCGGGCCGGGCCGCCGGAGTGCTCACCAGCAGCGTGCGCAGCAGCCAGAACAGGCCCAGCCCGGCCACGCCCCCGGTTGCCAGTGCCGCCCCGATCATCGGCGCACCCCCGCGGCGGCCGGGCCGAACATTCTCGGCACCGGAGGCGGGCTGGTCAGCCGGCGCACCCAGAACAGCACCGCGATGAACCCGCCGGCCAGCACCGTCATCACCAGCTGCCCGAACCCGCTCCCGTACGGTGCCATGTAGTCCCCGGCTGCCGCTGCCACCGCCACCACCAGCAGTGAGAACCCCACCATGAACCGGATCGAGAACCGGGCGCCGGATCGTTCGGCGTCCACCTCGGTTCGGGCGGCGACCTCCCGGCCGGTCGCGTCGGCGATCGCCGTCAGCACGGTGCCGAGCTTCTCGCCGCGGTCGCGCAGGTGCAGCAGCAGCGCAGCGACGATCTGGTCACAGACCGGGTCGTCGATCTCGTCCGAGAACTCCAGCAGCGCTTGGCGGGCCGGCACGGCGGCCTGCAGCCGCGCAGCCAGCAGCCTGGTCTGCTGCTCGATCGGTGCCGGGGCGGTGGCCGCCGCGGTGACGATCGCCGACTGGAGCCCGGCGCCGCTGCCGGTGATGTCCCGCAGCCGGCGGGTCCATTCGCTGACCGCTTCCAGCCGGGTGATCGCCCGACGTTCCGCGCCGCCGGCGGCCAGCAGCCACGGCACACCGGGCACGGCGGCGGCGAGCGCCCCCAGCACCGGCAGGCCGCTGACCAGCCAGACCACCACAGCGGCGGCGGCCATGGCAGCGGCGGTCAGCCGGTAGCGTCCGCGACTGGCCCGGCTGCGGCCGGGGCCGTTCCACATCCAGACCACGGCCCGCGCCAGCGCCGGCGGCAGACCAACCGGGCCGCGCAGCCCGGGCAGCAACGCCCGCAGCATCATCACCACCCCGGCGGCGAACACCAACCCGGCCAGCGCCCCCCACGCCTGCATCAGCCCCATCTGCGGCTCCCACCCGGTCTGTGGGCCGCCAGCGTGCGCCGCCAGCCGCCGTCGCCGGCGGTGATCAGGCCGGCCAGGTGGCGGCTGTCGTAGCCGGCCCGCAGCAGCTGGTCGCGGATCCGTTCCGGATGGTGGCGTGGCACCGCCCGCCCGTCCGGGCCCGGCCCGAACAGCTCGGTGGTGACCACCTGGCCCCGGTCGCCGGCACCGACCACCTCCACCACGTGCGACAGGAACCGGTGCTTGCGCCCACCGGTGGGGGTCTGGTCGACCACGTCGACGTACACGATCAGGTCCAGCGCCCCGGCCACCATCCGCTGGGCCAGCTCGGCGGTCATCTGCTCGCCGTGGGTCAGCGCCAGCTCCACGCACCGGTCGATCACCGAGCCCGGGTTGCGGGCGTGGATGGTGCAGATCGAGCCCCGGCTGGTGGTCATCGCCTGCAGCATCGCCACGATCTCCCGGCCCCGCACCTCCCCGACGATGATCCGCAGCACCCCGAGGCTGAGCGAGACCGGGATCAGGTCGGCCAGCGTGACCTCGCCCCGGGGCCGGCCGGCGGCGTCCCGCTCGCCGTGGCCCTGTCGGGTCTCCATCGACATCGCCCACCGGTGCCGGCCGGTGGTGTGCAACCCCAGCTCGCGGCGGTCCTCCATCACCACCACCGGCTCGGAGGCCGGGATCTCGGCGGCCAGCGCCCGGGCCAAAGTGGTCTTCCCGGCCCCACCCAGCCCGGCGACCATCACATTCAGGTCGGCCGCCATCGCCGCGGCCAGCAGGTCGGCCACCGGCTGGCTGACCATGTCCAGCCCGACCAGCCGGTCCAGGTCGGCATCCAGCACCCGGTGGCGGCGGATCGCCGCGTGTGGCCGCGGGGTCACCCAGGCCACCGCGGTCAGCCGGCTGCGGTGCTGGTCGGGCAGCTCCATCGAGATGTGCGGGTTGGCGGCCGAGAAGCTGCGTTCCGACCCGGCCCGCCGCGCCAGGGTCTGCAGCACCTCCAGCAGCTCCTCGTCGCTGTCGGCCACCGGCTGGCCGTCGACCACGGCCCCGTCGGTGTACTCCACCCTGACCCGGTCGTGGCCGAGGATGTGCACCTCGGCCACCTGCGGGTCGGCCAGCAGCAGCTGCAGCCGGCCCAGACCCAGCAGCTCGGCCACCACCGCGTCGGTCAGTTCCTCCTCATAGGAGGCCGGTAGCGGGTTGCCGGCCCGTCGCTGGTCATCCACCCAGTCCCGCACCTGCCGGGCCGCCGCTTGCTCCCCCAACAGCTGCCGTTCCTCGGCCGTGGCCGACACACCGTGCAGTTGCAGCGACAGGTCGGCGCTGACCCGGTCGCGCAGTAGCCGCACCGTGGCGTAGTCGACCCGCGGCGGTGGATCGTGCAGCGCGGCGGCGGGCCGGGATTCGCCGTCGGCCGGCCGCGTTGGGCGGTGCGGTGTGGGTGGGAACGTGGACCCGTTGTGCCGGCCTCGTGCTCCGGGGATGAACCTGGGGATGATCCGGTCGCCGCTCATCGGGCAGTCCTTGTGCTGGCGGGCTCTGCCGGCAGGCGGGCGGCACGTCGCTGCAGCGCGCGTCCTGCCAGATGTGCAGCGGTCAGCAGCGGCGACCTGGCGCGCACGGTGCCGCCACCGCTGAGCGCCCGGGCGGTCCGCGGGTCGTGGGGCAGCTCGGCCACCACCGGCGTGTCCAGCAGGTGAGCCACCGCCCGGGAGGTCTGGTCCCCCGAGCCGCACAGCAGCAGCCCGAGGCGGTCGAGGCCGGAGCCGGCCTGTTCTAGCTGGCTGCGCAGCATCCGCACCGCCGGCGTTGCTGCCGACAGGCCAGGCAGCGTCGCCGGCAGCACCAGCAGCAGCAGATCGGCCTGGGTCAGGAGCGGCCACGGCGTGTGGGCGGCGGCCAGCCGGCCACAGTCGGCGATCACATCCCAGCCCGACTCACCCTTGCCATGGGCGAGGTCGGCGAAGAAGCCGGCCAGCCGCGGCCACACCGGCTGCAGCGCACCCGCCTGCACCGGGTCGGCGATCCCGGGCAGCAGCAGCCGGCGCCGCTGCGGCGGCTCCAGGTCCACCAGCTGCGCCCACCACACCCGGTGCAGGTCCTCGCCACGCAGCTCGGCGACCGCCAGCTCACCGATGCCGCGATCGGCCGGCAGCCCCCCGGCCAGATAACCGGCCTGCACCGTGCCACCGGCCGGGTCGCATTCGGCCAGCGCCACCCGGTGCCGCCAGGTCAGCGTCAGCGCCAACCCGGCTGTGGTCACCCCAGGGCTACCACGCGCCGAACACATCGCGATCACCGCCATCTCTCAACCCCCCGCAGCCCGGACCACCACCAGCTCGTTGGCCGCCGCGGCCTGCGCCACCGCCGGCCCATGCACGACCGCCACGACCACGTCCAGCGTCACGAAGTCCGACCGCCCCGGCTGCAGGAGCCCGCCGCCGGGGGCCGACACCGCCGTCACCGTCGCGGTCCAGGTGCGGGCCACCGGCATCGCCGCCTCATCATCGGTGGTGTGCACCAGCAGCACGGTGTCTCCCGGACGCGGCCGCTGCGCGGGAAGCCGATCCCCTCGCACGGTGATTCCTACGACGTGCTCACCCGGCCCGGGGATCGGATTCGCCGTGAGCATCTGCGGTGTCAGCAGTGTCCCCGCGTGCAGCCGGGTAGCGGCGAAGGAACCGATCACACCCTCCCGCTCCGATGCCGGTACCGGGTCCAGACCCGGTGGTGCCTCGACACGCACAGTCACCACGTCCGCGTCACTGATCTGGGCGGCGTAATCCACATCGGTAGCCAGCGCCAGGTATGCGCCATCGGCTGACGCCAGGCTCACCAGGGCCGTCGATCCCAACGCGCCCGCCAGCATCAGCCCGGCGGCGAACACGACGTGCAGCGTGCGGACCTGCCGCTGTCGTGGGCGACGAGGCGCGTCGACGGGACCGGCCGCCGGCTGCGGCCCATCCGGCCGGGACATTGTGGTGGTCACCAGGGCACCATCCTTCCTACCGGCCTTCGTGAGAGGGTCATTGCTGCACCAGCACATGCATCTCGTCAACCTGGACGTCGACGCTGGATCGGCAGAGTTCGTCGCTGTCCGGGCCGCAGGCGTCGTCGATACCGGTGAACGTTCCCGACTGGCCGCCTCCCGACCATTCGGCTCGCCAGGTGATGGTGGCTGAGACGTCGAACGTTCCGCCGGGCTGTTCCCTGCTCGGTGTGGTGTAGTAGTGGTGGCACGCGTTCCCAGGTGCCAGAAAGTCAATCCCCGGCTCCCAGGCGAGGTTCTGGTCCCGCGTGCAGTCCACGGTGGTCTGGCCATCTCCGGTCCGCCACCGGACCCGCTCGGCTGTAGCGGCAACCTCCACGCACAACCCCTGCTCGCACACCTGACCGGAGGAGATCGGCCCCCAGGCCGCGGCGCTCTCCTCAACCGCCAGCCACACCGGCATCCCGAGCAGCACGGAGCCGGTCGCCGGCGGCGACAGCCTCAACGCAGGTACCCGCAGGTCGATCGACGCCAACGCCCGGCGGGCCAGCGCCTCCGGGTCCGGCCCGCCGGCCGCATCCGGAGTCCAGGCCAGCCCGAACTCGCCGGGCCCCGGCGCCGGCCAGCTCCCCCCGGGCCCCAGGCACGACAAGGTGTGCCAGGTGCCGCTTTGCGCCTCGCCCGGGTAGCCGCTCGGCGGGTCACGCTCGGCCGAGGTGGCCATGGCCCAGCAGCCCACCAGCAGGGCCGGCCAAACGTCACCGGCCAGGCCGTACCAGTCGCCGTCGACCACATCACCGACCCAGGAGCCGTACGGGGTGCGGCACGGCACCTGCGCACCGCCAAACGAGCACACCTGCCCGTCACCGGGTGGTGAGTCGCCGCCGGGCGGGCGCCGCTGGTCGCGGCACTCGGCGGCGGCCGGACCGGCCTGGCAGTCGATCGGGTCCGGGTCGATTTGACCTGCGGCCGGTACAGCGGGCATCAACACAGCCGCCGATCCGATGACAGCCGCGGCCAACCCCCGGGCGCTCGCGCCTAGCATGGCGACTCCCTCAGCTCCTCGAAACCCACCACCAGCCACTGCCCGTCGTCGGTGCGCCACAGCTCGGCGGTAGCCCGGTAGCGCTCCAGCCCACGCTCCACCGGCACCGGCGACCCGCCCTGCTCGTAGACCAGGACGTAGTCACTGACGTCCACACAGGCCAGAACCTCGGCGTCCGGTTCTTCCGAAGGCGCGTCGGGGTCGAACCGCGTAACCTCCACCGAGTCGATCACCGGGCTGCCCCCGTAGATACGCCCCTTGGCCGCATGCGCCTCGATCGCCGCCCGTGTGCGTACCAACGCCGGCCCATCAGCATGCTCGGCCAGCGCAGGATGGTCGGGATCGCCGCGGTTGAACGCCTCAGCAGCCGACCGCACAAACGCCCGATACGCATCCAGCACCGGCACGTGCTCCGGGGCCACCTGCTCTGGCGCGGCAGGCGGCCAGACCGGCGCGGTCGACCGAGACGGGCCGGCTGGCTCATCGCCATCGCCACAGCCACCGGCCGGCACGACGGCCGCCACCGCGCCGGCCAGCAGCCCGGCCCGAAGCCTCGCCCCACGCCGCCGCGGTCCTCGCCGCGCCTGGACGCGACCCAGACCGTAGCCCGCACCACCACAACGCCCCGGCGATGCGGCAGGGTGAGTCCACGGAGCCTGGTCGCTACCGGCAGATCGGGTAGGGTCGGTCATGGCCTGCTCCCCGGAAGGTCCGCTGGCTGGAGGGTCAGCGTCAGCTGGGTGCCGAGTTGCTGCCCGGCCGCTGACGTGGTCTGCGTCGCCGTGACCAGTCCGGCCATGCCGAATCCGGCCACGGGGACGCTGAGGTGGTGCTCGATCACGCCCGCCTGCTCGGCGGGTCGTTCGATCCGCTCGGTCGCATTCTCGAGTCCCCAGCCGCTTGCCGGTAGGTGCCTGGCGTAGTGGTCGATGAGTGTCTCAACCGTCAACGCCCCGGATGGGGGATCCTGCTGCGGGTCGGGCTCGTACCGCAGCGTGTACGTCGGTGGAGCGTCCACACTGGTGGTGACCTGGACGAGGTAACGGCGGGTACCCGGAGGCGGCCAGGGTAGCGTGTCATACCAGCTAGGCATGGTGGTCACCGGCGGGCGCCGCGATGGCTGACGCCCCTGAAAGACATCCAGCGTGGACATACGAACTACGGTGGCGCCTTCGGCGGCCGCCACCGCGATGGTGGCCTCGCGGCCGTGCCTGTGCACTCGCAGCACATGGCGCTGCTGTGCCGGCGAGCCGCCATCCTCGGGTGGCCGGTCCTCGGTGACCCGCCAGCCGGCAGCCGGCAGCTCAATCCGGTAGTGGTTAACCACGCGCCGCACGCTGTGGTCAAGCTCGTACCGCACGCTGGCGTGGACGACTGTGCCCTGCTCCACCGTGAAGCCCTGGCTCAGCAGCGCTTCCTCCCGAACCTCGGTGGCGGAGATCGCAACGTCGCCCGGCGGCGGCGGGAGATCCGGGAAACCGTCCGGGCGCTGCAGCTCGGCGGTCGGTGAGGCACTGGGCGCCGGATGCCCGGTGGGAGTCGCAGTGCCTGGTGTGGAGCCACAGCCGGCCACCGTCACTGCGATGGCCGCCACAGCGACCCACCAGCAGCTCACGCGCCGTCTGCGCCGCCCGGCCCACCCCGCCTGGCGTAACCCGCTCCCGGCACAAAGCCTGTCGTGTCGCGCACGCTTACCCCGCCCGACGCCTCCCGCCACGGTGGTGACCCCACCGCCAGCCGGCACGCCGCGGCCGGCACCTCCCGGTACCCAGTGGACCCCGACAGCCCTCACCATCTCGTATTCCCCCAACCTTCGCCGCTCGCCGACACTCAGGGCCTGGCAGCCAGGACGCCATGCCTACATCGCAGACCTCGGCTGAGTCCACTCACCCGAACCGGAAAGGTGAGCCGGCGCACCTAACCACCTCGAGCCGGCGGCGCCCACACACCGCCAGCTGCCACCCGATCGGGCAGCGTGTACCCGCCGGTGGCAGCCGGCTCGTCGCCCCACGCGCGGCTGCTACGGCACGGACTGGCCGGTACCGACGACCGCCGGCCTGTTCTCCTGCCGGCCGCGCCCACTTGGACGATCGGTCCGCCGGGCGCGCGGCCCGCCCATCGGCGCAGCCGCGGCTGGGGACGGTTCTACCCGCGTATGACGTGGCCGGCCGCGGCAGCAGGCTGGGTCGGCCAAGCTGTGGAGGCCGGTGACGTGCCATCGGGGCTGGCGGTCGTCGCCGTCGGGGAGTCGGCGGCACCAACGAGCGGCCCGGGGCCGGCGGGCACGCCGCCGCCTCGGGCTGTCCTCCACATCGGGTGCAAGTGGCGATGGTGACCGCTGGCGGGCCGTCTGCTAGAGGCGCTCCCGGCCAGTGTCTACTCTCACCCGTTCGGTGACTCGTCGCTGCAGGTGACCGCTGGCGCCTTCTGCGGCGGTGTGGTCTGATCGACCGCCCACTGCATCGCCCGCAGAATGCTGTTGATGGCCTCGCCTCGGCTGGTCACGGCCAGCTCGGTGAACCGGGCGGACTCGTGCCTGCGGACGACCAGTCCCCGCGCGCACAGGTACGCCAGCGCGTTCTCCAGGGTGCGGGAGTGCACCGCGCCGCTCACGTCAGCCAGCGCCGCCCGCAGGTCCCGATACCGCATCGGCCCATCCTCGGCCAGCACCCGTAGCACCGGCCGCGCCAGCCTGCGCGCGAACAGGCCGTCCACCAGGGTGTCCGGATCGCAAGCGTCCGAGCCCATGTCCGATTCGACGTTCGACACCTCCTACCACCCCCGGTCGCGGTTACCGCCTGGAGTGTATGACCCACCTTCGACGACGCGGTACCTATTCGGCTGCGCCTGCCCGACACGGTGCGGCGTTACGCGCCGGCAACGCCCGGGTTGCGCCCCGGGAGTCCGATTTAGCCAGTCCCGCCTCGTGTGGTGACCGCGGGTGTCGCACCCGGCCCACTCGGAACATGTCAGCGGCATCCACTATCCCCACGACCACTGTTTTCTTGCTGTCGTGGCGTTGTCACTTCGCTGCGCGGCAGGGACAGTGGCGTCGACGACACCGCGGTTGGGTGCACGCCACGACGGGTATGTGAGGGTGCTCACACGGCCATACGGGTCGGGATCCCGTGGCACGGCCCGTGGTGGCGGCCGTGCCTACTGGCGCAGCACGGCCCGCAGGTCGTCCCACAGCCCGGCGAACACGTGCCCGAGCTCGGTGAGCTCGTAGACCGCGGCAGGGTCGGGGTCATCCCAGCTGCCGTCAGCGGTGTGCCAGCGCACCATGCTGAAGGTGGCCAGCCGGCGCAGGGCGGATTCGGCATCGCCGCCCCGGCCAGCGGGGAGGTATGCACACAGCGGCACAAACCCCAGCGGGCCCTCAGACAGCGCCGATAACACCTGAACCACGCCGGGCGATCGGATCAGCTGGTCAACTCGACGGTCCATCGCCGTCCTCCGGGGACAACATCGCGTCAGGATATGCCCTACCCCCACGCCCCGCCGGGCCGCCGGTGCCGGGTCCGACGCCGCCGGTGCGGGCTGGTGCAGGCCCCGCGCGACCAGCAGATGCGCCCCGGCCCGAAGCCCCGGCGCCGAGCAGTCACCTGGCAGCACGGCACGAACACTGAGCGTACCCGCACCGGGCGCCTCGCGCGCCCCGCTACGTGAACCGGCTCACCCCAGCGGTTTGGGTGCGTTGACTCACCCACCGGGTGGCGGGGTACAACTGCCACCTCTGTACGGTCAGCGGCCCG
>Ga0299914_10000841_pt1 | contig 19426 bp, 18 predicted proteins | sample RVTome_10_FD_201361 | JGI IMG/M metagenome (GOLD analysis project Ga0299914, IMG submission 201361) | Soil microbial communities from uranium-contaminated site in the Upper Colorado River Basin, Wyoming, United States - RVT153D57 (version 2) ...
GTCGCGCTGAGATCGAGTCGAAGGTGGGTGCCAGTTCGACGATGGCCCGCCGGGCCAGAAGCCGGCCGCACCCTGTTATCGCGCCCAGAAATGCCTCCAGCTCGAGACGCGGCGCTTCCGCTTCCTCGCCTCCGACCAGACCTTCGATCCCGCCCGCATCCGCGATCGCCTGCTCGATGGCGACAGGGTCGGAGCCCCCGGCCATGAGCCCGCTGAGCATGGTGGGGTCGATCCTGACCGTGTCCGCGTAGGCACTGGCGAGGTGGTCGAGGTGATCGTGGATCCAGGGGAGTTGGGAGACGGCCCGGAACGCCACCTCGTTGGCCACGATCCAAAGCCTGACCTCGCGCTCGTCCAACCCGTCGGCGCCAGTCATCGCCCCGATGTTGGGGACGACGATGCTCAGGGCGCCGGGATGCTCCTGGGGCAGCCCGGCGTCGAAGGAGGCCACTACCCACGTCGACAATGAGCCGACCAGCGAACCGACCTGTAGCCCGATCAGTGCGGGGGCGAGTTGGGCCATGAGGGGTGCGGCCGGCCCTTCGTTCGCCAGCGACGAGGCGAACGGCTCCACCAGCGACCCGAACGACTCGAGATTTCGCTCTGCCCAACCCCGTGCGTCGAGCGGGAGCACATCGGTCGCGGGAACAAGCCGGAACGGAGCGATCTGTTCGACCCTGTACTCGGCGAGTCGAGCAAGCTCGCGGAACTCCTCCGCCGCCCATGGCTCGACCGGAACCGGATCACCGGCGAGATGACGGGCCACCTCGGCCGCCAGCTTCCAGTTGATCGGGCCCGGTTGGTCGAACAGCTCGAAGAGCTTCGAGAAGAGGTCGTCGGTCATGCGAACCTCCGGTTCGCGGTATCCGGTATCCGGTATCCGGTATCCGGAGTCATTGCGTTCCCAGAATGATGGTCAGGTCGACCGCCGACTCGGATCGGGTGACTGCCAGAGTGACATCCTCACCGGCGCGCCTGCTGCGGAGATGGGTGAGCAGGGTGTCCATGGTGACGATGGGCGCGCCGTCGAGGGCGGTTATCACGTCGTTGACCTGTCCCCCTGCATCCTCGTATGCGGAGGGAGAGGAAACCTGTGTGACCATGACACCGACCGGATACTCGGCCCCGTCCTGTTCGGCGAAGGCGGTTCGGCCCTGGATCCCGAGCAGGGCGTGGTTGACCAGTCCTGACTCGATCAGGTCGTTGGCCACTCCGATCGCCATGTCGATCGGGATGGCGAAGCCGAGGCCTTCGGCCCCCACGTCGGAGACGGCGATGGCGGTGGTGATCCCCACCAGTCGGGCGTCGTTGTCGAGCAGCGCTCCACCCGAACTACCTCGAGTGATCGGGGCGTCGGTCTGGATCAGGCCGTAGAGCGTGGTGCCCACCTGGACTTCCAGAGTTCGGTTGAGGGCGCTGACGATCCCGTAGGTGACCGAAGGGCCTCCCTCGAGCGCGAGGGGGTTGCCCACCGCCACGGCCCGCTCCCCGATCGTCAACCCGGCAGAAGAGCCGATCTCGATGGGGGTGAGATCCTGGCGTGCGACCCTCAGCACCGCGATGTCGGTCAGCGGATCCGACCCGATCACCTCGGCCGCCCATCTTCCGCCATCGGCGAACACCACCATCATGTCCTCGGCCCCCGTGACCACGTGGTGATTGGTGATGATGTAGCCGTCGGGGCTGTAGACGACGCCGCTGCCGCCGCCAAGGCCGAATGCGCTGGGGACTTCGACGGCAACGATGGAAGGAATGGCGCGCTGGGCTACTTCGGTGGCATTGCCACTCTCCAACACCACCGGGGGCGCGCTCGTCGGCGGGGGCAGGGTGAGAACGGGAGGAGGCGGGTTGGTGGGAGGTGTCGGCTCCTCGAACACCCCGGTGAAGCCAAGAACGGCGAGAGTCACGCCGGTGCCGAGTAGAACACCCCCGAAGAGCCCGAGGACGATGGTCCACACGTCGACACGCTTCTTCTCCGGCGACGTGGGTGTGGGGAGGTCCTCGTACCTGATCGCCTCTTCGGGCTCGTCCCAGAGATGCGGCCCGTAGGGGCCGTCGTCTGTCATAGGCTTGGGATTCTATGGACGGTTCCGGCCAAGTGATCAGGGTGTCGGTCGGCGAGGGCCCCATCGACACCTCCGCTCTCCTGGAGCAGCTGGCGCGTCCCGATTCGGGTGCGATGGTCTTGTTCCTGGGAACCGTCCGCGATCACTCCAAGACCGCCGAGAACGTGACCCACCTCGAGTACGAGGTGTACCCCGAGGAGGTCGTGCCCAAGATCCGCGAGATCGTCGACGAAGCCACCGGACGTTGGCAGATCCTGAACGTGGTGGTCGAGCACCGCTCGGGGCCTGTGGTGCTAGGGGAGGCCTCGGTTGCCGTAGCCGTGTCCGCCTCCCACCGCGCCGATGCGTTTGCCGCCGCCCAGTTCATCATCGACGAGCTCAAGACCCGGGCCCCGATATGGAAGAAAGAGCACTGGCCGGGAGGGTCAGAGTGGAGCCCTGGGTCCTAGGACCACTCCCAGTGCCCCCTTCCCGGTACCGACAATTTGATCGAACCGGCAAAGTTTGTCGGCAGCCGATATTGTCCTGTCGTCTTTGAGGAGGAGACCGCATGACGACCGTCCTGGAGCGACCCGGCGCCCCATCGGCTGACGTCGGCTTCAAGACCCCGCCTGCCTATGTTCGGGACTGGGCACAGCGTGAGCCCGACCGGGTGGCGATGCGGGAGAAGGACTTCGGGATCTGGCAGGAGATCACCTGGTCCCAGCTCTGGGAGCTGGTCGTCGACGCCGCCCACGGTCTGCTCGCTCTCGGGGTCTACGAGGGAGACCGGGTCTCGATCCAATCCGAGGATCGGCCCGAGTGGGTGATCCTGGATATGGCCACCGTGGCGGTGCGGGCGATCACCGTCGGCCTCTACTCCACCAATCCCGCCGCCGAGGTCCAATACCTCCTCTCCGACTCCGGCTCGGTAGTCCACCTGGCCGAAGACCAGGAGCAGGCAGAGAAGGTGATGGAGGTGATCGAGGCGCTTCCCGATCTGCGCAAGATCATCCACATCGAGCCACGCGGGTTTCGCAAGTGGAGGGACGACGATCGGTTCGTCTCCTGGGACGACTTCCTCGAGCTTGGGCGTCGCCACCGGGAAGAGAACGCGGGCATGGTGGAGGGGATCATGGCCCAAGCGACCGGTGACGACGTCATCACGCTGGTCTACACCTCGGGGACGACCGGGCCGCCCAAGGGGGCGATGCTCACCAACGCCAACTTCGCCTTCAATGCCGAGGTGCTGATCGGGTCGCCGGGACGGACCCCGGACAACAAGTCGATCGGCCCCGACGACCTGATCCTGACCTACCTACCCCTGTGCCACGTGGCCGAGCGGATCTTCTCCACCTGGTCCTCGGTCTCTCACGGACCGTCGCTCAACTTCGCCGAGTCGATCGAGACCGTGCAGCAGAACCTCCGGGAGATCCAGCCGACGATTTTCTTCGCCGTGCCCCGCATCTGGGAGCGAATCCACGCCTCCATCGCCATCAAGGGCCGCGACGCAACATGGTTCAAACGGATCTGGTTCGGGCTCGGGATGAAGCTCGCGGCGAGGATCGGGGATCTGCGGGTGGCCAACGAGGGAGAGCACACCCCGTGGAGCCGGTTCCTCTATATCGTCGCCTATCCGGTGGTGTTCCGGGCGCTCAAGGAGCGGATCGGGCTGCGTCGGGTTCGTTACGCCGCCAGCGGCGCCGCGCCGATCTCGCCCGACGTCATCAGGGACTTCTTGGGTCTGGGCGTGCCGCTCTTCGAGCTCTACGGGATGACCGAGAACTCGGCGGTCGCCACATGCAACTTCCCCGGGGCCAACAAGGTAGGGACCGTCGGCATCCCCTATCCGGGGACCGAGCTCCGCATCGACGAGGACACCGGTGAGATCCAGACCCGGAACCCGGGCACGTTCAAGGGTTACTGGAACAAGCCGGAGAAGACCGCCGAGGCGTTCACCGAGGACGGCTGGCTCAAGACCGGTGACGTCGGTGAATGGGTCGACGGGACCCACGTCAAGGTGGTAGACCGGATCAAGGACATCATCATCACCTCCGGCGGGAAGAACGTGTCCCCGTCCGAGATCGAGAATCACCTGAAGAGCTCGCCCTTCATCAAGGAGGCGATGGTCATCGGGGATCGCCGCAAGTACCTGAGCGCGCTCATCCTCATCGAGGCTGACGTCGTCGGCGACTGGGCCACTCGCCGCCAGATCCCTTACACCACCTACCGGGACCTGAGCGAGAAACCCGAGGTCATCGAGTTGATCCAGCGAGTGGTTTCCGAGGTGAATGCGTCCCACTCCCACCTGGAGTCGATTCAGAAATTCAGGCTCATCCCCAAAGAGCTCGACCATGAGGACGGCGAGCTGACCGCCACCCAGAAGTTGAAGCGCAATGCGATGAGCAGCATGTTCGGTGAGTTGATCGAAGACATGTATCGATCGTGACCGACCACTTCGTCGTGCTGGCCCAGGAGGCGGCAGTCTCCAACGAGTTTGCCCAGACACTCGTCGACGGGATCAGCTTTGGGGCCATCTACGCGCTGCTCGCCATGGGCTTCGTCATCATCTTCAAAGCCACGTCGGTGGTCAACTTCGCCCACGGCGCCCTCACCGGTCTCGGCGCCTTTCTCGTGGTCGCCTTTGTCACCGTTCTCGACTTCCCGGGGCGATATCTGACCTCCCTCCCCGAGTGGGCGCAGTGGACGGTGAACGTCGCGGCCGCTCTGGTGGTCGCCGCCGTGATCGGCGTCCTGCTTGAGAGGGTGTTTCTTCGCCCGATGGTCGGTGAGGCCCTCTTCGCTGTCGCCATCGTCACCCTCGGTATCGACATTGTGGTCAGGACCATCACCAACGATTGGATCGGGACTCAGCCCAGGCCAGTTGGAGCACCCTGGGGCCTGGCCGGGATCGACTTGGGGTGGGTTAGGATCTCATGGTCGGAGATCATCCAGATAGTGGTCACCGTGGCCCTCCTCGTCGGCGTTGCTTTGTTCTTTCGCACCCGGACCGGCGTGGCAATGAGGGCGACTGCCTTCGACCAGGAGACGGCTCGGGCCCAAGGCATCAACGTGGGACGGGTGTTCTCCATCGCCTGGGCCATCGGCGCTTTACTCGCCGGAGTAGCGGGCATCTTCTATTCGGTTTACCCCAGGCGAGCCACCGGAGTAGACGCCTCCACCGCGTTCATCGCATTCAGAGCTTTCCCAGCGGTGATCATTGGAGGGCTGGACTCGATCACCGGCGCGGTGGTCGGTGGTTTCGCGGTGGGTATCGCCGAGGCAGCAGCCAATTCCTATCTCTCCTTTGACTTCCTCGGCGCCGGCTTCCCCGGCATCGTCGGCTACCTGTTGATGATGTTGGTGCTTTTCATTCGCCCCTACGGCCTGTTCGGAACCCCGGAGATAAGGCGAGTATGAGCTGCCGCTCATACTCGCCGTACTCGGTATCCGGTGGTCGGATGTCGGATCTCGGATTCCGGCTACCGACTACCGACTACCGACTACTCGACGCCGGAGGCGTCGCATGAGAGGCCGTCCTCTCCTCCATACTTCCTACGAGGCCGATCAGGCGTTGCTCAACACCACCGCCAAACGAGTCATGCTCGGCATCTTCCTCCTGATCCTCGTCTCCATCCCTTTTCAGATCGTCCCCGGGCTCAAGTTTCTCGGGGAAGATGACTGGCTGCGGCTACTTGCAACCACTGCCATCTTCTCAGTCGGTGCGCTCGGGCTGAATATTCTCATTGGTCTCGCCGGGCAGGTCTCACTGGGTCATTCGTTCTTCATGGGCGTGGGGGCGTATACCGCAGTCTGGCTGGGCGGCTCCGTCGATGGTCCTCTCATAGGTCTGGGCCTTCCGATTTGGATCTGGCTCCCCGCCGCCGGCGTCGTCGCGGCCGTCGTGGGTCTGCTGATTGGCCCTACGGCGGTGCGCGTGCGTGGCTTGTACCTGGGCATCGTCACCCTGGGCCTCGTCTTCATCGGGGAGTACGTGTTCCGGAATTGGGACTCCTTGACTGGCGGCGGCCAAATCGGGCGAGACTTTCCCCCGCTTCAACTGCGTATCTGGAAGGAAGCCGAACCGATAGTCGACTTGACGTCACCGGGCTCATGGTTAGGCGTCGATATCAGCGGGAACGGCAAGACTTTCCTCGTGCTCACCATCGGCACAGTCGTCTTCGCCTTGCTCGCCAAGAATCTGCAGAGGACCAGGGTGGGGAGGGCGTTGATGTCGATAAGGGACCGGGATGTCGCCGCCGAAATCATGGGAGTCGACGAGTTCAGGTACAAGATGGTGGCCTTCGGGATCTCCTCCTTCTATGCAGGAGTGGCCGGGGCTTTGCTGGCGTCTTTTGTGCGACGGGAAAGCCCTGAGGGTTGGGACCTGTTCCTCTCCGTAGAGTTCATAGCCATCATCCTCATCGGCGGCGCGGGGACTGTCACCGGGGCCCTCCTCGGTTCGGCCTTCATCGTGCTACTTCCCCGTGTTGTAGAGGATTTCACGCATTGGCTGCGAGCCATCGCTGTTGACGGCGACGGGATTTTCGCAGCGATTGCAAACCTTTTCGTCGCGACATCGTCCACCGATTTTGGTCTGGTCAACGCTATCGCCGGGGTGGGCCCTGGCTTATCCGTGGCCCAACTCAACTTGGTGATATACGGTTTGCTCATCATCGGTTTTCTCATCTTCGAGCCGCTGGGTCTGTACGGGATCTGGCTTCGCGTCCGCAATTACTGGAAGGGTTGGCCGTTCACGTACTGAGCGGTCACACGGGGGCGCCTAGGCGCCCCAACAACAGAGAAGGAAGGAAGACAATGAGGAAAAAGTCCAAGTGGCTGGCGTTGCTGCTGGTGCTCGGTCTCGTCCTCGCCGCCTGCGGTGACGGTGAAGGTGGCGACACCACCACCACCGCCGTTGCTGAGGAGCCGACGACGACCGCCGGCGAGGAAGAAATGACCACGACCACGGCCGCCGGGGAAGAGCCGGCGGAGATCGCCACCGATGTCGGCGTCGACCTCGAGGCCGGCACTATCACGATCGGGCTGCTCTCCGACTTGAGTGGGCCGTTTTCCCCGCTGGTCCAGGTGATCGTTGCCGGTCACGAGATGTACTGGGCCAAGGTCAATGCCGACGGCGGGATCAACGGGTTGACCGTGCAGGTCGAAACTCGGGACACCGAGTATGACACGCCGACCCACGTTCAGCGCTATGAGGAGTTGAAGGGGGAGGTGGTGGCGTTTGGCCACTCGACAGGTTCTCCACAGACGATCGCGATCAACGCTGACCTTCAGGCAGACGGCATTCTGGCCGTCCCGCTCACTTGGTACTCGGGGTGGTCGGATCCGGCGATCAACGCGAACCTGGTGCCTCATGGTGTGCCGTACTGCATCGAGTCGATGAACATGATTGAGTACCTCACCCAGCAGGCTCCGGATGCCGCCACAATCGCGATCGCAACGGACGAGGGCGACTACGGCGAGGACTCCAGCGCTGGCGCGATGATCGTGGCAGAAGCACTCGGACTCGAAGTCGCCTACGACGGAACCGCCCGAATCAACGCCCGGGATGAAGCAACTCTCGCTGAAGTAGCGAGCGGCATAACCGGGTCCGACGCAGATTTGGTTTGGGTGACCACCAACTCCGTTGCCTTCGGTGCCATCTACGGCCAGGCTTTTGCCGCCGGATTCAGTGGCGCCTTGTGGTCGGGAGCTGGACCCTCCTGGAGCCCTGCCCTAGTGGCTCCGGACTCGGTGATCTCCGAGCCCCTGTCCAACGACTTCTATGTCTCGGCGTACTACGCCCCTTGGGCGGCGGACAGCCCGGGGAACCAGGAGGTGCGTGAACTGGTGGAGGCAGCAGGGGCACCACCGCTCGATTTCTACGCCGAGGGTGTAATCGAGGCCAAGATCATGGAGCAGGCCCTGCGGGCTGCCTATGACGCCGGAGACATGACTCAAGCGGGTGTATTGGCCGCGGCCAAGAGCCTGGAGACGGTCGCCTTTGACGGGCTCGCTCCTGACGAGACGTATGTAGGAGAGCCCAACGATCGGGTGCAGAGGGCCCAGTTCATCTCCCGTCCCGACCCGGCGGGTCTGGCCGACGGGACTTCAACGGGTGTGACCCTGATCGAGTCGATGTACACGTCGCCGTTGGGGGCGTCGTTCGAGTTCACCGAGACCTGTTTCAGTCTCAGTTGACCTGAATTGTGGTGGGCGGCTCCGGCCGCCCACCACACCGTTCGGGGTCATGCAGATGAGGGAGGCCGAGTGTTAGCGGTGGAAAACCTCGAGGTCGTCTACAACGACGTCGTCCTCGTCCTGCGCGGCATCTCGCTCCAGGTTCCCGATGGCAAGATCGTGGCCTTGCTCGGTGCGAATGGGGCGGGGAAGACAACGACTCTGCGGGCCATAACCGGTCTCTTGGAGGTGCACGAGGGCGACGTCACCAAAGGCGAGATTTTCTTCGACGGCGTCGACATCACCGATGAGGACCCGGCCACCCGGGTCCGCCGTGGTATCAGCCAGGTGATGGAGGGGAGGCGGGTTTTCGCCGAGATGACGGTGGACGACAACCTCCGCGCCGGGGCCTACTCCAACCGGGACTCCAACCGGGTGGCGGAGTCGCGGGATCGGGTCATGGCACTGTTCCCCCGGCTCGCCGACCGGGTCAACGCCACCGCCGGTTATCTCTCCGGTGGGGAACAGCAGATGCTGGCCATCGGCCGGGCGCTGATGCAGGATCCCAAGATCCTCATCCTCGACGAGCCGTCGCTGGGTCTGGCTCCGCTCCTGGTGCAAGAGGTACGGGACACCATCGTCGAGATCAACGAGCAGGGGACATCGGTGCTTCTCATCGAGCAGAATGCAAAGATGGCGCTGTCCATCGCCCACCACGGGTACATCATGGAGACCGGGAAGATGGTTATGGACGGTGATCCGGCCCGACTGCTCAAGGACGAGGACGTAAAGGAGTTCTACCTGGGTCTGGGTGCCACCGGCGAGCAGAAGTCATTCCGCGACGTCAAGCACTACAAACGCCGGAAGCGGTGGCTGTCATGAGCCGGCGTCGCCGGCGGTATCCGGTAGTATCGGGAGCTCCGGCTACTGACTACCGACTACTGGCCTCACCGACTCCCCTAAGGAGTCGGCAATGAGCGGCAAGCTGTTGCAGCGAAGGGCGGAGCGGCTCGGGCCCAAGGACTACGACCATCTGCTCGAGGCGCGAGACATCCATCTCGCGTTCAAGGGGGTCAAAGCCATCGACGGTGTCTCCTTCCATGTCGACGACGGGGAGCTGTTCGCCATCATCGGGCCCAACGGCGCCGGGAAAACCTCGCTGTTCAACTGCATCAACCAGGTCTACATCCCTCAGGAGGGAGAGATTCTGTGGAAGGGCGAGAGCTTGATGGGCTTGAAGCCCAACCAGACCGCCGAGCGGGGCATCGCCCGTACTTTCCAGAACATCGCCCTGTTCCCCCACATGACGGTGATCGAGAACCTGCTCACCGGTCGCCACGTCCGGATGAACACCTCTTGGCTGGCCGGGAGCGTGTGGCTGGGCAAGGCGAAGCGGGAGGAAATCGAGAACCGCGAGATCGTCGAGGACATCATCGACTTCCTCGAGATCGAGCAGTGGCGCAAGTACCCGGTTGGGCTGTTGCCCTACGGGATCCAGAAGCGCGTCGAGCTGGGCCGGGCGCTGGCCATGGACCCCGAGCTGCTCATGCTCGACGAGCCGGTTGCCGGGATGAACCTGGAGGAGACCGAGGACATGGCGCGGTTCATCCTCGACATCCAGGACGAGCTCGGCATCGCCATCATCCTGGTCGAGCACGACATGGGCCTGGTCATGGACATCGCCGATCGCATCCTCGTGGTCGACTTCGGCAAGCCCATCGCCATCGGCACCCCCCGCGAGGTCCAACAAAACCCCAACGTGGTCAAGGCCTACCTCGGCGAAGAGGTGGAGACCGTCTAACCGCGTTCCTAATGCTCCACGTCACGGATACGTGACGGGCTGCATAACGTTCGTGGCCCTATCCGACTCCGTCTCGATTCTTTATGCAATGCGTCACATATCCGTGACGCCCTGCATTAGGAAGGTGGTTATGGACGCGGGTACTCGCCCACCAGCTTCCAGGCGGTGGGGAGGAGGAGGCCGGCGGCGGCGGCCTTGATCAGGTCGCCGAAGATGAATGGGACGACGCCGGCGACGATCGCCTCGTTGATGGACATGTCGAAGATGATCATGAGGCCGATCACGCCAATGGCGTAGATGATGAAGGAACCGAGTATGAAGGCGGTGAACATGGTCGGGAAGGTGCGGTCCTGGCGCCGTTCCGCCATGTAGCCGACCAGTGCGGCGGCCACGACGAACCCGATGAGATAGCCGGTCGTGCCTGCCGCCCTTGCCTCATCCCAGCCGGCCGCTCCTCCGGAGTAGACCGGCATCCCCAGGGCCCCGGCGACTACGTACAGCCCTTGGCCCGCGGCTCCCAACCTCATTCCGAGGGCGGCGCCGGTCAGGAGCACCGCGAAGGTCTGACCGGTGATCGGGACAGGGGTGAAAGGGAGGTGTACTTCCCACTGGGCCGCCGCTGCGGTCAGAGCGGCTGCACCGACGACGAGCAGCACCGAACTGACCCGGGACCGTGGTAGCACCCGTCGGGCGATGGCGGCTGATGTCATCTTTATCTCCTCGAAACCGTGCCTCTGCCACCTTAAGTGCAAAGACTTCTACTCGCAGGCCACCGTTACCCTTTTCATCGTGGAGGACCAAAACGACCGCGGATCTTCCTGGCCCCTATACCTGGTAGGAGCCCTCTTCGCGGTGGTGGTGGCCACCATCGGCGCCTGGAACTTGGAACTGCCATATCTCGCCTTCTCCACGGGGCCGGTGTCCGATGCCGCCGATTCCATCGTTGTCGAAGAGGTCGAGGTGTATCCGCCGGAGGGTGAGCTGCTGATGCTCACCGTGGTCAGCCAGGACGTGAACTTGTTCGAAGCACTGATTGCCGGGATCGACCCCACCATCGACCTCATCCCCAAGGAGGCATACCGTCCGCCCGATGAGTCCGACGAGGACTATCGAAAGCGGGTGCTCCAGCAGATGGACGACTCGCAGACCCGGGCGATCACGGTCGCCCTCGAGCACCTCGGCTACGAGATGGTGCCCACCGACGTCCTGATCACCGACCTGGTCCCGGAACTCCCGGCCGCCGAGGTGCTTCAGATCGGGGACTCCGTCGATAGGTTCAACGACATCGTCATCGGGCGCAGCACCGACTTGACCGATGCGCTCGAGGGGCTCGAACCCGGGGACCTGGCCGACATCGAAGTGACGCGAGAGGGCACTACCCAGACCCTGGAGGTCGAGCTGGGGGCCAGGGACGACGAGGAAGGAGGGGCGATGATCGGCATCATCGTCGGGGAGCTCACCGAGCCACCTTTTCCGGTCTCGATACGGGCCGGGAATATCGGCGGCCCCTCAGCAGGGATGATGCACGCCCTGGCCATAATCGACTCGCTCACGCCTGGAGAGATGACAAAGGGCCACATCGTGGCCGGAACCGGGACGATCGCCTATGACGCGACGGTGGGCGCAATCGGTGGGGTGCGGCAGAAGGTGGTGGCGGCCGAGGCCGCCGGGGCCAGGTTCATCCTGGTGCCCGAGGACAATTATGAGTCCGCCTTGACCGCTCCCCGGGAGACGATCGAAATCGTGTCGGTGGCCGCCCTACAGGATGCCGTCGACTTTCTCGAGAGCCTTCCTGAAGCCTGATCTGCCCGCCAAACCGGCCGGATCCCAGAGGGATCGGTATCTTCTAACTCCGATGGCACCAGACCTCACGCCCGATCGAATCCGACGAGCCGAGTTTCGCACCGTCCGTCGCGGGATCGACGCTACCGAGGTGTCTCGATTCCTCGAGCAGATCGCTCGCGACCTCGAGGAGCTCAGCGAGGAGAGGCAACGGCTTGTCGCCAGGTTGGGGGAGTATGCCGACCGGGACCTCGAGACCGAGTTCGACAGCCTGGGAAGGGAGGTCGCCGCGGTTCTCCAGGCTGCCAGGGAGGCCGCCGAGTCGATGCGGGAGCGAGCCACAGCCGACGCCGCCCGCTGGCGCTCAGAGGCGATCGCGGAGGTGGAGTCGATGCGCAAAGAGGCCAGGAGCGATGCCGAGGCGTTGCGTGGCGACGCCTGGTCCACCGGGACCGAGCTCCTCAATCAGGCCGCTGCCGAGGCCCGCCGAATCCGCGGTGAGGCGGAACGAGATGTCTTGACCGTCATGGGCGAAGCCGAGCGCGACGCGCATCGTCTCACTTCGACGGCCCGTCGGGAGGCAGAAGACCTGGTTCGGGCCGCCATGATGGATGCCGAGAAGATGGCTTCGGAGGCGAAAAAGCGCCACGACGACTTGATCGACCAGGCTCATCGCCAAGCCGAAGGGGCACAGGAGCGAACCCGCGCCCTCGAGGAGCGTCGCGAGGAGTTGATGCTGGAGCTAGAAACGGTTCGATCGACCTTGAGTCGGCTCGAAGGGACACTCGAGGAGCGTCGGGACGACCTCGAGTCCTCGAGCGAGTCGACCAGTGTCAAGGTGGTGCCCAGCCCACGGTCCGATCCCGACGAGGAGACGTGGGAGTTGGGGGAGACGGTGAGGGTCATCCCGCCTGCCGACCGCCAACCCACCCGACCCAGGTCTCCGGTGGCCCGTGACACGGAATCGGTGGCCGAGGAGGTGAGTGAGCGCCCCGCCGATCTCCCCGGCCAACCGAGGATTGCCGCCACCCGGCCCCGGCAAGAGATCGAGGAGCCCGAACCGGAGCCGGAGCTCGAACCGGAGTCAAGGCCCGAGCCCGAGCCTGAGCCCGAACCGGCACAGCGGGAGGTGTCGGGATGGAGTGCTCGGTCGCCGAGGGTCGAGGAGAAGGCGCCCGACGCCGTCGGTGCCTTGTTCGCGGCATTGCGCGGGACGACCGAGGCCACGATCACGGTTCGCAGCGTCTCCGAGCCCGAGCCCGTGGCCGAGCAGCCGCCGACGCCGGCACCGGTAGAAACCGCGACCGTATCGCCGACCCAGGCCACGGCCGACGTCATCGAGAATCGGGACGCACGTCTCCTGCCGATAACCAATCGGGCGCTGAGAGGCGTGAAGAAGGCGGTCACCGATGCGCAGAATGTCGCTCTCGACAGTCTCCGCACCGACGACAACTGGCACCCGGAAGGGCCGGCGCTGGCCGACATGATGCGGGCCGACCTGATCGGGCTCTGGGCCGAGAGCTACTCGGCGGGTCACGCCGCCGCCGAGGAGATGACCGGGTCGAAGCTGAGGAGGAGGGACACGCCGCCCTTCGATGCCGCCGACTCGTTCGGGGATGACCTGGCCGGGGCGGTGTCCCATGCCCTCATCGACGCCGGAGATGGCCAGCGCGAGAAGCAGTCGGCTACCTCGAGGGTGTTCCGCGGCTGGCGAACCGACGAAGCCGAGCGGAGAGTGCGTGAGCTCGCCCTGGTGGGGTACCACCGCGGCCTGGTCGAGGCCGCCGGGAAGAATGGCTTGGAGTGGGTTCCCAGCGGGACCCCATGCAGCGCATGCCGCAGCGCCGCCTCCGAGCCCGGCTCGAATCTGCCTCCGATTCATCACGGTTGTGAGTGTTCCCTGGCGCTGACCACGTCCTAGGCGCAAAAAATACCAATCACGGCTGAGCCATTACGCTCACCTGCGATGTTCACCAGGGTTCCCTCTGATTACAGGTCGGATCGAAGGCGTCCGGTCACGCTCATTCTCCTCGTGGTGGCCACGATCTATCTGGTCCTGACTGCTCTCGGGACCCTCTGGACCGACTACCTCTGGTTGAACTCGATCGGCTTCGAGGCGGTGTGGCGGCGGCGTTGGGCGCTCTCGATCATCCTCGGCGCCGCCGGGATCGCACTGGCGTTCGTCGTGCTCTGGGTGAGCCTTCGCCTGGTCGACCGGATGTCTCCTCGCTGGGCCCCTTTTGACCTCACCGAGGAAGAGGAGTTGATCGAGCGGTTTCGAGAGTGGGTCGAGCCTCGGATCCGACAGGTCCGCTTCTGGCTCACCGGCGGTCTGGCCGTCCTGCTCGGGCTGACGGTCGCCTCCTGGCGCGACGACGTCTTTCTGTTCCTCAACGCCCAGGATTTCGGCGAGGTCGACCCCATCTTCGGCTTGGACATAGGGTTCTTCATCTTCCGGCTCCCCTTGCTGGGGACGGTCACCGACTGGGTGTTCAACCTGCTGGTGCTGGCCACGGTGGTCATCGTCATCGGCCACTACTTCAACGGTGGCGTGCGTTTCAACGGCCGACGGCTCTCCGCCAGCCGGGCGGCGAAGACCCACATTTCGGTGATGCTCGCTCTGATCGCCCTGGTGCGTGCGGTGATCTACCGCTTGGACATGTACGAATTGCTGTTGTCGAACCGGGCATCGGAGCAGTTCTCAGGTCCCGGGTTCACCGACATCACAGCTCGCCTGCCCGCCTACCGGCTTCTCATCCTCGTGGCGGTGATGGCGGCGATCCTGTTCATCGTCAATATCTTCCGGCCCGGCTGGAGTCTGGCTCTGGTCGCAGTCGGGTCGTGGCTGGTGGTGGCAATCGCCGCCGCTGCCATCTATCCCGCCATCATTCAAAGACTTCAGGTCACACCCCAGCCCCTGGAGCGGGAGAGGCCTTACATCGAGCACAGCCTCCAATTCACTCGCGCCGCCTGGGGTCTCGACCAGGTCGAGGTGAGAGGGTTCGCCGCGTCCGACGATTTGGAGGCCGACGGGATCGATGCCAACCGGCTCACCATCGACAACCTGCGCATATGGGACCCTTCGGTCCTGCCCCGCACCTATCAGAACTTCCAGGAACTGCGCAACTACTACACGCTCTCCATTGTCGACACCGATCGCTACATGGACGAAGGAATACCAACTCAGGTCATGTTGGCGGTGCGCGAATTGGAAGAGGTGAATCTTCCCCGTGACGACTGGCTCAACCAGCGCCTCCTCTACACCCATGGCTTCGGGGCTGTGGTCAACCGCGCCACCGTGGTGGCCGACGACGGCCAACCCCAGTTCCTGCTCCGCGATGTGCCGCCGCAGGCGGCACTGGAGATTCTCGAACTCGACGAGCCGCGGGTCTACTTCGGGGAGACCTACCAGGAGGGGAGACCGGTCATCGTCAAGACCGGCGATGGGCCCCAGGAGGTCGACTTCCCGCTCGCCGACGAGGGCACCGCGTACAACGAATACGCCGGGGACGCGGGGGTGACCCTTGACAGCATCTGGAAGCGCATCGCCTTTGCCTTCCGCTATCGCGATCTGAACCTGCTCATCTCGGGGGAGATACGGCCCGAAAGCAGGGTTCTGGTGGAGCGCAACGTCGGTCACATCGTGGAGAGCGTCGCCCCGTTCCTCGAGCTCGACACCGACCCTTATCCGGTCATCGAGGACGGCCGCATCTTCTGGATGCTCGACCTGTACACCACCAGCAGCTGGTACCCCTACTCGCAACCGCTCGAGCTGGGCGCGATCGGCCGGCTAGCCCGTTCCTCGGAGCTGCGTGGCGGGATCAACTACATGCGCAACTCGGTCAAGGCCGTGGTCGACGCCCACGACGGACATGTGACCTTCTATCTGGTCGATCCCGAAGATCCCGTGGCCCGGGCCTGGTCCGAGGCGTATCCGGGCCTGTTCGCACCGTTCTCGGAGATGCCCGAGGGCCTGGTCGAGCATCTGCGCTACCCCCAGGATCTGTTCCGGGTGCAAGGCGAGCTCTATCTCGAATACCACGTGACCGATCCCAACGAGCTGTTCAGCGGCAACGATGCATGGTCATTGCCTGCCGACCCGGCCACGATCAACCGGGATCCGGCATCGCCCGGTGCGGAGTTGTTGTTCGGCGACAGCCGCGACCCGGCCACCGCCCAGCTCAGCTATCGCGCCGAGATCCTCCCCTATTACCTGCTCACCAAACTGCCCGGCGAAGACGACCTGTCCTACCTGCTTCTCCAGCCATTCACCCCCGGGAACAGGCGCAACATGTCTTCGTTCCTGGTCGCCGACTCGACCCCGGGTCGATACGGCCGCCTCATCGACTTCAGGATGCCCCAGGGTGAGCTGGTCGACGGGACCGAGCAGGTCGGCCAGCGCATCGATCAGGACGCCGAGATCTCCGAGCAGTTCACTCTCTGGAGCAACCAGGGCTCGCGCGTGATAAAGGGCGACCTGCTCGTCGTGCCGATCCAGGACTCGATCGTCTACGTCATGCCGATATTCCTCGAGGCCCAAGGCGGTGGCATCCCCGAGTTTCGACGGGTAATCGTCGTCTACAGGGACAAAGTGGAGTGGGCTCAAACTCTCGACGCTGCTTTGGAATTGGTGTTCGGCGAGGGGACCGGAGCCGAGGACCCGGACGACCCGGACCAGCCAGTCGAGCCGACTCCCGGGGGCGAGACCGTGGCCGAGCTCCTCGAACAGGCTGCCGCCGCGTTTGCCCAGGCCGACCAGGCACTGACGGAGGGGGACCTGGCCGAGTATCAGCGCTGGGTCGACGAGGCGGAGAGTCTCATCGAGGAGGCTCAGGATGTGATCGCCGGCTCTGTCGAGGCGATGGCAGCCCGATTCGGATCGTGAACGACACGGCCACTTCGGAGCTCATTCCCGACAGCGACGTCCCGGCTCCTAGACTGGCTTTCTCCTAAGGAAAACATGGCGAAAGACGAAGACGAATACATACGGATGCGAGGCACGGTGCTCAAGATGCTTCCCGACTCGACCTTCGAGGTGAAGCTGGAATCGGGCTTCGAGTTGCTGGCCAAGCCATCGGGCCGCATGAGACGCGGACGTGGCATACGGGTCCTTCCCGGTGACACCGTCGATGTCGAGGTGTCGACCTACGACCCCACCCGGGGTCGCATCGTCTGGCGTTACCGCTAGTGCCAGGGCGCTAGACGTTTCTCCGCTGGTCACCCCGCCTTATGAAATGTGTCATACCCGCCCGGCATGATCCGGGCATGGAGCTGGTGATGAATCTGGCGGCGGGGGCAGCGGGGCTCTTGATGATCGTCGTGGGCGGTTACGCCATCCTCGCCTTGTGGTGGGACGACCTGAGCTGAACCGGGTCGGAGCAAGCGGTAGCTTGGCCGAGATGAAGCTGAGTTACGTCATGTTGCGGGTGTCGGACATCGAGAAGTCTGTCACGTTCTGGCGGGATCAGGTGGGGCTGGAGACCGACTGGACCGGTGGCGAGTTCGCCTTCTTCCCTCTCGGCGAGACCTATCTGACTCTGAACCAGCCCCCGAGCTTCGAACCACCAGTCTCGGACACCGAGGTCGTTCTCGGGGTCGACGACGTGATCGCCGTCTATGCCGAGATGAAGGACCGGGGCGTACCCTTCGAGGTCGAGCCTCGTCCGGTCACCAACGACGGGACACGATCGCTGCTCTCCGCATACTTCCGTGATCCTGACGGGAATCTGGCCAGTCTCACCGGATGGGTCGAGTCGACCGGATGAGGGTCGGTACGCGTTGAAGGGCGCCACCGGGATGGCGCCCTTCAACAATGCGCCGGCGGCGTCAGCCGGCGGCAGTCGTGGTCGTCAAGGCGGGCACAGTGGTTGTGGTCGCCAAGTCGTCCACGAAGGTGGTGGTTACCGCGGGATCGAGCGGGTCGGTCGGGTCGGTGTCGTCGTCAGCGTCACATGCGGCAGCGCCCAACGCCAGAATCAGCGCTGCGGCGATCATCTTCGGCTTGTGCCTGCGGTTCTGCATCAGTTCTCCCTTCCAAGAGACACGTGCCGCTCTTGACGAACGGCACGCTTAACCGAAGGGGATTACCCCCACCTCGAGACAGCTAAACGGGTTTGGCGGCTTTTTTTTTGCCCGGTCACTGGGCGGTGTAGGCCCCGTCGACCAGGTAGTAGCCGCCGGTGCAGAACGACGCCGCATCCGAGCCGAGGAACGCCACCAGATCCGCCACCTCCTGGGCTTCGCCCAATCGACCGATCGGGTGCATCCCGGCGAGGGCGGCCAAGGTGGCCTCGTCGAGGTTCTCCTCGAGCAGTGGGGTATTGATGAACCCGGGCCCGACCGAGTTGACACGGATTCCCTTGCCTGAGTACTCGACTGCGGCGGTTTTGGTCAACCCGAGCACGCCGTGTTTGGCGGAGACGTAGGCAACGGACTGGGCGAAGGCGACGCTGCCCAGGATCGAGGCCATGTTGACGATCGACCCTCCACCCGAGCCCAGCATTGCCGGTATCTCGTAACGCATGCCGTAGAACACGCCGCTGAGATTGACCTCGAGCACCTGCTGCCAGCTGTCGATCGGGTACTCGCCGGTTGCGGCCTGAGCCCCCCCGATCCCCGCGTTGTTCACCGCGACGTGGAGCCCGCCGTATGTGTCCACCGCGGTGGACACCATCCTCTCGTTCTCCTCGGCCTTGGACACATCGACCGCGACGAAGGTCGCCTCGCCGCCGTCGGACTCGATCTTCTCGGCGGCCCTCTTGCCGCCATCCTCGTCGAAGTCGGCGATTACCACTCTTGCGCCTGATCTGGCGAAAGTGAGGGCGCAAGCCTCTCCGATCCCGGATCCTCCGCCGGTCACGATCGCCACTTTGCCGTTGTAGTCGTACTCGGCCATTCGGGCACTCCTCGGGTTGGGTTCGAGTCGATTGTCATCCAAGTCGGCTCTTAGCAGGTAGAGCCGATAGACCTGTGGTTCCGCCCGAGAGATCGGCGCTAGTGGTGGATCAGGTGACTCTGTTTGATTCGATACTCGGCGACCACCTGGGCCGCGTCCTCCGGGGTGACGTCGAAGCGCAGGAGGTTGACCTCGAGGAGACGCATCATCTCGTCGAAGTCCTCCTTTGCGATGTCGAGATGGGCGTGGGCGCGGCTCAAATGCTCGTCGCTGAACACGGCCGGGCCGCCCATGGCCGTCTGCATGAAGACGGCTTGGTGGTCCACCAGCTCCTGTATCGACGCGTCAGCGAAGAAGTGCCCTAGACGTGGGGATCGGAGCACATCTCTGTAGAAGGACGAGACGATCTGGGCCACTCTGATCCGACCGTATTGCTCGAGCAGTGTCTCACCCACGGTCCAGACACACTAACCCGACTTCGCCTCCGGGCAGGTCGGTCAGGTGGGCGACTAGCTTCTCCCGCCGTGTCGACTGTGTCTGCCCCATCACCACGAGTGCTCTGGTACGCCCTGCTCCTCGGTGGTGGAGTCGCCGTGGTCGTCGGGGTGTACGGCTCGGTTCATGACCCGGCCGGCCAGCAGACCATCTCCCTGTTCTTCTCCAACACCCTCAGCTTCAAGGCGTGGACCACCACCGCGATCCTTCTGTTGGCGATGTTCCAGC
>Ga0299914_10000842_pt1 | contig 19404 bp, 19 predicted proteins | sample RVTome_10_FD_201361 | JGI IMG/M metagenome (GOLD analysis project Ga0299914, IMG submission 201361) | Soil microbial communities from uranium-contaminated site in the Upper Colorado River Basin, Wyoming, United States - RVT153D57 (version 2) ...
GGCCGAATAACACCATCGCGAAGAGCACGCCGCCGACGAGTGGTATGAACGCGACGGTGAGGAACAGGGAGACGACGGCGAGGGCACTCAGCAGCGCATCTCGGCATCTCCTCCCTCTATCTCCCCGCGGGGGTCGGCACAGCCTCGGCCATGGCCACGGCCGGTCGCCGGTAGGCCGCGGCGAAGCCTTCCCGCCAGGTCGGGTGGCGCAAGGTCCAGCCGAGCTCGCCCTTCGCCTTGGCGTTGGAGGCGCCGCGGGCGTCGGTCCCCATCATGACGACCGCACCGCCTGCGAGCAGTCGCGCGAGCCACCGCGGGAAGCGGCGCGGCGACTCGGCGCCGAGCGCGTCCGCGAGGACGGGGAGCCACGCGCCCACAGCGGCGGGCTCGTCGTCGACGATGTTGTAGACGGCCGGGCCGTCGTGCTCGAGCGCGAGCACGGTCGCCGCGGCCGCGTCCTCGAGGTGGACGAACGAGGAGACGCCGCCTCCGTCCCCGACGATCGGGAACCGGCGCTTGCGCACCGGCTCGACGAGCCCGTCGTTGGCGGCACCGTAGAAGCTGCCGTACCGGAGCGCGATCCCGCCGGCGGCGGTCACGGCCTCGTCGAGGTACGTCATCGCGGCACTGGTCTCGCGCATGCCCCGGACCGGCCTCGGGTCGAGCGGATCGTGCTCGCTCTTGACCGGCCCGCCCTCGCGCGAGTAGCGGAAGTTGGCAAAGCTCTGCGCGACGAACCGACGGACGCCCGCCTCGCGCGCGGCGGCGAGGAGCGCGTCGGTGCCCTCCCTCCGGAGCCGGTTGGTCTGCGCGAAGCTGCGGTCGAGGTTCCTGGAGAAGCGGACGTTGCCGAGGGCGGTCGCCTGGTGGACGATCGCGTCGGGCTCGGCTTCGAGCACCACCCTGCGCACCGCGCGCGGGTCGAGCAGGTCGAGCGCGATCGGCTCCGCCCCGAGCGCCGCCACTCGCGCGGCGCTCGCGGGCGACCTGAAGGTGCCGATCACCTCGTGCCCGCCCTCGAGCAGCCGCGGAACGAGGCGCGTGCCGATCGCACCGCTCGCTCCGGCCACGAACACTCTCACGACGAGCTCCTCAGCGAGGTCGGTGGGATGTTCTGGTTGAGGCGGAACAGGTTGTCCGGGTCGTAGCGAAGCTTGACCGCTGCAAGCCGGTCCCAGGTGCCGCCCGGATAGGCGGCCCTGATCCGCTCCTCGCCCTCGTCGGCGAGGAAGTTGACGTAGGCGCCACCGTCGGCCTGGCGGAGCGCGGCGGCGACCTCGGTCACCCAGGCCTCGTGCACGGGCTCCTCCTCGGGGGTCGCGTAGACGGCGGCGACGTTGAGCATGATCCGGCTCGTCCTGTGCGCGAACGCGGTCGCCTCGGCCGGTACCCGCGCCATCGCCCCGCCCAGGACCCGCAGCTGGGCGACGGGCATCTGGGCCGTGGAGCCGGCGAGATGGTCGAGGATCTCGCCGGCGACGCCGCCGTCGACGCCGTCGAGGAACAGCGTCCGCGCCGCGGCGCGCGGGCGGTAGTCCGGGTCGTCGGGCGGGTAGATCTCGGGATAGGGCATGGGCCGGAGGAGATCGGCGATCGGCGTCGCCAGAGAGCGAAACGGTGCGACGGCCCGCTCGCCGTTCTCGGTCGGGCCGGCGTGGACGACCATGGCCAGCACGACGAGCTCGCCATGGTGCTCGCTGGGGAGGAACGGCATCGGCGGCGCCCGCATGACGTTGGCGATGGTCGACACGTCCTCAGGCGCCTCCTCCGCGGCTGCGATGAACGCGGCGATCACGTCGGGGGTCGCGGGCAGCACGAGGATCCCGCCCGTCACGGTCTCGAGCTGATGGAGCCGGAACTGGAACCGCGTGACGACGCCGAAGTTGCCGCCGCCGCCGCGGATCGCCCAGAACAGGTCCGGGTGCTGGTCCGAATCGACCCGCACCAGCTGCCCTTCGGCCGTGACGATCTCGGCGGCGAGCAGATCGTCGATCGTGAGCCCGTGCTTCCGGGCGAGGTAGCCGACGCCGCCGCCCAGCGTCAGCCCGCCGATGCCGACGGAGCCCGTGTCGCCGAAGCCGAGCGCCAGGCCGTGCTCCCCGAGAGCGCCCGTGACCTCACCCGCCGTCAGGCCGGTCTCGGCCCAGGCGACGCGCGCGACCGGATCGACAGCGAGGGCCTTCATCAGCGAGAGGTCGAGCACGATGCCGCTCTCGCTGACGCCGTGGCCGGCGCTGCTGTGGCCGCCGCTGCGGACCGCGAGCTCGAGCCCGCTCTGACGCGCCAGCGCGACGACGTACCCCACCTCGGCGGCGTCGACTGGGCGGACGATCACCGCCGGCCGGCGGTCGACCTGAGGCAGGAAGACCGCCCGACCCTCGTCGTAACCTGGATCGTCGGGGCCGATCACCTGGCCTGCGAGATCGGCGCGAACCTGAGCTATCGAGATGCTGTCGGACGAGATGCTGGTCACGGAGCTCCTCCCGTCGATCGGTTCCTTGGACTCCTCGAAGAGAAAGACCGCCCTTCGGCCAAGAAGTCACCGGTGCCCGAGCGCTCGCTCATGACGACGCGTGCCCGGCACGCGGATAGGGGTGTTCGGCCCGGAAGCCGAGCAACCTCCCGAGCATGGCCAGCGGGCCGAGGATCGCCTTCTGAACGGCCAGCGGCGGCCGGACGAAGAGGATCTCGTCCTCGAACTCGCGCAGAACGAGTGCCAGCCGCAGGGGATTTCGGGGGACTCCCGCCCCAGTGGTCATTCCGTCGCGGGCGAGGCCGGCCAGACTCTCGAAGGCGATCTCGGTCCTGAGAGCGGGCCGGAACTCCACCAGGACGTGCACCGCGCCGTCGCCCGCGTTCCACGCTGCGTGCGGAACGCTCGCCGGGACGACGATCGCGTCGCCCGGGCCGTGGCCGCTTTCGACGCCGGCCACTCGCAGGCCGAGCTCGCCGGACAGGACCTCGAAGCGCTCCACCTGAAACGGATGGAGGTGATCGGGACCGGTGGTCCAGCCCGGATCGCCAATCCAGTCGACCAGAAGCAACTCGCCGCTCGTCGTCTGTGCGGTCTCCCGGAACACCGTCCGGAGCCCCGTTGCCGGGTTGACGAGCTCGTCACCGGCTCTAGCCACGGCGACCTTCCCACTCGAGGTCGCGCTCGGGCAGGTGCTTCCTCAACGTCGTCCGCGCACGCTGGTGGGCGCTGGTCACCGACGCGAGGCTCGTCTCCAGGAACTCGGCGGTGTCCCTGGCCGTAAAGTCGAGAACGTCGCGGAGGTAGACGATGGCCCGCTGCCGCGGAGGCAGGTGGCGGACGGCGAAGCGAACCGCGATCTCGACCGACTCCTTCGAGACGACCTCGTCGTCCGGCCCGACGTCCGTCGTCGCGCTCTCTTCGGGCGTCTCTTCCCTGCGCGCTGTTTCCTGCCGACCTGACCGCCGCTCGAGCGCGGTGAGACAGACGTTGGTCGCGATCCGGTACAGCCAAGCTCGGAACGAGGAGTGGCCTCGGAAGCTCTCGCGGCCGCGCCAGGCGCGCAGGAACGTCTCCTGCGTGAGGTCTTCCGAATCCTCGTACGAGCCGAGCATGCGGTAGCAGTGCGCACGGAGCTCCTGCCCGTAGCGGTGGACGAGCTCGGAGAACGCCGATTCGTCGCCGGCCGTCGCGGCAGCGACGACCGGGTCCGGCACGAACCGCTTCCGGTGGTCGGAGTCGACCCTGGAATCTCCCCGCGGGGGATCTACAAGTGCAGTGTTCTCCACTTCTCTCCTCACGTGGTGTCGGTATGACGACGAACGAGCAGGGCCGAAAGAGACAGTCGCTGCGTGATCTCGACGGTGCTCATGAAGACTGTCCCGACCGTACGTCCGCATCCGGCGTCGTCGCGTCGGGGAGCTCCCCGAACCGCCTCCCTGATCTTCAGCGGGCGGCGCGCGCCCGGGACGTCAGTCGCCCGCTGCGGGAACCTGCTCGCCGAGCGCGCGCGAGAGGTGCTCGCGACCCGGGATGGCGAGCTTGCGGTAGACGCGCCCAAGATGCGTCTCGACGGTCTTCCGCGTCACGAAGAGCGACTGCGCGATCTCGGGATTGCTCTTCCCCTCGGCGGCGAGCGCGGCGACGCGCCGCTCCGAGACGGTCAGCTGCCCGACTCCCGTCCCGTGGGGCTCGCTGGACGGCCGCCGGCCGCCCGCAGCTCCATCCGGGCATGCTCCGCGAGAGCGCGCGCGCCGCAGCCCCGTGCCAGCTCGAGCCCCAGCTGGAGCCAGCCTCTGGCCTCCGTACGACGATTCGCACGACGCAGGGCGGCGCCCAGGTCGACGAGCGCGCGAGCGTGCTCGAGCCGCGCCGGTTCGTGGCTCCTACATCGATCGTCTTGTGCACGTACGTGCGTTCGCCTCTCATCGTAGCGTGCAGCGCTGACGCGATCGCAACCCGCGGCTACTCGATCTTGTCGAGCGGGACGTTGTTGTCGATCTTCGCCTGCAGGTCGCGGTCGAGCAGTTCGTCGGCGGTGACGCGCGGCCAGAAGCGGGCGAGCTGCTTCCGCAGCTCGTAGCGCGCGTCGCGGTAGAGCCCCAGGCGCCGGTAGTTGCGGAGCTCGTGCTTCAGGAACGAACCCGGCCGGTCGAGCTGAGCTACGGCGTCGAAGACGAGCACGCCGCCGCCGCGCTCGGTCGGAGGAAGGTAGAAGAGGTGGTGCGGACGGGTCGCCGCGCGCTTCTTGATCTGCTCCCAACTGTCCCGGTTCGGGACGACGACCCGGAGTGGTTCCACCGGAACGACGGCGACGACGTCCTCGTCTTTCTCCCCCTCGGAGACGTGGCACGTGGGAGTGATGACCATCGACAGGGCACCGAAGCGGGCCTCAGCGACGATCTCGGTCGTGGGCGCGTAGTCGGGGAAGCCATCGGTCGGGACGATCTGCGCCTCGCCGGCGCCGGGCGGGCGCACAACGAACTCGGGCTGGCTCGGCATCAACGCCAACGGCACGTTGAGCAGCAGGTCGCCCTGCTTGAGGGGGAAGTCCGGGTCCGGCTCCCAGTAGAAGCTATCGGTGTCGTGCTCGCTCATAGAAAGGGACGGCCCTCGCCGGGCCACCCCCAATCTACCGCGGAGTCACGACGGAGCCGGAACGAGGCTCTAGTCGCCGTAAATCTGCTGGCGCAGCGCCTCGACGCTCTCCACCGGGTAGCGCTTCTCGCCGTTGGGCATCTCGACAGTATCGAGCCACCCGCGGGCCGCCCAGCTCATCACCGTGTTCGGATGGACACCGAGCTGCTCGGCCGCCTCTGAGCGCCGAAGAGTCTTTGGCTTGGTTGGTGCTGCGGTTGCCATCCTGTCCTCCTTTTTGCGTCTACGTGCACAGTAGCGCGTATGTGCGCTATGTCAAGAACATACCATTCATCGGCTATATAGCTTACGTGCCGAATAGCGTCTTTGTGCGCGAACGTGCTGCTTTCTCCACTGTCCGGCCCCCCTTCTATCTGATCCAAGACGTCTGTCGGTCCTGTCGGCTTGATGCCTATCGGGCGAGGACTGCACCAGGGTCACGAGACTGGCGAATCTGCTGGCTCCTCCAAACGTCGTTAGCGACCAGACCCGAGGTCGGGGCGAACTTTGGCGGCGTAGGTCATCTGCTACACGCTGACGCGTTCCGCGGGCATCGCTCACCATCATTCGGTCTCTCACTACGAAACCGGTACGACAGAGCGAGTGGACCGAATAGAAGGGGGCCAGTCGGGATTCCCCATCCGCCCTCGAATGTCGATGGTGTACTCAGCCTCGAACGTGATTCCCCGGTATGCGAACCCGCGCTCAGCGGCCGTCCGGTTGAACGTCACAGACTCGCAGCCGCAGAGAGCCCCGAGCACTGTTTGGAGCGGGAAGGGACCCCTCGCCCGTACCGCCGTGCGCTACGGGCTCGTCAGTCGCGAAAGAGCCGTGCTCGCCGGCGTCGATGACCGTGAGCATCCCCGCGTCGTTGAAAGCACTCAGGCACTTCCGGCGGATAATCGGCTCGCCAGCGGAGTGGCCCGCAGAGAGTTCAGCCATGGTCTCGTCCCGAATTCCGCTCGGTTCAACCTCCTGGGTTCGGTGAGGGTCGGTGGCTGCCGGGTGGGACCCCTCCCCGTGTCAGACGCCGGGGAGGGGTCCCAGCCGGCCACAGCTCTAGTTGTCCAGAGCTGCGAACTCGGCGTCCGCGTAGACGACGTTGCCGTCCATGACCGTGAGGACGGACGTAAGCTTGCGGATCTCGTCGGTGGGAACCTTGAAGTAGTCATCGGAGAGGACGATCAGGTCGGCGTACTTGCCCGGCTCGAGCGAGCCGACTTTCCCCTCGAGGTCGACAAACCAGTCGCATTTGGAGGTCGCCATCCTGAGCGCCTGCAGCCGCGTAAGCCGCTGCTCAGGTGCGACCCCCGGGACGGCTGGGTCGAGCGTATTGCCGCTGGTCACGTACCAGAGGTTGATGAACGGCGCGTACGGCCCGGCATTCATGGCGTCGGTACCGAGGCAGGCGTTCCCTCCAGCCTCGTAGATGCGCCGGTACGGCGGGTGCGCGGTGCCGCCCTGTGCGGCTGAATCCGTCGGCGTGACGCCGGCGCCCAGCGCCTTCAGTCGGGCGAGCGTCTCCGCGGTCGGATGCTCCGGCCCTTGCCCCGGATGGAGCATGGCCCAGGTGAGCCCGGCGATCGGGTAGATCGCGTTTGCCTTCTCCCACGCGTCCAGCGTGGTCATCTGCGTGATCCCGGCCGTCGCGTGGTGCTGGAAGTTCCACCGGTTCCGCGCCAGGTGGTCGACGATCTCCTGGTACTCCGGGAGCGGATAGACGCCGCCGACGGCGAACATGATCTCCTCCCCGGGGCCGCCGATCCGCAGCTTGTCGTCGCCTATAAGGCTGAAGGCGTTCACGGTATCCCGCTGGACGGTCGCGAGCCCGCCGAAGCTCGTCAGGTGCAGGACGATCCGGGTGGTCATTCGCCCCTGGCGATGGAGCTCGTTGACCGCCTGGAAGCCGTGCCCCTCGCGCAGCGCCTCGATCGCGCGGCCCTGCACATCGAACGGGTCGTTCCCGCCCGGATCGTCCCAGGCGGTGAGGCCGGCCCGATTGGCTGCCCGCATGAACTCGGCCAAGCAGTCAGCCTGACGGTCGATCGAGTTCGTCTCGAGCTGCGCCCCGATCGCCCGCGACGCCATCCCGCTTGCGGGCTGCGTGAGTCGGCCGGTCGGCTGGCCGGAGCCGTCCACCTCCACGCCCGGGTCGCCGGCGCCAAGCCCGAGCACCATGAGCGCCCGCGTGTTCACCTGTGTCCCGCTGAACCCCGACCCCTGTACGAAGACGGGGTTTGCCGGCAGGGCGGCGTCGAGCTCCGCCTTCGTGAACATGCCAGGGACGTCCAGCTGGTTGACGTTCCAGCCCCCCGTCGTGAAGACCCAGGTGTCGTCCGGTAGCTCGGCTCCCCGCGCGGCGTAGGCGGCGAGTGCTTCGCTGCGGGTGTAGTTCAGCTCGTGCCGGACCGCCTGGCTGAAGCAGTGGTACGAGTTCCGGACGCCGTGCAGCGTCCCGTCGATCAGGCCGGGCAGCACACGGCGACCGTTGAGGTTGACGACCTGGGTGCCATTGTCAGCGAGCGCCTTGATGCGCCCGTTCTGGTCGCCGATAGCGATGATCTTCCCGTTCCGGATCGCGATCGCCCTCGCCGTGGAGTTCGTCGCATCCATCGTCGAGATCACGCCGTTGTAGAGGATCAGATCGGGCGCGTTCGCCGCGCGAACCTGCTTGCTGACCGGAATCCCGGTCGCGCCGACGACCGCCGTCACGACCAGCGCCACGAGCGCGAAGCCAATCAGCGCCCGTCGTCCCAGACGTGGCCTCCCCTTCATCCCCACCACCTCCTGTGGCGTCATAGTGTCCGATCATCGGACAAGCCGACTATCCACGAACCGTCGCTTGTAGTCAACCGAAGCGCAACGCCGTGCACGGAGGTACTAACGAACGGAAGCGGATGGCGGCGACGGCCCCCAACCGAGCACAACGGAGTGAAATTTCGCGCGCAGCCCCCCGTCCGGCACCGACCGCCAGCCGGCGATCCGGTCGCTCGTGGGCCTGCTATTTGATTCGGTTCGGACTCCGCTCGAGGGCAGCCCGGAGGGCAGGCGGGACGGAGTCGAGGTACTCCGATGGGTACTCGATCCGGTCAACGCCGACCCTGAGGGCGAGGGCCGGCGGACGGCGCTCGAAGCACCAGTCGCAGCGGCCGAACCTCCCGGTGGGAAGGAATCGTCTGCACTCCTCGCAACGATCCCGCTCGACCAGTGGACGCCGCGCTGCGGTCCTCCGATAGACGACGAGGCGGTCGCCGAGCCACGGCCACCGCGGGATGTCGACGTCCTCGACCGGCGTCCAGTTGAGCGCGAGCTCACGGTGGAAGCGCACCGTGCCGGTCACGCCCTCGCGCCCCTCCCCGGCGTAGACAAGGACGTCGCCCGTGTAGGCGCGCAGGGGCGCGTAGCTCGCGGCGTCATCGTCGTGAGGCGGCCAGCAGAGGAAGAGGACCCGATCCCGGTTCCTGCGCACGGCTGCGACGGAAGAGCCGCGGACAATGCAAGCCCAGGGCTTGCGCTCCCGCCCGTGGTACGTGTTCGGCGCCGCCCCGGGCGGACGAAGGTCGTACGCCAGGATGTCGACACCGCCCTGCTCGAGGAGCGCGGCCCAGTAGCCCATGCCCGCGCCGCACTCCAGGAGCGGCGCGTACCGTGCGAGCGTGTCGAGCGCCGCCTCCCCCGGGATCGCCCAGGAGAAGAGGGCGGCGAGCTCACGCCGGCGGCCGCTCAGATCGAGCATCTGGTACAGGCCCGGAGGCAATTCCGGCGCGTCCCCGACAGGATCCTCCTCGCCTGCGGGAACGAGAAGCAGCCGGACGAGATCGAGGTACGGGTTCTCCCCCGGAGTCAACTTCCGACGCCGCCCAACTTCCTGCAAGAGTGAGCGGTAGCGCCTGAGACGGCGGACGCCCTCGCGCCACTCCTCCTCCGAAGTGACGATCGGCCCGCCGAAGTCGGCACGAACCGCCCACGGGTAGCGCTCCCCGAATACCTCGTATGTCCCGAGTTCCCACAGCTCCTCCAGGGCGACGGGCGCAAGCCATCTCGACCGCCCCGTGTACCGCTGCCCCCTCGGGACGTGGCGCCATCGGTTCGGGCCGGTCAGCCTGATCCCGTCGCCGCACACTGCGCAGATGGGACGCCCGTCCACCCGCACCCAACCCTGGGGACTTAGGAGCGGCTGGATCCTGCCCCGATGAGGCATGGTGCGATCGTGCCTGAGGGAGGGCGGCCACAGGCCGCCCTCCTCCGCAGGTCCACCCTAAACCTCGATCGATTCTGGGTACCGGTCCGGGTACGGCCGGGTCTTGTCGGGCGCGAGCTTGGCGAACGGACCGTCCGCGTGGACGATCCTCCCGCCCTGGAGCGTGAGGTTCGACCGCATCTTCCGAAGCTGCTCGTCCGGGACGGTGAGGAAGTCGTGGCTCAAGACAGCGAGGTCGGCAAGCTTCCCCGGCTCGAACGAGCCGAGCTCGTCCTCTTCGTGCGAGAACCAGGCGCTGCCGAGCGTGTAGAGGGTCAGCGCCTCCAGACGGCTGATCTGCTGGCCGTCCAACACGAGGCTTCCCTGCTGGTTCCGGCGGGTGACGAAGAAGTAGATCTGGAACCAGGGGCTGAGCCAGGACACGTTCGTCGCGTCGGTGGCGCCACCCGCATGGATGCCGCTGTCGATCCACGCCCGCGCAGGCCCTCTCGTGAGAGTGACTCCCATGCCGATGTCCTTTACCGCCTGCATTTCCTCGGGGGTCACGACGCCTGCATGGCCCCACGACCAGCGCAGGTCGCTGATGTCGAACTCCGTGCCGACCGTCACGAAGGCGTTCGCCTGCGCCGATCCGCCGCCCTGGGAGCCGAAGTGCTGCTGCATCCTCCACTGGGCCTTGGCGACCTCGCGCAGGTTGGCCGTCAGGCTCTCGATGCTGTTCGAAATCTGCTCGCCGACGCCGTTGATGCGATAGGCGCCGTCTCCCGCCTCGCGGAAGATCGGATGCATGTAGGTCGCGATCTCCTCAGGCGTTGCATTCGGCATGTACTGGTAGTGGCGCATCCGGACGTCGAGATGGCGCCCTCGGCGGTGGTATAGGGCGTTCTGGACCGCGTAGTCGTCCGGCTGCACGGTGAGGTTGCCCACGTCGTGGCAGGACGTGAGCCCGTTCGCGACCGCGAAGTCCATGACTTCCTGCGTGCCGCGCACCTTGTCCTCGAACGTCTGGATCGAGCGCAGGAGTGTGGTGACCGCCCCCGTGGACGAGACCTGGCCGGTGACCGGGTCAACCGTGATCCCGTTCGCCTCGAAGAACGCCTTCCCCACGGAGTTCGTGCGGCCCTGCAGATAGACGGCATGGCTCGGGGCGGCGGCGTCGAGCTCGACCAGCGTGGGGAGCCGCGCCTCGGCGAACTGATTCGGGGTCCAGCCGCCCTGCGCGGTGATGACGCCTCCGGCCGGCGGCGGCCCGGACGGGACAGTCTTCGCGCGCTCGGCGATCGCCTCCTGGAGCTCGGCGATCGAGAAGGCCGTCTCGATCCAGCGCGTCTCATGGCCGAGGTTCGTCCCTGTACGCGTGAAGTGAACGTGTGAATCGATCATCCCTGGGATAACCGTGCGGCCCCTGAGGTTGATCTTCAGAGTGCACTCGCCCGAGGACTTGCCCTTGATGTCGACGATCCGGCCGTCCCGGATCGTCAGCCCATCTGCAACGTGACCGCGGTAGTCGATGAATTTCCCGTTGACGAGCTGGACATCGCGCGATCCGGTGCACGGGTCGAACTTGTCCTTGGCGCCCCCAGCGCTCGCGGCGCCTGGAGAGGCGAGGAACGCGCACCCCCACCGGCAGCGAGCACCGCACCGGCCGCCGCACCCTGGACGAGCTGTCGTCTCGACAAGCCCTTTTCGTAGACGTCATCGGACATCACGCCACCTCCAATCGGGTCCCACAGTCATGGTGTCCGATTGTCTGATGATCAGCTTCGTGTGTAAGTCACACGAAGGAAGGCTTCACGGGAGCGAACGTGGTCGCGTCCACGCATACGCGGGCGGGCCTCCGTCGCTGATGCTCCCGCTCGGCGCTTTCGGACTGTTGGTGTTCGCAGGGTGGCTGAACCTCGGCGCGTATATCGACGCGGTCACTTAGCTGAGCGTTGAGCGTGCCACAATGTGGTACACTGGCACACGGAGGAGGTGACGCGATGGCACGTCAGCGCCGAGAAGAGAAGGTACATCGCTCGTTTCGACTGGCGAGCTCGCTGGTCGAGCAGCTCGCGCGCCAAGCCGAGCAGACCGGCGCCAGCGCCAGCGCCCTGGCCGAACGCTACATCGAGGAGGGCCTGCGCATGGACGAGCACCCTCTGATCGTCTTCCGCGACGGCGCGGCCGGGCGACGAGCGGCGATCTCGGGAACCCGACTCGACGTCTGGCAGCTGATCGAGACACTACGCGCCTGCGACGACCCGGCCAAGGCTGCCGCCTACCTCGAGATCCCCGAGGCGTGGGTACGCGTCGCAGCCCGCTACTACGGCGCCTACCAGGACGAGGTCGACGCCTTCGCCGAACGCGCCCATGCCCTCGCCGCCCGCGAAGAGGAGCTCTGGCGCGGGCAGCAGGCCGTGCTTGCGTGAGGCTCTGCCTCGACGAGCACTACGCCCCCGAGATCGCCCGTCAACTGCGAGAGCGCGGCCACGACGTCTTCTCGGTCAAGGAGCGGCCCGAGCTTCTCGGCCAGCCGGACGCGGCCCTGCTCGCTGCGGCGATCCACGAACATTCGGCGCTGATGACCGAGAACGTGGGCGACTTCGCCGCGATCGAGCACACGCTCGCAGCCGGCGGCGACGACCACTGGGGCCTCATCTACACCTCGCCACGCTCGCTACCTCGCGCCACCGCCACGATCGGCCTCTTCGTCGAGGCACTCGACACCTTCCTCTCAGAGCGACCCGGCGAGGACAACTTCCGCAACCAGGTCTGGTGGCTCCAACCGCCGGACTGAACCGAACCCGGACGCAGCGAGCGACAGTCGCCCAGAACTCCTTTATTCAAGCGGGTTCTGGGCGGGCTCCGCACGAAGAACTACTCCCGCCATGCTGTCAGTATTGCCAATGGGACATGCCCAGGTTGTTGGCTAACGAGGCAAAACTGCAGCGGTCTCTTGAGACCGCCGCAGCCAGAGGTGATCGCCGCGTAACGTCAGGCATCCGTGGAGCGGAAGCTGGGACATCGAAGGCGCCGTCAGGAGCCGCAACTGTCGTCGGCGCGGCCCAATGCAAGGCCACGCTCAAGTCCGGCAGCGACGAAGTGCCGTGCCAGCGACAATCCCGAATTGGGCGGCCGTTTAGCCCCCGGACGGGTCGCAGAGCGAGAAGCCATGGTGCTCGCCCGGTTTGTGGCCACCCGCGCCGAGCATCCCCTCCTGCGCGAGGGCGGCAACGTGGAACTGCGCGTATTCACGCCCCGAAGGCGATCCGTCACCGTCCGTGTCATTGCAGGGCGGCGCCTGGGCACCCGAGCCTCCAGACCCCACAAGGGCGGCTGCAGCGATGGCCGCGAGCACGAGCAGACGTCTCATGGCTCCTCCTTCTCCGTAAGGCCTTCTCTAGGCAATACGGGACCGAGGAGGACTCGGATTCCACCGACTTCGAAGGCGAGGGTTCGGGTACCCAGCCTTGAAGCCGCGCCGAACGCCACGCCGCCCGCAGAGCTCAACCCGGCCCGCGACCAGTGCGCCTGGCCGTTCACGTTCACGGTCAACCGCAGGATGATTACGAGTTCGCCGAGAAGGATTCTGTGGGCAACACCACAACGGTCGCCCGCCGAGCCGCGGCAGCGCCCGCTGCCCCCGTCGCTGACTGCAGGGAGGAGGCGCCAGCGATCGGCGTGCGTCGTCGAAAAGGAGCCAGCGGCTGTCCGGCGACCAGGTGATCCAGTCGAAGCGACGTGTCGCGCTCAAGATGCGCCGTGGCTGGGCGCGCAGGCCCTCGAGGAGGAAGAGCTCATGCGGTGCGGGGAAGCCACTCGTCGTGTACGCGAGGCGATGCCCCCTCGGGCGACCAGGCGAACATGGAGATCGCGTAGGGCGAGCGGAGCAGACGGACGACTTCCCGTCCGCCCGGGCGAGGGCGATCGTGCCCACGGTCTTCGCCCGCTTCGGCCAGGCGATGTACGCCTGCGCGGCCAGGTAGCGCCCGTCGGCCGACCAACGGGGTGGCGCGATCTCAGCCGTCCGCGCATGGCGCGCTCGGCCACCCGCCGGTACGAGAGGACGGCCGTGCGCTAGCCGCTCGCTGGGTCGACGGCGACGTACTCGCCTCGGTTGCGAGTCGACACGAGAAGCCGCCCGTCGGGCGTCGAGCCGCCGAGGTGGCACCTCGCAACCTGGCGCAAGTCCGAGCCGTCGGGCCGTGCGACGAGGATCCGGCCGCTCGGTCTCGCGCCGCCGTCGCAACAGGGCTGCGACGGCTCGGCGACGACGAGGAGGCTGTCCGGAGAGAGGGAGAAAGTCCAGAGCTCGGGAGGAAGCGAGAGCGGCTCAGCCCGCTCGAGCCGACCGGCTCGGTACCGAAAGACAACCGCCTGCCCACACACCGGCGTGGCGTAGCGGGGAACGAGGATCCGGCCCGGCCCGAGCCACGAGAGGTGGAACGTGCTTGCGAACGACCCCAGCCAGCATCTGCCAGTCGCGCGCGACCGAGTTGCCCACTGTCGGCGTCGGCATCGACGCGTCGACGATGAAAGTGAGAGGGGCCGGCGGTTGCCGGCCCCTCTGGCTCAGACGGCGCTAGTCGTCGAACTGGAAGATCCAGATGCCGCTGTTGCGGTCTGAACCGAGCACGTACTGCTCGCCGTTCGGGTGGTCGTGGACGTGGACGCCCCAGAAGTTCGAGCCCTCGGGGGCGATGAACCGTCCGACCTCCCTCACGTTGCTCCCGTAGTAGTCGTCGACGCCGGGGATCGCGGCGTCCCAGTCGCCGCCGGGCGGACTGACGCTGAAGCCGGGCTCCATCTCGAGAGCCCGCATCCCCAGCGAGTACCAGGCGACGTAGGCGACATCCGCGTCGGCGAGATCGGGATCGCCCTCGACGTTGTGCATCGATAGATCGCCGAACCCGCTTGCATAGTCCTCGTCGAACACCTCACCGGGCGCGTAGTGACCCGTCTCGGCCAGCGTCGAGCGATCGAGGAGGTGGAAGTAGGCCCACCCGTCGAACAGCGCTTGGATGTCCACGCTCGATCCGGCCGTCCCCTCGGCCGGCAAGGCCGGATTGGGACCACCGGGGCAGTTGTCCGGGTCGTACCCCTCGATGCCGAGGATCTCGAACCCGGTAGAGCGTGCGACGAACAGGAAGGGGATGTCCGCTGCGACGAGCATGGAGACGGATGCTTCGCAGGGCGGGTCGCCGTCTTCGCTGTTGAAGACGATGCCGCCCTGGTAGCCCGCCGCCTGCACCGCCTGGGCCTTCTCCGTGAACGAGCAGACCCCGCGCTGGACGACGGCGACGGAATCGGCCGACGGAGCGGCCGGGGCCGAGCCGCACGCGAGCCCCACGTAGACGGTGGGTCCGACGAGCGACGTATCCGGGTCGACCTGTGGAACGTCACTGCCCTGCGAGGCACTGAACACTGTGCCCGAGAACGGCCCCGATGTAATCCGGGCCACGACCCGGTAGGGGTCGAAGTCCTCGTCACCCGCGTAGATCCGGCTCGACGTGGCGTCGTAGACACCCGCGTGCGCGTTCCCCTCCGGAGGCGAGAAGCCGGAGATCGGGTCCGGATCGGGGTAGGTCGAGTCATCGATGAAGACCGGATTCGCCGGGTCGTCCACGTCCAGGCGCACCCAACCGGCATCCCAATAGGAGATGAGCGCCTCCCAGTGGCCGCCGATCCGCTTCACCCAGACGTCGTGGTTGAACGAAGTCGCGAAGTTGCCGATCCCGGCCGACTGCTCGTCCTGGGCATCCGGCCATTCGGGCAGCCCCGTGGAGGCAACCAGCCGCGGGCTCTGCGGCTTGGTGACGTCGACGATGTGGACGTCCACGAGGTGCTCGTCGTCGACGAGGATGACGTACGTCCGACCGTTGTCCGCGGTCCACGGGTACGTGTTGTGGACGCCGAAGTCGAGGTAGCGTGTGACCAGGCTCTTCGGCTTCGCCGGATCGGTCACATCCCAGAGCGCGATGCCGCCCTGGCCGAGCTGGCTCGGGTTGTTTCCGCCGCCCGGGAGGACCATCCCGCACTGCTCCAGCGTGTGGACGAGCAATGTCCCCTTGAAGAAGCGGTTGTCCATCCGGATCGTCTTCACGTCGTTGACGCGCGTGTTGGGCGGTGACTGGATGTGCTTCGTCAGCGTCGGGCTGGAGGGATCCGAGATGTCGGAGATGTAGACCCCCGAGCGATCGCACGTCGGCTCCTGGAAGGTGCCGATGTAGGCCGTGTTCCCGTCCGCCCAGATGTCGGTGTAGCGGCCGTCCTGGACGCCGCCGGGCGCCAGCTGACCGACGACCTCGAACCCATAGTTGACATTCGTGGCAATGTGCCCGCCCGGCCCGCTGTGCGCAAAGTCGTGCAGAGCGTGCTTATTGTCCCGCTTCGTCCCGTCTGCAGTGAACTCGTCGTGCGCGGCGAAGCTTCCGGCGACGACAAGAGCCGAAACGGCGACGACGCAAGCGACCAGGATTGACCTGAGTCGTCTCATACGTCCCCCTTCCCTCATTACATCGCGTCCCGAAGGATCCCGGCGACGAGTATGCCACACGCGAGGCGCGTCGACCCCCGACGGAATCTGTGGCGTCTTCCGCCGCAGCGCAACGGACTTGAGAGTTTCTTCCGCGGCGGGGAAGATCACGGCCGGGCCGCCAGGCCGAAGCTGTGCCCACAAGCGTCGCGATGGGGGTCTGAGACTTCGTCCAGCCGTCGATCGAGGTGGCCCGCGAGGGGCTACGATCTACTGCCGAGGCCGATCCAGGCAGTCGTTCAGGATCCTTTCTGACCCGATGACGCAACAACCCGTCTCGCCGAGCGAGTACCAATCGGTGGCCGATCTGCGTGCGGAGCTGCGGAGGTTCCTGCGTGTCAGCGAGCGGGCGGCACGCCGGCACGGGCTCACGCAGCAGCGTTTATCGCTTCCCCGACCCCGAGCCCTGTTCCTTGAACGCGTACAGACCGCCGTTGCGGTCGGACCCGTAGATCCACGGCTGGTTCGGCTCCTTGCCGACCCCCAGAAGTCGTGCGGCTGGCCGCCGTTCGACTCCAGGAACTCGGGCGAGTTGTCGAAGTACCGAGCGATCTCCTTCGGGTCGTAGGGATCCGTGACGTCCAGGACGAGCATCCTGTCCCAGTACCAGGAGAGGTACGCCTTCACCGTCTTTCCCGTCGTCTCGACGATGACGTTGTGGACCGAGTAGGTCCCGAGCGGATCGCACTCGGGAATCGGCGTCGGCGAAGCGCTGCACACGGTGTCGAAGGTCGAGGCGAGCGCCGGGTTCTCCGGGTCGGAGTAGTCCCAGACGCGGATGCCGCTCAACGGGTGTCGTTCCGCAAGTTGTTCGCGATCACGACCGCGTCGGCACCCGCGGCAGCAGCGTTGAAGTTCTTCTCGCGGAAGGTGCATGCTCCCCGGCGGACGACGGCGATGCCACCGTCCGCGATAACCCCCCGAGCGTTCGGATGGACCTGCAGGACGCTCCCCAGGAGCCCGTCCTGTCAGCCGACGAGCTCGAGCGACCCGTCGTCGTCGATCCCGTAGACGACCTGGCCGGCGTGCAGGGTGTTGGCGAAGGTCAGCGCCTGCGCGGCGAACGCCGGGTTGTAGACGACCCCGGATCCCTCGACCCGAACCGTGAAGGTATGCGGTGTGCCGTCGCAGATCGGGGTGTAAAGGCCGACGCCGAGCGTCTGCCCTTGGGACACGACGAGCCTCGACTCGAGGCCGCTCGTGTCCGCATGGCACGCCACGGTGACGTCGATCACGACCGCGGTGTTGCCGCTCTCGAGGCGTGCGAAATCGGCCAGCTCGACGAGCACGAGCGGTTGCACGGGGACAACGAGGGAGTCGTCGGCCCGAGCGACGTTCCCGCGCTTGACGACGACGGAGGCGCTCACCTGCACCTCGCCGAGCTGGAACGCAGCTCCCGAGGCGGGCACGGTAAGAAGGAAGGACCGCAGGCTGCCAATGCAAGTGAGCGGGAACGATGCCCGCCCAGAGACCCCCGGCTGCGAGACGGTCACCGACGCCTCGACCACCGTCCACCGCTCCGGGCACGAAGCCAGAACCTGGACGACCATCGAGCTTCCGTCAGGTGCGAGCCCGGCCACCCGTTGCACGAGAACCTCGGGCGACGGCCTCGGGCGGGAGCCCGCCGGCGCGACCGCCGTCGAGAGCCCGATGAGCGCGATCAGCCCCACGGCGGCGAGCATGCGAGCGATGCGAGCCATCCGAACCCCTCTGCTGTCGATTACTCTCTCAGGAAGCTACGACACTCGTGCCCGATCGGATTCCGGAGCCAGCGCCCCACCGACTAACCAGCATCGCCGCGATGGTGTCCGCCGACTCGTCTTCCCGCGCTGGCGAACCTACTGGCGAACCGAAACAAAACTGCCTGCAAACAGCCTGTTGCTTGGCGGTCTCGAAAACCGTATCCGTCGTTAGGCGGATCGAGGGTTCGAATCCCTCCCCCTCCGCTTTCCACGCGGGTTCGGGCGGAAGCGCCAACCCGGACCCGGCCGTGCGGCGGCTTCCTTGACCGCCGCGTCCGTCCACTGAAGTCCACAGGGATACGGAGAAGTGCACAGGTCTAGGTGCGCACTGGCGAACAAGTGGCGAACGATCCCACCACCACTCGTTGTCCAGCAAGACGAAGCAGCGCTACCATCGAGCGAGATCCGCTCTGCTCTCTAGAGAGAAAGCCTGCCTCTCTGCAGCGCTTTTCGGGAGAGCGCCTGGAGTGCCGGAACATCTCTTGCAACACCTTGCAGTTGAACGTGCAGAAACTTCGCGGAACGGCGATCGCCAAGAACGAACGGAGCGATCCCGGATGGAAACCGGCGAAGAGCCCCGGGCACCTCGTCGGCCAGGAATGCTGGCCCAACCGTTTACGACTTCCTGCGGTGACGAGTCGGCGGTGCAGCCGAGTTCTGCGCCGGCTCGTAGCGGTCGCGGCTCAGTCTCGCTCTGCTGACGACGCCGATGATCCGAGGATGCCCGTCGACGACCGGTGTCGCATGCAGCTCGAACGACGCCAACTCCGTGAAGGCGACGAGGTTGGCGAGCGCGCCACTCGAGAACTGCCAGTAGACGAAGCGGTCGTGAGGATAGACGCCGCCGGGCGCCGGGACGCGAAGAGCACCGTCCTCGCGTGCAGCGTCGCCGTTAATCCCATAGGTCTCGATCAGCAGGTGCCCACCGTCTGCCAGTCGGCGGGTCAGAACGCCCAGGAGCCCGAGCGGATTCTCGACCCGATGCAGGAGGCCGAAGCAGAAGATGAAGTCGAAGCGCGCGTCGAGGTCGTCGAGTGCATAGGCGTCCATCCGCCGGTAGTCGACTTCGGAGCCGAGCAGGCCCTTGATCGCGTGAAAGCCCTCGCCGCCTACGAGCGTCACTCCCCAGCGATCTCTGACCCAATCCACGTACTGGTCGTTGTCGACGGCGAGCACCCGCGCCGCGCCGCGCGCCTCGGCGAGGAAACCGTAGAAGCCGTCGAAGGCGCCAACGTCAAGGACGGAGAGACCGTCGAACGAGTCGGGGATGGAGGCGAGCCGGTAGCCGTGATCACGAGCTACACCAGGCGTATAGAGCCCATGCTCCCGATTGAGAGCGAAGGTGTGGAACCAAAGCGGAACTGACTCAAGCGCACGCCGCGCCTCGGCGGGAGCTACCTCGATCCGCAGCTCATCAGCGACCTCACGCTCCGTCGGCCATAGAGCTTTCCGCGCGATCTCGTGCTTCATCTGGCTCTCCTCAGTCCGAACGACCTCCGCCTGCCCGGGAGAGGCGGAGAAAGGGGCCTAGCATGGCCCCACATCTTCCTCTCACTGCACCGCCGCTCGTGGCACTGCGCCGCCTGCCAGCCCGTATTCTCCTACAACGCCGCAGCGTCGACCCCTCCCAAGGTGTCTTACGCGCACTGCAGGTAGGCATCGCGGCGTGTGAGCGAGTACGAGACCAGGACGGAGGGAGCGCGCGTCGCCGGAGGCTACGGGCAGCGCTAAGGGCGCAGGATCGCGCCGACCAGCGCCCCGACGGCTTTGGCTTCGGTCTTGAAACGGGTTCTTAGGCCTTGAGGATGGAGCTAGCAGGACAGCTTTTAAACCT
>Ga0299914_10000843_pt1 | contig 19400 bp, 14 predicted proteins | sample RVTome_10_FD_201361 | JGI IMG/M metagenome (GOLD analysis project Ga0299914, IMG submission 201361) | Soil microbial communities from uranium-contaminated site in the Upper Colorado River Basin, Wyoming, United States - RVT153D57 (version 2) ...
AGAGTGATTCCAAGGAATTATATTCCACGGAATGCGTTTGCTATCGTGAGGGCATGGCCCGTCGCTCCGCCCCGATCGACCACACCCGAGCCGCGCTGGCCGCCGCGCCGATCGACCGGGTGGCGTGGGCGAGTGAGTTGATCCGTCTGGAGATCGCGCTGTGGGAGCGCGTCGACGTGCGCCTGCGAGCGCGTCAGGAGATCTCCCTGGCGTTCTTCGAGACGCTGTATTTCATCTCCGGCGCGCCCGCAGGCGGGATGCGTGTCGGCGACCTCGCGCGAGCGCTCGGCGTCAGCGTCGGGGGCGCCAGCAAGCTGGTCGACCGCGTCGAGCGGGCCGGGCTGATCGCGCGCCAGGCGGATCCCGTCGACCGCCGCGCCTCGCGGGTGACGCTCACCACCGCGGGCAAGCGGAAGCTGACGGCCTCCACCAGGGTCTACGACGCTGAGGTCGAGCAGTTGCTCGACCGCGCGCTGAACGCGGACGAGCAACAGCAGATCCGCGGGTACGTGAGCCGGCTGCTGAGGAGCGTCGACGAGCCTGGAAGTACCGCATGAGCCCGACGATGCGTGCTGTCGTCGTCGAGGAACCGGGCCCGCCCGCGGCGCTGCTGATCCGTGAGCTGCCGATCCCCGAGCCGGCCCCGGGGTGGGTGTTGATCGAGGTCAAGGCGTTCGGGATCAACCGATCGGAGCTCTACTCTCGGCTGGGCATGTCGGGAGCCAGCGTGACGTTCCCGCGCGTGCTGGGCATCGAAGCGACCGGCGTGGTCGCCGCGGCGCCCGGCGGCGAGTTTCAACCGGGCCAGCAGGTCGTGGCGCTGATGGGCGGCATGGGCCGCACCTTTGACGGCGGCTACGCGCAGTACACCTGTGTGCCGGCGTCGCTCGTCATCCCGTTTCAGTCGGAGCTCGAATGGGCGACGCTCGGGGCGATCCCCGAGATGTTGCAGACCGCCTACGGGTCGTTGACGGTCGGGCTCGACGCCCAGCCCGGGCAGACGCTGCTGATCCGCGGCGGCACCTCGTCGATCGGCCTGGCTACCGCGGTGCTGGCCAAGCACCGCGGCATGACCGTCCTGGCCACGACCCGCCGGCCGGAACGCGCCGACGCCCTACGCAGGATCGGCGTCGACCACCCGATCATCGACGGCGGTGAGGTCGCTGAGCAGGTGCGCGAGATCGTCCCGGACGGCGTGGACGCCGCGCTTGAGCTCGTCGGCGTCAACACTCTCCGCGACACCCTCCGCGCGACCGCCGTGCACGGCGTCGCCTGCTTCACCGGGATGCTCAGCAACGACTGGACCGTCCCGGACTGGTACCCCATGGACTTCATCCCCAACGGGGTGCGCCTGACCGCCTATAGCGGAGAAGCGTCAGACCTCCCCGCCGACGTCTTGCAGTCCTTCATCGACGACGTCGCCGCCGGACGCCTGAAACCCCCGATCCACCGCGTCTACGACCTCGATCAGATCGCCGACGCCCATACCGACATGGAAGCCGGCAACGCCACCGGCAAGCTCGTCGTCCTCCCCTGACCCACCACCCCCGAACGGAGAACTCCCATGAGCTTCCAGTCAAACGAGCGTGTGATGCAACGGTTCACCGAGTTCATCAACACGGCCAGTCACGAACTCGCCGCCGAGCTGATCGCACCCGATGCAGCGTTCCATGTGCCAGGGCGCTCGGAGCCGGTGCGCGGACCAAGCGGCTACCTCGCGATCGTCGGGATGATGCGCGCCGGATTTCCCGACCTCCAGTGGACACTGGAAGAGATGGTCTCCGACGCGAACAAGGTCGCCGCACGCTTCACGATGCGCGGCACCCACCAAGGCGCATTCTTCGGCGTGCCCCCGACAGGGACGCGGATCGAGGTCCAAGCCCTGAACCTCTATCGCTTGTCCGACGAGAAGATCGTCGCAGAGCACGGCCATCCAGACATGCTCGGCCTGCTCCAGCAGATCGGCGCGCTTCCCGCGCCTACAGCGTCGGCAGCGCCACAGACGGCCTGACCGAGATCCCCGACGGCTCCCTCAGCGTCCACCGCCAACACGACGCGCACCGACGACGCGAACGCAAGAGCCAACCGATCACGGCTGACCTTCCGGCGGCCGCGCTATCGCAATCGCCTGATCTCGACACTCTTGCCCCGTTCGCCCGGCGCTGCAGTCCATCAGCGGGGCGCGACTCGTTTTTCCATGGCACCGCTGCGGGCCTGCATCAGCCTGGCTGTTCCTAACTACGTGCCGTATATAAGGCACACCGGGGCACTAGCTTCCTGCTCTTCGAGGAAGGCGGCGCCCATCCCGCTAAGCGACGACGAACGCGTAGTCGCGCTCGATCCGGCCGTCCGCGGCGAGCACGAGGAAGTTGAGCCCAACTCCGAACAGCTCGCCGTCTTTGGCGACCGCCTCCCAGTGGAACTTGACGACGTCACCGAGTCGCTCGGCGTCGTCGCGCCCCCGGAAGCTGAGCCCCTCGGAGCCGACCAGTGCTCGTACGCGCTCGCCGCGCGAGCCTCGATCTCCTCGTATCCCCGTGCCTCGAGGATCGCCGTCATGGCGATCCCGGGTTGCGCCGCTATCCCGCGGACCTCCTGCGGCGGCTGGAGGATGTGCCTCCCGTCGTCCGTCCAGAGCTTGGCGATCAGCCGCCGGCGCCGGTCGCCATCGGGCTCGTTCCAGAGCGCGAGGTACTTCTCCGCCAACTCGGCCGCGCTCCGCGATGAGATTTCGACGAAACCCTGTCTATCGGTCATCGGTCACCTCCGTTGATCGTCTGGTTGCTTCGCCGTCAACGGTCCCGGCGGAAGGGCCGCGCGTCGATTACCTCTCGTGTAATGCCGGCCGGCTCTGCACGCCGGTGAATGGAAGCTGAGCGGACGCCCGTTAGATTCAGTCGGGTGGCTGTCCAGACCGAGCAGGAGCCCCAGACCGCGGGCGAGCTGATCCGCTTCTGGCGCACGCGACGCGATCTCAGCCAACTCGAGCTGTCTCTGGACGCGAACGTCTCGACCAAGCACCTGAGCTTCGTCGAGACCGGCCGGTCCAGCCCGAGTCGCCAGCTCCTCGTCCCTCGATCTGCCGATCGCCGAGCGCAATCGACTGCTGCTCGCGGGCGGCTTCGCGCCTCCCTATCTGGAGCTGCCCTACGACGGGGAGGTGATGCAGCCGCTTCGGGAGTCGCTCGAGCGGCTGCTCGAGGCGCACGAGCCGAACCCGGCTTTGATCGTCGACGGGCTCTGGAATCTGATCGAGTCCAATCGAGCCGCGTCGCTTCTCTGGGACGGGGTCGACCCGGAGCTCCTCGAGCCACCGATCAACCTGCTCCGCCTCGGCGTTCACCCGGGCGGCCTGCCGCGGATCTCGTCGATGACCGCCGCGTGCAACGCGCCGCTGATTCACCGGCTGAAGCGGAGGAGCCGCGAGGACGCCGACCCCGCCCTCGCCAAGCTCATCGAGGAGCTCGAGGCCTACCTCCCCGGCGAGCCGCCGGCCAGCCCGGCCACCCAGCCGGTGGTCTCGCTCAGGCTGCAGACCCCCCTTGGCGAGGTCAAGCTGTTCACGGTCATCGCCACTCTCGGAGCCCCGCTCGACGTCACGGCGGCGAACCTCGCGATCGAGACCTTCCTGCCGATGGACCCCAAGAGCGCAGCGCGGCTCGCCGAGCTCAGCGCGCCCCGATCTGCCTGAGCACGCGCCCTCATACCCAGCCCAGGCCGTTATCGCCGCGGCGACGAAGCCCGACCCCGTGGTGATCGCCGATCCGTGCAAGCAAGTCCGCCGCCGGGGCCGGGCGGCCCTGAGGGGCTGGTACCAAGACGGCGCGCTCGCCCTGCTCGACGAAGCGGCCTGCCACCTGGGTTCCTCTCCGGAGGAGCTGGCGTTGGCGCTCGTCGACCAAGGGCAGGCATGCGCCTACGAGAACAAGCACGGAGTTGATCCACGTACCGTTGCAGCGGCTGGCACTAGCCGTTACGGTCGGTCGGAGCACGCCGCATACGAGGGAGTCGCGATGAATCAAGCTCGACTGAAGGATGTGCCCTTCTTCAGCAGTCTCAAGAAGAAGGAGCTGGAGCTGATCGCACGGCAGGCCGACGAGATCGACGTGCCCGCTGGAAAGGTGCTGGCAAAGCAAGGCGATCTCGGCGACGAGTTCTTCGTGATCGAGTCGGGCACTGCGGACGTCGCCCGCGACGGGGAGCGCATCACCGAGCTGGGTCCGGGCGATTTCTTCGGCGAGATCGCGCTGCTGGAGGACGATCGCCGCAACGCGACCGTGACCGCCACGACGCCGATGGAGCTCATCGTGATGACGCGCTCGAGCTTCCGCGGCATCGACAACGCGATGCCGCACGTGCACAAGGTCGTCCAGGAGGCAATCGAGCAGCGGCGGGTACCCGCCGGCTAGCGTCCTGAGTCGGCGGCCGGTTTGTCCGCGGGGTCTGGCGACCGCCGGATCGCGACGAGCTCCGCCAGGCGATCTCGGATTTCCACGGGGAGCCGCTTGACGTCCCATGAGGTGAGCCGGATCAGGCGCATCGGTGAGCTTGCGACGATCGAGGCCGTCCGCAGCTCACGCTCCAGTACACCCCTCTCGCCGAACACATCGCCAGGCCCGAGGCCCGCGACCTTGCGGCCGTCCCGGATGACGTCGGCGGTGCCGGACTCGATGGCCACCATCTCGTTGCTGTAGTCCCCCTCTCGCATGACCGTGGCGCCAGCCGGCACGCTGTCCTCGGAAGCGAACGTGGCGATCATGCGCAGGTCCGGCTCCGCCATCGAGGCGAACACCGGCACGGCGCGCAGGTTGTCGGGATCCATCTCGGCTCTCCTCGCGACGAACAAGAGCCGTCTTCGTACCACATCCCAAATCCCCCGGGCGGGCACGGGATCGCTTAGTGTCTCGTCGTGGGATTCGATGACGCCGTCGAGGGAGCGCTTGACATCCTGCGCCGACGGAGCCGCGTCTCGTACGACGCCTTGAGGCGGCAGTTCGATCTCGACGACGAGGCGATATCGGCTCTCCGGCACGAACTCGTCGACGTTCTGGAGGCTGCAGACGACGAGCGAGGTGAGCTCCTGGTGCTCCGGGCCGGTGACGCGGCGCCCCGGCGCCGCGAGGCGGAGCCGCAGGCCGAGCGGCGCCAGCTCACCGTGCTGGCCGCCGACCTCGTGGGTTCCACGGCGCTGTCGATGCGGCTCGATCCCGAGGATCTGCGGGAGCTGATGCACGTCTACCAGAGCACGTGCACGCGGACGATCGAGCGACTCGGCGGCCACGTCGCCACGTGGCAGGGCGACGGCGTGTTCGTCCTGTTCGGCTACCCGCGCGCCGGCGAGGACGATGCGGTCCGCGCGGTGCGTTGCGGATGGGAGATCGTCGAGGACCTCGGGCCGGCTCGCGAGCGCTTCAAGCGCGAGCACGGGATCAGCCTCGCGGTGCGTATTGGCGTCCACACCGGCGCGACCGTCGTGGGCGACGAAGGAACGACGAGCGCCTGGCAGACACACGCCTTCGGCGGCACGCCGAACATCGCGGCCCGCGTCGCCGCCTCCGCCGAGCCGGACACGATCACGGTCACCGAGTCCACGCGGCGCCTCGTGGCCGGCTACTTCCTCTTCAAGGGACTGGGGGCGAAGAAGCTCAAGGGCGTCTCGCATCCACAGGAGCTGCACCAGGTGACCGGCCCGGGCAAGGTCCGTGATCGCTTCGCCGCCAGCGTTGTGCGCGGCCTCACGCCGTTCGTCGGCCGTGGGCGCGAGCGCGCGCACCTGTCAGAGGCCACCGAGCGGGCGCGTGCGGGGCGGATGACCGCGATCCTCATCACCGGCGATCCCGGGATCGGCAAGTCGCGGCTCGTCCACCATGTTCGCGAGCAGGCTGTTGGCCTCCAGCAGCTCCACTGTCAGTGCTCGCCCTACCACCGCGGCACCGCGCTCCATCCGATCCTCGAAGCCCTGCGCCGCCGCTGGGGCATCGACGGCGCCACGCAGGCCCGACTCGACGCACTTCGCGTGGCGCTCGCCCAGCATCGTGGGCTCGACACCACCCGCAACCTCGCGCTGCTCGCGGCCGTCCTCGAGCTCGGCAGTCCGCCCGGCGCTCCGTCGCTCGGGAGTCCGCAGCGCCAGCGCGCGGACTTGTTGGAGCTGCTGGTCGCCCTGCTGCGGGACGAGGCGCACCGCGCGCCGCTCGTGGTCGCGATAGAGGACGTCCACTGGATCGATCCCTCCACGATCGAGCTCCTCGACGCGCTCCTTGGCAGCGGCCGCGACATCCCGCTCATGCTGCTGTTGACCGCGCGACCCGAGTTCGCGCCGCCGTGGGCCGCCGAGGCCGGGCTCGAGCTGCTCGTCCTCGACCGGCTCGCCGCGTCGGAGACGCGCGAGCTCATCATGCGCGTCGCGCCCGAGGCGGGCCTGTCGCCGACGGCCATCGAGCGCCTGGCCGACGGCACGGACGGCGTGCCGCTGTTCGTCGAGGAGATGACGCGCGCCGTGCTGGAGTCCGGCGCCGTCGCGGCGACGCCCGAGAGCGACATCCCGACGACGCTCTACGGCTGTCTGATGGCGCGGCTCGACCGCGACCGCGCGACGCTCACCGTCGCGCAGGTGGCGGCCGCCATCGGCCGCGAGTTCGGGCGCGACCTCCTCGGCATGGTCTGCGACCTCAGCGAGGCGCAGGTAGACCACTGTTTACGGGCGCTCGTCGACGCCCAGCTACTCGATTTGGTGGACGGCCCCAGGCCGCGCTTCGCGTTCCGCCATGCGCTGATCCAGGAGACGGCTCGCGGCTCGCTTCTCCGCAGCACCCGCCAGGAGTACCACGGTCGGATCGCCGACGTCACGCTGGCGCATTTCCCGCACGTCGCCGAGGAGCAGCCCGCGCTCATCGCTCAGCATCTGGAGAGCGCCGGCCGCTCGGTGGAGGCCGTGCTGCATTGGATGCGCGCCGGGCAGCGCGCCGTAGAGCGCTCGTCGAACGCCGAGGCGATCCTTCACCTGGAGCACGCGCTCGAGGTGCTCGGCGCGCTGCCGGACGACGACGATCGGGCCCGGATCGAGCTTCCGCTGCGGGTGCTCGCGGCCGTACCGCTCACACTCACGCGTGGCTGGACGGCCCCCGCGGTCGAGGCCCACTACCAGCGCGCGCGCGAGCTGTGTGCTCGCGTCGGCGACACGCCGCAGCTGTTCCCCACGCTCGTGGGCCTGGTCACCTACCTGATCGTCAGCGGCCAGCTCGAGGAGGCGCGCACGATGTGCGAGGCCGACCTCGTCCTGGCGCGGGCGGGCGGCAACGTGGACTTCGAGCTCGAGGCGGAGGTGGACCTGGGAAACACGCTGTTCTACGTCGGCCTGCCGGCCGACTCTCGGCTCCACCTCGCTCGCGCGGACGAATTGCACGTTCCCGCGCGCCATCACCAGCACGCGTTCCTCTACGGGCGCGAGCCGGGCGCCGTGGCGCGGCTGCATCGGGCGCTCGCGCTGTGGAGCCTCGGCGAGCCCGATGCGGCGCTCGAGTGCGTGCGCTCGGCCGAGGCGCTTCTGAGCGCTTGGCCGCACCCGTTCACCGAATGCTGGATCCAGACCGGGGCCGCCGTCGTCCACATGCTGCGCGGCGACGTGACGCTGGTGCGCCGGACGGCCGAGGCGGCGATCGCCACGTCGACCGTGGAGGGGTTCCCGAACTGGCTCGCGCAGGCGAACGTCTACCGGGGGTGGGCGCTCGTCATGGAGGGTGACCGGAGCGGGCTCACGCAGATGGCCGAGGGCCTGGACCTGTGGAGCATGACCGGGGCCCAGCTCATGGTGCCCTGGCTCCGGTACGTGATGGCCGAGGCGCTCGACCACTGCGGACGGACGGGCGAGGCGATCGCCACGCTGGCCGGCGCACGGGAGCACGTCGCCCGCACCGGGGAGCGCTGGTGCGAGCCTGAGCTGATGCGGCTGAGCGCGGAGATCGAGCTGCGTGCCGGCGACAGCAGCCGCGAGCGGGCGGCGGCCCAGCTGCGCGCGGCCATGGAGCTGGCGGGAGAGCGGTCGGCGCGCTCGTTCCAGCTGCGGGCGGCGACGAGTCTTGCGCGCGTCACCGGCGATGCCTCGGCCCTGAAGGGATGCATCGCCCAGTTCCACGAGGGCCACATGACGCGCGACCTCGTCGACGCCCACTCGGTCCTCGAGGCCACCGCGAGCGCAGTACGGACCACGTGATCGACGTCCCGAAGCGGCTGCGGCTCGCCGAGCTCCTGAGTGAGGCGGCTGAGCTGGAGCACGGGCTCATGTGTCAGTACCTGTTCGCCGCCTTCTCGCTCAAGCGAGGGCCGGACGAGGGTGTCACCTGGTCGCAGCTGGAGCTGATGCGGCGCTGGGAGGCCAGCATCATGCTCGTCGCGCGGCAGGAGATGGAGCACTTCGGGCTTGTCAACAACATCCTGACCGCGATCGGCGAGGCGCCGTACTTCGAGCGCCCGAACTTCCCGCTGGGCGCGCGCCACTATCCGATCCACATCCCGTTCAAGCTCGAGCGCCTCACCCGGGACGCGGTGCGGCGCTTCGTGGAGTTCGAGATGCCGCGCCGGCTCGACGCCGAGGAGCAGACGCGCCTGGCGGCTGCGGGCGTCGAGAGCGCGCGCTTCGAGACGATCGGGCAGCTCTATGACGAGGTGCTCGAGCTGATCGGGGAACTCGACTCGTCCGAGCTGTGGATCGGCCCGCCCGGCGCGCAGTTCGTGACCACCGAGATCATCCCCGTGCCGATTCGCGGCGTCTCGCTCGCCGGGAAGGCGATGTATGACATCAACCTCGTCGCCGTCACAAACCTCGCGTCGGCCGAGGCGGTCATCGCTCAGATCCTCGAGGAGGGCGAGGGCACGCCGACGCCGGCGCCGACGAGCCACTTCGCCAGGTTCCTCACGATCGCCGAGGAGCTGGCCGCGGCCCAGCGCGAGGATCCCGGATTCGATCCGGCACGGCCTGTGCTGGAGAACCCGCGGGGCAGGATCACGCACCCCGCCACGCGCGAGGTCGCGGCGCTGTTCGACCTTGCCTACGGGACGACGCTGCTCATGCTCCTGCGCTACTTCGCCCACGCGGACGAGACGCCGGCCCAGCTCGCCGCGCTCCAGGCGACCGCTTTCTTCCCGCTGATGACCACCGCGATCCGGCCACTAGGCGAGATCCTCACGCTGCTGCCGGCCCATGCCGGCGATTCGACGGCGACGGCCGGACCGGCGTTCGACTTCACGCGGACGATCACCCTGCACCCACATCGCCGAGCGGCCTGGCGTGTGATGCTCATCCAGCTCGAGCAGCTCGCCACCGATGCGCTGCGGCTGTCGACGCAGACTGCCTACCCGCAGGACGTGCGGACGCGGCTGGAGCTCGTGTACGAGAACACGTCGCGGATGGCGATGAACTTCTCCGGCGCGATGGGGATCAAGTGAGCGCGCCCGCCGACCCCCTCCGCCTGGTGATCTCGTTCGCTGGATGGTGCCTGCTGCGTCTCCCGACGGATCCAGACCCGACGGACGAGCCGCGCGGCGTGAGCGGCTACACGTTCGCGTTCGCGGGCGAGCCGGACCTCGACCGCATCTTGTGCCTCCAGCCCCCGGTCGGCTTCACCCCGCGGTCGCATTCCCCGCCGCTCGGGGTCAAGGTGACGAGCGCAGTGAGCACCGACGGCACGGCCGTTCCCGCACTCGTCGGCGCCGCGGTCGACCTGCTCGGCGAGCCGATGCTGGAGAACCGCAACTGGACGCTCACGCTTCCGGGGTTTGAACCGATCGTGCCGTTCGAGCTGCAGATCGCGGGCGCTGCGACGCTCCGTCGCGACGCGCCCCTCAACCCTGCGGATCCCGATCAGCCCGTTTGGCAGGTGGCGCAAGCACTCCTGACCGCCCAGGGTGCGCGCGGGATGGAGTTCGAGCCCGCGACGATCGGCGAGGCGACCGGGATCTGGGACTCCCTGCTCGTGGTGGAACGGCGGCTCGACGCGCTCGTCGAGGAGCGTCGCCACACGACCGATCCGACGGCCGCGGCGGCGCTGGACGGACGCATCGCTGAGCTGGAGTTCGCCGTCGAGTACCCGAGCGACCGCCGGGTGATGGCGCGCTACTTCGTCGAGCGCTTCGGCTTCGCGATGACCGGCGCGGCCTGGGTCGAGGACGGCGGCGTTCTCGGCGGCACGATCGACACGGTCAACCCTTGGATGGTCAACTTCTGGTTCGGGGCGTGGGACCCGGACCTGCTCTGCCTGTACATGAACGGCGCCCTCGAGGTGCCTTACGCCGCCAACCAAGGAGGAGGAGGGCACACAGTGGCGCTCAAGGCCGACACGCATGGGCAGGCGCAGGAGGCGCGGATCGCGAACATCCTGCCGCAGGCCGAGGTCGGGGCGCTGTCCGACCTCGGCATCTCGCCCGGCGAGCTCGAGCGGCTCCAGCGCAGGATCCGCGGCAAGGTCGTCGTGCCGGGCATGCCCGAGTACGCGACGGCGAGGCTGGGCAACCCTGTCTACCCGCATCTGTTCGCCCCGAGGATCGTCGTCTACTGCGCCGTGCCGGGCGACGTCCGCGTTTGTCTCGAGGCGGCTCGTCACCACGGCTGGCGCACGACCTGCCGTTCGGGCGGGCACAGCAGCGCCGGCTTCTCCGTCAACGACGGGATGGTCATTGACGTGAGCCTCATGAGCTATGTGGCGGCCGAGCCCTACGCCCGCCGGGCGCGCGTCGGCTCCGGCACCAATCTCGGCCAGCTCAACGCTGTGCTCGGCACCTACCGTCTGCACGTGCCCGGGGGGACGTGCGACGACGTCGGCGTGGCGGGCCACATGATGGGAGGCGGCTACGGCTTCACGTCACGCCAGTACGGCATGAACTGCGACCGGGTGGTCGGCGTCACGGTCATGCTCGCCGACGGGTCGATCGTCGAGGGCTCCCCCGACGTCAACCCCGACCTGCACTGGGCGATCCGCGGCGGCACGGGCAACCAGTTCGGGGTGTTGCTCGACGTCACGTACGAGCTCGCGGAGCTCCACGAGCTGTGGGGGTTCTGCATCCGCTGGGACGAGGAGCACGCGGCTGAGGCCCTCGCCGCGCTCCAGAGCGGCTATATGCGCAGGGGCGCCAGCGACGACCTCGGCTATCTCGCCGTCTACACCACGTTTGCCGACAAGCGCGGGCTCGCCGTCGTCGGCACTTACAACGGACGCGGTGACGAGGGCAGGCGGGAGCTCGAACCGCTGCTCGGCATCGGGTCCGCATCGCTGACGATCGACCGGACCGACACGTATGGGAACCTCAACGACGAGCTGCTCGACGTGCTCCCAGGGATCCCACCCCCGCCCGCCGGGCAGGGCGTCTATGAGGCCAAGCAGCCGGGCTACATCGTCGAGCCGCTGGGGGTCGACGGCTGGCAGCAGGTGATCGACTACTACCGCACGACCCCGAATCCGTACAACATCGTCGTTATCGAGCCGTACGGCGGAGCGATCTCGGCGTATCCGGCAGAGGACTCGGCGTTCATCCACCGTGCGGTCGACATGGACTTCTTCGTCGACTCGTTCTGGAGCGGGGCTCCGGACGGCCCCAAGCGTGAGCAGGCCGAGGACTGGCTCGCCGGCTACCTCGAGCTGGTGCGCCCGTGGATGAACGGCCACGTGTACCAGGACTACCCGTCCCGAGACCTGCCCGGCTACCGGTGGGCCTATTGGGGCCACGCATTCCCGTCGCTCCTCGCCGTCAAGCAGAAGTACGACCCGGAGGGGTTCTTCGACTTCGAGCAGAGCATCAGCCCAGCACCCGACGGAGTGTTGGCGTCGGATGCGCCGGCGCAGTGGGGTCGCGGCGACATCGAGCGCGTCACGTAGGCTCGCGCCCCAGCCGTGCTGTTCGACGCCCCCTCTCGCTCCCGCGCTGCTCACCCCGTTCGATGACGCGGGTGGGATCGATCGTGGGCGCTTCGGGAGCATGTGGAGTTCGTGATCGACGGTGGGATGGACGGGATCACGCCGTGCGACCAGGCGCACCCACTCGGCTTCGCGCTGGGAGATGAAGGACTGCGCCCGCACCTGCTTTCCGGGGAGCGACCTCCGGTCCGCATCGGGATCTGCCGGGCCCGGTCGTGGCTGGCGATCGGACGCCGCCGCTTCCTCTACGACCTTTGGGGCGACCGGCGCGGCGGGTCGCGTCCCTGAGCTGCTGTAACTTCGTCGCGGCTCGGGTTCCCGGTGGCGGTCAGTGTAGGCTGCGGTCACCTCCTCGGGGAGTGTGGGGTCGGGGTCCTCGTACCCGTCACCGACGACATCGCGCTCGACCTGATCGAGACCAGGACGTTCGGCTCGCGCGTGATCTACGAGCGCTACGGGCGCGCCCACAATGGGTCGGAGTGACGCCGCCGGCCTCTTCCGTTCGGCGCTCGCATAGGCAGAGCACGGGCGCTCTGACGAGCCGCGTTCCCCGTCACGGCCCCCCGTTTTCGGATTCGCCTGCTTGCGGCACTCTCGGAGTTGCCCTCTCGCGGTCGTGAGGGACGACGAGCGGCAGCGCGCAACCGTGACGTCCGCTTCACGCCGAAACGAGCGCAAGCCGACGCGCTGGCGGCGCCTTACTATCTGACGTCAATAGGGCACACCGGGCTGCCGACGCAGACACCATGGTTCGCCAGCGCGTAGCGATGCCTGACTTCGCGCACCTGCCTCGGCTCCGGTCGCCGTGAGCTGGGGCAGCAGCCGGGTTACGAGCCGGTTTCGCCGTCGCGGCCGCTCGCGCTCGGCGCGGTTCGGTCATCAGCGATCCGGTAGCCGGTCGCACCGCCCGGCAACGGTTCCTCGCGCACCTCTCCCCGGTCGAGCATCCGCCGCAGATTCTGCGCGACGCCGGCGCCCGAGAGCCCTGCCGCGTCCTTGAGCTCGGGTTTCGTGATGCCCGGTCGCTCACGGACGAGCGCCAGAACCTTCTGCCGGTTGACTTCACGCTCGGCCGACGAGCTCGAGCGCCGGCGCGAATCCTTTCGCCGGACACCGCCCCGCCTGCCATCGGCCTGACGCGCTTGAGCGCCGCCGCGCTTCGGCTGGGCGGCGCGCTTGCCGCTCGTCGGCGACCCGTCGGCGAGCGCCGCTTCGGCCTCTTGAAGCCGTTCGTACTCGCCAACCAGCGGGCGCAGCTCGCCCAGCCGTGTCCGCAGCTCAGCGCGGATCGAGTCAAGTAGATCTGTCAAGTGCGTAGGCCTCCGGTGGTCGCGGGCGGCGAGCCTTCCCATTCAACCGCGTCTTCAGCACGCGCGGCTGTCCCGTCTGCGACACCGTTCCGTTGCCGACCCTCGACCCGAGCCGTCGCGTGAACGTGGCAAGCCCCCAGTGCTCCGATTGCCTCGTTGCGATAGCGCCGGTGCGACGACCGGTACGCGGGCATCCCTACCGAGATGCGTCCTGAGCAGCTGTCGGCTCTTGGCCTCTGAGGACGCTGCGCGTGCCTTCGGCGCCGGCGCACGTCGTGTTCGGTTCTCCGCGTCGTGTAGCGGCCGAGGTCTAGGGTGCTGGACTTACGTGATCCGCTCGATCGCGTCCTTTGTCCTCGCGTGACGATCGGCGGGCGCGCCGCGCTTGCACCCGGCCCCCTCATCCGCATCTCGGAGAGCAAACTGCAGCGTGACGTTGTCAAGTGCTTGCGGGTCGAGGGAGGGAGGATGCACAAGCGACGCGCGGATGCCGCCCGCGAGAGTGCTATTTGCCCGCTGGATTGCGTCTCGGCACGCGAGAGCAAAGGCTCCTAGCACGATCAGCTCCACGAGAACGGTGGGAAGTGCGATCCACCAGCCCACACCCGTCCTGACCGCCACGACGGCGATCAGCGCAGCCACGGGTCCCACGAGCGCAGCCCGGAACTCTGTCTCGGCGCGGAAGCGATCGATCTCCGTGTAGAGCTGCGGCTGTGATCCGATGAGGCTCAATGGCAGGCTGTCCCAGTCCTCATCAACCAGCCGCTGAGCCGCGAAGCGCGCGGCTCGGTCGAGCAGAGCCGCGTCATCGGCGTTGAATGCCTCGGTGCGAAGGAACTCCCGTAGGCGCGGCTGCACAGCTTCTGCGACATGCCGTGCGAGGTGGTCAGTCTCCGCGCGCGTGGGAAGAAGGCCGGACAGCAGCCGCACCGTCTGCTGCAACTCGCGCTCGGTCTCGGACGCAACATCTCGCGCTCTCACGAACGCAGTTCCTAGACGGCCGTCGGGACCGACAAGCTCCAGCCGGGGCCATCTCATCAGCACCCATCGCATCGCAACACCGGCGATGACCATGTACATGGAACCGACGAGATATGCCGTGAACGAAACGAGCGCAACGGCACCGAACGATTGACCGAGTTCGCCCAGTCGGTTAAGGCTCTCGTACACGCCGGTGGCTTCGGCAGCCATGGGCACCGACGGCTCGACCGCGAGCCAGACCGCCAGCAACAGCACCAGACCAGCCGCAAGTGGCGCACGGATGGCCCGAACGCCGGGCAAGAGCGACGCGAGGATGGTCATGAGCTTGGGGCTTTCGAGGTCACGCCACGCTTCCTAGGACTGTCTTCGCACGAGTGTCTTGGACACTCGCGCGCAGCGTCGGCTCGGTCAAGTCGCATACCGGGCATCCGATCCGCGGTGACCGGCGATGAGCATCGACGGCACACATTTGCCCGCCGCGACAGTCGCAGGCTCCCAGTGGACGCCATGAGATCGAGGCTCGGGCCGATTGGCGCCTGTCAAAACCTGTGCGACTCAAGATCCCGCGTTGGACGGCATCGGCGGACGCCCCGTCGCGTGGCAGCGCCAGGCGATTCCTCTCCCGACGGACCGTCCCTCCACGCACGGGGCACTGCGGTTCGGCGTCGACGAGCGGACGGCGCGCTGCTCCCTTCGCCTGCCTGGAGCACTCGGAGCGGCCGGCAGCGAGCTGCGATCGCGAAAAGTGCTCGCGGGCGTTCCGCCGGGAACGCGTCGACGCCAGTGTCCGCTACGCGGGCGCGCGCGTTCTACACGGCAGGCGCCGGAGTCGCCCCGATCGCCGCCTCCGCCGCGCGGGCGTCCCTGAGGTACTGGTGGACGAAGGCGATGGCCATGCTGCCCTCGCCGACGGCTGCCGCGACGCGCTTCACCGGCCCGCAGCGGACGTCGCCGCACGCGAGGATCCCCGGCACGCTCGTCTCCAGGAGGTACGGGTCGCGGTCGAGCGTCCAGCGCCCCGTCGCCCGCATGTCCGACCCGGTCAGCACGTAGCCGCGGGCGTCGAGCGCGATGTCGGGTGGGAGCCATGACGTCTGCGCATCCGCGCCGATGAAGATGTACAGCCCGTTCGAGTCGAGGCGGGTCGTCTCGCCGGTCGTGGAGTTGTGGACGTCGATGGCCTCCAGCGACTGGTCGCCGTGCACGGCGGTCACCTCGGTCCCGAACAGCGTCTTGATGTTCCGCCGCGCCGCGAGCTGGTCGATCAGATAGCGCGACATGCTGCGCCCGAGGCTCTCGCCGCGGCACAGCAGCGTGACGCTCCGCGCATGCGTGGAGAAGAACAGCGCCGCTTGCCCGGCCGAGTTCCCGGCCCCGATGATGTGCACGTCCAGGCCATGCGTGCTCGACGCCTCGCTGCGAGCCGCACCGTACGAGATGCCCTTGCCGGCGAGCCGGTCGAACCCGTCGACCGACACCCGTCGCCACGCGACGCCGCAGGCCAGAATGATCGTGTGCGCGCGGATCACGTCGCCGCCGTCGAGGTGGACCTGCCGGCTCGCGGTGTCGATCCGGGTGATCGCCCGCGTGACGAGGATCTCGGCGCCGAGCCGGCGGGCCTGTTGCAGCGCGCGGCTCGCTAGCTCGTCGCCCGACACGCCCGACGGGAACCCGAGGTAGTTCTCGATCCGGGAGGAGGTGCCGGCCTGGCCGCCGGGCGCCTCCCGCTCGACCACGATCGTGCGCAAGCCCTCCGAGGCGCCGTACACGGCGGCGGCAAGACCCGCCGGGCCGGCGCCGACGATCACCGTGTCGTACTCGGCGGCGTCCGCCTCGGTGCCGAGGCCGAGGAGCTCGGCCACCCGGCGGTGCTGCGGCCGCACGACGGTCTTGCCGTCGATGATCCGGATCACCGGCAGGTCCTCGTCGCCCGGCAGGTGCCCGCCCCAGCGTTCGCCGGCGTCTGACGCGTCGGGCTCGATCCACCTGAACGTGACCTGGTTGCGGTCGAGGAACCGGCGGAGCTCGGTGCAGGACGCATCCCAGCGATGGCCGACGACGAGCGCGCGCGGCGGCAGCGGGTCGGCCGCGAGGCCCTGGAGCCCGCGGGTGCCGGTCATCCGGAATGCCGCGAGCCGCCCGACCTCCTTCGGGATCTCGGGCACCACCGCCGCAATGGCGTGGTAGTCGTGTGGCTCGAGCCGCATGATGCGCGTCGTCTCCGCGGCACGGAAGCCCACCGGGAAGACGGTCCCGAGCACGATCGGGACCTCACCGAAGACGTCGCCGGGGTGCCGCTGCCCGACGACGCGCTCGACCCCGTCCGCCAGCTTGACCGCCTCTATCCGGCCCTCGAGCACGGCGAACAGCGCGCGCTCGTCGCCCTCGTGCGCCGCATATTCGCCCGCCTCGAGGGTGATGTCGGCCGCTGCCCGCGACAGCTGCTCGGCCTCGGCCGCGCCGAGCTCCGCGAAGAGCGTGACTCGCCCGATTTCTTCCCTCGTCACCATGTTCGGCCGACGCTACCGGACCCGGTCCGTCCACGACGAGCGCGATGCCGCTGCGTTCATGCCGCTCGACCGTCGTGAGATCACGGCGGGCGCTCTGCCGCGACCGGCACGCACGGCACGAACGGTCGTGCCTGAGCCCGCCGGGCTTGTGAGCGTCAGGCGGCCGCCAAGCGCCTCCACTCGATCGCACAGGCCCCACAGGCCGCTGCCCGTGTCTGTAAAGCGGTCATGCCGCCACTGAAGGGTGCAGGTGCCCGCGTCGGACGACGCCCAGGAGCCCCGGGGGAGACTCCTGCTTCTTGGCAGACGAGCAGCGCTGGCGCACCGCCTGGCGCGCCCGCTCGCTGCTGAGTTGGACGAAACGGAGCACCGAGGGACACGGGGCGCCGGAACCTGCTGGCTCCTCCTTCCACGGATGCGGGCGTCTCCGCCCGTCCGCAGCGCATGCCCGCTCGGGACGAGCTCCGAGCGCGACGATCGACCACGCGCGGACTTCTGCTTCGCCATGGCGGAGCAGTCGCCAGAGCAGGCCGCTCCGGTGCAGTTGGTGCTCGTCCGGTTCGAAGGCGCGGTCGAGGATCGCGTCGAGTGTCGCTCTCGGGAAGCGGGCGTCCCGCGGCGTCCGGTTTCAGCGCACTCGCGACCGTGACCGTGCTACAGCAGCGCTCCGCCCGGCAGGTTCGCTCAACGCGCATCTGACCGTTTCAGCGCGTATGCACGCGCGGCGTCCGCCAGGCGCTCGAGGAGCTCGTCGACCACCGGTGTGCGCGCCGCGGCCGGCGCAAGCGCCTCGATGGTGCGGCTGCCGGCGGGGCGCTCGGCGAGTGGACGGGCGGTCGCGCCGGGCGGCAGCGTGGCGAGGATCAGGCCGTGCATCGGCACGATGGCGATGCCGGCAGCGACGAACGCCTGCGCGGCCGGCAGGTCGTCGAGCTCGTAGGCCACCCGTGGCTCGAAATCGGCCTGCGCGCAGAGGTGCTCCACGATCGAACGGAAGCGGCCGGCGGGCGTGTCGCGGCGCGGCAGGATCAGGGGCTCCGCCTCCAGATCGGTAACGCTGACGGCGTCGCGGCGCGCTAGACGGTGGCCGTCGGGCACGACCACGTAGAGGTGGTCGACGAGCAGGTGGCGCCGCTGCAGGCCCGCGGTTTGGGGCACGGCGACGCCGGGCATGTGGTGCACCACCGCTAGGTCGGCGTCGCCGGCGCGCAGGCGCTCGACGGCCTCCTGGGTCTCGAACTGCAGGACCTGGACCACCAGCTGCGAGTGCCTCCGGCGCAGGTCACGCACGGCCGCCGGCACGAACGAGGACAGCGCGCTGGGAAACGCCGTGAGGCGCAGGCGGGACGTGCCGCCGCGCAGATCCTCCACGGCGGCGTCCGCCGCACCCAGCGCGGCGAGCACGCGTTCGACGTGCGGCCGCAGGTTCCCGCCAGCAGGGGTGGAGCGCAAGGGGCGCTGTGAGCGGTCGACGAGCGCCGTCCCGACCTCCCGCTCGAGCGCCGCCAGCTGCTGGGACACCGCCGACTGCGTGTAACCCAGCACGTCGGCGGCCGCCGAGATCGACCCCAGGTCCAGCACCAGCGCGAGCGCACGCAGGCGGTGGGGATCGCCGAACGACATGAAACAACTCTACTGACTCCAGTAGCGGATGAAGTGGAGCTAATGGCTTACGGGCATGACCATCGAGCCATGACCAGCACTCTCAACAACACCAAGGGCTACGCCGTCGCCGCAGGCGAAGGCGAGCGCATCTGGATCGTCGGCGACACGATGACGTTCAAGTCGACCGGCGAGAGCACGGGCGGAAGTCTTCTTCTGTTCGAGAACCTCACCGTCCCCGGCGGCGGACCGCCCCCACACCTCCACACCCGCGAGGACGAGTTCTTCGTCGTCCTCGACGGAACCTTCGAGGTCCGTATCGGCGACGAGCTGCACACCCTCGGGCCGGGCGGGCACGCCTATGTCCCGCGAGGCACGGTCCACAACTTCCGCAACACCGCGGAGACACCCAGCCGGATGCTCGTCGGCTTCACGCCCGGCGGGATTGAGGGCTTCTTCCGCCAGTCGGGCCGGCCCGCGACCGACGACGGGCCGGCGCCCCCAGTGGACGAGAACGAGATCGCCCGCACGATGGCGGCCGCGCCGGAGTACGGCGTCGAGGCCGTCGCCTTCGACGACTAGACCGCAGCGCGCCCGGCGTCGCGCCCCACGCGGGCGGCCGGGCGCGCGCGTTATGCCTTGCACGAGGAACGGGGCGTCTGAGCTCGGGCCGGCCAGACGCTCGCAGAGGACGAGAGGTGTTCGCCTGGGCACGTGCCGAGCCGGCACCTGCTCGCATCCGGAAGCGCGTGTGGGAGCACGTGCGAACGGGCCGCGCTCTCGCGCGGCCCATTCGCCTGCGCGATCCGGCCTATGCGCCGCTCGGGCGTACGAGCTTGAGGACCTTCCCGGTCGTGCCGGTCGGACCCGTGTTGTTGGTCGTCAGGACGTAGAGCTCGCCGGCCGGGTCCTGGCCGAACCCGAGCACCCGCGCGTTCAGCCGGCCGGTGGGGCTCGTGGCGACGCGGAGCTCCTGCATCTTCCAGAGCCCGCGCTTGCGCGACTTGGCGACGAACAGGGTGCCGTCGGATTGGCCGAAGCTGCGGCTCCAGTCGCCGAAGAGGTAGCGCCCGCGGAACTGCGGCAGCGTC
>Ga0299914_10000844_pt1 | contig 19392 bp, 16 predicted proteins | sample RVTome_10_FD_201361 | JGI IMG/M metagenome (GOLD analysis project Ga0299914, IMG submission 201361) | Soil microbial communities from uranium-contaminated site in the Upper Colorado River Basin, Wyoming, United States - RVT153D57 (version 2) ...
GGCCGACGTCGAAGGCACGTCCGGCGAAAACTGAGCAGCCCTGGTGGTTGGCAGTGCAGAGATAGGGAGCGGTGCGACCCGTCTCTGCCGTTAGCGATTCGCTCTGACGAACCGACAAACGGCGGTCAGGCGGGTTCCGAGAGGCTACCTGTAGCAAGGAGGTACCTCAGCCTGTTCCAAAACATGGCTGCTAAAAGGTTGACGTCATGACGAAAAAGAATCTCCCGGTGTTGCTGTGCTGTCTCCCGCTCCTGGTCATCTCGTTTGCGGCAGCCGGCGCGCAGAAAAGCGAACCGCGCCGGCCGGTGCACACCTATTCCATCGTGGCGCGGGACGCCGGAACAGGCGAACTCGGTGTTGCCGTGCAGTCGCACTGGTTCTCCGTCGGCTCCGGCGTGCTTTGGGCCGAACCGGGCATTGGAGCGGTCGCGACACAGTCGTTTCTGGAGCCGAGTTACGGGCCCCTCGGGCTCGCGCTGATGCGGGCGGGCAAATCCGCCGAACGGAGTCTCAACGCGCTGCTCGCTGCGGACGAACATATCGACGTCCGTCAGGTAGGCATGGTCGATGCGAATGGAACGGTTGCCAATCACACGGGCGAAAACGCAATCATCGAGCATTGCGACGCCAGCGGGAGCGGCTACACCGTGCAGGCGAACCTGATGTGGAAGCCGACGGTCTGTACCGCGATGCAGCGTGCGTATGAGAGTGCGGAAGGCGATCTCGCGGAGCGGCTGATGGTCGCCCTGGAAGCTGCGCAGGAGGAAGGCGGCGACATACGGGGAAAGCAGTCCGCGGCGATGCTCGTCGTCAGCGGCGACGCACGCCTGCCGCCATGGGGAGGCCGGATCGTCGACCTGCGCGTCGAGGATCATGCGGAACCGCTCATCGAGATGCGGCGGCTGTTGCTGGTCGCCCGCGCCTATCGGCTGATGAACGAAGGCGACGGGCACATGGCCAACGGCGATATCGAGGCGGCGAGCGTGGCATATAGCGCCGCCGCAAAGCTCGTCCCTGGCAGTCACGAAATGGTGTTCTGGCACGCCGTCACCCTGGCGTCCGGGGGCCAGGAAGCCGAAGCACTGCCTCTGTTTGCGGAGGCGTTCGAGCTCTGGCCGCTCTGGCGCGAACTGGTGCAGCGGTTGCCCGAGGCCGGCCTGCTCCCGGATGACCCCGAGCTCATGCAGCGCATCGTCTCTGCTGAATAGCGGCCGCCGGCGCGGCGGAACACCAGTAGGAGCCCGCCATGCGGGCGAGTTCGCTCAAGCTTATCGAACTCGCCCGCATGGCGGGCTCCTACTGGTGCCGTTCGAGGCGGTTCGCTGCCGTCGACGGCAGCGCGGCCGACGTTACCACCGCAACGTCCGTACTCAAACCTGCGGCTGTCGTCCTTCCGCCCTGACCCGGTCCACCGCCGCTCGAATTGCGTCTATGCGCTCATCGAAGCGCTTCGCGGGCGGTATCCTTTCGAGCACGCCGAGGCCCTCGAGGGCGCGCAACGCCTGGCCCTTCAGGCCGGATACCATCAGGTGCTGCTGGTTCGACTGCGACAGCTCGATCATCTCGTCAATCGCCAGCGCGGCGCTGGTATCGATATAGCCGGTATTCGAAAAGTCGTAAACGGACGCACGGTAGCCGGTCACCTTGGGCGACGCGCGTCGCGACAGCTCGCGCGCCGATGCATAGGAGAACGATCCGTGCAAAATGGTCACCAGCACCTTTCCTCCGGCGGACCGCAACATCACGCGCTCTTCCTCGGTGAGCTGCTCGAGTTCATCGGCATCGACGGACTGGCGAAGGCCCTTGAGCTGCTCGGCGGCGAGCCCGCGCGAATTGACGAAACTCGCGAGGATGATGCCGACGGCCACCGCGACGATCAGATCGACGAAGACCGTCAGCGCGAACGTGACCAGCATGATGATGAACTTCTCACGAGGCGCCCGGCGCATGCGCTTCAAATAGCCCCAGTCGATGATGTCCCAGCCTACTTTCATCAGGATTGCGGCGAGAACTGCGTGAGGCACACGCGCAACGACGGGACCTAAGCCCAGCGCAAGCGCGAAAAGGACGGCCGAGTGCAGCATTCCGGAGACCGGCGTGCGGCCGCCGGCGCGAACGTTGACGATGGTACGCATCGTCGCACCCGCACCCGGCAGACCGCCGATAAACCCGGCAACGCAGTTGCCGATGCCCTGCCCCACGAGTTCCTTGTCAGAATTGTGATGGGTACGGGTCACCGAATCGGCGACGAGGGACGTCAGCAGCGTGTCGATCGATCCCAGCAACGCGAGGATGAAGGCCGCCTGGATTACCAGGGGCAATTCCTCCATCGGAATCGTCGGCACGATGAAAGAGGGCAGACCGGATGGCACCTCTCCGATCTGCGGCATTGCCGAAAAGAAAAAGGTCGAGACGAGCGTCCCGATGACCAGCACGCCAAGCGGCGCCGGCAATCGGTTGTGCAGTTGCTTCGGCCAGTACACGACGATGAGAAGTGCAACGGTGGCGAACAGGAAAGCCCGTACATCCACTTTGGAAAAATCCAGGGTCGCGAGTGCTCCGAGCGTGCCGAGCACTCCTCCGTCGGACGCCGGCAGGCCCAGGAAGGGCAACATCTGGATGATCATGATGATCACCCCGATGCCCGTCATGAACCCAGATACGACCGAGTACGGTGTGTATTCGACGTACTTGCCTACCCGGAGCAGACCGAAAGCGATCTGCAGTGCACCGCCAAGAATGACAATCGTGAACGCTTCAGTGAGGTTGTGAGCATGAGTCGCGACAACGGCTCCCATCACCACCGTCATAGGGCCAGTCGGACCCGACACCTGCGCGGGAGTGCCGCCGAAAAGCGACGCGAAGAAGCCGACCGCGATCGCTCCGTAAAGACCGGCAATCGGTCCTGCTCCTGAAGCAACCCCGAAAGCCAGCGCCAGGGGCAGTGCTACGACGGCGGCGGTCAGGCCGCCGAACACGTCATTACGAAGTTTTTCCGTGCCGTACCCGGCTCTTGCGATACTGCCGATGTTCGGCGCAAACAGATCAAACCAATGCGTTGCCGCACCGTCCGCCACCGGCTGCTGCGGAGCCGGTGTACGATCGTTCTGCTTCAAGATCCCTCTCCTGAAAGAGCGTCACCGCACAGCGAATGCCGGTGAAAACGGCGCACACAATCGGACTGCGCGGCGTGGTTGTCAATAGGGGAGTTATGCGACCACGGAAGTTCCGATAGGAACGCCGTTGGAGCCCGACCGCCATTGACGGCGGGAGTGCAGATCACGCAGGAGCGGTTATCTGCCGCCATGCGGGCGAGTACGATCAGCCTTGGCGAACTCGCCCGCAGTCGCAATCCGCGAGCCCAACACCAGATCGAGTTCGCCGCGATTTCCTTGGGCGTGGGCTCCTACAGCGCTTCTACTACAGCCCTTCCCATTGTCAGTGGCCGATTCCGAGCTCGAGGTACGCCTTGGCGATCTTTTCCAGGGCTGAAACATAGGCGGCGGTGCGATAGTCCGGGACGTTCTGCCGGGTACGCCGGATGTCGCGAATCTGGTTGTACGCAAGGCGCATCGTATCCTCGAGTCCCGAGCGCACGACATCGATCTCGCTCGCCCCCGCGAGCAGCGGCGCCGCCAGGGTCTCCGGCACGGACTTGCCCGTCATCTCCTCGACGAGACGAACGACATGACGGCCGCGCGCTTCCTCGAGCCGCCTGTCGAGCCTCCCGAAGCGGATGTGGGAGACGTTCTTTACCCATTCGAAATAAGAAACGGTAACGCCGCCTGCGTTCATGAACGCGTCCGGCAGGATGACCTTGCCCCTCTTGTACAGGATCTGGTCGGCGCCATACGTGGTAGGACCGTTCGCCGCTTCCGCGATCAGGCGCGCCCTGATGCGCTCTGCGTTTTCCTCGGTGATCTGGTTCTCGAGCGCGGCAGGAATCAGTATGTCGCATTCCAGTTCGAGCGCTTTGGACGATTCGCGGATGTACTCGGCTTCACCGTAATTCGAGACACCGCCAGACTGCCGGAGGAATGCGTGCACGCTCTCGACGTTCAGGCCCTGTTCGGAGTACAGCGCGCCGTCGTGTTCCGCGATGGCGATGACACGGACGTCGTCTTCTTCCTGCAGGAATTTGGCCGCGTGATAGCCCACGTTGCCCAGTCCCTGGACGACGACGCGTTTCCCTGCAAGGCCGCCGTGCAACCCTGCTTCACTGACATCCTCAGGGTGCCGGAAGAATTCCTGGAGCGCGTACTGGACTCCTCGACCGGTGGCCTCCGTCCTCCCGGCAATCCCGCCCTGCGTAACCGGCTTGCCGGTCACGCAGGCGATGGCGTTGATATCGTGCGGGAAATCCATCCGGTAGGCGTCGGCGATCCACGCCATCTCACGCTCGCCCGTCCCGACATCCGGCGCCGGCACGTTCTCGCTCGGGCTTATGTAGCCTTTTTTCGCCAGTTCGTAAGCAAATCGCTGCGTGATCGCCTTCAGCTCGTGTTCGCGGTAGTCGGCAGGGTTGATTTCGAGGCCGCCCTTCGAGCCGCCGAACGGAACGTCTACGATCGCACACTTGTACGACATCAACGCCGCGAGCGCTTCGATCTCATCCTGGTTGACCATTATCGAATAGCGAATCCCACCTTTAGTCGGCAGGCGGTGTTCGCTGTGGACGGCCCTCCAGCCGGTGAACACCTTGATCTCGCCACGGACCTCGACCGGAAACTTCACGCGATAAACGGAGTTCGTCTCCTTGATCTGCTCGGCAAGGCCAGGCGGCACATCCATCGCACCAAAGGCGCGGTCGACCATGTGATGCACGCTGGCGAGAAAGCCGTCTTCCATTTCGAAGCTCGTTGCGGAACGCACGGCATTCTTCCACGTAACCGGCGGCACCGCCAGAGCGGCACGCGCATCGAGGGCGGCAGCCGGCAATCCGGGCGATCCGCCGGCTGCCGCGTCAGTGTTCAATCAACCGCCTAGCTGGATTTCTTCGCCGACCTGGACGTCTGCCGGGATTCACGCTGGTTCGACGCAGCGTTCGAGGAATCGCTCCGTTCATCGCGTGTACCCACCTGGCCGCTGCGCGAGGCCCTCTGGCCCCCGCGTCCCTTGACACGGATGCGATTTTCCACGTCCTTCACGCCGCGCGCCTGGTCGGCAATATCCTCGGCGCGATGTTTCATCTTCCGCGATGGGACCTCGCCTGACAGGGTGACCATGCCATCCTTGACCTCGATCTCAACATTCTCGGCGTCGCATTCCGGATCGGACGACAGCTCGTCGCAAATGTCTTCCTTGATACGCTCGTCGGATCGGGAGTAGTTTTTAGGCCCCCGGCCGCTGTAGTCTTCGCCGAATCCGCGGCTGCCGTATTCCATCCCGCTCGGCTGCCCGAAACCATATCCGGATTGCTGTTCGCCGCCGTAGCCGTATTCACCTTGCTGGCCGCGATAACCGGTGCTTTGCGGCCGGCTGCCGTAGCCAAATCTCGAGCTGCCCTGCTGCCGGCCGCCGGAGCCCGAGGGGCCGGATTCTTCATCGAAGTATCCGTATTCCGAAACTCTGCCACCCCGCGAGTGCGGCCAGTTCTGACTCCGCGGCTCCGTTCGATAGCGGTCGTCGCGCGGCCAGCGCGTACGCGACTCGGAAAACTCTCCGGATTCCGGTTGTGACCAGGTATCCCGCGTCTGCCTTTCGCGCCTCGCAGCGTAACCCGGCTCGTAAAGTTCGCGGGACTCGGTCCTGTGGTCCCGGTCGCCATAGCCGCGCTCTGATGCGCCATAGCGGTTTGACTCTCCGGATTCGAGGTCCCGGTCCCCCCGATCGAGATGTTCCGGGCTGCCGTACCGGCTCATTTCGATGTCATCGTCATAGTTTCGCCGGCTGTCATCGTCGCGATACTCGTTGCGTGGATTCCGGTACTTTTCCTGCTCATCGGAATAAGCTCTGCGGGAAGAGTCCGGGCGATGCTCGCGTCCGGGGCCGCTGTAACGTCTCTGGTTTCGTTCCATGGTTTCTCTCCTGATGAACTGCTGTGGAGTGTGAAGAGAGGTGCTTCGTCCTGTCGCACACCCTGACGCATCTGAGGGCGATGAATCGAAGTACCGTGGTCCGTGTTGGTAGCAAAAAACATGCCACGGCCCGTCGAGTTTGCCTCGCAATCACAGCTTCAACGACAATGGAACAGGTCGACGACGGCGAGCATCCCGGGCAGATGTCGCGACAGTTCAACCATGTAAAGAATGCATCTGGATGTAACATCTTCCGGCTTCTATCGATGTTTCTTCCGCAAAAAGTGAGAGATCTGCGCGCGAGCGGAATACCTGCGATTCTGGTCACGCTGGGCATCTTCCTGTCGTCCATGAGCAGCGCGAGCGTATGCGAGGACCCCGGCGCCGTGTCACACATCTCGGCCGGCGTCGTGAATCACGGGACATCGATGCTGGCGCACGATGCAGGGCGGACGGAACAGAAAAACCAGGACCTGAGCATAGTGGCGAACGCCCCTGGCAACATCGCCGCCGGATTCAGCCATGAGTACACGCAGTTCGACTTCGACGGCATCGATCCGCAGACGAACGCCCATGTGCATAGCTCTGCGTTTCCCCTGCACTGGCGGCGGAGCGACCTGCGTATCGCCGGAGCCCCGACCCTGGCGGCTTCGTCGAATGTCATGGGGCACCCCCAGCAGTACGAAAGGGACACGTTCCAGGTGGCTCTGGCGGTGGTGTGGCAGCGGCGACTATCGGAGGCCGTCAGAGTCCGTTATGGCCTGTGCGGCGACGACCGCTTCGGCGACTACAGGCTATACCCCGCGGCCGCCATCGAATGGCACCCGCATCCGGACTGGAAAATGGACCTCGGGTTCCCCGCGTCACGCATCACCTACCGGATCGGCGATTTTCTCAGCACGGAGCTTCGGCTCGAGCCGGACGGCGGCGAGTGGCACGTGATGAACAGGGAGTTCGACGCGGAATCGCTCCTTATATATGAGGCATGGGCCGCCGAATGGAGGCTCGCGCTCGAAGCCGGATCGCACCTGGTCATAGCGGCCAGCTTCGGGCGCCAGCTTCGGAATCGCTTCGAGATGACCTTGCAGAGCGGCGCGCGGATCGCCATCGAGAGCGATGACGCGAACCGCGTGGGCGCCGAAGTGCAATGGCGATTCTAGACCTTGCGCTCCCACTTCTGCAGGTTCAGGAATTCACGCCGCGTCTTCGGCCCGTACGTCAGGTAATTCGGATCACGGTCGTTCAGGTAGTTTTCGCGCAACCTGGAAATGTCGTCGCTGCGGGCGCGCATCAGCACCTCTTCCGGATCGATCCTGTAGGGTCGGGTTGCATTGAGTCCGAACACGCGGGCACGCAACTCGGGCGTGATTTCCGGATAGCCGTAGCGATCGCGGAATTCTTCGGAGATCCGGAACGTCCGAAACGCCTGGATCTGGTCCTGCGGCGAGCCGTACCAGATCGAGTCGGTGCCCCACAGGACGTTCTGCTCGCCGCAATACTTGAACAGCTTGCCCAGGGCGTGCGCCGCGCTGTCGGGATCGCGCATCAGGAAACGCCAGGTGCTGCCGAGTTCCGCATAGACGTTGCTGTTCGGCTCGATGCCGTTATCTATGAGGGACTTGATGAGCGTATCGATGCCGTCGCCGCTCCCTTCGCCCTCATACGCCCGCTCCGGCTTTCCCGCGACGAACCCGGAATGGTAGACAAGGAAATCCACGTCCGGATAGCGCTTCGCCACGACTCCTATGTCTTGGCACTGGCTGTGCTCGTAGGATTGCGGGCCGAAAGGCAGCCCTTTGTGTACGCAGACGATGTTTACGCCGAGACTGCGTGCTTTTTCGATGAACGGAATGCCGCTGTCCTCGTCCGACAGGAAGAAACCCTTACCGCCGGGTCCGTACTGTGTGTATGTCTTCCAGCCACACACGTTCCAGCGCTCCTTGAGTTCGTCCATCGCCTCCAGGTCTCCGTCCTGGTTCGGATTCACGCGGCCGTGGAGCATCAGGCGATGGTTCCCCTCGAGGTCGGCCACGATCTTTCTCGTGGCATCGGCCTCCTCGATCGTGAGGGGCTCATCCTCGCGAGTCGATGGCACGAACGAGAGCACCATCATGTCGGTGTCGCTGTCCAGGAAGATATCCTTGACGAACTCCTGGGGACCGATGCAATCGAGATGGCTGTTCTGCCCGGGCCGGTCGGCAAGCGGGCAGTCGGTCTTCTCGGCAAACTTGAATCCCTCGCCACGCGAAGGATTTTCGCGCACCCATTTGCCGTTCGGGTCGACGAAATGACCCTGCACGTCAAAAATGAACTCGCGCCCCTCGAGTTGTGCTGCAGCCACCTCGGGATCGAGCGCGGCAGCCGCATCGATCGCGAACAGGCCACCGATCTTCCCCGCGGCCGCATTAACTTCATTGAACGCAACCAAGGTGCTCGCGGCACCGCAGGACGACACGAGGAAGCCCCGCCGGCTCAATCCCGTCCGGCGTGCGTTGCGGCTGGCCAGCTCCTGCGCGGCCTCATTCGCGACGACGTTGCGCTTCGACAGTGGTATGGGCGCGAACTCGCCGTTTGACGTGCTGTCGAGTTTGATCGGCAAGCGAGAGCCGTCGGGATCATTCCGGTATCGCATGATCTTTCCCTCCTGTAGCTTCTTTCAAGCGGGATCGTTCCAGTATCGCATGACTTCTCCTCCCCCGTTCGCGCGACGTATCGACAACGTCCACCGTCCCGCTTTGCGGCGTCACGACGAGTACTGTATCTTCTGCGCGTCGTCGTGTTCACCCAGAGAACAATAATGTATGAAAATGTGCTGGCCGTGAATCAAACCACTCCTTATATAGCGCGCCTCGCCTTTGTCGCCATCCTCGCGCTCGTCACACTCGCCACCCGGGCCGAGACGATAGCGTTCACGGGCGCCACGATGATGCCCGTCACTGAAGCTCCGATCGAGAACGGAACCCTGGTGATTCGCGACGACAGGATTCTCGCGGTCGGTCCGTCCGACTCCGTACGTATTCCGCGGGGCGCGAAGACGGTGGACGTTTCCGGCGCCGTGATCGTGCCGGGGCTCGTGGATTCGCACAGCCATATCGGTGAAGTCGCCGGCGGCGACGAATCCGCTCCTTTGGCGCCCGAAGCGCGGGTGCTGGATTCCATCAACGTACGTGACGCGGGATTCAAGCGGGCGCGCGCGGGAGGCATCACCACCGCGAACCTCATGGCCGGATCCGGACTTCTCATGAGCGGCCAGACCATCTACGTCAAGCTGCGCGAGGGGAACACGATCGAATCGCTTGCGTACCGGACGGACGATGGCCGCATCGCCGGCGGCATGAAAATGGCCAACGGCACGAATTCCCGCGGGGAGCCGCCGTTCCCCGGAACGCGCGCGAAGTCCGCTGCGCTCGTGCGGCAGCAGTTCGTCGCTGCCGAGGAATACCGGGACAAGATCCAACGCGCCAATGGCGACCCGAAGAAAATGCCGGACCGGAATCTCGGCCTCGAAGCGCTCGTCGAGGTACTGGAGGGCGACCGCGTCGTTCATCATCACACCCACCGTCACGACGACATCGTGACGGTGCTAAGGCTGCGCGAGGAGTTCGGATACCGCGTCGTGCTGCATCACGTGAGCGAAGCCGAACGCGTCGCACAGGAAATCTCGGCCGCGGAAGTGCCGGTCTCGCTCATCCTCGTCGACAGCCCCGGCGGCAAGCTCGAAGCGATGAACCTGAACTTCGAGAGCCCGCCGGTTCTCGAACAGGCCGGAGTCGATGTCGGGTTCCACACGGACGATTACATTACCGACTCGCGCCTGTTCCTGCGCATGGGCGCGATCGCGGTGCGAACGGGCATGTCGCGCCAAAAGGCCCTGGAAGGCCTGACGATGGCGGGAGCCCGAATGCTCGGCCTGGAGGAACGGATCGGTTCGCTGGAAGAGGGCAAGGACGCCGACTTCATCGTCCTCTCAGGCGATCCGTTCAGCGTATATACGAGAGTCCTCGAGACCTGGGTCGAAGGCAGGAACGTCTTCGATCTCGACGACCCCGAAGACCGCGAGGTGTCGGACGGCGCCTACGGGGTTCTGACTCCGTCCTCCGTGGCGCATGAATTCCACGGCTACGGGGAGGGACACTAGGTGGACGCTGCGAAATCATTGTTCGCCTGCGCTCTCCTCTTCGGCCTGTCGGCCGCGGCGGCGGCGCAGGCCATCGCCGTACGTGGCCAGACCGTTTACCCGGTCACGGGCGCGCCGATCGAGAACGGGGTCATTGTCGTACGCGACGGCAAGATAGCCGCGATCGGCCCTGCCGGGAGCGTATCGATACCGGACGGTGTGGAAGTGCTGGAGGCCGCGGTCGTCACCCCGGGACTTATCGACGCCCGTTCCGTCGTCGGCCTTGCGGGTTACCTGAACCAGCCAGACGACCAGGACCAGATCGAACACTCCGAATCGATTCAACCGGAACTCCGAGCCATCGATGCGTACAACGCGCGCGAACCGCTGGTCGCCTGGCTCCGGAGCTTCGGCGTCACCACCATACATACCGGCCACGCACCGGGAGAAATCATCTCCGGCCAGACGATGATCACCAAGACCGCGGGCGACACGGTTGCCGAATCCGTGATCGTGCCGTTGGCCATGGTCGCGGCAACGCTGGGCGAAGGAGCGGTGGTACAGGAGCCCAACGGCCGCAAGTCGCCCGGCAATCGCAGCAAGGCCGTCGCGATGCTCCGCGGCGAACTCGTGGACGCCCGCACTTACTCGGAGAAGCTTTCCGCGCCGGTCGATGACGACGACAAGGGACCTCCGGCGCGCGACCTGCGCATGGACGCGCTCGCGGCCGTCCTCAAGGGCGACGTACCGCTGCTGGTGACGGTGCATCGTCACAACGACATCGTTACGGCGCTCCGGTTACAGGAAGAATTCGGTTTCCGGTTGATCATCGACGGCGCCGCCGAAGCGTATCTCGTCCTCGGCGAGCTCAAGGCCGCCGATGTGCCGGTACTGCTGCATGCCTCGATGGCCCGCGCCTTCGGTGAGCGAGAGAACATGGCGTTTACGACACCGGCGAAACTGGCTGACGCCGGAATCCCGTTCGCGTTCCAGAGTGGATTCGAAGCCTATGTGCCGAAGACACGCGTCGTGCTGTTCGAGGCAGCCGTTGCGGTGCAGCATGGACTGTCATTCGAGCGGGCGCTCGCCGGCATCACGATCGAAGCGGCAAAGATCTTAGGCGTCGACGACCGGGTCGGCAGCCTCGAGGTCGGCAAGGACGGAGATCTCGCTCTTTACGACGGCGACCCCTTCGAATACACAAGCCACGCCATCGGCACCGTCATCGACGGAGTGCGGGTCAGCGACCTGACCCGCTGATAACTTCCGCCCATACATCATTCTGTTCCGCCGCGACTCTGTGAGCTTACTGTCTCCCCAGGAGGCGCCTTCGCTCGATGCTTTCCGCAGGCCAGTGTTCCCTGAGGTTGTAGTACTCCGGCATCGCCGGCTTGTCCTTCGGCAGCGTCACCCATGGCAGTTTCGTCGAGGTGTAGATGTGGATGTCGGGTGGCAACATCGTGGGGTCGTCAAGCGTGCCCACGCGCACGAAGCGAATGAGGTCTCCGGCGCCGGAGTAGTTGCTCCAGAGGGCTACACGGCATTCGGGACAGCGCGCGACCTTCTGTCCCTTGCCGCTGTTCGTCGGGGTCAAAACCACGTCGGGTTCACCGCTTTCTAGTTCGACGCGATCCGCTTCGATCAGGGCATTCAATGCGAACGCGCTGCCCGTCTCGCGCTGGCACCACCGGCAATGGCAGCAGTGGACGAACAGGGGTTTGCCCGACATGCGGTAACGGATTGTTCGGCAAGCGCAGCCGCCCGTCAGGGCAGTCGCAGTATCGGCGTGCATTGATTCTCCTTTTTCATCTGGCGGGGCGCAGCGACCCGTGATTTTAGAACGAAAGGTTATTCGCCGGCTGCGCACGCGTGGATCATTGAACAACAGGCCGGTTGCAGGGTCTACGCTCTGACCACGCAGAAAAAAGGGGGAAAGCCGGTGGAACTCAGAATAAACGGTAAGCGCCACCAGTACGACGGCGACCCGGAGCAACCGCTGCTTTGGGTGCTCCGCGACGAACTCGGGCTCACCGGCAGCAAGTTCGGCTGCGGTATCGGTGTTTGCGGCGCCTGCACCGTGCACGTCGACGGGCGGGCGCAGCGTTCCTGCGTGACGCAGGTCGGCTCGCTCGCGAACCGCGAAGTCACGACGATCGAAGGGCTGTCGGCCGACGCATCGCACGCGGTGCAGAGAGCATGGCTGGAAGAAGACGTGCCCCAGTGCGGTTACTGCCAGGCCGGCCAGATCATGGCGGTGGCCGATCTCCTGCAACAGGTGCCAAACCCGAGCGACGAGGACATCGACCGCCTGCACAACAACATCTGCCGCTGCGGAACTTACTATCGCATGCGCAAGGCGATCCATCGCGCCGCCGCGATCCTCGCCGATCGCCCTGATGAGGAGAGCTGACATGCATACGGCAACAGTCACGCGCCGCCGGTTCCTCCAGGTTTCGCTGACGGCGAGCGGCGCGCTGGTATTCGGTTTCAGGTGGCCCGGCGCCGCAGAGGCGGCCGCAACGTCGGATCTCAACGCCTTCGTTCGCATCGAGCCGGACGGCGCGACGATCATCGGTGTCTCGCAACCGGACATGGGCCAGGGTATGTATACGACCATGAGCATGCTGATCGCCGAGGAACTGGACGCGGACTGGTCCCGCGTCGTCCCCCGGCAACTGCCGCTGATGCTGAAGCGCGACGACCAGGGCCAGATGGCCTGGAAGTACGTCTCGCAGGGCGCGGGCGGCAGCACCAGCGTGGTCGACCTGTTCCGTCCGCTGCGCGAGTTCGGCGCACAAGCGCGTCATCTCCTGATACGCGCGGCCGCCGAAGAGTGGCAGGTGCCGCCTGCGGAGCTCGCCACCGAGCCCGGGCTGGTGGTGCATCGCGCATCGAATCGCCGCGCGGCGTATGCGGACCTTGCCGCCGGCGCCGCGGCACTCGAACCGGACGACCACGTGCCGGAGTTGAAATCGCCAAAGGACTTCCGGCTGATTGGCAAGGAGGTCGCGGCGAAGGCAGTCCACGCGGTCGTCAGCGGTCAAGCGAGGTACGGCATCGACACGCAGATGCCGGGCATGCGCCATGCCGTGATCGCCCGCTGCCCGTACTTCGACGGCTCTCTGATCGAGTTCGATGACAGCGGAACCCGGAGGGTGAAGGGTGTGCTGGATGTCGTCGCCATTCCCGGCCCGCCGCCGGGCGCGCCTGCGACGATTCTCGCAAGCGGCGTCGCGGTAGTCGCCGAGTCGACCTGGGCGGCGATCAAAGGCCGTGAAGCCCTGAAGATTCGCTGGGACGAAGGTCCGCATCGCCGGGAAACGACGGCATCTCTCGACGCGGCCTGCCAGGCAGCGCTGGACAAAGGCGAAGGCGAGGTCGTCCGCAACGATGGGGACTTCGCCGCTGTTCTCGATTCCGGCACCCAGACGTTGACCCAACGCTACCGCCTGCCGTACGTACACCACGCCACCATGGAACCGCAAAACTGCTACGCGGATTTCCGGGGGGACCGATGCACCGTGATTGGTCCCATGCAGATGCCGTCCGGCGCATCCCGCCTGGTCGCCGAACTCACCGGACTCGACCGGATGGCCATCGATGTGCAGATGACGCGCATCGGCGGAGGGTTCGGCCGCCGCCTGACCTCGGACTACGCGGCCGAAGCGGTGCTGGTTTCCAAAGCGGCGGGAGTACCGGTCCGGGTCACGTGGACCCGCGAAGACGACATGGCGCACGATTTTCTGCGTCCGGGCGGCTGGCACGAGCTGACTGCGGCGATCGGCAAGAACGGTTTGCCCGAGGCCTGGCGCCATCGCGTCGCGAGCCCGTCGAAGTACTACCGGCGCGAGGGCGAAGCGCTGTGGCATTCGGAAATCTACACCGACGACATGCCGGCGGGTCTCGTGAATCACCTGCGCTACGAATACTTTCCGATGAACTCCGGCGCGTGGCGAGGTTCTTGGCGCGCGCCAGCGCACACCGCAAACGCGTTCGTCGTGCAGAGCTTTATCGACGAACTTGCCCACGAAACGGGGCAGGATCCGCTGGAGTTTCGCCTGAAGCTTCTCGGCGAATCGCGCGATATGCCCTACTCCAATCACGGGGGACCGACCTGGAACCCTGGCAGGCTCGCGGAAGTGCTTCGGGTCGCCGCGCGTGAAGCGGCCTGGGGACGGAAGATGCCGCGGGGCGAGGGACTGGGGCTGGCCGGTCACTTCACGTTCGGCGGTTACGTTGCCTGGGTGACGCACGTGCGGGTCGATCAGGACGGCAGGTTGCGCGTGCTCGGCCTCACCGGCGCGGTCGATTGCGGCCTTGCGGTAAACCCGAACGGCGTTCGCGCGCAGATGGAAGGCGGCGCCTGCGACGCCCTCAGCACCGCCCTCGGCGAAGAACTCACGATCGACGGCGGGCGCCACCGCGAAACGAACTTCCACGAGTACCGGCTCATGCGGATCGACCAGGCGCCGCGCAAGATCGACGTTCACATCGTGCGGGGCGGCGTGGAGCCGGCCGGGCTCGGAGAACCGCCCGTACCGCCGCTGGCGCCCGCGGTGACGAATGCCATATTCGCGGCAACCGGAACGCGGATCCGGCGCCTTCCCATCGCAGACCAGCTCAAAACCTGACACTCACGCGCTCCACACGGGCAGACCTTGCAATCGGGGCGGCGCCATTTAAATTAGTGACGTCCCGGTTCGCAGGAAAACCCGACGTTGCCGAAGCTCAAGGAAGCCGGTTCAATTGCTCTCGAGTCCCTGCGGGGCTTCTTCGACGGCGAGTCGTTCCAGCTCGCGGCGGCGCTCTCCTACTACACCCTTCTGTCCATCGCGCCGCTGCTGCTCGTGATCATCGGCGCCGCGGGATTCCTGCTCGGCGAGGAGCAGGTGCGGGAAGCCCTGGTCGCGCAGGTTCGCGACCTGGTCGGCGAGGAAGGCGCATCGTTGCTGCAGACCGTATTGCAGAATGTGGGCACGAGGCGCAGCAACGTCGTCTCGATGATCGTCGGCTTCGCGCTGATGATACTGGGTGCAACGACCGTGTTCGCGCAACTGCAGACGTCCTTGAACCGCGTATGGGGTGTGAAGGCTGCTCCGTCGAACGCCGTGCTCGGATTTATCCGCTCGCGGCTGGTGTCGCTCACCGTCGTACTGGGGCTCGCGTTCATGCTGCTGGTATCGCTGCTGTTCACCGCCGCGATCAGCGGAATGCAGGCATACCTCGGGAGCTTTCTGCCTGGCGCGGCGATCGTCTGGACGTTCGTCAACCATACGGTGTCGCTGGTCCTCGTCGCGATGCTCCTGGCCATGCTGTTCCGCTACGTGCCCGACGTCGAAATATCCTGGCGCGACACGATCGCCGGCGCACTCGTCACCTCCGTACTCCTGACGCTCGGGAAGCACGCCATCGGCATCTACCTCGGGCGTGCCGGCGTGGGTTCGGCCTATGGCGCCGCAGGCTCCGCGGTCGTGTTCATGGTGTGGGTGTATTACGTATCCGTGATCCTGTTTTTCGGCGCCGAAATCACCAAAGTCATCGCCCGCCGCCGCGGCAGGCCGCTCGTCCCCAGCGCGCACGCAACGGCAATTTGATAAGATTTGTGGCTGTTCCGGCAGCACCGGGCGCCGGGAGAACCCGCCCGCCTGCCGATCATTGAGCATCGTTCGTCCTATGTCAGCGACCACATTTCTTCGTTCTTTCCGGGAACCCCCGGGGCTCATCTACCACGGCGCCGCGGTGGCGTACTCCGTGATCGCGTGGGCGCTCGGCTTCGCCGCGTTGTTTCAGCCGGGTCCCTGGATCAATGCGGCAGGCACGTTGCTGCTCGCGCACGGCATGACGGTCGCGGCCTACATGGTGCATGAATGCGGGCACAATACGGTGTTCCGGCGCATCCGGCACAACGAGTACCTGGGCGGTTGCCTGACCTGGATCTGCGGCGCGTCTTATGGAACCTTCGGGGACATTCGCTACAAACACATGCGGCACCACGTCGACAACGACGACGTCGTCTGGTTCGACTACGAAAAATTCTTCCTGGAGCATCCGCGGGTCCTGCGTGCGACCAGGTTCCTCGAGTGGTTCTACGTTCCTGCGCAGGACCTGATCATGCACGCAATCCTTGTCGTCGGCGCATTCGTCATCCCGGCGCGCCGCAACCAGCGCCACAGGAACCTTGGCGTCATCGCCGTGCGCGGCGGGATTTTCCTTACGTTGCTCGTGCTGTACCCGAAAGTCGCGCTGCTTTATTCCGTGGCGTACCTGATCATGATCCACATACTGCGTTTCACGGACAGCCTGCAGCACGACTACCCCTACCGTCTCAATCTTTACACCGACGAGCGCTCGCCGCACAGGGGCGACAAGAAATGGGAGCAGGAACACACCTTCAGCGTGCCGTTGTCGCTGCGACATGACTGGATCAACTGGCTGACCCTGAACTTCGGATACCACAACGCACACCACGCGCAACCGACGACACCATGGTATCGGCTGCCCGCCGTTCACCGGCGGATGTTCGGTGATAACCCGGACGCGGTGATTCCGCTGTCCCGGCAACTGGCCATTTTTCATCGCGGAAGGGTGCGGCGCATCATCAAGTGGGACGACGGCGCCGTCGACGCGCGGACGCCGGTGGGCCGTGACTTTCTCGAAGCGGCAAGGAACGGCCTGGTCGACGGCGGCAACGCCGCGAACTTCCTGACCTCGTTTTAGGGTGACTGCAAAAGTCGTGATCGAAGCGACTGTAGGAGCCCGCCATTCGGGCACTAACGTCAGCGAACTCGCCCGCATGGCGGGCTTCTACGGCCCTGGTGACTTGTGCAGAGTTTCTCCTGCCGCCCTGTCGCGCCGTCAGGCCTGCGTGCCGGATTCCCCCGCGGCCGGCTCTGCGGCACTGGCCGAGCGTCGTGGAACAATCATCGCGCTCACACAGACCTGCACCGGCTCGTCGTTCTGATTCAACGTCGTGCTTCGAACGCGGACTATCCCCTGGTGCGGCCGCGACTTCGACTCCCGCACGCTCAAGACTTCGGCCTCGACACGCAGCTCGTCACCCGGGCGCACGGGCCGCGGCCACCGCAATTCTTCCATCCCCGCCCCGACCAGCCCGCCGGCGATCTTGAGGTCGCTGTCGACCAGCAGGCGCATGGTGATCGCCGCCGTATGCCAGCCGCTCGCGGCGAGTCCCGCGAATATCGTTCCTTTCGCCGCCTCATCGTCGAGGTGAAACGGCTGCGGGTCATAGCGGGCCGCAAAGTCGATGATGGACTGCCGGTCCGGGCGCAATCGCGTGGATCCGCGGAAGGTCTGTCCTGGCTCGAAGTCCTCGAAGTATTGCAGTGGCAAATCGCTTCTCCGCTCTGAGGGCTGCCGCAATCATACCTTCCGCCGGGCGCCTGGCGCCGCCGCACGAGCAACAAGCAGTCGCGACGTGGTATCCAATGTCGAGTTGTGGTGCGCAGACTCGAGGAGTGCCGGTAGGGAGCGCCGGCGGCGGCATTTCGTCGAGGGGCAGCACCCGGTGTATGCTATACAGCGGTGCATGGGGCCTTTGTACACTGCCAGCCGCGCGGCGACCGGCTCAGGAGGCATCATGGATCTCCCGAACGCAACGATTCGAACGGCTGCATGCCTGTGCCTGCTGTCCGCCTTGGGCGCCTGCACGGAAGGGAGCGAAGCGCGGCTCGACGAAAGGACCGCGGACGAAGCTGCGGTCGCCGATCCGCAACCCGCCAATACCGTGGACGCCGCCGCCCTGCCCGACTTCCGGCCGCTGGTACGGCAGTATGGCGATGCCGTCGTCAACGTGGAGGTGCTGCAGCGGCGCGAGCGCGGTGACGTCAGCCCCCGCGCCGCGCCGGGAGACCCGTTGTACGAATTCTTCCGTCGCTTCGGCATTCCGCCGCCGGGAACGGGACCGGGCGGTGAGTTGCCGCCGGCGCGCGGCGCGGGCTCGGGATTCATCGTTTCCGAAGACGGCTACATACTGACGAATGCACACGTCGTTGCGGGTGCTGACGAAGTTACGGTTCGCCTCACCGACCGGCGGGAATTCCAGGCGGAGGTCATCGGAGTCGACGCGCGTACGGATGTCGCGGTGATCAGGATCGATGCAACCGACCTGCCGACCGTGCGTCTCGGCGATCCGGAACGCCTGGAACCGGGGCAGTGGGTTCTGGCCATCGGTTCGCCGTTCGGGTTGGAGAACAGCGCGACCGCCGGGATCATCAGCGCCACGTCGCGTGCGGTCGGCGCCGGGAGTACGTTCATCCAGACGGACGTGGCGGTGAATCCCGGCAACTCGGGCGGCCCGCTGTTCAACCTGCAAGGAGAAGTGGTCGGCATCAACTCGATGATCTTCAGCCAAACCGGCGGTTACATGGGGCTGTCCTTCGCCATTCCGATCGACCAGGCGATAAACGTCAAGGACCAGCTCATCGAGCACGGGCGGGTCGTACGCGGACGCATCGGCGTCATCATCCAGGACATGGACGCACAGCTCGCCCGGTCCTTCGGCCTCGACAGGCCCCGCGGCGCCCTCGTCAGCGGCGTCGAGGAAGACGGTCCGGCCGCCGAAGCCGGCTTGAAGTCCGGCGACGTGATCCTGCGTCTCAACGGCGAGCCGATCGACCGGTTCAACGATCTGGGCGCAGCGATCGCGTCGATGCAGCCCGGGAGCGAGGCGGCGCTGTCCATCTGGCGTGACCGCGAGGAGCAGGAGGTCGAAGTACGCGTCGAGGAAGCAGAGGATCAGGCCGCGCAGGTCGACGTGGAAGCGCCGGACGGCAGCGCGGAGGAACAGCTCGGGCTGGTGGTTCGGGCGCTGACCGCCGAAGAGAAACGGTTCACCGGTTCAGAGGGAAACATAGTCATCGAGCAGGTCAGCGGCGCTGCGGCCGCTGCCGGCTTGCAGCCCGGCGACATCATCATCGGTGTCAATAGCATTCAGATCGAATCCCTCGAACAGTTGCGGGAAGCCGTGGAGGAGTCGGCCGGCAGTGTGGCGCTCCTGATCGAGCGCGACGGGGCGACGATCTTCGTGCCCTTGCCAACCGATTCAAGTCGGAACCGGCAATGACGACCGAGAAAGAGCCGGGGAGTAAACCATGCCCCTGACGGGACGATGACGGAAGCAGACGAGGTCATCGTCCCGTCGGCAATTTTCGGTCACGACGCGAGGTTTCGCCCGTACGAACTCCTCGCCGCAAATACGTGAACGGGAACAGCGACCGCCAGCGGCACCGCATCGTTGGA
>Ga0299914_10000845_pt1 | contig 19379 bp, 11 predicted proteins | sample RVTome_10_FD_201361 | JGI IMG/M metagenome (GOLD analysis project Ga0299914, IMG submission 201361) | Soil microbial communities from uranium-contaminated site in the Upper Colorado River Basin, Wyoming, United States - RVT153D57 (version 2) ...
CTCAGCCCGACGTACCACTTTCAAAGAAGTGTGCCCGGGTCGTCATACGCGTTCGAAATTGCGCGCAGAATCGGTCTGGACGATAGCATTTTGGAACGGGCGCGTGAACTCGCCGGCGAGCAGAAAACTGCGCTAGAGGATTTGGTCACCTCTTTCGAATCGAAGACCCAGGAGCTCGATTCCAGGCTTGCAGCAGCCGACGAGGAGATCCGTCAGGCGAGTCACGAGCGGGAGCAGTTCCACAACCGAGCCGAGAAGCTCAGACGTGAGCGAGAGAACATCCGTCGTCAGGCACTGGAGGAAGCCGAAAGGATTGTCAGTTCGGCAAACGCACGCGTAGAGCGGACGATCCGGGAGATCAGGGAAGCGGAGGCGGAACGAGAGGCGACGAAATCCGCACGGCAAGATCTGGAGCACTATAAAGATGATGTGACGGACCAGCTCGAGCACGCCAACACGCGTGATCGAGAAGATCCAGAGACGGACGAGGAGGAGTTGTTCGCCCGTACGAATCGGCCGGCGCAGTTGACGAATGCCTCCGGCCCGGCCCACCTTCGCCAACCTATCAGCGTAGGCGATCAGGTCGTGTTGGATGAAGCATCTACAACGGGCGAAGTTCTCGAAATCGATGGAGATGAGGCTGTTATTAGCCTCGGTTCGATGCGTCTTCGCACGGATGTCGGCCGGTTAAGGAAAGTCGGCGGAAAGCAGCGTCAGCAGGCGCGGGTCGGCAGAATAGAGCAGGGTGTAGGTGGAATATCTTCGCTATCCGCTCAAAGTCGTATAGATTTGCGCGGCTTCCGTGTAGATGAAGCCATCGACGCCGTTATGAGGCTTATCGATGACGCTCTGGCGGCAAATCTAGACAACCTCGAAATTCTGCATGGTACAGGTACGGGGGCTCTTCGTCAGGCCATCCACTCTTATCTTGCCGAACGCAAGGAAGTAATAGGATTTTCGGAGGCTCCCCTCAATCAGGGCGGTGCCGGCGTGACGCGCGTGATGCTTACCTGAGCATCGCCGGGAGAAACATCCGAAGGACAATAGAACCGTTATTGTTCAGCTTGCTCGTTGACGATATTCATTTCCTGAAGGACGTGCAGGATTTCGCGCTACCTAACCGCAAGTAAGTGAGTAACTTGTGAATATAACATGCCCGTAACATTCGTCCTCGCTGGAAAAACACGCCAGGAACAGATTAGCAACAAATGCTCCAGACATGGTCGAAAGCGCGTAATGTTGATTTTCGGAGGATAAGTGCCGCTGAACTGTCATATGGTCGACCTATGCATGACTGGCCTGTATCCGCTATTGGGCCAACTAGTGTCCAGCTATACTACCTTCAACTCGCGAGTACATCACTATGAAGATTGTCGTGACGCGGCCCATCGTAGAGTCCAGCCACGCTGCTTTGGGCGATCACGACGTGAGGGTCGTCGATTTTGGAACGTCAGGTCCTACGGAGGATCAGCTCATCGAAGTGGCGCGAGATGCAGATGCCATGGTTACGATGCTGTCGGATCCGATCACTGCGGGTTTGTTCGACAAGTGCCGCAATCTCAAGATCATCGCACAGTATGCGGTCGGGTATGACAACATCGACCTCGATGCCGCACGCCGAAACGGGATTGTCGTTACGAACACGCCCGACGTCCTCACTGACGCCACGGCCGATTTCGCCTTTGCTCTTCTCCTGGCGGCCGCTCGGCGGATCAGACTGGCCGATCGGTATGTGAGAGAAGGACGATTTGCTCGTTGGGAAACGAGTCTACTGCTCGGGTCGAATTTGAAGGACAAGACGATGGGCATCGTAGGAATGGGTAGGATCGGCATAGCGATGGCCAGGAGAGCTATCGGATTCGGTATGCAGATAGTCTATCACAACAGGAGGCGGGCCAACATCACCGACGAGAAGGTTCTCAGTGCCCGTTACGTAGGGCTGGATACCTTGCTGCGAGAAAGTGATGCAGTGTCGTTACACTGCAGTTTGACGCCCGAAACGCGCCACCTCATCGACCGCGAAGCACTCAGCAAGATGAAGTCGACATCTATCCTCGTGAATACTGCCCGGGGTGCCGTTGTCGATGAGGTGGCGCTCGTGGCCGCTCTTAAAAACAAGGAAATCGATGCGGCCGGCCTCGACGTCTTCGAGAATGAACCGCGCATCTCAGCCGGGCTTCTCGAGCTCGAAAACGTTGTACTGGCACCGCATCTCGGCAGTGCTACGATCGAAGCAAGAACAAAGATGGGTAAGATGTGTGCGGAGGCGATACTAGCCGTGCTGTCGGGCGACGACGACGTTCCGTACCGGGTTGCCTGATGAACTTTCCAGTCCTCCCTAGAACCACCGCCAGTACACTACGGCGAGGGTAATGGCCATTACGCCGGCCGAGACCGGTAGGCCAGCGCGAAAGAAATCTTTGAAGCGGTAGCCACCTGCGCCCATGACCATTAAGTGCGTCTGATACCCGAGTGGAGACAGGAAGCCCGCAGACGCCGCGATTGTGACAGTGAGTGCCACCGCCTGAACGTCTACCCCGAGATCAATCGCCGCCGCGACGGCAATCGGCAGCATCACGACAACGGCTGCGTTGTTTGTGATGATCTCGGTGAGGACAACGGTGATCACGTACAACGTCGCCACCACGACGATTGGACTGAACGTGGGGAGTGCCGTCACAATGCCGTGCCCGACGATAGAGGCAAGCCCGCTTGCCTCTACAGCTTTGCCTATTCCGAACGCGCCTGCGATGGTTAGCATCACGGTAAAATCGATGGACTTTCGCAGCTCCTGCCCACGAAGACATCCAAGGAGCACGGTGCCGAGCGCTGCCGCAAATGCTGCAGCCGAAAGTGGAAGCACACCGGTGACATTCAGCACGATCATACCAAGAAGGAGGCCGATCGCGATAGGAGCCTTCTTGCTGAGGGGCTGCCGTATTTCGGTTTTGGGTGTGACGAGGTAAAAATCGCCCTGGCTGTGGCTCCAGTTCCTGTCAAATCCTTGCCGCGCCTCGATCACGAGGAGATCACCCGGCTCGATCGGCTCGTTTCCAAGCGCACCGCGCAAGAGTTGATTCTGGCGGTGGATGGCTAGCACGACGCCCTGGTACTTTTCCCGAAAACTCATCTCTTTGAGGGTCTTTCCCACCAGATCCGATGTCGCCGATACCACGGCTTCATAGAGCGGAATGTCGCTCTGGCCGTCATGCATAGGAGGGTCGTCGATGTTGGCCTTAAGATCCGTCTGCTCCAGCAAGCGCTGCATAGCGGACGTTTTTCCGGAGAACGTGAGCACGTCCGATGCCTGCAGAATCTCGTCAGGTCCTGCCGGCGCAATAAACCTTCCCTCCCGCTGCACATGGACCAGATAGGCGTCTCCGAGTGATCGGAGGTGTGCTTCGGAAACAGTCTTGCCGGCGAGGAGGGAGTGACCTGGAATCCGCAGTTCGAATTGATAGTCTCGGGCCGAAGTAACGTCCGGGGTAGCGGGCTTTCGATTTGGAAGCAATCGGTGTCCGGCAAGTGATACGAAGGCGACGACGAAGATGCTGACGGGAATTCCGATCCACGCGAATTCGAAGAGACTGAAACCGGCGAAACCGGCTTCTACGAGGAGACCGGAAGCGATCAGGTTGGTCGACGTGCCAATAAGCGTGATCATACCGCCGGCAATAGCAGCGTACGACAACGGCATCAACAGCTTCGAGACCGGCACTCCTTTCTTCTCAGCCACCGCCTGGAGCCGTGGCATCAGCATCGCGACCACGGGCGTATTGTTGAGGAACGCCGAGAGGAAAGCGGTCGGCGCCATCGAGCGAACCAACAAACCTGTTAATGAGGAGCCTTTCGGTGCGAAGAGCCGGTCGAGCGAGCTCAGTACACCGGTTCGATGTATGCCGGCGGCGACGACGTAAAGCGAAGCCACCGTGATCACGGCCGGATCAGAGAAGCCCGAGAAGCCGTCTATCGGCGATACGACGCCTGCCACGAGTAATACCCCCAACACGGTCAGGACAATGACGTCGACGCGCGCAACTTCGTTGACGAGCGCCACGATCATTCCGGCAATCGCCGCGAGTGTGAACCAGGCGTGGAAGGACATGAGAGTAAAGGACGAGCAGGGCGGAAGGTTCGAAGGTGAGGCAGCGACTCACGACCCGCTCAGGATTCCGTATTCTACGAGCAATTCCATCAGTTCGTCTACGCACTCCTCAACCGTCTGCCGATCGGTGCGAAGTACAAGCTCGGGCCGCTCGGGTGCTTCATATGGCGCGGATACGCCGGTGAAGCTTGAGATTTCTCCTCTCTCTGCGCGTTCGTAAAGACCCTTCGGATCGCGCTTTTTGCACACCTCGAGGTCGCAGTCGACGTGCACCTCAACAAATCGGCCCTCGGGAATCAGGTGTCGCGCGAGGTCCCGATCCTCTCGATACGGTGAAACAAATGAACACAACGTAATCGATCCTTGCTCGAAGAAGAGCCGGGCCACCTCGCTGACGCGCCGGATGTTTTCAGTGCGATCGGCGGGTGAGAATCCCAGATCGCCGTTCAGTCCGTGACGAACGTGGTCGCCATCTATCATCATCGTGTGGATGCCTTCACTGAACAGGCGCCGCTCTAGAGCGCGGGCAACCGTCGATTTACCGGATCCCGAGAGCCCCGTGAACCACAGGACCGCCGACTTGTGGCCGTTCCGCTCCTCTCGCTGTTCGCGCCGGATATTCAGACCTTCCCATACCACGTCCGGAGACGTTCTGCGCACGGTTGTTTGTTCTTCGATGTCCTGCCCGACCGGCGTGACGCCCTGGCCAGAACCGCGAATCATCCCCGCCGCCACCGTCGTGTTCGAATCCGGATCGATTAAGACGAAGCTGCCCGTCTCACGATTGATTTTGTACGGATCGACGAAGAGAGGATCTGCGATTTCCACCTCGATACGGCCGATCTCGTTCAGCTCGAACGTTTCGGCCTGTTCGCGATGCAACGTGTCGATATTGATGCGGTAAATGATCTTCGACACGTACGCCTGTACGGTGCGTGTCGTGTGCTGAAGGACGTACGGCCGATCCGTGCGCAGCGGGGATTCGCCCATCCAACAGACATCGGCATCGAGCGATCGCGTTACCATCGGAATATTCCGACTGCGCACGATCATGTCGCCCCGGCTAATATCGAGTTCGTCTTCGAGCGTTATTACAATCGATTCTCCAGCACGCGCCTCTTCAAGTTCGCCGCCCATCTCGGCGACCGACTTTACGCGGCTCTTCTTATTGGATGGAAGGGCCGTAATCTCTTCACCGCGCGTCACGGTTCCTGAGGCAACCTGCCCCGCATATCCGCGAAAATTCTGGTCCGGCCGAATGACGTACTGAACCGGGAATCGGAAATCGACCATGTTGCGGTCGGCGCCCGCTTTCACGGTTTCCAGGTAATGGAGGACGGTCGGACCGTCATACCACGGCATCTCGCTGCTTTTCTCGACGACGTTGTCGCCCTTGAGTGCGGAAATGGGAATGAAAACGATGTCGTCGATATCAAGCCGTTCAGAGAACTCCCGGTATTCATCGACCAGTTTGTGATAGACCTCCTCCGAGTAATCCACCAGATCCATCTTATTGATGGCTACGAGCATGTGCGGAATCTGGAGAAGCGAGGAGATAAATCCGTGGCGGCGCGACTGCTGCAAGACGCCATTTCGTGCGTCGACGAGAATGACGGCGAGTTCAGCTGTCGACGCCCCGGTCACCATGTTCCGGGTATATTGAACATGTCCGGGCGTGTCGGCGATGATAAACTTGCGGCGCGGCGTGGCAAAGTAGCGGTAAGCTACGTCGATCGTGATGCCCTGCTCGCGTTCGGCTCGAAGTCCGTCGGTCAGCAGTGCGAGGTTGACCTGACCGTTGCCCTGTGCGGCACTGGCCCTTTCGATGGCCTCGAACTGATCCTGGAAGATCGATTTAGAGTCGTAGAGCAGGCGGCCGATGAGAGTTGACTTGCCGTCGTCGACCGAGCCGGCGGTTGTGAAGCGGAGTAGGTCCATGTATATATATAGGTATAGACTTCGTTTCGGCGTTCTGGAAGGTTAGAAATAACCTCTCCTTTTTCGATCCTCCATAGCGGCATCCGAGCGCTGATCGTCGGCACGAGCTCCACGTTCCGTCACGCGCGCTGAAGCGACCTCCTCGATGATGTCTTCGAGCGTCGCGGCATTCGAAACAACAGCTCCTGTACAGGTCATGTCGCCGACCGTGCGGAAACGTACCGTTCGCTCTTCGTAGCTTTCTCCGTCGCGCAGTGCTATATAATCGCTCTTCGCCAGCAGCACTCCATCGCGGTTCACGATTTCCCGCTGGTGAGAAAAATAAATCCTTGGGATCTCCAGATCCTCCTGGTTGATGTACTGCCAGACGTCGAGCTCCGTCCAATTGCTCAGCGGGAAGATTCGGAAGTGCTCACCCGCGTTCTTGCGCCCGTTGAAGAGACTCCAGAGCTCAGGCCGCTGATTCTTTGGATCCCACTGTCCGAACCTATCGCGATGCGAAAAGAACCGTTCCTTTGCGCGCGCCTTCTCCTCATCCCGACGCGCTCCCCCGATTGCAGCGTCACATTTAAGCTCCTCGAGTGCATCGAGCAGCGTGACGATTTGAAGCGCGTTGCGACTCGCATCAGGCCCCGATTCCTCCTGTACGCGTCCTTTGTCGATGGAATCCTGAACACTGCGGACGATCAGTTTCGCCCCTACCTCCTCCATCAGATGGTCGCGGAAATCCAGCGCCTCCTGAAAATTATGCCCTGTATCGACATGCAGAAGGGGAAAAGGAATCTTGCCGGGCCAGAATGCCTTGCGAGCAAGATGCACCATTATGATTGAATCCTTACCGCCGGAAAACATCAGAACGGGCCGCTCGAATTGTGCGGCAGTCTCACGCATGATGTATACGGCTTCAGCCTCTAGACGGGCCAGATGAGGGTGTTTTGAATTGGATGGCATGACTCGCCGGTGGTACTAAATAGTGTAACTGGTTACTGCTTGACGGTGCTGGCGTGGACGGACGCCCTCTGCAGATGCGTAAGCTTTCGATGCAGATGCGGCGCCTGTCAAGACGCGGAGAAAGCAACTACCGCGCCTTCGGACATCGACGTAAGAAATTTATCGAATCGAGGCCTTTAGATGTCTCTATGCGGCAACACTGCAGCTGGCCGTGTCCCGAAGCGGGACCAGAAAAGATATAGGTGATACTGTGCCGATCCATCAGAAGACAAGTCTAAGCGAATTAAAGGATTAAGATCGCGTCGAGGGCAGAACGGATAACCGTATCTTTAGATTCTTCTAAAACTCTGGGCGTCGAATAACTCGTAGCCGCAAAGACCATTCCGACCATGGTTGAGCAGCTAAGTCGTCGTCTTCTCGAGTTGTTCCTTCACGAACTGGAGTGTCGTCTTCAATCCTTCCGACCTGCTGAATCGCGGTTGCCAGTTTAGTCGCATACGGGCCACGGTAATATCAGGCTGCCGAATCTGCGGGTCGTCTGCGGGAAGCGGCTCGAAGATGATCTCGCTCTTACTTTCGGTTAGCTCAATAATTTCTCTTGCGAAATCCAGAATCGTAATCTCGTCCGGATTGCCGATGTTGACCGGCTCGACGACATCGCTCATCAAAAGGCGGTAAATACCGTCGACCGTATCGTCGACATATTGAAATGACCGCGTCTGATTCCCCTTGCCGTAAACGCTCAACGGCGCACCCGTGAGAGCCTGATGCATGAACGTCGGAAGCGCACGTCCGTCGTCGAGACGCATTCGTGGGCCGAATGTATTAAAAATGCGTACGATCCGCGTTTCGACGTTATGGAAACGGTGGTAGGCCATTGTCATAGCCTCAGCGAATCGCTTGGCTTCGTCGTAGACGCCGCGGTAGCCGGTCGGATTAACATTCCCCCAGTAGCTTTCGGGTTGCGGATGAACGAGCGGGTCGCCGTAAACCTCACTCGTCGATGCCAGAAGCAATCGCGCACCCTTGTTCTTCGCGAGACCGAGAGCTTTGTGAGTTCCAAGAGCGCCCACTTTCAGCGTTTGAATCGGGTACTTCAAGTAATCGACGGGGGATGCTGGACTGGCGAAATGGAGGACGTAATCAAGCGCGCCAGCGACGTAGATATAGTTCGTCACATCGAGTTCGATGAGTCTGAAACGCTCATGCCCGATGAGATGAGCGATGTTATCCGGTGATCCCGTGATGAAATTGTCAACGCAGATCACTTCGTGACCCTCCTTGAGGAATCGGTCGCAAAGATGTGATCCAAGGAATCCGGCTCCACCGGTTATCAGCGTTCTGAGCATATTGAACTCTATTTATAGAGGTATGATGGAAATGACAGGTGTAGGCTGTCGGCCGACCCTCACCCTCTTAACGTCCGGGGCTGCAATTTACTAATAACCAGACGACGATTTCTGTCACGGCAAGAGGCGTCTTCGTCCAGAATGCTCAACACCCTGCGCCCCCCGGCCTAAACAAATCAGCCCCATCCACGGTATGTTCTCGGGCTGATGGTGGTATTCGCCTTGGACGGACCGCTTTTTGCACATAGAAGGATCGATTTGCAGCGAAGTAAAATATAAAATGATGATCCCTTCTATCCAGCCACATCCGACAGCCGCGCCGGATACACGCGGCACATCAACATCAGCCGGCACTCCGGAGTTCGCCAAAGGCGGATGCAATTCCTACAAAGATGCATTCTGGTGTCTCGCTCCCCTGCAACGGATACTCATGAGGATGTATCCGGAATTCGCCATCTTCTACCTTGTCGTAGCCGGCCTGTTGGTGGTAATTGTCCCTTCCTCAGGCGCGCAGGATATCCCCGAGCCACCTTCAGAGACGACGCTTGCAACCGACTCGGTCGTGTTAGCCCCTCAGAGTACACCCGTCGAGCTCACTTTTCTCGAGCAGGCGTTTGCTCGCGGAGATGCCGCCGAAATGATGAAGTATTCGGCGAAACATCTCGACTTCACGCTGTTCGGCTCAAGCGAACTTTACAGCCGTTCACAAGCCGGCTACGTACTGAAGGCTTTTTTCGACGAGTACCGGCCCGAAAAGCTTTTGCTTACGGAAATGTCCGGTTCGGAAGCCAACTGGTTCGCGGCGGGCAGTTATTCGTACGTGACCGGGGATTCGCACCTTGCCGTCTATCTTCGGCTCCGGCGCGGCGATTTCGGATGGGAGCTGCGCGAAGTGCGTATCGGGCGAATGAGCGATAGATAGTGGTGTCTGACAATGACGTCATAGACCCGGCACCTGGAGGCGGCACGTCCGAGCCGGAGCACACGTCTACCGAGGCTGGTGGAATGCCCGACAAGACGGCGGATGGCGGATTCCAGATGCGTCGATTCGCCGCGGTAGCCGGCATCTTGCTCGCTCTAATTCCCCTCACCTGGTTTGCGCAGATACTATACGTCGATTATGTCGCCGAACGTGCCGAGGATCTTCAGCGCGAGGCAGTGACCGGTGCACTCGATGAGATCGAAGCACGCTTCGAGGAAATGCAGGACGAGATGCTAGATCGCGCTCGTCAAATCGCGAACACGCCAGCCGTCGTTCACGGTCTACGCGTCCGGTCGCGCACCGAGATTCTAGAAGGACCTCTCGAGGTCATCGATTTTTTCGCGGAGCTCGACGTGGAGCGCAACACGTCGATTGAGCTCTACGACTTCACGAATCGTCTCGTCGCATGGAACGGGTTCAGCATGCCTCTCGACGATGCGCCCTCGTCGCTGCGGTTTTTCGAATCCTTTCAGGCGGCAATCGCAACCGATGCACGTCTTCGAGATGCACTTGTCGTTTGGTGGCCGGTTCGCGAAGGCTCGAGAATTCTCGGCGCAGTTCGCGTGATGAGGCTTATCGGCTACGATGCGCCGGTTCGCAACGAGTATCTCCGGGATATCAGCCTCGCCGATCGGTGGGCGCGGCTGACGCATCTACCCGTGGACGTCAGCTTTGAATCCGCCTCCGTCACGGCAGAAGAAAGCAAGCCGCGGTCGAGTCTCCTCAGGGGCGCAGACGGTACGATTCTAGGCAGAGTCCTCGTTGACCCGCCATCGGCCGCTGATCTGGTCGATGCGGCTGAAACGCGGTTCAATGACGTTCTAGCATTGTGGACGGTACTCGTACTTTTATGGTTCGTCGGCGGCGCGTGGCGCATCTATCGAAACGCTGCTTACCGTCGGCGGCCGGATCCAGGCCGGTTTTGGGCGCAGGCAGGGTGGATCGCGGCGGCTGCCTTTCTCTGGTGGGGTACACGAATCACTCTCCTGTTTCTGAACGTCCCTGCACGCTGGCAGCAGGGTAAGACCCCATTTGCTCCGCTGTTCGATCCGACGCATTTCGCCTCCGGATTCGGGGGTGGGTTGATGCGATCGACGGGTGACTTCCTCATCTCGTCGATCTTTTTTCTGGTGTTCGCTGCAGCGCTCGCTCATTTTGCAGCGGGCTTTAGAGAGATCGGTGTTGATCTCCTTCGATTCCGCAATCAGATTCGTCGCAGGCCCCCTAGCTATCTATCGTATGCTGCGCCTGCTGCCGCCGTTTTCGGTGGCGGGCTCTTCATCGCAGGTCTGACGGTGGTGCTCGCGCTGGCAACACGTCGGGCGGTGCTCGACAGCACGTTCGACTACTTCGCACGCAAGGGTCTCCTGCCCGAACCGCTGCTGCTGATCGCCTTCTGCTCCCTTATCCTCATCACGATCGGCGTCATCCTTACTTCCGTCTGCATCGTGTGGGTGGCGTTGAGGCTTGTTGAGCGCCGGTGGCCGGGTGACCTTTCGAAGCCCGGCGTCTGGCTCGCAGTTGCTTTCACCGCCGTGGCGCCGCTGCTCATCCTTTATACATTGACCCCGATCGGAGGGATTGTTGCCTGGCCGGTGGCACTATCAATTCTAACGGTCGCCTTCGCGATCGCGATTTTTCTCATGCATCGGCAGGATTCAATTCTCGACCTCCTCATCCTCCGAAGCATACTACCGTCGATATTCATCGTAACGGTGCTCCTCTATCCCCTGTTGTATAACGGGATGGACGCGAAGCGGAGAGTTCAGATGAGCGATGCGGCCGATATGTTTTCTGAGGGAAGAGATCCACGCATCCTCTTCGCAATCGAACAAATCCTTCAGGAAATTCGGACGGACGAGGAGGTATTCCAACTTATCGGGCAGGCTGATGGGCGAGCGAGCCTGGATTCCCTCGCAATGACGCGGCTCCGCGGCTCGCTGCTCTCAGCTCTGCCGGCGTATGACGTCAATCTTACGTTTTTCAGTCAGAGCGGCGCGCCGGTCGGACGCTACTATGACACCGGCCAGACGCTCGATTGGAAGTCGCTCGATCAGATCGACCATCTCGAGTTTGAGATCCTCCGTCAGATGTACGAGGAAGGTGGCGCGAGCGGATTGATGGTCGAGCAGGTGACCGGCCGGCGGGAGCCAGATCGATTTCAGTACGAAGGAATTGCTCCCGTTCAGACCGAGGACGGCACCGAGCTGCTCGGGTGGGCGATGGTGAGAGCCGAACCTCAGACCGTGTTGGGCGAAGGCGGGACCCCGTTTCCACGAGTACTCCTACCATCGGGAGCGTACGACGATCTACATACAAATCTTTCGGTCGCAGAATTCCGGGACGGGCTTCTAGTCCGGAGTATCGGTCGTGATTTCGGCCGATACCGGCTTGCTCCCGACGTGATGTTGGCCATAGCGGCCGAATCGGAGCTCTGGCTGATCGAGGAGGTCGAGGAGCGAGCGTATCAGACGTACTACCGGAGGCAGGAAGCGCAGATAAGCATGGAAAATGCGCGGCCAATACTGCCCTCAGCGGCGACGTCGATCATTGCTGTGCGAGTGCCGAGCGTCAATACGTTCGACCATCTCTATTATCTGCTTCGCCTGACGGTCTCCGGTCTCCTCACCGTGCTGCCGCTGTATGTACTGGGCTTGATGCTGCGTTACAGAGCCGGCCTCCTTCCGGCTCCGCGGGTGCGATTTCGAGACAAGGTGCTGAATGCATTCCTGGGAGTCGGCATTATTTCTGTCGCGGCGGTCGGCTATGTGGGATTGAAAGTCATAACCGGTGAGAACGAGCGTGCCGTCCAGAGCTGGCTGAGACAGCACCTCGAGCGAGTCGAAGAGACGCTTGCATTCGATGCGAAGGCGGACGAAATGCCTTACCGCGTGCTCGAACGGGTGCGCGTCGATTCCCTGGCGGCTCGAGTTGGTCTGGATATCAATGTATATCAAGATTATCGTCTTACCGCATTGAGCCGCCCGCAGCTTGTGCGCGAACGCCTCATCGACCAACGTCTGCCCATTGAGGCCTATAAGGCGCTCTATTTCGACGGCTACCGATTCGTTTACACAGATGAACAGGTCGGTAACTTCATGTACACGACCGGCTTTCGTGCACTTCCAGATGAGCAGGGCCGTCCGCAATTTGTTGTCTCCGTTCCTACCCTTCCGGAGCAGGAGCGAATTGAAGAGGAACGCGCGACGACGGTGGCGTATCTCTTCGGCGCGCTGCTGCTGCTCGTGATCGTCGTTATGATCACGGCATCCTTACTCGCCAACGCACTTTCGCGGCCGATTGCGCGCGTACGCTCGGGCTTGCAAGCCGTTGCTGCGGGTCGATTTGAGCGGATGATTCCGGTGGATTCGAGAGACGAGATCGGCGAGCTCGTACAGACATTCAATGAGATGCAGGAACAGCTTGCGGAGAGCCGACGCAAACTGACGCAGCAGGAACGGCAGCTCGCATGGCGCGAGATGGCGCGACAGGTGGCGCACGAGATTAAGAATCCGCTCACCCCCATGAAGCTCTCCGTTCAACATCTTCGGCGCGCGTTCGGCGCCGAGGGCATCAACCCGGAAAAGCAGGCCAAGTTTGCAGGAGTGTTCGAGCGGATTACGACGACGTTGATCGAGCAAATCGACACGCTGGCGCGCATTGCTAACGAGTTTCAGACCTTTGCCCGAATGCCGTCACAGATCGTTGAAAAGCTGGATCTTAATGCCGTCGTCGAAGAAGCCGTGTCTCTGATGCAGGAAGAGAGCGATGTCGAAATCGTCATTAACCTGTGCTCGGAAAAACTGATCATAATTGCCGACAGGGAGGAGATGCGACGCGACTACATAAACTTGATCAAGAATGCGATTCAAGCGATACCGGAGGAGAGGGATGGCCGGATCGAGGTTCGCACACGGCTTGAGCCGAGTGATCACGAAGATGGCCGCGCGTGGGCGTACAGTGAAGTGTCGGACAACGGCAGCGGGGTCGAAGAGGCGGTACGCGACAAGATTTTCGATCCGAATTTTTCGACGAAGACAAGTGGAACGGGGCTCGGACTCGCTATCGTAAGAAAAAGTGTGGAAGAGCACCACGGAGATATTGGATTCACGACGAAGCTAGGGGAAGGATCTACATTCTGGATTCGTTTCCCCATCGTCGACGATGAGCGCGTACTCGGAGGAGCACAGGCGCGTGCGGACACCAATCATCCTGCCTGAACCCGAATTCTTATCACCGCGTTTGAGGATTCCACAATCGCCAAACCTGTAATCGTGATGAACCACGTCGATTCGCCCACCGAAGAACACGGGCCGGAATCCCTGGAGCTCGAAGTGCCGAATTTTGCTGAAGAGTGCAAGCATGCTGCGGGTGAGGCATGGGGGGCATCGTTCGAACATCCGTTCGTGCGTGCGCTGGCCGACGGCTCGCTGTCCGCCGAAAAATTCAAATTCTACCAGATGCAGGATGCACGCTATCTTGAGGCATTCGCCGATGCATGCTCGTTGATTTCGACGCGATGCTCGGCGACGGACGACAAGCTCTGGTTTATCGGGGCCGCGCGGCTCGCGCTCGTCGTAGAGGCGCAGCTTCATGAGGGCTATGGTGCACGGTTTGGCTACACGCGAAAAGAGATCGCTGCACTTTCACTCTCGCCCAATAACAGCGCCTACCAGAACCATATGGTCTCCTCCGCAGCGCGCGGAAGTCTCGTCGAGTCTGTGGCCGCTATGACGCCTTGCCCTTGGCTGTACACCGAACTGGGTATGTATCTTCAGGACCGCTACGGCCAGGTCGATGACGATCATCCTTATGCCGACTGGCTTCACACGTACGCCGACCCATCTTTCGTCGAGTACACAAACGACTTGCTTTCAAGGCTGCAGCGGTTCGCCGCCGCGCATGATCAAGCGGCACGAGATCGCGCTAAAGAAGCATTCGCGGTGAGTGCCCGGTACGAGTGGATGTTCTGGGAGCAGGCATGGAATCTGCAGACGTGGCCCGTCTAAGATGAGAGTCATTGTCATTGGGGCGGGCGAAGTCGGTTTCGACGTCGCGAGAATGCTGGCGTCTGAACAGCACGATGTGGTAATGGTCGATCGCGATACCGAACGGGCTCGCGCAGTACGTGAAAAGCTCGACGTGATGACGATCGTCGGCAACGGAACTGCCGCAGACGTTCTCGAAGAGGCGGGCATTCGGAAAGCCGAAATGCTTGTGGCGGTGACCGCGATCGACGAGGTCAACATCATCGCTTGTATGCTCGCGGACCGGCTAGGTGTGGGAACGACGATCGCGCGCGTCCGCTCCGACGAGCTGACGCGGACCCGCTCCGTGCTGAAGACATCTGATTTCGGTATCGATCTCGTCATCCATCCGGAAGAGAGTGCAGCAAATGAGGTCGTGCGCCTGATACGGCGCGCCAGCGCGACAGATCTCCTGACGTTTGCCGACGGTAGAATCCAGTTAATGGGAATGCGAATCGATCCCGATTTGCCGGTGATCGGAAAAACGCTCCATGAGCTCGCGGTGGAGCACTCAAACGTCCGATTCCGCATCATGGGCATTGCTCGCGGGATTCGCACCATCTTGCCGGGCGGCAACGAGAAGCTTCAAAAGAACGATCAGATATTCATCCTCGCACGCCCGAAATACATGACGTATCTCGCAGGGATGATGGGTAAAGCCGACAAGCGGATGCATCACATCATGATCCTTGGCGGTACACAGGTTGGCGGAAAGGTCGCTCTTCAGCTTGGACAGGAGAAAAACAAGAAGGTCAAGCTCGTGGAGCCGAATCGAGCCCGCGCCGAGCAGCTTGCTGACGATCTGCCTGGCGTCCTAGTCATACACGGCGACGCGACCGACGTCGATTTGCTGGTGCAGGAAGGTCTTGGCGAGATGGATGCGTTCGTAGCCGTCACTGACGACGAGGAATCCAATCTAGTGACGTGTCTGATGGCTAAGCACCTCGGGGTTCTGAAAACGGTGGCATTGCTGTCGAAGGGCGCGTATATCCCGATTTCGCAGAGCATCGGACTCGATGCCGCAGTGAGTAAGAAGCTAGCCGTCTCGCGAGAAATTCTGCGATACATGCGAGGCCGCCATGTGCTCAGCGTCGCGACGATACACGGTCTCGATGCCGAAATCATCGAAATCGAAGCGAAGCCGCGGTCTTCCATAACGAGGGCACCATTGAAGGAATTGACCTTACCGAAAGGTGTTCTGGTCGGTGCCGTCCTGCATAAGGGTGATATCGACGTCGCAACGGGCGATACGCACATCAAGCCGGGTGACCGCGTAATTATTTTCACGATGCCGCAGGTGATTGGTGACGTTGAACGGCAGTTCGATTCGCGGTAGGTTCGTTCACTACCGTATGGGTATGATCCGCCATGCAGTCGTAATACGCTGCGTAATTCCGGCAGGCCAGCCGACACACCAGTCCTCACCCTGATTCGGGCCCGTTCGCGGTATGCTCCTGAATATCAAATCCGTGCTTTCGACGCTGGGTGCCCTCCTGGTATTTCTCGGTGTGGCGCTTCTTTCCCCGATGATCGTCGGATTGTTTTATGCCGAGGCGACGTGGTGGTCCTTCGGCGTAACCTCCCTTGTTTCCTTCACGATCGGTGGAGCTGCATGGCGAGGATTCGGCGGGCTTCCCACCGATCTGGGCATAAGAGAGGCATTCGCCATCGTCGCTTCCACCTGGGTGGTCCTCTCTCTCGTGGGGTCGCTGCCGTTCATATTCGGCGGCATCACGGAATCCTTTACGGATGCCTTTTTCGAAACGATGAGCGGCTTCACGACCACCGGAGCGACGATTCTCGGCGGTGCGGGAAATCCGGCCATCGAGGCCATACCCAACGCCTTCCTTTTCTGGCGCAGTTTGATGCATTGGATGGGTGGAATGGGAATCATCGTACTCACGCTGGCCATCCTCCCGATTCTTGGCGTCGGCGGCATGCAGCTCTTCAAAGCGGAGGTCCCGGGGCCGTCAGCGGACAAACTGACTCCGCGAGTGCGCGAGACGGCGAAGCGCCTGTGGTTCATCTACGTAGGGATAACGGCAGCACAGATTATCCTGTTGCTGCCGGAGATGACGCTCTTCGATTCCGTTAACCATGCCTTTTCAACGATGGCGACGGGCGGGTATTCGACAAAGAATAATTCCGTCGGCCAGTATGAATCTTCCTATATCGAGTGGGTCATCACGGCGTTCATGTGTTTGGCCGGAATGAATTTCGCGCTTCATTACCGATTGCTGCGAGGTAAGGCGATCACGGTATTTCACGATACGGAGGTTCGGGTCTATTTCAGCATCATCGCGGTGGCGACGTTCCTGGTGCTCATTGGAATCTGGCAGCCGACCGTTGAATGGCTGCCGTTCGCAGGACGGGACACGGCGACGTTCGAAGGGTACCCTGGCTTTGTGGATTCACTGCGGTATGCGGCGTTTCAGGTCGTCTCGATTATCACAACGACAGGATTCGGTACCGCAGACTATGAAATCTGGCCACCACTCGGCATAGGCGTCATCTTTCTTCTTTTCTTCTGCGGAGGGATGGCCGGCTCGACCGGCGGCGGGGTGAAGATTCTCCGCCACATTCTCATGTTCAAAAACTCCTTTCGGGAGATTCGGCAGCTGGTTCACCCCGCGGCGGTGATCCACGTCCGACTCAACGGCAAGGTTGTTACGCAAGACGTGATGAGAAACGTCCTCTCTTTCATCGTTCTGTACATCGGCGGCATCGGAATCGGCACTGCTGGGATGGCACTCGTCGGCCTGGACCTGTTGAGCGCATTCGGCGCGACAATGTCGAGCATAGGGAATATCGGACCGGCTTTCGGCGCATTCGGCCCGACAGAGAACTACGCTGGAATTCCCATGGCGGGGAAATGGATTCTGTCGTTCTTGATGATGGCGGGAAGACTCGAGCTTTTTACCGTTCTCATCCTATTTACACCTGCGTTTTGGAGGCGTTGAACGTGGCTGGATGAGGCGGAACGTTAGGCATCTGCAGCTATTCTCTTGACGGTGTTGTCTTCTCGAGGAAAAAGGCAGCGATCAGCCCCGCTAGTGCGGCGCCGAGTGCCCAGTACCATCCGTGAACCAGCCCGTCAATTACCACCTGCCTCACAACTTCTGCCCCCTGCCCCGGAAGCTCATCGAGGGCGCTGAGTCCACCGCCGTCGGTCGCCCAAACATCCGAGGTACTAATCTGAAAGGCCGAGCCGGAGAGCCCAAAGACAGATCGCGTTAGAAACACGCCGGCCAGCGTGATACCCGTTGCACCGCCCATGCTCCGTGTGATGGCGATCAAGCCGGAGATCTGGCCTTGTTTTTCGGGCGGAGCCAGCTGGAGTCCAACATAGCTGATCGGGCCCTGAGTTAGGCCCAGGCCAATGCCTAACAAGACGAGGCCGGCCAGCAGTCCCAGGACATTTTCTCGCAATAGAATCATCGCCGTGAGGCCGCCCGCCGTGCACATCATGCCGAGCAAAATGAGCGGACGAGACGAGCGCAAGCCGGTGAATCGACCAGCGAGGAAGCTTGCAAGTCCAACGCCGGCCGCGGCGGCATTCAGGATGGCACCCGAGGCCAGCGTAGTGGCCCCGAATGCGATCTGCGCATAAAAGGGCGTAAAGACCACCCCTGCAAGCAGGGCGTAACCAACGAAGAACGAGACGAGGAGAAGCGGCCCGACCGACCGGGATGCCACAAACGACACGTCTACGATCGGATCGGAGTGCCGGCGCTCTACGATCACGAGCGCGGTGAAGCCGATAGCAGCAGCAAGGATAAAGCTGACGGTGAGCCAATTAAAAAGGCCCAGTTCGACCTGGCGAAGGCTTTCGAGGGAGAGAACGAGACTTCCCAGTGATACAGCGACGAGAAACGCACCCGCCCAATCAATTTTCTTTGTCTTCTCTCGAGGTGAGTCGACATCCACGCCGCGGATCATAAATGTGCCGATAACGCCCAGAGGTACGTTGACCCAGAAGATCCAGCGCCAGGTCAGCGTCTGTGTGAAGAAGCCGCCGAGATTCGGGCCGAGAACCCCGCCGAGCGCGAAGACGCCGACGAGAATTCCGAGTATTCGCCCTTGCTTCTCGACGGGGAGTTTCGTGCCTACAATGGCCTGCGCTACCGGAAAGAGACCTCCGCCACCGATCCCCTGCACGATACGAGCGATTACGAGGATGGGGAGATTGGGCGACATCGCTGCGACGGCGCTGCCGCCGGCGAAGAGGAGGAGCGAAGCGCGATAGATTGTACCATAGCCCCGCGTATCTGCCAGCTTCCCCATCACCGGAACCGAAACGGCGTAGAATGCCGCGTAGATCGAGAACGCCAGCACGACGGCGGCGGGGCTGACGCCGAGACTCCTGCCCATGTGCGGCAGCGCGGGCGCGACGATCGTGAGATCGAGCGCTCCCATAAAAACGCCGACAACGAGCGCCGCGAAGAGGCGAGGATCAAGTCCGATGTGCCGCATTCGGCCTGGCAACTTGTGCTACATACCGACTTATGCTGCCGCCTTCCACCCGCTGCCACCCTCTTCGATCCGAATACTACGACACGTATCAGTCAATTCTTGGTGCGCTGGCTCGGCGCGCTGGCTCGGCGCAATGCCTCGGCGCAAAATAAGACCGCCGCCCCGGTCACTGCGGTTGACCACCACAGAAGAACCAGGACGGCGGCTATAGACAAGTTCGTCGGGGCGCGTAGAAAGGCGCCGTGCACGGCGCCTCCTTGATCGCTTGATCGTGCGCGAACAGCTTAGATGAAAAAGATAAGTGAGAGGAAATAGAGCAGCCCTGCAGCAACCGCCGCAAAGAGTGCGTAGAAAGCGATTAATGTCACGCGATCTTGCTTAAACCCTTCCGAGTTCGGCGTGGTTTGCGCGGACGCCTTCGTGGTTTTCGAAGGATTCGACTTCGGTGTTGATGAGGCGTTCGCAACTCTAACAGTGGATTTCGGCGTCGTATTCATTGTTCTTATGCGGATATGCCCGAGGCCGTGACCTGGCCGGGCCGAATTGCCAATTTG
>Ga0299914_10000846_pt1 | contig 19361 bp, 19 predicted proteins | sample RVTome_10_FD_201361 | JGI IMG/M metagenome (GOLD analysis project Ga0299914, IMG submission 201361) | Soil microbial communities from uranium-contaminated site in the Upper Colorado River Basin, Wyoming, United States - RVT153D57 (version 2) ...
CCCTGCGGGACAGGCCTTCGGCCTGCCCTGGACCCCACCGCTCCGGCCCCGTTCAAGGCAACCACCGCGGAGGTCAGCAGGACGCAAATCACCTAAGAGGAGTCTCTACGGTTTCAGGGGATTGCCGACCGTACGGAGACATACCCATCATGGTGGTCATCGGGATGGACGCGCAAGAGCGCACCCACACCGCAGTCATGGTTGACTTGCGGTCAAGACCGTGGGCACGACCAGCAGCGATCACCTGGCATTGCTGCGATGGGTCACCGGCCTAGCGGCCGACCGGGTCTGGGCGATCGAGGACTGCCGGCACCTGAGCCGCCGACTCGAACGCGACCTGATCCCTGCCGGCGGGCAAGTCGTGCGGGTGCCGCCGACACTGATGGCGAACGCGCGACAGTGCCCGCACCTACGGCAAGTCCGACCCGATCGACGCACTCGCGGTCGCCCGCGCCGCCCTGCGTGAACCAGACCTGCCGGTGGCCCGGCTCGACGGAGCCGAACGGGAGATCCGGCTGCTGGTCGATCACCGTGAAGACTGCCGTCAAACCGCATTCATTGAGCGACCCAGCGAGCCGGCGGCGTACGTGCGGATGCCGATGAGATGCCCGCGCCGGCAGGTGCATCTCCCGAGGTAATCCGCGGACCGTCGTTCCGCGGAGCCGGTCGTCCAGGAACGCCTCGACGTCAACCCCCGGTTGCCGGCGCCGCGTCGAATGCCTCCCGGCTCACGCCTCTCGCTCCTGCAACGTAGATTCCCACACGCCTCCCCGTCAGTCGTTGGCAGGATTTGATCTGTTTGAGATGGGATGGTCGGGTCGGCCTGGCCCACTGCACGTGCTTGGGCCGGTTCCAAGCAATGGGCCTGTGGGGGGCGGATTTCGTTGCACTCGACCCGGTAGCCCTCAGCATGCTTCGCGAGCATGATGGCGTCATCGATCTCGTCGATGAACAGCCGCTCGTGCCAGAGGTCAGTCAGCTCGATACCGGCTATGGCCGCGAATCCAAGGATTCGAATGTCGCTTCCAGCGAGCTGCAACGCCGTGGAGCATCCGTGCATCACGCGCACGTCACGCTAGAGTCACGGTCACGTTACGTTTCGCTGCGACAGGTCCTGCCTCCGGGGATGTCAGTGGAGCGTCCGAGGTAGGGCGTGCAAGTTCAGATATCGGCGTGCGCTCGCTCGCGAGCGGGCCATGGGGCAAATAGGGAACGCTGCACACGTGGCCACTGGGGGGGTCGGATGTTGCACTCTGCAAGTCGGGTCGCAAGATCGGCTGGAGTCAATGTGCTGCGCCATACCATCGGGCCAGGTTGCTGGCCAGGTGATTGCTTCCGGAGCCACGATAGGCGAGGAATGACTTCGTGGCTGGGGAGGACTGTTTACAGAGGATGGCGTCCGTCCCCAGCTGGCATGAGATGGTTTCAGGCTGCCGTCTGCACGGCTAAGCGGAGAGCTCGCACATTGGCGGTCGTGCTTTCGCTTCTCACGCTTGCGTCGTGCACGACCTCCAGCGGAAGTCCCGCTGCCAAGACGCCCAGCGTCGACTCCGTCGCGCCTCCTTCAGCGACCGCATCTCCTGGGCCTAGTGGTGCGCGGTTCCCGGCCAAGGTATCCGACGACGGCCGGTACTTTGTCGATCAAGCTGGGAACCCCTGGTTCGGTCGAGGCGACACCGGATGGAGTCTCATCGGTCAGCTCGGTCCTCGGGACGTTGACCTTTACCTGGACGACCGCGCGGCCAGAGGGTTCAATATGGTTCTGGTGAGGTTACTGGAGCACCGCTACTCCGACAACGCCCCGAACAACTTCAGCGACGATCCACCGTTTACGGGGACTCCGTTCCAGTCCGCGCCGAACGAGGCGTACTGGCAACACGTCGACTATGTGATTGAAGCTGCGCGCTTACGCGGGATCACCATCTTGCTCTGCCCGGCGTATTTGGGATTCCGCACAGAGGAAGGGTGGTCAGCGGAAGCCGTCGATGCCACGAACGAGGACATGGCCGAGTTCGGCGCTTTCCTGCGAGACCGCTACGGAGGCTTTCCAAACATTATTTGGCTGATCGGGCACGACCGGATCCCCGATGACACAGAAAAGGCACGTATGGAGGCACTCGCGGCCGAACTGCCACACGACGGACTGGTCGGGCTAAGCGCCAGGCCCAGACCTGATTCCCGGGGAAGCGTGCACTGGATCCCGACGACCATCTCGCCCGATTTCGAGACCATCTACAACTACGATGACACCCCCGTTCACGAGACCAGACGAGCATGGGCAATGCAGCCCAGGCGACCTGTCTTGTTCCTGGAGGGGCGCTACGAGCAAGAGCGCTCTGGAGGACATGGCGACCCTATGCTCCGCCGACAGAACTACGGCGCGTTCGTTGCCGGCGCCGCGGCGGTCCTGTTCGGCAACAACCCAATGTGGCATTTCGAGTCGGTACCGCTGTACGAGTACGAAGGCACGTGGCGCGACAACCTCGGGTCCCCTGGTACTGGCGACGCGCAGCGCTTCGGGGAGCTGGTGAGCGAACTCCCGTGGTGGGAGATGCAGCCCGACACCGGTGGTGACCTGCTTGTCGACGGCGAACCACGGGCAAACCTGGCTGCCCGATTCTCCGACTCACATGCCGTGGTCTACGTCCCGGTGGCGCGGAACGTCGTCCTCGACCTAGGAAGACTGCCCGCGGCTGAGCGTGTTGAAGTGCGGCGGTTGGACCCACGGTCCGGCGACTCCGAAGTTGTCGGTATTCACGCGGCCGAGGGCCTCCTCGTTGTCGACGCACCGGGACGGAACGCGGCTGGAGAGCATGACTGGGTGTACGTGTTGTCGCCAGCCTGACCCACTCAGTCAGATGGCGAGTGCTGGCCCGGCAACACCGGCTGCAACCCACGATCGTGAGCCGACTCACGTGGTGTCCCACACCGCCGCGGACAGCAGCCGGGGCATTCTCGCGACCCGCCGTTGCCGGTGCGGCGGCCACACTCGAGCGGTTCTTCCGCGGAAGGTCCGCCAACAAGCCAGCACGAAACTGGGCCGGCGGGTGGCGATTATGGCCGCGGAGGCAGCGCCGAGCGCACGTTGCCCCGTTCGCACTGGCGTAGCCGAGCGGTGGGACCAGCGGTCCGCTGGAGAAGGACGGTGGTGCCACTCAGCCGATCACCGAAACGTGGTTGCGACTACGTCGGCGGCCAGCGCCGGATCTTACGCCTCCCGGCCCGACTCCTCCGGCACCTGCTATGTAGAGGTCCACTGGCCCATCGTGCCAGTTGGCCGCTAACAGGGCGCACGGGACTCAGTCGGCTGAACTCCGGCGTTAAGCGACCACTGCGTGCCTCTTGGTAGCATGCACTGCACAGTGCAGTAGCGGGGTGGGGGACTGGATGCTACAACACGAGTCGACCGGCCTATACGCGGTAGTTCTCAGAGCCGGGGGGTGTGGGCGTGGCGAGCGCTGACGGATCGTGCGGACGCACAACGACACCGTGGTGTATCCCGACCAGGCGATGCATGCAGGTGGGCTGGCAGGGCACCCGTTCTTGCCGGGGCGGCAGAACGCGTCCGCAGCTTCCGCAATCACATCACCTGACCCATGGTAGGTCTCCCTGATGCTGGTCGACGCCCTCACCGAACGCACGGTTTCGGTGATCTTGCCGTACTACAACCGCGCGGACACGCTGATCCAAGCAGCGAAGAGTGTTCTTGATCAATCGCACTCCGACCTGCGTCTCTATCTGATCGACGACGGCTCCACCGACGACTCGGCCGCCGCCCTCAAGAGGCTGGACGACCGTAGGGTCGTCCGCGTACGGCTCGACCACAACCAGGGAGTCGCAGCGGCGCGCAATGTCGGGCTCGAGCAGGCCCCAACCCGCCTCGTGTCGTTCATGGACTCCGACGATGTGTGGCTGCCGCGGAAGCTCGAGGCTCAGCTAAGGTTCCTCCGAGACATTCAGGCAACGGACCAGGCCGTAAGTGTCGCCGGATGCGGGTGGCAGATTGACGGTGCAGAGAACCCGGCGAAGGAGTTTTCGTCGGGCCCCTACTCGCGCAATGACGTGCACGACCGAGTGGCCGGCTTGCGCACCCCGATGCTGCTGGTCGACCGGTTCGTCGCGGAGCGGAAGGCTCGCTTCGACGAGTCGCTGCCCGCCCTGCTGGACCGTGACTACGTGATGGCCTGCCTATCCAACGGAACGAAGGTCGTCGTGGTGCCGGAGATGCTCGCCCTCGTGCGGAGAGGTCGCAAAGATCACGTCGCGAGCTCCCGCAGCGCAGCCCGGGCCTTCGAGATGCTCATGGAGAAGTACGCCGCGGATCTCGCGGAGAACCGAGATCTTCGAGCGTGGTACTCGTACCGTGCGGCGAGGGAGTACGCGGCTCATCGGGATGTCCCACGGGCGCTGCGCCATGTACCGTCGGCGCTCTCGCGGCAGCCTGCCCGCCGGGGAGCCGAACTCGCACTCGGCCTCGCTGGCGGACCTCGGGGCTTGGCGGCGGCTCGGCGCCTCATGCCCCACGCGCCGACCAGATGAACTGTAAGGAGGAACCTGTCCATGGGGGCTGCCCCTCCACCGCTTACCGTTGGGATGCCCGTCTACAACGGTGAGACCTACGTGGCCAAAGCGATCGAGTCGATCATTGGCCAGACGTACGCCGATTTCGAGTTCATCATCAGCGACAACGCCTCAACCGACAGGACGGCGGACATCTGTCGCGCCTACGCGGCTAAGGACAGCCGCATCGTCTACACCCGCCTCGACGAGAACCTTGGCGCTGCGCTCAACTTCAACCGGGTCTTCCTCATGGGCCGAAGCCCGTACTTCAAGTTCGCCGCATCAGACGATCTGTGTGCGCCGCGGTTCCTCGAGACGTGCATGTCCACGTATGCCGAGGCCCCGGACGACGTCGTCCTGTGCTTCCCGAAGACGATCAGGATCGACGGCGACGGCAATCCGGAGGGCGTTATCGAGGAGCATATGGACATCCGCGACACGCGCCCACACGCCCGGTTGAGGCATTACCTGCGCAACTACTGGCTGGCCAACTGCTTCTACGGTATCGTGCGGGCACCGGCCTACCGAACGACGCGGCTCCACAGGTCGTACGACTCGGCAGACATCGTCCTCCTGGGGGAACTCGCCCTCCGTGGGCAGTTCTGGGAAGTAGACGAGGCACTGTTCCTTCGCCGCTTCCATGCCGCGATGTCGCACCGGGCCAACCCGACTGCGAACGGAATCCGGCAGTGGTACGACACGACGCGCCGAAGCTCGCGAGCGTTTCCCAAGACGCGAATGTTGTGGGAGTTCTGGCGCGCCATCGACACGACGGACATGAGCACTGCGGAGCGGATGCGGTGCCGCCGGGAACTCGGTCGCATCTGGTTCAAGAAGTACTGGAAAACAATGGCGAAAGAGGCGGCAGAGAACGCGGGCATCCCGGTAAACCGGTGGCGCCGCCGGGCTCGGAGCGGCCCCAGCCACACCACAGGCACCACTAACCTGTAGTCTGTCCCGTTCGTTCGAGGTCACGGTCAGAAGGGTCCAGGGCTCTTGGAAGTTGTCGATGCTCGGATACCTCCGATCAGCTTGACCATCCACCGTGTCGGATCACATTCCCTCGGCAGCCCACGAGACAGGAGGAAGAGCATTGTCCGATCCAATGGACGTGCCTGGTGCGTCGCCCGGGCGCCCAGCGCCGGCTGCGGCACCCCCGGCACGGTCCAACCCGGCGCGGATGGCGCGGTTCCTCAACCGCACCTTTCCACAGTCCTACGCGGCGCTGAGCCTCCTGCCGCGCCTCGCGACCGCCTACGTGTGGCTACTGAGACTCGAGAGGGCCCATGCCGGCCGCCGGCTCTCTCAACTCTCGCTCCAAGATCGGCGAACCAGCGACACTGTATTCGTGCTTGGCACGGGCGCCTCCATCAATGACTACCCTGCGGAGTACTGGCAAGTCATCCGTCACCACAACTCGATCGGGATGAACTTCTTTCTCCTGCATGAGCACGTACCAACCCTCCATGTCATGGAGAGTGTTAGAGGCATAAAGCAGCCGATACTGAGTGCCCGGTACGTCCAGCGAGGTGACTACAAGGGAACGCCGCTGATTCTGAAAACGCAGCTGACCAACCTATCGTCGAACCGGGTGAGCGCCCGGATCGCTGAACTCAATGACCTACCTGCCGAAGTCCTCTCCAATACGTACCTGTCCCTAGACCTTCTTGCGGCTGGTAAGAACGTCGAGGACATGGAGTCCGCATACCGCCTTACAGAACGGCTGGGTCTTTGGAAGCCCAAAGCGAAGTTTGTGATGCTGACCAAGCGACGCGGCTCAGTGGCGTATGTGGTGAATCTAGCGGTCCGGGCCGGCTACCGCCGGGTGGTCCTGTGCGGGGTCGATCTGAACCATTCCGAATACTTCTATGACAGCCGACGGCAGGAGCTGGAAGCTAACGGTCTGCCCGTACCACCAAATCGGGAGGAGGGCTCGATTCACAGCACGAACGATCCGGCCAATCACCCGGTCACAATTCATCATGTCCTGCTGGCCATCAAGAAGAACCTCCTCGACCCCGCCGGAGTCGAACTGATGGTGGGTTCGGACACATCTGCGCTGCATCCGGATCTCGCCTGCTTCGACTGGGACGAGGCCATGAACGAGCTTCGCGGCCAGCAACGTGATCACGTTTAGGTGATCACGGATGGATGGGGACCAAGCCGCGCGGACGCGAGGTCGACAGATGCCCTCCGCCCGCATACTCTCTACGTTGCCTACAAGCGTACGGGGGTAACGCCGTAGCGAATGCCGATCGCATCGCGAGAAGTACCAGGACACCGGGACGGCCGGCCGGCGGTTACGAGGGCGACCCGTGTCAAGGGGTCGGCTTGGCATCGTGAACAACGCGTTGTCGCGCATTTCCTGCTCACTCAGCCGTTGCGGACATGCCTTGACGTGTCGGTCCGAACTGGCCGGTTCTTCCCACTCTACGCCAGCACGGCATCAAACAACACCGGCGTGGATGTTTCCGATGCAATGATCGACAATGCCGCGGCCGCCGCCGAGAAGCTAGGCATCGAGCCCGACCTGCGCCGTGCCTCGGTCTTCGAACTACCGTTTGCCGACCGCAGCTTCGACCTGGTCGTCTGCTGGCGCCTACTCAACTGGCTGTCGCCCAAAGAACTTGAGCAAGCACTCTCCGAAGTCGTCCGAGTTTCTGATCGCTGGGTCTCAGATCAGTAACCGGGGCGGCCGATACGACGGCTGCACGACACTTGACGACCTTATCAGTCGCATCGTCAACTCGATTTGATTTTCGAGCAAGTCCGCAATGAGGGTCAACTCCGCAGCGCTAGGGAGATGAAGGGTGGCTTTCGCGAATCTGGCGCAGTGGTCATCAACTTCAATAGACTGGCTCGCCCGGTGTTCAGCGGGTGCGCACGCATCGCCTTGCGATCGCAAGGGCGCTGAATTCGGTTCGATGCCCGCGATGGTGGGTGTCGTCCATCCAGAAGCATTGCGCGGATCGGGGAAGTGGCTCGTACTTCATCAGCCGAAGCGTCCTGATCTCTCTCATCGACCGCATGCATTCCGAATCAAGCTCTCTCGAATCGTCTTGGGCTGGCCTACCCAGGCCATGACTCGCTCAGGTAGCATGAGGCGCTCGGTGCACCCGGGGGCAGGCAAGGGGGACGAACATGGACGAATTTGATTACTTTGCCGACGGCAGGTGCCTTGTCGTCGCCGAGGTGGCACAGGCCCACGACGGCAGCTTGGGGACGGCGCATGCGTTCATAGACGCCGCCGCGGATGCGGGAGCGGACGCGGTGAAGTTCCAGACCCACCTGGCCAAGGCCGAGAGCACGGCAGCCGAGCCTTGGCGGGTTCAGTTCAGTAGTCAGGACGATACCCGTTACGCCTACTGGAAGCGCATGGAGTTCTCCCCCGAACAGTGGCTTGAACTGCGCGAACACGCTGCCAAGGCAGGAATCCTCTTCTCCAGCTCACCGTTCTCCACCGACGCCGTCCAACTGCTCGACGAGATCGGTGTCGACTTCTTCAAGATAGCCTCAGGAGAGATCACCAACCTCCCCATGCTCGAGGCCATCGCCGAAGCCGGCCGGCCAGTCGTGATCTCCACCGGAATGAGTCCTTGGGAAGAAATCGACGCCGCTGTGGATCGACTCCGCCACCTGGCGCCGCTCGCGGTACTTCAATGCACATCGGAATACCCATGTCCGCCGGAGCGCGTCGGCCTCAACGTCATCGACGAACTGCGGCAGCGTTACCGCCTGCCAGTCGGGCTTTCCGACCATTCGGGCACTATCTTCCCAGGCTTAGCCGCCGCGACCGGCTCAATCGCTGTTCTCGAGGTGCACCTGACGCTCAGCCGCCGCATGTTCGGCCCGGACGTGCCCGCCTCAGTGACCACCGAGGAATTGGCGACGCTCGTGGCGGGAGTTCGGTTCATTGAACGCGCCCAGGCCAACCCGGTCGAGAAGGATCGCCTGGTCGACAACTTCTCCCAGCTGCGTACATCCTTCATGAAGAGCCCAGTCACGGTACGCCCCCTTGATGCAGGTCATCGCCTCGAGGCAGGCGACATCACCCTGAAGAAGCCGGGGAGCGGCCTTCCTCCCGATGCGATGCCTGAGCTGGTCGGCCGAACTCTACTCCGCTCCGTCCCCGCAGACCATCAGCTGAGCCTGTCCGAGCTGGTGGAGTCCACGTCATGAGACGAGTGTGCGTGGTCGTGACAGCCCGCCCCAGCTATAGCCGGATCAAGACGGTCTTAGACGCCATCGTGGCCCAGCCGGACTTGGAACTCCAGCTTGTCGTGGCGGCGTCGGCACTTCTCGATCGCTACGGAAGCGTGGTGGAACAGATCGAGGCTGACGGCTTTTCCGTCGACACCTACGTGTACATGGTCCTGGAGGGCGAGAACCCGACCACCATGGCCAAGACCACCGGCATCGGCATCATGGAACTGTCGACGGCGTTCCACAACCTGCAGCCCGACGTTGTGATCACGGTGGCGGACCGCTACGAGACCATGGCGACGGCGATCGCGGCGTCCTACTCCAACATCCCGGTCGCCCACATTCAGGGCGGCGAAGTCACCGGCTCCATCGATGAGAAGGTGCGGCATGCGGTCACCAAGCTCGCCGATCTCCATTTCGTCGCGACGGACCTCGCCGGGGAGCGGGTTCTACGAATGGGCGAGGCAGCCGATCGGGTATTCGTCACGGGCTGTCCTTCCATAGACCTGGCGTCTTCGATCGCCGACGAACCTGCCCTCGACTTCGATCCGTTCCGCCGGTACGGCGGAGTTGGAGAATGGGTGGATGTCGAGGACGGTTACCTCGTCGTCATGCAGCACCCGGTGACCACCGAACATGGCCTTGCCCGGCAGCACATCGAGGAAACGCTGGAGGCGGTAAGACAGACTGGGCTTCCGGCCCTGTGGTTCTGGCCCAACGTCGATGCCGGTTCCGATGGAACATCGCGGGGGCTCAGGGCATTTCGGGAGGCACACCCACACGAGCCGATCCACTTCTTCAAGAATATGGCTCCCACCGACTTCCTCAAGCTGTTGACCGCCAGTAGCGCAATCGTCGGCAATTCGAGTGTGGCAATACGCGAATGCTCATTCCTCGGCGTCCCGGCAGTGAACGTCGGCGGTCGCCAGCGGCTGCGGGAGCGGGGCGATAACGTCATCGACGTCGACTACTCCGCATCAGCGATTACCACTGCCATCCAACAACAGTTCGAGCACGGTCACTATGCGCCCAGCACCCTGTACGGGGACGGTAAGGCGGGGATTCAGATTGCGGAGCGCCTTGCTAACGTGCTGCTCACTTTCGACAAACAACTTGCATACTAACTCATTTGAATGACGCCGCCAAGCTAATGTAGCCGCCCAAACAACTAGTCACGGCCGAGTTCGATGATCCTATTCTCAGGATAGGTAGGCTTCAATTGCGAAACGTACTTGTTGAAGGTCACCTACATGACCGCTCCTTTATTCGCCTTTATCTCTTGCACTCCGATGGTGTATTCGTGCTGCAAGAAGCTGCGTCAAAGGGATACGAATACGTATTCGCATATTCTCTGACGGACTTCGAAGGAATTGACGGATTTTCGAGAGAGCGAAAGTGGGCCCAAGTGGTTCGGCTCGACTGTTCAGCTGATCAAGTTTTTAGTCAATTGCACAAGACTAACCGAAAGAAGATACGGCGAACTTATCGTGATCCTAAAGTCGAGATAGTAGTCGATGATCCAGATCGCGAAGCCGCGTATGATTCCTATTGTGAGGTCAAGAAGAGTGATGGGGTCGCGCCAGACTTTCCTGAGGATTTTCGTTCCGTACGTTGGATCAACGCCTACCGTCGTGGCAAGCTGCTTTCCTCCACCTTCGTGGTACGACTGCGGCGAGGCCTTGAGAGGCAAGCACTACGCATCCACGAGGAAGCAGGAAACTGCCGATACCGCTCTTATTGGCCGGTTGACTAGACGGCTTTTTGGGGAAGCATGCCAGCTTGGCATTGGAAATGGGTACAGCTACATAGACTTGGGTGGCCTCAATCCGATTGATCCAGCAAAGCGAGGAGCGAGTCAATTCAAGCAATCGTTTGGCGGCGAGACGGTGGAGATCAATATCTATCGACGCGCGGCGGTCTTGTTGGAGCGAGTAGCCGAGCATGTGGAAAAGCAAGGCATGGCGGTGCTTTAGTGTTCATCCCAGTCAAGTGCAAGGAACCATACGGGCACATACCGCCTCGCATTGGGATTTGGCAGAGTAGATCACAGAGGGCCAGGCTGCATAGGCTCGGCGGCGAAGGGGGCGAACATGTCGCTTAGGCTACAGGCTCGAATCAATGGCCGTATTCTCGGCAAGATGGGCCTTCGGCTGGTACGAATACGGCCCACGCACCGTGAGCTTAAGCTAACAGGAGGTGCTTCGCACTCGTGTCCGATCGAAGAGGTGGACGACGTCAGATTCCGGACCAGTGACTGGGTCTACTCTGTGCCGGTGTCACAGCTCGTGGGCCGACCGATCTTCGGGTACGGTCCGCAATCCTGGCATCCGTTGGTGGCTGCGAGCGCTGAGCTGCTAGAGGACTTCGATACGCCCTACGAGGAGAGTGTTCTCAAGCGGTTCTACGACACGTTCACCCCCAGTAACATTGCCGACGCCTACCAGTTGTCAGACCCCGGTCCGCTCAACGAGGTTCCGGCTGGCAGCCTGTTCGAACCATGGCACCTGGCGGCACCGCCATTCGACGACCCGCACGTATCCCAGCCTGCATCAGGGTCCCCGCTTTTCGGACCGCTCAGCCGGTCGGCCGGCGAGGCCGAATGGCGCCGGCTCAAGGGTCGGGTGAAGTCAATACTCGACTACGGCTACCAGCCGGAGCTCTTTCCGCGGGGACGGATCAGGATCGTCGTGCTGCGTTCTGGACAACAACAGCGATACCTGGTCGGGCACGGCCAGCACCGGGCCGCGGTGCTGGCCGCCATGGGTCACACCCAACTCGAGGTGAGTATCCACCTCACCGTGCCACCCGTGGTCGACGAATCCGAGGCGCATCTGTGGCCGCATGTGAAGTCAGGCTTCCTCACCCGGGAATGCGCGGTGGACATGCTCCGCCGCTACTTCACCACGCCTGCCTCCGACGCTGCGTTGCGCATCGCAGCCGCCGCAACCGGCGGCTCCGCTGCCAGTTCCGCAGTCAGGCACTGATATGCGGCGACACACCACAGTTCTCGCCGTTGTACCCGCACGTGGCGGTTCGAAGGGCATACCGCGGAAGAACCTGGCCGACCTGGGTGGCCGGACTCTGGTCCGGCGGGCGATCGACGTTGCGCTGAGCCTGCCCTGGATCGACATGGCCATCTTGTCGACGGACGACCCCGAGATCGCCGCGGAGGGTCGTCGAGCGGGCCTCGACGTGCCGACTTTGCGGCCCGCCGAACTGGCCACCGACCTCGTCTCTGGCTATGTAGTCTGGCGACATGCCCATCTGGACGCGGAGTCGCGAGCCGGGCACAGGCTAGACGTTTCGGTTCTGATCCAACCTACGAGTCCGTTTCGCGAATCGAGTGACATCGAGGCATGTGTCGATCTCGTGATGAACGACAGCTTCGATGCGGCCGTCACAGTCAGCCCGACCCCGTCCCACTACGCTCCGGAGAAGACCGTGATCGTCAACGGAGAGGGTGCATTGCACCCTTATCTCTCCAACGAGCGATTCCAGGCGACACGGCAGCTCATCCCAACGTATTACCACCTCAATGGAATCTGTTACGCAGCTCGTAGAGAAGTAGTACTCAACCGAAAGAATGTGTTCGGCGACCGAACCGGGGCAGTCGTAATCGACCGTCCGATGGTGAACATCGACGATCCCTTTGATCTCGAGCTTGCCCGGTGGTTATGGGAGCGCAAATGACCGATTCCCGTTCTCGCCTTGTTACCCGACTCTCATACGTCTAGTCCGAAGTTACGTGATCTTGGGTGAGTGAACGCCCTGCGTGGGTGGGGTTCACGGTTTGTTGGTTGTGCTTGTTCTGGCTACGTCAGGCCTGAGTTCACCCACTGACGTGGTCGCTGTGCGGCAGTAGGGCGTTGACGTGCGGGTTTGCTTGCTGGGTGGGGTGAAGGGGTCACTAGGAATTGTGGTGGGTGGGTAGCCTCAGGGCGTGACATCGCGGTTCATGGGCAAGGTCCGCACGTCTTCGTTCAATACCACGGTGGGCTACGGTCGTCCAGGCGTATCCCGATGGGAGATTCCACGGATCGATCCGAAGGATCTGTAAGAGTCTTGTAGGAGCAGCATCCGACAGCTGGATTCTGCTGACCTACATCTTGCCCGCTGCCCACGTCGCGGCCAGAAACTCGCTCTGCACTGCCAAATCCTCAGATGGTCCGAGGCCGGTAACCTGCCCGTCCTGCAGAACGATGATTTCGTCGCACATGGCCAGGGTAGAGGGTCGATGGGCAATGACAACGATGAGCATGTCTGCTCGTCCGCGGAGCGCCGCAAGGGCCTCGCCAACGACGCGTTCCGCGTTGACGTCGAGCGCGCTGGTTGGTTCATCGAAGACCACCAGGCGAGATGTCCGAACCAGCGATCGAGCTATGCCGAGGCGCTGCACCTGACCACCTGAAAGGTTTCGTCCGGACGGCCCGAGCTGTGTCTCAAGTCCGTCCGGTAGCGCGTCGATCAGCTCGTACAAGCCGACGGACCGGAGTGACTCTTCCACCCTGTCCCGCTCGATCGAGTCGTCGAGATAGGTCACGTTCTCGCTGAGACTCGCGTGCAGCAGGTGCGGCTCCTGCGGGAGGTGGGTCACTCGACGGGACCACGACTCCGCCGTGTACTGAGCGGCGTCGCGGCCGTTGACGAGATACCGCCCAGAGGTCGGCCACCGGAGCCGGAGCAGGATCTGTGAGAGGGTCGTCTTACCACTCCCCGATGGTCCGGCCAGACCGACGATGACGCCGGGTCGGAGCGTGAGGGACACTCCGCTCAGTGCAGGTCGCTCCGCTCCCGGGTAGTAGTAGTCGACATCCTCCAGCTCTACTGTCTCGATCTCGTCCAGAGGTTGCGTACCGGGCGTGACCCGCGGCGGGGAAACGTTGAGCTCTTGCTGAAGCACCTCCACAGCCGGGACCGAGGAAGCGATCTGCTGCAATGCCCGCTGCAGGGCTTGGCCGTACTGAACGCTTCGCAGCAGTAAAAGAGCGGACGCCAGGAAAGGCCCGGTGTCGCCGGACGGTTGGTATGCTGCCGCGGCGAGTAGGACTAAGAGGATCAGAGCCAGCGCGCCGTTCTGATACACGACGGGCAGGAGGCTCTTCAGCTTGCCAACCCGCTCCCTCAAGTCCTGAAGCGTCCGTGACCGTGTCGAGAATCGGCTGATGAATGCCGGCCACGCACCGAATACGTGAACGTCCGGCCCTTGGTCGATGGCCTCGCCGAAGTCCTCGGCAAGTCCGACCTCCACCTCTGCCGTTCGTCTCGCGAGCCGACGCGTCCGCAGCCGGATGGGCAGCACGGCAAGGCTCAACGCGACACCGAACGCGACGATGATCACCGCTGCCAACGGGCTCATGAAGGCTGCGACCGCAATGAACACGGCGATCGACGCTCCACTGCGGATCCAGCTGAGCAATCCGTTGAACGTCTTAGACCGAGCGTCCATCAGGCGAATCCGTCCCTGCGCGCGCGCAGACTTCTGGGTCGACTGGAACTCCCAATCCGCCTCGGCGTAGGAAGAGACGATCTTGTCTCGGTCCTCTCGCTCAAGACGGGCGACGACGGTTGCCACCAGGCGGCCATGGGTGAAGACCAACAATGCGGCAACCACAATCGCGGTCATCGTCACCGCGCCCGTGGTCATCATGGGCAGTTCCGCGGTTACCGGCCCGAAGGCGATGTCCACGTCCTCCCCACCGCGGGAAACGGTGTCCGCGATCAGGGCGATCAGGACGAGGGCAATCGATTCGGCCTGTGCCGCGAAGACGGCGAGCACCCCAAGACCGATCAGAGCGTGCTTCTCGCCGGCGAGTTGTCTTACCGCCGTCGATATCAGATCACGCCGGCGCCGCCTCCGAGGTGCCTTGTCGGCGGCATCTGGCGACTCATCCGTCACAGCAGCTCCCACATCCCCCCACATTCTTGGTCGCCCAGTTGGAACTCAGCGCGATCTGCATGGCCAGGAGCCATTACCCCGCACATACTATCCGCGCCGGCGGCTCTATTACGAGCCGCCCGGCAGAGTGCGCGGCAAGACTACACCGCCCGCTCCCGCCTCGATCTTGCACACAGTGACATCAAGCGGTGAGCCGCGGCCGTGTCGGCAGGCGGAGCCCTTCCCCGCATCAGCCTCCTGGCCGTCCTTGACAACCGCGCGAACACCTCGTACCGCCGCCGTTCCGACAGACCGCAGCCCATCCCTACAGCACTGGTGCACACCGTACCGCGGTACGAGGGCTGACGAAAACGGTGAACAGAGTTGACTCAGTCGCACATGGGAATATCCTGGCAGGGAAGCTGGGGGTGTTGATAGATCATTCTTGGGGGGTCGGTGTTTCGCCATTATCTGCGCATCGGGTGGCTTTCTCGCTGCCATCGACGCGCACTGCAGCGAGTTGGCGTCGACGAACAGCGGCCCGTGCCGACCGTCGAGCCGACATTGAAGCGCCGCTATCAGCTCACGGCCGTCCCACCAGTACGCACGCAGGTAGCCCGATGTGTCCCCGGCTCCAGCCCGGTATTCACCCAGCAGCGCTCCATGCTAACTTAAGCAGGGCATTAGACGGGACAGATGTAAGGAATCTGCACAAACTGACATGGCAAAATGGTAGGTCAAACGACGGCCAATCATAACCTTGGACCGAGGGAGCGAGGGGGGCACATGAAGGTCGTAATCTTTTGCGGCGGACTGGGTTTGCGGATGCGGTCCACTGATGACTCGGCACCTAAGCCAATGATGCCGATAGGTGATCGACCTGTACTCTGGCACGTGATGCGCTATTATGCACACTTCGGGCACACTGAGTTTATCCTCTGCCTCGGGTATGGCGCTCGTGCCGTAAAAGACTACTTTCTCAACTACCAAGAAACCCATTCAAACGACTTCGTGTTGGCCAAAGGTGGTGAACACATCGAGCTGCTCAGCAGTGACATCAGTGAATGGCGGATTACCTTCGTCGACACCGGCATCGACACTGCCATCGGTGAGCGCCTGCGCAGGGTACGCCATTTGCTGGACGACGATGAGGTTTTTCTGGCCAATTATGGGGACGTTCTCACTGACGCGCCGCTGAACGATCTGGTTGATCAACTGATCGCTAGCGATGTCGCTGGTAGCCTGCTTGCCGTCCCGCCACAGGACTCCTTCCATGTCGTTGATTTCGACGAAGCTGCCCGAATCACCAGCTTTGTCCCCGCTGCTAGCATGAATATGCGGATTAACGGCGGGTACTTCGTTCTTCGGCAGGATATCTTCGACTACCTGCGCGAAGACGAGGACTTAGTCATGGACGCATGCCGACGGGCCGCCGCGGAGAGACGTATGCTTGCTATTCCCTATGACGGATTCTGGGCTCCAATGGACACCCTGAAGGAACGGTCGAGATTGGAGAACCTGTATCGGACCGGCCAGAGCCCGTGGGCAGTCTGGCGTGAGCGTTCGTCCCGGCCCGGCAATCGCCTGAGCTCGCTCGATGTACCGGATGTCGCGTCCTCGGAACCGGGTTCCTGAGTACGGCCGCCGACAGTGACATCGGCTCGACAACACCTGAGAATTGCCCTCTTCGGGCAGTTCGGCAACGGAAATCTCGGCAACGATGCGTCGCTACTCGCAGCCGTGGACAGGCTACGTGGCCGCGATGCCGAGGTGGATCTGATCTGCCTCTGCAACGCTCCCGCAGAGGTCGAACGGCTCTACGGCCTACGCGCCACGTCCATCAGGCGCCATACAACCAAGGAACTGTCTCGCCGGCGAATCTTGCCAGTTCGGCTCGGCCGAAGAATCTTGGACTTCCTGCGGATGTACTGGCTGATGAGGGACGTCGATCTGGTGATGGTGCCCGGCACCGGGCTGCTCGAAGCTGGCTCCAAGAGAGCTGGCTCCTTTGTGTCCACGCTTCTGATGACTGCTCTTACCGCGCGCATCGCCGGCGCCCGCGTCGCGCTGGTGAGCATCGGCGTCGACCTGGCCGCCCGCCGCTCCACCAACTTGGTGCTCCGGTGGACTATGCGGCTGGCTCATTACCGATCATTCCGAGACCCTCATTCCCAACGCTGTGCGGTTCGCCTCGGCGCACGCCCAACCTTGCCTAACACATATCCAGATTTGGTGTTTGGACTCGAACTTCCAACGTGGCCGGCGGACCAGCGGAATCCAGGCTCGGTAGGAGTCGGTGTGATGGATTATCAGGCGGCTTTCTTCGGCGATGACCCGGCCCGTCGGGATGCCATCGCGGACGACTACCTCGACTCCATCACATCCTTGGTCGGCTGGTTGCTCGATCGTGGCAATCATGTAGTGCTGCTCACCGGCGCGCGGAAGGACGAGGCGGTAGCCGAAGAGGTCATCTCGCGCCTGCCTCCAGATACTGGCGAATCCCGGATACAGCTTGCGCGGTCAAAGTCAATTGTCGAGTTACTAGGCTTCATGCGGCAGGTTGATTACTTGATCGCGACTCGTTATCACAACATTGTTGCGGCGATGCTGGCCGACAAGCCGGTGGTCTCGATTAGCTATGGACCGAAAAACACTGAGCTCATGATCGCCATGGGACTTGCAGAGTTCGACCAGGCCATAGACAAAATTGATGACGCACTCCTGAGCGAGCAATGTCTGCATCTTGAGCGTTCAATCGCGAAAATTTCTTCTCAGGTGGAACGCACCAAGGAGGAGTTCCAGGCTCTTGTGAACCAGCAGTGGTCGATACTTGGGCACATGATATGGAGTGAACTGAGTGATCGAATTACTAGTTCCTAGAGATGAGCTCACCTTGCTGTGCATCGGCGCGCATCCCGATGACATCGAGATTGGCTGTGGGGCAACGCTGCTGGGCCTTTCGAAGAAACGCGAAGTCACCGCTCGAGCGGTCATTCTGACGGGCAACGACAAGCGCAAACATGAGGCGGTCGAGGCCTTTCCGATGTTCTGTCCAGGTGCGGAAGTAGCCGTCGACGTCCTTGGCCTACCGGACGGCAGACTGCCAGCGCACTGGGACGCGACCAAGGAAGCGCTTGAACGTGCCGCGAAGATCGTCCAGCCGGACCTCATCTTTGCCCCCCGGCGTGATGACGCGCACCAGGATCACCGCCTACTTGCTGAACTCGTCCCCACAGTCTGGCGGGACACACTGGTGCTGGGCTACGAGATTCCCAAGTGGGATGGTGACCTGAACAAGGTCACGGTCCACATAGCCGCGTCGGTGGAGGACGCGGCGCGGAAGGTTGAGCTCCTTGACCAGAGCTTTCCATCCCAACGCGACCGGAGCTGGTGGACCGCTGAGACGTTTCTGAGCCTCATGCGAATTCGCGGTATCGAGTGTCGCCAGAGGTATGCGGAAGGGTTCGTGGTGGACAAGGCAATGCTGGCGCTCTGACAACTTGAGCGTCTGGCACGATCATAAGTCGGCGAACAGGTTTGCAAGACCGCACTGATCTATTGTGTGTCCTAATGAACAGCCATCAGCTGGCAGGAGACCGCCACATTGCCTTGATCACCGGGGCGTCTCGGGGCATCGGCGCGGCAATCGCCACTGAACTCGGCGATTCCCATCATCTGCTCTTGGGCGGGCGCGACCGGGGCGCCCTGGCCGCGCTTGCGAGCAGCCTGCCGACTGCGGCGCCGTGGCTGCTCGAGCTGACCGACTTTGATGGGATGGCTCGGGCAGTGGCAGGGATCCGGCAGCTCGATGTTCTCGTCCATAGTGCAGGTACCTGGGAAGCCGGCCTGATCAGCGAAACTCGGCTCGATACGTGGCGACAGGTGTTCGACGTCAATCTGTTCGCCATCGCCGAGCTGACCCGGCTTCTCCTGCCGGCGCTCCGAGCGGCTCAAGGTCACGTCGTTCTCATCAACTCCACCGCCGGTCGCAGAGTCAGCCCGGCCCGCGGAGCGTATGCCGCGAGCAAGTTCGCCCTGGGAGCTTTTGGCGAGGCATTGCGCGCTGAGGAAGCCGAGTATGGAGTCGCCGTCACATCGATCTACCCAGGGCGCGTCGCTACCGACATGCAGCGCAAGGTCCGGCAGGCTGAGAACGGTGAGTTCGTCGCAGGCGAGTACATCTCGCCGCAAGCTGTGGCGCACGCCGTGCGGGCCGCCATCGAGGCTCCACCAGACGCGGAACTTACCGAGATCGTTGTGTCGGCTTCGCCCGCCGCCGGCCGGTGACCGTGCGTCGCACCCTGTATTCGGCCAAGGCTAAGTCGATAAACCGCGGCCAACGCCGGCTGCCCAGGAACCGGCTGCGGCATCCCGGTCACTGATCCCATCCACCGGAAGTGGCCACGGGATGGCCAAATCGGGGTCGTCGTATCGAACCGAGAGATCCTCGCTAGGATCGTGTGATCGGTCGATCCGGTAGCAGACGTCGGCTACCTCGCTCAACACCTGGAAGCCATGTAACAGGCCGGGGGGGATGTACAGGTGCCAGAAGCCGACGTCGTCGAGCCGGAACGATTCCCAACGGCCGAAAGTCGGCGAACTCGGCCGAGCGTCGACCACAACATCGTGGACGGCGCCATGTGCACAGCGAACCAGCTTCGCTTCGCCTCGCCCCAACCGACCATGCAGGCCACGCAAGACCCCGAATCGCGACCTCGACTGA
>Ga0299914_10000847_pt1 | contig 19339 bp, 20 predicted proteins | sample RVTome_10_FD_201361 | JGI IMG/M metagenome (GOLD analysis project Ga0299914, IMG submission 201361) | Soil microbial communities from uranium-contaminated site in the Upper Colorado River Basin, Wyoming, United States - RVT153D57 (version 2) ...
TTCCACTACTCTGATAATCTTCATGTTCATCTCCAAACCTTTCGCAATTTCAATAGCATATTTTAGAGCTTTATCTGACATCTCATATCCATCATGTGGCACAAGTATCATCTTTGGCATCATCAAGTACCCTGCTCCCTACAACTAATAAGAGATTTATGGGAAACCTTGAGGAATACGAGATGAAGTCTTGAAAGTTATCACTCTAACTCACTCGTCCTATGGGCTGAAGTCAATAGCCAATGCCTTTCTGATAAGTTGCCTTTGCACACCGTCATATTCAAAAAGTAAGTCTTTATAGCACCAAACAAAAGTGGTGCCATCCAGTCATTATTGACATTTCTCCTACTTTATTGAACTTAATCGCATAGGGATATCATCCCTATGCCTACCTGTTGCATACTATGTACGGAATAAACTCACTCTGAGTATGTGCTTAGGATGTCCTAGAAGAGATCGGGAGGGCATAAAATCCTGCCCGATTTCCTATTTCAAAGCACCTAGTTACTATAGAGCTGGCCCAGAGGGATTTGGATAAAAATTCATTTGAATCCGAATCAGGGAGTCTGCTTGGCTAATCACTTCTTAACTATATCTAATGGAGCCCATGACATTATCCATTACAAAACCTTTTCTAGAGGACTAACGTTGTTGCGAGACCAGAGGAATTAGAGAGACAAAACCTTTCGAATTAAGATACAATTTGCTGTACTGCTTGATTCTGTGATAAGAAGACACAAGATGAGGAGATCTAAATATGTCTGGCGTCACCTGCCATAACTCCTATATCTAAGGATTGGCTAGAAGATGGCAACTATATAAAATGAGCCAACGTTGTGTTGCCAACTTAAGTCTAGTTGTTGTCATTGCTCTCATGACGATTATCATAACATCCCCCATTATACAATCTGCACTAGCTACCGCCGCCACCAATTTACCTCCTACTAATACAACAACTTATGATGACAATAATAATAGCGAATACAACTCTGTAACTCTTGCTCCGTCAAATCAGTCAAGTGCATTACTTGATAAAACTAATGTTACCCTTAGAGGGCTTTTTACTGACCTAGGCGATCCCAGAAGGTGGAATCAACTGCTCCAGCCTGCACTTGATGAACTCAATAGACGCCACCCCGACAGGAATATAGAGTTAGAATATACTTATTCCCTTTACAATGAAACAAGAGATATAATTTTGGATAGCCTATTGAATGGCGATTCTGTGGACATTGTATCTGTAGGAGATATCTGGCTTGGTGAATTTGCAGGGAGGGGTTTGCTAACTAATCTAACTGATGAATTTGAGGAGTGGGGTAGAATGTCTGATCTATACGAAGCAAATCTTGATGGCTCCGTGTATAATAACACCATATATGGTATGTGGCTATGGACCGATATTAGGGGTATGTGGTATTGGAAGGACATGCTGCAAGAGGCAGGAGTTGACCCAGAATCACTAAAAACATGGGATGGATACATTTCTGCAGCGGTAAAACTTGATGATTTCTTTGAAGATGATAATAGCGTAATTCAAGGAGTACATCTTGTAGGTGCTTCACATGATCTGGATCTTTGGTATCCGTACCTTTGGATGCTTGGAGGAGAAATACTGGAGCTCCGTGAAGGTCATCCTACAGAAGGTGTCTACCCGTTTCCATCATACAATAGCTCCGAGGGAATAAGAGCAATGGAGTTCTTGAAGCGGCAGGTAGATGCAGGAATTGATCCGCAAGATAGACCCTATCTTGACGCAGCATTTGTCAATAGGAATTTCTCAGTAATGCTGGGAGGTTCTTGGATGCCTGGAGAGTTTCCAAGAGAATCTTGGCCAACATTGGAGCAGGAAGTCGGGTTTATTCCCATGTTTACAGTACCTAACCAGACGATCCAGACTTCAACTATGATGGGAGGATATGAGTTAGCTATACCAACTACCTCGCAAAATGGCGACTTATCATGGGAATTGATAACAATAGTGGCTGAGCCGCAGATACTGGGTCCATTTTTACAACAATATGGCTATTTGCCTACACAGAAATCGTTAGGAGAGGGTCCATCTTCTGAGCCGCTAAAGGAATCGGTTCCATTCTTTGAAGAAATGGTTTCAATGATTCCATATGGTAGAAGTAGGCCAAACATACCTGAATATCCTGAGATAGCTGAACATATACACCAAGCTATACAGCAAGTTTACAATGGATCAGCAGCATCACCAGAAGATGCCCTCGATATGGCAGCTGCCAAATCTGCAGATTCTCTGGGATGGTAGATGCTTCAATAATAAGCAAAAAATTTAGCATATCCTATCATTTTGACAGCCTTTTGCTAATTGTCTAGATAAGGGTTTAAAGCCAGCTTCTAGCTCATTATCTTGGAACCCTTCTAAAAGAACTGATAGTAGAGCGGGCCCGTCGGGATTTGGATAAAAATTCATTTGAATCCAAGACTTTAATTTCGGCATTTATTATTGGAAGTATCCAGGTTATGTTTCCAGAGAAAAACCTTCAGAATTTAGAATGGTATGATAGCTGTCAAAGCCGTGTATCAAGGCGATGTGGAGTTAACCACACCTCTGTATCTATACTCCTTTCTATTATCTATTTTTTCAAAGTAGACGAGGCGAAAAAGTCTGTGATTGATTCATACTACCTAACTAAAGGTAAAAAAGAGTGGATTGATTCAGAAAAATGAAAATGACAAATACAACGACTAGAAATAAGCATCGAAAATTACTAATTTGTATATATACGAATAAAGACAGAAATGAATTTGCTATTGGCTTAAAGGAAGATGAGAATTTTAGAGCAATGACAAAAGTGGATGAGTTTTACACAAGATTTGTTGATGCGTTTGATGAGATGGGAGTGGATGAAAAGGAAATAGATTGGAAACAGAAATTAAAGAAATGGATTGCTTCTGCAAGGAGAAATGAAGCGATATTTACTGAGGTAGACCTGAGTGGATGGAATGATGTAGGAGAAAGAAAGGAAAAGAACTGACTTACATCTTAATTTAATAGATGTGTATCATTTCCTTAGGCTTACCATGTTAGAAGTCATTGAATAATTCTCAGTGCTTCGGACACTATCATTTGAATAGATCTGGAAAAACCCATAAATACTCGATCGAAAGTTTTTTTTTGATGAAATATCACAAGAACGATGATAATGCTGCTGCTGACATAGCAATTGCTATTTCTCTAGGCCCATTATCTTCAATTGTGATAATTGTGCTAAAAGCACTCTTTGTGCTTGTAGGATCTCATCGCTACCTTCATCTTCTACCAACAAGCCTTGGTGAAGTGTTACATTGAGCGGCACTAGTAGAAGCTTTATCACAGGCATTGCTGCGGGAGGCGTGGCCCTAGCTGTATCGTACTTTCTGAGAACCTTTGCAGGCGGGTTTTTCGTACCTGAGCTTGCCTCTCAAGTGTTATTCTCCATAACCCCTGGATCAGTTGAATCCCAGGCGATCAGTACGCTTGGAGAAATGGCAAAAAATTTGGCATTTGCAAGTGCAGTTATTGGTAGCCTGATAGTTTATGGTGGCATAGGAATTTTGTTGTATAAAACATACAGAAGGCTTGCTTCCCGAGGACATATCGTCAACATATCACAGTTCATACTCGTCCCGTATTTGGTTTTGCTTGTAGTAGCTGTAATATTGTCCATGATAACGGAAATCTCCACACAACCCCTTACAATTCAAATTATTGTTCTCTATCTTGTCCCGCCACACATAGTCTATGGTTTAATTTTATATTACATATTCAATATGCAGCGGCAAAAACAACAACCCACAGCAGCTGTTACCACAGCCGAGCATGTCCGAGAAAGAACTGTTCCTCCTCAGGATGAGGGCGTTAATATTAACAAAGTCGACAGGAGACAGTTTATTCGGATATTGAGTATAGTAGTAGCAGGTTCAATTGCCACAGTCTTCGTCTTTTACTGGGCAGACCTTTTCTCTAGGTCAAGACCATCTTCCTCATCGAGTCCTCCTCCACTGCAACAGTCTCCTGTCCTCTCTAATTCCACTCGTCCTTCAGATGCGCCGTCAGAGCTACTTCCATTTTTTGCTTCTGAAATAACTCCCAACGACAGGTTCTACAGGATAGACATTAACGTTGCGATTCCAACAATTATTGCAGACATGTGGAATCTCAGGGTAACAGGACTGATAGACAATCCGTTAGAGCTTACCTACGGAGAACTAAAATCCCTGCCCAGTATGAAAGAGTATGCTACTTTGGAATGTGTTAGCAACAAAGTAGGAGGCGACCTGATAAGCACCGCTCTATGGAAGGGCGTTTCTCTGAAAAGTGTTCTGGAAATGGCTCAGGTCAAGCCTGAAGCAACATACGTTGTCTTTAGATGCTTTGACGGCTACGATGTAGGAATACCCCTCGAGAAAGGCCTTGAAGAGACGACCCTGTTGGCATATGAAATGAACCGGGCTACTTTGCCTGCAGACCATGGCTTTCCTGTTCGGGCCATTGTTCCTGGAATCTATGGGATGATGAATGCAAAGTGGGTAACCGAAATAGAGCTGGTCGATACAGTCTACGAAGGCTTTTGGCAGAGAAAGGGCTGGAGTAATGAGGCTAAATACAAGATACATTCTACCATAGTTGCACCAGGAAGTGCACTCTCAAACAGATTTGGTAGCTTAGGAATGCCAACTAGAGTCACACTTGGAAACAAGGTGCCAATTGCAGGCATTGCTTTTGCTGGAAATGTAGGAATATCAAAGGTCGAAGTCAGCATGGATGGCGGAAATAGTTGGCAAGAAGCTAGGATGAAAAGACCTATCTCAATTAATTCATGGGTTCTGTGGTATATCGAGTGGAATCCAGAATCACAGGGCACACACACTATTTCTGTTAGAGCTACTGATGGAACCGGAAAAATTCAACCAGTCGGATTCCATGAGCCATTTCCGGATGGCTCTTCAGGATATAATATGATCGAGGTAATGGTACAAGCGTCATGAATAATTATCATAACAATGTAGAGTGACATTATGTTGGGCTTTAGTAAAAAACACTTGTCATAGCATTACAATTTTAGCTCACGTCATACGGCCTTGGTGGGCCAAAAGAACATCTAGCTTTAACACTAATTATAATGCTATTATTGCATTTGCCATTAAAGCAAGCACGAAATTGCGAATACTTTGCATATAAGCTATCCGACGATCTCAAGGGACATATGTTATATCCAAAAAGAAATCTGCAAAAATACAGAAAATTATGGTGAGCATCTATTTGAGGTCTATAGAAATAACTTGCAAGGATTAGATGAGATGATAAAGAAACCATGGACAATTGTAGATTCGCCAAAAACAGATAGTAAAGAGAAAATAAAGGCAATTACTCTGATTGGGCAGTTCTATGGAGAGAGGCTTGAACTAGTCGGAGATGAAAAAAGTCTGAATCAGAAAGTGAAATATATGGAGGACTTCAGACGGTCGTCACCATATAGGAAGCAACTATAGAAGTAAGGATTCTATACAGTGAGCTCTGAAATTCTCTGAATTATTGGGATACTTTAGCAAAAATATTTTATCGTATGGCAGTCTGACCTATCCCCATTAATCTACGATGTACTAATACTACTTCTAGGCCTTCTTCAACTTCAAAAGGAGTTGCTCGTTCAATATTTGCTCAAATCGGTTTAGGCATTAATCGCGTTTGGTATTATGAGCTATTGGACAACGATTATAGTAATATTACCAGCGAATTTAAGGCCAAACAACTTACTAGTAGGTATCGCGGTGAACGTGTTGCTATAGGCTGCTTCTTTGTTCATAGTCTTTTTGATTCTGTTGTAGGATTTGCTCCTATCAAAGGCCCTCCTAGTAACAAGAGGGGATGGTTCAGCGGACTTCTCATGGCAAGAAGAAACTTCCGTTCGACAAAGATAAATCCCGATATTATAGGTATAATACTGGCTCAAGAAGTGAGCCATTACTTAGGATTATACCATGCCTGTGAGATGGAGCAGACAACAGAATGGAGACGTGGGTTTTTTAGTTATCTTCCGACCTGCGGCACTTCATGGACCAATTCTTGATGTATCCAAAAGCAGTCATAACAGCCAGACATCTTTCCAACGAAGAGAGAACAATCATATTACAACACAGGTTTGTTAGAAGGTGACTCGCATGGCTAAATAGCACGCGAGCCCGAGAAGTAATCAATAATTATTATTATGCATGCTCACGCTTCTTTTATGCACTGTACCCTTCGCAAAGGAAAGCTTTATGCTTTTTGTATCAAAAACCGCGCACAAGCATTGCTAAGCATTTTCTATAGACGGTTTCATTAAATAAATTATTAGTATCAGCATTGATTGTCAATATATTTCCGAATTTCTGGCTCTTAGTTTTATTATATTGCCTTGTAAAAATGATATGCATTTAAAAATCAACAATAAAAACTTGTTTTCTGTTAACTAGGAAGAGGGTAAAAAATAAACTGTCATTTCCTGCTGTAAAGTTATCGTTATCTAGATGAAAAAATTGCTTTGAGCATTTAGCAATCAACAAAAAAATTTGCAGTTGCTCGATAAATGAGATAAAATAGAGGCTTATTCCTCTTCTTCCATTATCCCAAATGATAGTTTAACACATGTCTTGTATCTAGTAATCTTACCTGTGTTAGGATCTACATCCGCAGTCATATCTTGAATCTTTATTCCATGAATATTATGTATAGTTTTTATTAGCATAATAACCATCCGCGATCATATTTCTGTTATAACTATTTCATCTTTCTTACTATAAAATGTAAGAGGTTTCCTTCATTTCTCATCTCCAAGAGAGATTGTCCCCTCTCATCTGACCATCTTAACATCTCTAGATCAGCTGTGGGATCATCTGATATTAGATGTATGACTTCGCCAGTAGGTATTTTCTCAACTAATTCATCAAGTTTTGCAAGAGTAGCGGAACATTCTACTCCTATCTCGAACATTTCATGGTCAGGAAATGCTGCAAAGCATCTTACACGGAGTTGCTGGATCGCCATGCTCATTTTGTCTTGACAATTTTCAATTGTTTCAAGACCCTTCAAATCTCTCATCTCTGAAGGTTCTATCTTGACGAACCAACCTTCGGTATATGGAAAATCATTTGCTAGCTTCGGCTTGTCCATCAAAGACTTGTTAACTTGAACAATTATACCGCTTACAGGGGTTCTTAGTACTCCAAAATACTTGGCACTCTCTAAGGCGCCACAGCTCTTGCCTTTTTCTAACTTAGTGCCTATTGACTTTAATTTTATGCTAGATAACTTGCCGGCAATAGATGCCATTATGACTGTAATCCCGATGGTTACAGTCTTTTCTTTATTACTTAGCCATACAAAATTTTCAGTATCGTAAAGAAGGTCTTCGGGGAATGAACAATTGTCTATCTTCATCCAATTTTAGTCTGATGTATTTCCCTTTATTGCTTATGTGGCTCTGTCGAAACGATCTATTAACAGTATGAAAGCTATTTAATAGTAGTTCACTATATACCCGTTAAAATGGTTGCGCTATATCAGACCGGCACATAGAATGCTATATATGTGCGCTCAAACAGGCCACCAGAAAGAATCTTAGTTTTATCCTAATGAATAGAATGATTGTTGCTCTATTATCTAATACGAATTTATGTTGTTAGACATGGTGCCTTGGCATTGGGCTTTAAGACCACGCCTGGCGCCTACTACTTCGACATTCTATGTTCAAGAAATTCGACTTCAACGTCAGCACATAATTCGGCTATCTCTAAGTCTAACTTATGATTGTGCTCTTGCTGTTTTACTATTTCTTTGTTGTTATCTTCCGCTGCTGTTACTGCTAATTCTGCAAAATAGCTTTCTTGATCCTCGTATCTTTCTGGAATCTGGATAAGAGCTAAGGCTATTCCCATTGCTCGTTCTATCAATTGCTGTGCTCTGTCCTTGCTTATATCTTGGTCACCCCATATCTCACCAAATCCACCCCATCCTTCTCTTATCTCTATGCACTCGATTGTAGCGTTCTTTGAAGTCATTCGAACATCAAAGCGCCTAGCAAAATGTCTATCAATTTCTGGTGCTTTATGATATGGCAAATAGATAATCTCACAGTCAAAGCCCTGCCATGTAGAAATTACATTCCTTAGACTGTACCTGTGAGCTGCAATGATGTTGGTTAAGAACTCTAGTTGTATCTGGTGTTTTTCTGCTTCCTCTATTTCTCTTTCCTCTTCTTGTACTTCTTTTCTGACAGCGCCGTCAGTTGTATTATCTTTATTATCTTTATTATTATTATTATTATTATTAGTCATTCTCCTTATATGATCTTTTTCCCAATATGTGAGTAACGTTTCCACCATGTCACCATGATCGTAAGCGGCGCCTCTAATTGTCCCAAATTGCTTATGCACTCGCTCACTAACCTTAATATTCTTGTTCTGGACTTTGTCCTTGTTTTTTGAGGCAATGGCACTTATTCCTACTAATAACAGTACAGGAAGAAAAAAGAAGAGAAGACAATAGGAAGAAGCTATGCATATTGAAGTCGAGGAAAGATTGGTTACAGAGATGGACGTAGCTTTTTCGAATCTTGATTGGTTATTTGTATCAATTGTGACTAGAATGATTTTTCTATATCTGCATCTTTTTTGCTGCCATGTTACAATCAGATAGATAGAATGGTCCTGACACCACTTCTGGAATACATCTTGAATTTGTTTTTCTGTGATTCTTGTCTTTATGAATTTTCAGCCTTTTCTTCAATTGAAAAATTGGAATAATCAGGCTGCAATAGAAGCAATACCTTTGGATCTCAGGTCTTTAATCCTGTTTCTTATAGTTACTTCAGTTACTCCTGCAGCTTCTGCAACATTTTTTTGAGTTGTATTCTCATCATTCCTAATGCAGGAAGTATAAAGTACCGATGCTGCAAGTCCCATTGGACTTTTCCCTGTGGATATTTCTCTATCAACAAGATCTACCATCGTGTGCATTGCCATTCGCTTAGTTTTCTCATCGATATTCACCTTATTTGCTATCTTTGCTATGCATTTCACTAGATCTACCGGCGGTACATTTATGTCAAGTTCATTTATGAGTATCCGGTGGCTCCGTGAAATGATTTTTCGCTTCACGTCCATAGCCGCAGCGATATCGGCAAGTGTTCTCGATGCTCCCATTTCTCTACATGCAATATATACAGCTGCAGCGAGAATGGCCGATACGGATCGCCCCCTTGTTAGGTGTTTTTCCTGAGCTTTCCTGTATATGTAAGCTGTTTTCTCTATTATTGCATCAGACAGACCAAGCTTGTCTTTTACTCGGGCTAGTTCATTTAAAGCTCGCAGAAGATTTCTTTCTGCACTGGTGTGTATTTGGGTTCTAAAATTCCAAGTTCTTAATCTGTGGATCATTGAATGCATTGATGGATCTAACTTTTGTCCACTAGAATCCTTATCGCTCTTGCCAATAATTGTGGCTAGGCCCATGTCATGCTGAGTTAGAGAGATAGGAGATCCCACTCTTACTCTTTCACTATTTGTCCCAGCGCTAAATGTTCGCCATTCGGCGCGACTCTCCAGAGCCTTATCTGAGAATACAAAGCCGCAATTACTACATATTATCTCGCCGGACTCCGGATCTGTAATAGGCTGACCGATGCTACATGCGAAACACGGTTTTGAAGTTTGCATTATTATGAAGATGAGTCTTTTTTACGGGGTGCCTTTGTGATAAGTATCCTCATGTTTCTATACGTGCGCATTAAACTATATAAACAGAATTGAAAAGATGGCAAAAATTTAGAGAAAAGGAAATACTGAAGTAGAATATTAGTTCATGTGATACATTGTTGTACTGTCTCTCTCTATAAGCGCTCAAGGCCCGTTCGGTGTTATAGATACTAATGGCAGGGTGCCATCGTTAGTTTTGTCATTTAGAAAAACATGTTTTCAACTATTATGAGTTGCCTCCCTGACATCTACCGTTAACTGTACATTGCCTTGATATTTAGAGCTGATAGGTGGCTAATGCCCCATGTATCATACCAGATGTTCATTTGCTAGAACTGATCTGGCTCTATGAAGCATATCAATTCACAGAGAGCACACCCGTAAGATTAACCTTTAGCTTTGAGTATGCAAAGTATGACATTTTATTTATCAACTGAGTCTATTTTCTGAATATTTTTCTGTCGGATCCAACTGGGCTTTGTTCTTGACTAGAAGTCTCTATCCCATATGACTCATTTCAAACTTCCAGCAATAAGCAATATAGCATCAAAGATACTTTAATGACGATCCAAGCATTAGGCTAACGTAAGTAGAATATTCCTTATGGCCTAGTTAGGTCCGGAAAGAAGGCGATGACTAACACAAAGCCGATAATCAGGACTGTAAAAACTACCCAAAGAGAAAATAGACAACGGGTCTATCCCACGAGCTGACCCAAAGTTAGTCTGTCAGATATGAATTTTTTGGTATACTGCTAACAGATTAGTATCATCTTTATGACAATTATTTTTGACATGGCCAGTAATGGAATTCCTGGAACTACAAGTGCCTAGTCGTTGCTTCGTAAATGATAATTGTGATACGATTATTAAGATTCCCTTGAAGCTATTTCGGTATTGGGTTTGACATTGGCCTACTCTGGACCTATGTTAGCATGTCTTTCATTGTAGTGTGCTACATAGTCTGAATCCTTCTGAAATGTCTCATTGCATTTGCTGCATGTTACAGGTATACCTGTCTTGTCACGATCTTCTGAAATGTATGATGAAGATGATGATGACATTATCAAAGAATGGAAAATATCTGATAAAAGGCTTTCAGAGTCCATCAATATTTCATCAGAAGGAGTATGATCTCATCATTGTAGGAGGTTTCTGGTATGACGACTATATACCTTCTTTCAAAATCTGGCAAAAAATAGTTGTGATTGAAGATAGATATATTGGAAGTGGAGAAATAGGTCATACCATCGCACACACTACTTATGTACTAGATGTCCGATACTAGGAATTTGAGCAGATATAGGGAACACGAGGTGCAACCATAGATGTTGAAAGTCATACTGCTACGACAAATTTGATCGAATCAATAATAAACGAAGAGAATATTGATTGCAATTTTGAAAAGGCTCAATGGCTTTTTGTTTCTTGGCTCAAGTGATAAGTAAGAGCCATGGTATAGAGAACTTAAAGCAATACATTGTGCGGGTATTGGAGAACCTGTATGTTGTAGCGAGCACCACCAAAATCTTTCGATATTGGTCCTTGTGCAACCTTAATGTGTTTCTGAGAGATAGATATGCAAGTTTAGAACTGTTAAATTAGATATCTTACAAATATCAACATGTCGTTTGCTGAGCCTACTACTCTTGGAATAGGCATAGCTGCAGCTGGGGCCATTGCGTTTGGAGCCTGGTATTTCAGAAGGAGAAAACAGAAAGAAAGGGAATTAAGAGCACAACAACAACAAAAGACCTAACGCCCTAAGGCTATAGGATATTGTCTTGTTCTTTTATCAGTTCGTGTATATTTGCCAACTAATTTGGGTAGACGATACCTGGTGCCTCCTCTATATGCAAAGTTGAAGCATCGCATCCAATTTAGTATCAGTAATAACAGCTCATCTAGTCACCCAATCTGTCTAATCATCTTTCTAAGATTGATGATGCAAAGATAGATTATCAGCTTTTCATGTGTGTTTGTGTCCTTAGTTTGAATGTTTTCTCTCGGAACCCTCTAGACGTGCAATACTTCCTATACTAAGCAAAATTCGGATCGGGGTTCAAATGAATTCTTATTAAAAATCCCGCGTCCTTTAAAATGCCTACAAAGGCGTAAAACCTATATGCAGATGCTAATAGAAAAGCGTCCTACAGCTGACAGGATTAATAATGATCGACTTACTTTCCATTCCAGATGAGTTTGTTCAACATATACTTAGATCTACCATTGCATTGCTCGTAATCTTGAACCCAGTTGGAATAGTGCCAATATATATTGCGCTCACACAAAAGATGGAAAGTACAAAGAGGACTCAGCTGTCAAAGACTGTCATAATTACCTCCACCGCTTTGCTTTTTGCATTTGCCATTGCAGGAACTCTGATCTTCACTGTCTTTGGAATCACGCTCTACAGTTTTATGATTGCCGGAGGTGTATTGCTATTTATCGTTGCTATTGAGTTATTGACAGGCGGAGGATGGCGCTTTGTAGGTAGTGGCATTAGCGAAGAGACAGGAGTTGTCCCTCTTGCATTTCCACTTCTTGCTGGACCAGGTGCAATAACTGCAGTGATAATCTCATTTGAGTCATCTGGTCTAATAGTCACGGTTTTTTCAATATCCATAGCGATTGGAACCGTCTACGTCATCCTAAGGCACGCGGAGCGCCTACACAAGGTATTAGGAAAAAGAGGATCATTGATAATTACTAGAATATTTGCAGTACTCATTGCAGCCATCGCAATTGAATACATCGTAGATGGAGTGAAAGCGCTATTTTAGGAATTAAACACATGTGATACTTGTGCCATAAGGCAAAAGGTTCAGCCTTCAGGAACTATTACTACTGGTCCTTCATATTTCTGTGAAAAGCTGACAGAATATGCAAAAAGGTAGATCTGATAGTAATTGGAAACGTATGACGATCGGGCATATCAAAAGATAACGACATTTCGCAAGTATCGAGGGCTATAGCGAGAGCGTTCCCTGCACAGTGATGATCATTCCCTAAGTTAAAAATGATGCGCCATTAATTGATGATAGTGGGTGAGCTTTTTAAGAAATAGAAGCAATCGTATTAGAATAATCTCTTAGATCATACCTCATAACGTAAATATTGAATAGTGCAAGGAACTTGCAATATTCGTTGATAGTCTTCTTTTCAGGTCTACCCGGTGTTGGCAAGACTAGACTTGCAAACGAATTGGCGCCTTTGATTAAAGCTGTAGTTTTATCTACCGATAAGATAAGAAAAGACCTAATATCAAGCCCTACATACACAGAGGAGGAAAAAGAGCTAATCTATGATGTAATGCTGATTCTAGCAAAATATCTTCATAACGCAGCTGGCACAAATTGCATACTTGATGCAACTTTTAACACAAAGGAATCACGAAGAAAGGCCAGGGAAAAATTGGCAAGCGGTTCGCCAGAACAGATTTACGTAGTAGAATGTACCTGCCCTGAAGATATTGTTTTATCAAGATTAAAGGCAAGAAAACGAGATTATTCTGATGCAGATATTGATGTTTACAGAAAAATGAAACATGAGTACGAGCCTGTGGAAGAAAAGGAAAGACATATAGTTGCAGATACAAGCCGAGACCCAAAGACAAATGCTGAGAAAATAAAGGCACGCATTTTTGGAGAGAAGCAAAAGAAATGAGTATCAGCAATCAGATTGAATTAATATCACTCCTATCTAAGAACAGGGACGCGTATTCTCATAAAGTATCAAAGGTTGCAGTAGAGCAAACTCATATCTCGTGGATCATTCTTACTGGGCAGTTTGCATACAAGATAAAGAAAGATCTGAAATTTGGACGCATTCTTGATTTTTCTACGCTCAGTTTGAGGAAAAAGTTCTGTCAAAATGAAGTTGATATAAACAGCGTTCTTTGTAGAGATATGTATAAGGGAGTCGTGAAAGTTATAAAACAAAAAAAGGAAAAGATAGAAGATGAAGAAGATGATGCGATAAAGGTAGTTGATATAAAGAGCAAGGGAAAAGCCTTAGAATATGCTGTCAAGATGCTTGAAATCCCACAAAAATTCCGTATGGATAATCTACTACTTCAGCAAGACAAGATAAATCCAGATACTATAGACAAACTAACATCTATACTCGTTAAATTTCATCGTACTACGCCAACTAGTAAAAAGATAAGAAGTTCCGGCCGACCTGAATTCATGAAGAGAAAGGTCAACGAAAATTTTCTGACCCTTTCCAAACTTACAACTCTTGATCCTAAGTTTGAAGGAAGGCTAAATGTCTTTATCAAAGACAAACGCAATTTTTTCCTTGAACGTATCAGGGATGACAAAATCCGGGATATACATGGAGACTTGTATCTGAAAAATGTCTTCATTGTACCAGACAACAACTTCTATCTATATGATAGAATAGAATTCAATGATTCGTTGAGGTATGCCGATGTAGCTGAAGATGTTGCTCATTTGGCCATGGATCTTGACTTCCATGGAAGAAGTGACCTCAAAAAACACTTGATTTCTGGCTATATATTTCAGAGCAAAGATCATGGTCTAGAGAATATCGTAAACTTTTTGATGTGTTACAAAGCATGTGTCAGGGTAAAAGTTTCATTATTTCTCGCAAAGGGTTTGGATAAAAATAAATCTAATGATAGAAAAAAAATTAAGCAAGCACAGGAAGAGTCAAGAGCTCACTTGCAACTAGCCGAATCATATTTGGAGCTTTTGTAAAAAGGACTTACTTATGTTCAATAGTTTAACCTTCTGTAATCTTAGTATGTTCATTGATCTTTATTATTTTTTGTTAATGATTCTCATCTACCAAATGTCAGGAAATTGCAATCCTCTCTTAGAATGATCCATGTTTGACACTTGTTAGCAGCAGGAATGGCAGAGGAACGTAGGAAAAATACAGAAGAACTAACCACAAAAAGATATAATCAATGAATCTTATAGTAATATGGGATAAACGAGCTATGTTGAGGATTATGCCAACCTTAGAATGGTTACCCGTGATTCCAAAGCTAGCGTGTTAGAAGTTGCAAAGGCTATGGTTGACTGGAATATTAGCTCCACTACGATAACGAATGGAGCAAGAGAGTCGATGGAATATTGACAGAACGTGATATTGTCTGGAGTATCGCAAAGGGGGTGCCTCCTGATGGCATTACGGCTGCCTCTCTAATGTCGGCTCCTATCCATTCTATAGGAAAGGGTCAGCCAGTTGAAGATTCTGGAAATCTATCCTCATTATTATTGTTAACATACTCGAAATAACTTTGGCTCCCGTCAAGCTGGACTTTTGTACCTTCTGTAACGATGCCGATTGGAGCTATATAGGCTACTACTTTGTACCCTCTAGGCAATCCGACTTGGCCTTCTTTTTGTCTTTTTGACATTATCTCTCAAGCACACATTTTACTTATATGCAGATGTTATTACATTCATTACTCCTACCGCACAGCGATCAAAGGTCTTTTTTGCTAAAAGGTGTGTAGTCGAAATTATGAGATCTTGTAGTATTTCAACTAAATTTCGTTCATAACGTCAAGCTAGTTTCTTCCAGGCGTATCCTTTATTTAGCTGCTGTTAACACAAGGTGTAGAGTTTTCCTGTGAGCCTGTCAAGATTTAACTGTCTAACCTTGTTTTCTCTTACTAGCACAATAACTAAGAAAAGCGTTATCGTCCTTTAAGAATCGATTGTGTATACACCATTATTACTTTCAAAGTCTAGGCTTTTCACAAATGAAAAGTACACTATACTTGTAGTCTTTACTCTGTGCATCGCATTAAGAGCAGCACCAGAAATGATGGCATATCCTTATCCAATAGGCTATGATGTTATCAACTACTACATCCCAACTGTGACAAACTTTGAGGATAAGTGGGATACTGTATCAAAGCAATTTCCGTTGTATGTGACCTTTCTTTATCTTATAAGCATCACTACTGGATTGCCTGCATACTCTGTAGTTGTAGCAGTAATTATCGTTATGACTGGAATTTTTGGCATTTCGCTATTTTATCTTGGAAGAAATCTGCTAAAACTTGGAATAAGTCATAGCGCCTTTATAGCTATTTTTGCAATTGTTCAGCTGGCTGTACTTAGAACCACATGGGATTTCCATAGGGATATCTTTGCACTGACGATCATGATGTTTGTCTTTTCTCTGCTTAGCAGAAAGAATGCAGGATGGAAGCCCCTTGCACTAGTTTTAGGATTGACCACCTTTGCAGTGGCTGCAGATAGAATGGTAGGTGCACTATTCAGTGTATCTGTAGCAGCCTATACAATTATGACAAGACGCAGAGATGTAGCTGTGACTGGCATTCTTGCTATAGGGATGTTTTACGCTTTGGCAGTACCCACGCAGAGCACTCCTGATATCAAAACAATCACTACCACAGAAATTCCACAGAATAATAGTGAATTAAAAGAATTTTACAACCCTGCTGACCTACTCATCTTCTTCGTTGTGATAAACGGTTTGCTTATTGCAGCGGCAGCCATTGGCTTTTTGAATATGAAAAACACTTTGCTAAAAATTCCTTTGGTTGTCTGTCTTATAGGATCATTTTCATGGCTTGTATTCCCCGAAAATAGGTACCTTCTTGCAGATAGATGGATAATCTTGGCAGGTATTTTCCTGTCAGTCTTTGCCGGCTATGGTATCCTCCATTTAATTAGAAACCTCAAAAAAAGGTTTACACTGGCAGGTTTCATTCTTGGAGCCTTCGCCGTTCTCGGGGTGACTTATGCAGTTATTCCGCATCATAGCGCTTCTGCATTATATGGGATCATTGGATTACACTCCAAGAATCTTCCACCTGTCACAATGCAGTTCAATTCGCTTGATGTTGAAGATAATGACGAGTTGCTATCTACTATTGCATGGATAAACAAAAACACTGAACAAGATGCCCTTATTGTGGGAGAAAGTCATTTGCGAGGATTCATGGAACTACATCTAGGGGATAATAGGACATATCATTTCTCAGAAGACCCTCAGACCTATGCTGAGACTCTAATCAACCGTGGCCAGCAGGTCTACTTAATTGAATTTAACAGCACGTCTTCACCCATATTTGTTGTTAAAGATATCAGCAATAGATAAAGTGTTAAAAATGGAATTAGAGATCCTCAGCATTGCACAGAAACCAAACAAGGGGGGTCAGCATTTAACTGTTATAAAAGAAACTGTTCTTTCTCGAACCATTACAAAAAATGATCTATGCGGTTAGCCCAACCTGAGAGAATCAATATGTCACCTCTTTAGCCTTTTTATACCTTGAGAAATATCATTTTATTAGCCTCGCATTATTTTCTAGATGATGGTGACCATCTGACAAAAGCTAGAAGCTCGCTTCTCTCCGCGTATATCTCGGTGAACTTCTAAAGAACCCCTATCAGAGTGAGCTCGTCGGGATTCGAACCCCAGATGAGTTGTTTTGAATACATCATCCCTTCAATTCTAGATCAAGTAATTGGTTTATCTTATCGTCGTATGTCTGATCCTTTCTGCAAGCTCTCTTTAGCCTATTTCTGGTCGAGTCCAGTATCTGAATTGTAGTGATAAAATCGTCCTTATTTCGTGTGGATATACTACCACCCTTTTTGGCATCCAATGAAAAATCATTTCAATATTTGTTATAAAAGGCTATTGAGGACTATTGGAATACAGGGCTAGACGATCGCCATCTCGCCTGTGTTGACTCCAAATCTTTGCCACGCTTCCTTGTACTTCTCAGCCATCTTATCAAGCTCATATGCTACATAGAATTGTGCAGAAGTGCTTTTTGCCCTTCCTGCTAAGACATCCGCCTGCTCAAATGTCATCATAGCATTAAATCTCATCACATTGTAGTGAATCTTCCTCATTGCTATGTACAATATTCCTGCATCATGCTTTGTTATCTTGTTTGCAGCCTGCTGCTCAGCTTCGCTGAAGCTTGAACGCTCACGGAACTTCTGCCAGACCGGTGTCGGCATTAAAGTCAGATAGCATTTCTTGTTGCCCCTTATCCAATTGATGCCGATTCCGGTTATACCATTTTGCTTGTGAACTACGTGCAGCTTATCACACCTGCAGCCTACATTATTTGCACATATTTCCTTACCGTGAATATAGCGTTCAATTATTCTCAAAATTACCTGTTTGACATCTTTCGTGCCGTATTTGAAAAAATAATAATCACCAAACCTGCGCATCGATTGAATTATCCATGACCTTTTGTGCGGCGCCAGCTTGAAAAGTTCGTTGGCAGGATTGGGTCCAAAGAAAATGTCAGAATAACGCAGGAAATAATTACAATAGCTTCTTGCAGTATGTTCATGGTAGTTATTTTTGAGCCATTGTTTAAAGTCTTCATGGTCTATTTTTTTGTAAAACTCTGAATAGTCACCACCCAAATGAGAGGTTAACAGTCCACCAGCTTGAGCCTGTATTTTCATAATTTCAATTTCCTTATCAGGACTCATCCTCTCGATCTTGCCGACCATCAAGTCCTTTACAAGATCCCCAAGGGTTTGCCATCCAAATCGTTGAAGTTGCTTATTGAATATACCTAATTCAGACTCCTTAACCTTAACACCTATCGTCTTCCATTTACTGCCTGAAGTGGCATCCAATTGTTGAACTGCTTGTACATCAGCCACACCCATAGTTGCTATGGGCAACTATTGGAATATAAATATTACGTGATCTGCTTCTGCAAATCCGATATGTTACCATGTCTTTTTACCGTGTTACCAAAAAAATTCAAATGTTAACTAATGCTACCGCATTCTGTGCATGGTAACAAAATCTTGTTAACAAATATGTTACCAATTGGGCCGATTGCCCATTAAGAATGGCTGCAAAATTGTTAACATTTTTGGCGTTTTGAGCACAAAATGTTACCCCAGTCTCTTGCATGAAGCATGGTGGACTGGGCGGGTATACCTGCTGAGTATATCTTGTGAATAACAATATTTTATATTTAAAGTCTGTTGCAGATTTTGCGCACACTTGTGAATAGAATATGAATAAGATCAAGACTATACAGTAGCATTTCAGCTAAATTCAGCAATACTTTTATTCAATTGCACACTATTTAGCATGAAACATCTCAGTCCATGTCAGAAAATATTGAGCAACAGTTAGAAGAACAATATGACAATAGAGATAATGCAAGAGCTGGCGTTACTCTAAGCAAGTACCGAAATCGGATGGTTTGGCGTAGAAATAAAGTCAGAGAGCTCCTTGCCCGAGGATACCATCAGGACGAGATTGCAAATACTTTGCACATAAGCCAGCCCACCATCTCAAGGGACATTCACTATATTCAAAGAGAAAAACGCAAGAATTCAGAAAATTATGGACAGCATCTATTTGAAGTCTATAGAAATAACTTGCAAGGATTAGATGAGATGATAAAGAAACTATGGACAATTGTAGACTCGCCAAGAACAGACAGTAAAGAGAAGATAAAGGCAATCATGCTGATTGGACAGTATTATAGAGAGAGGCTTGAACTGGTCGGAGATGAAAAAAGTATGAATCAGATAGTGAAGTATATGGAGGACTATAGACGGTCGTATCCATATAGGAAGCAACTATAGAAT
>Ga0299914_10000848_pt1 | contig 19335 bp, 16 predicted proteins | sample RVTome_10_FD_201361 | JGI IMG/M metagenome (GOLD analysis project Ga0299914, IMG submission 201361) | Soil microbial communities from uranium-contaminated site in the Upper Colorado River Basin, Wyoming, United States - RVT153D57 (version 2) ...
GCAGTACCTGAGCTTCGACGTGCCGCTCTTCTTCCGGATGCTGTGCTCGCGCCGCGCCGATATCGTCGTCGTCGAGCCGCCGCCCACGAGCGGAGCGGTCGTGCGGCTCGCCTGCGCGCTGCGACGTGAACGGTACGTCTACTATGCGGCGGATGTCTGGTCGGATGCATCCGCGACGGCCGGTGCGCCCGCTGCGATCGTGGCGGCTCTCCGGCTGCTCGAGCGATGGGCCTTCCGCGGGGCCAGGAACGTCATCGCGGTCAGCGACGGCGTCGCGGACCGGGTGCGGGATATATCCGGACGCAACCATGTCGTCGTCGTGCGCAACGGCGTCGACACTGACATCTTCAGGCCCGACGGCCCGCGAACAGCGGATACCTCGACGATCGTGTACGCCGGAACCACGTCCGAGTGGCAGGGCGCCGACGTGTTCATTCGTGCGATGCCGCGGGTGCTCGAGCGCAGGCCCGACGCACGCCTGGTCTATCTGGGCCAGGGCACCGCGTGGGATGAGCTCCGTGAGCTCGCCGCGAACCTCGCGCCCGAGGCGATCAGCTTCGTCGACGCGCTTCCGCCCGAACAGGCCGCAACCTTGCTGCGCTCCGCGCGGGTCGGCGTGGTGAGCCTCAAACCCGGTCAGGGGTATGACTTCGCCGTTCCGACCAAGATCTTCGCGTCGATCGCGTGCGGAACGCCCGTACTCTTCGCGGGAGCGGGCGCCTCGGTCGACATCGTGACCGGTGAGCTCGGGCGATCGGTGGATTGGGACGCCGAGCCTGTTGCGGAGGCGATCGCGGACATGCTTGCCGAAGATTCGCCTTCATCCCGACTCTCGCGCGCGCTGTGGGCGAAGGAGAACGTGTCAATCTCCGCGACCGGGCGAGCTGCGGCATCCGTCGTCGAGGAGGGCGCATCACTCGATACGGCACGCGACATCCAGCAGCGACCGCGAACATCTTGACATCCCGGCTCCCAGCTGGGGCATGAAATGATTGACGATCGACCGACCAGACGGAGCACAGCCACACCGTGAAGATCAACTTCCAGACCGCGCGGCGACTCCTGCCCTTCCTTCCGGCGCGTGCGCGGCACTTCCTCTGGTTCTACGTGATCGCGTCGAGCGCGCTCGCTGGCCTCGATGTCGTCGCCCTGATGCTGCTCGCCGTCTCGCTCTCCGGCATGGTGCAGGGGACCGAGGTCACGCTCCCGGTCGTCGGCCAGGTCGGTCCAGACGGATACGTCTGGATTCTCGTCGTCGTCTGCGCGCTCATCATGGCGAAGTCAGCACTCGCAGTCGGTCTGCAGTGGATCGCGACGCGCCGGTTCGCCGCCTACGAGCTCGAGATCGGTGATCGCCTGTTCGATGCGTACATCAAGGCTCCGTGGACGGAACGCCTGCGTCGAAGCACTGCCCAGATCATCCGGCTTGCGGATGTCGGCATCGCGGCTGTCATCGGAGGGTTCCTCCTGCCCCTGTTGTCCCTTCCGTCGCTCTTCACGACGTTCCTCGCCGTTGTGCTCGTCCTCGTCGTCAGTCAGCCACTCACAGCCCTCCTGACGCTCGTGTACCTGGGCCTCATCGGCGCCGTGCTGTACTTCGTCGTCTCGCGTCGCTCGATCGAGGCCGGCCGTGTGAACCGCACATACTCATTCAGGGTCGCAGGACTGATGACCGACATGGTCTCGGCCCTCAAGGAGATCACGCTTCGCAATAGCGCATCGACCGTCGCGGCGGCGGTGCATGACAATCGAATCCACACCACGCGGGCGCGCGCGAACCTCAGTTTTCTCGGGATCGTACCGAAGTTCGTGTTCGATGCGGCCCTCGTCGGAGGGTTCCTCCTCATCGGCGGCGTCGCCTACGCGATAGGCGGAATGGCGTACGCGTTCAGCGCCGTCGCCCTGTTCGGAGTCGCCGGGTTCCGATTGGTACCGTCGTTGACCGGATTCCAGTCGGTGATGACGCAGACCCATGCCAACGTCGCCGTCGTCGCCGACGTGATCACGGATATCGAAGGATCCATCGAGTACGTCCGATATGCCGACACGATCGGAAAGGCGCCGATCGTCGGCGAGCCGCATCGACTCGAACTCCAGGACGTTTCATTCGCCTACGACGGATCCGCCGAGCCTGCGCTCCGTGGGGTCTCGCTCGAGATCCCGATGGGGAGCACGCTCGGCATCGCCGGCTCGTCCGGCGCCGGAAAGACCACCCTCGTCGATCTCCTCCTGGGGCTCCTCATTCCCTCGTCGGGAAGTATCCGAGTCGACGATGTCGATCTCGAGGACGTGTTGGCCGATTGGCGGTCACGCGTCGGTTACGTCCCGCAGGATGTCTCCCTCTTCGGCGGCACTGTCGCACAGAACGTCGCGTTGACCTGGGGAACCGAGTTCGATCGGGAGAGGGTCAGAGAGGCCCTTGAGCGCGCGCAGCTGTGGGACACGATAGCGGCACGACCGGGAGGCATGGACTCCCGTATCGGCGATCGTGGCATGGCGTTGTCAGGAGGTCAGCGTCAGCGGCTCGGCATCGCCCGCGCACTCTACGGTGATCCGCTCGTCCTGGTGATGGACGAGGCGACGAGTGCGCTCGACACGAAGACGGAATCGGATGTCGCGTTCGCCATCCGAAATCTCCGTGGACAAGTCACCATTGTGTCGGTCGCGCACCGGCTTTCCACCATCCGGGACAGCGACCAGGTCGTGTTCATGCGCGACGGAGGCATTGTCGCAAAGGGCACGTTCGACGAAGTCGTGGACTCCGTTCCCGACTTCGCGGTCCAAGCGGCGCTCGCGGGGTTGACCAAGTGAGCATCGACCGTGGAGCGCGGCGTTCCGTGAGCGCGTCAGGTGGCTCGGGTCGCGGAAGTCTGCTCATCATCTCGTTCTCCGTGATCGAGTCCGACGCGCGGGTGCTCAAGCAGATCAAGCACTTCAGTGAGATCTACGACGTCACGACGTGTGGCTATGGTCCACCGGTCGAGGGAACGGTGCAGCACTACCGGGTGCCCGATGATCTGGGTCATGCTGAGCTCTATGGGCGGTACATCACGCTGCACTGGTATCGCGCCGCGTACTGGCGACTTCCTGCCATGCGTTGGGTTCGCGACACCATGCCGGCGGGCGAGTGGGATGTCGTCTTGGCGAATGAGCTCGAGACGATGCCGCTCGCGCTTGGACTGCGTCCTCGCGGTGGAATACACCTCGATCTTCACGAGTACACTCCGCTGCTGAATGCGGAGCACGAGGGCTGGCGTCGCCGCATCAAGCCGTACCACGAGTGGATGTGTCGGAGGTATGCGACGAAGGCGGGGTCGTGGAGCACCGTCAGCAGCGGATTGGCGAGAGAGTACGCGACGAACTTCGGGTTCGAGCCGGAAGTCGTGACGAACGCTGCACCGTTTGCAGACCTGGAGCCGAGCCCGGTCGACGAACCCATCCGCATCGTGCACTCTGGCGCTTGCCTCCGCAACCGGCAGTTGATGACCATGCTCGATGCCGTGGATCGCGCACGCAGACCCGTGACGTTCGATTTGTATCTCACACCGAACGACCCCGGGTATCTTGAAGAGCTCCGTATGCGTGCGGCCGCGATCTCCGGCGTCGAGGTTCGAGACCCCGTGCCCTATGCCGAGCTCGTCACGACGCTGAACGCCTTTGACGTTGGAATCCACCTTCTCGCTCCGACGAACTTCAACAATGAGTGGGCGCTGCCGAACAAGTTGTTCGACTACGTACAGGCGCGGCTCGGTATCCTGATCGGTCCTTCGCCTGAGATGGCTGAGCGGGTGCGCGGGTACGGACTTGGTGCCGTGGCCGAGGAATTCAGCGCTGATGCCCTCGCTGCGCAGATCGACGGCCTCACGATCGAGGGCGTTGCCGAATACAAGGACGCGTCGCATGCCCACGCACGGGAGCTCTCGGCAGAGTCCCAGATCGCAATGTGGGATCGCGCCATCGCCGCGCGGTTCGCAGCGAGCGGGCGATCTGCGTTGGCGGGAAAGAGGGCGGAGTAGACGTGGTGCTTCCCGGTGGTGTGGCAGCATCGGCAGCGCGTGCGTACGGGCTGCTCCCCGAATCGCTGGCCTCTCGTGTGCTCCCGTCGAAGCTCCGATACGATCCGCACACGCTGCCCATCACTGAGGCTCCAGACACGGGCGTTCGTGCGCTCATCGCACCCACCAACTTCGCCGGTCAGGGGTGGCAGTGGGCGCGTGCCATGGAACGGTCTCTGCCTGACGTCGGCGCTGTCGCGATGTCCTTCGCCGTGGGTCCCGGATATGGATTTCCCGTCGATGTCTCTGTGCCCGCGAGCGCGTACGTGCTTTCGCGATCCTGGCGACGGCGAGAGCGCGCAGCGGTGCTCGGCGGATTCACGCACGTCTTCATCGAGTCTGGACGTCACCCCCTCGGCGGCGTGTACGAGGAACGGCTCGACGAGCAGGTACGCGCCCTGCGCGACGCCGGTGTCGCCGTCGCATTCATCGGCCACGGAACAGATGTCCGCGTGCCGAGCGCTCACGCGCAACGGGAGCCCGATTCGCCGTTCGGCTCGAGAGCCGAGTTCGTGGGCATCGAGGGGATCGAGGCGCAGGCTCGCGCCAACCTCCAACTGATCCGGCGGATGAGCCTTCCAGCATTCGTGTCGACGCCCGATCTCCTCGACGACGTTCCGGGCGCCACGTGGCTCCCGGTCGTGATCGAACCGGAGTGGTGGCGTTCGTCGCACTCCGTCCTCCAGGGGGATCGACCCGTCGTCGTCCACGCGCCGAGCGATGGGCCGTTGAAGGGGAGTGATCTCATCGACCCGGTGATGAGTCGCCTGCATGACGAGGGTATCGTCGAGTACCGGCGGATCTCCGGTGTTCCGGCTGCGGACATGCCGGGCGTCTACCGACAAGCTGACATCGTGCTCGAGCAGTTCCGCATCGGAAGCTATGGCGTCGCTGCATGCGAGGCCCTTGCCGCGGGTCGCCTTGTTATCGGGAACGTCGGTCCGCACGTGCGCGCACGGGTTGCCGCATACGGTCGTGAACTTCCCATCGCTCAGTCCACGGCGGCAGATCTGCGCGAGACGATTCTCAGAGTCCTCGAGGAGCGGGCGGCATTCCGCGAGCTCGCCGCTCTCGGGCCCGGCTTCGTCCGCGACATGCATGATGGCGGCCGAGCCGCTGATGCGGTGCGGGATTTCCTCGGACGGTGACGTGCGCGCTCAGCCTACGTTCGACGTCGGAGCATCTCACATGCGGTTCAGCAGTTCCTCGATGACGCGAGTCGCTGCATCACCATCACCGTAGGGCGCGGCGTGAGTCTCGGGCGGGCGGGGGCGGGCGACCGCAGCGAGAATCTCGTCAGTCGTGTTCGCGAGCACGTTCCAACCGAGCTCGACCGTCTCCACCCATTCCGTCTCATGTCGCACAGTCGTGCAGGGGATGCGAAGCAGGAATGCCTCCTTCTGCAGTCCGCCCGAATCCGTTACGACACCGGAGCTGTGCACGGTTGCCGCAACGAGATCGGGGTAGGCCAGCGGCGATCGGACCGACAACGATCCGCCGGCCAGTTCGATGCCGTGCGCCGCCGCCTTCGCGACGAGGCGTGGGTGGGCGAGGAGCACGACGTTGCGATCGAGGCGGGTGAGCGCATCGACGATCTCGCGAAGTCGTTCTGGGTCGTCGGTGTTCTCGGCTCGGTGGATCGTTGCGACGAGGTACTCGCCTCCGTCTGCCGGGGACAGCGGAGAGGGACGGTCACGTACTTCATCACGGACAGCGTGGAGCACATCGGTCATCACGTCGCCGACGAGTACTGAGCGCGTGGCAAGTCCCTCGTGGTGCAGGTGAGACATGGCAGTCGCGGTCGGAGCGAGGCACAGGTCGGCGGCATGATCAGTGAGCACGCGGTTGTGCTCCTCGGGCATCCGACGATTGAACGACCGGAGACCTGCCTCCAAGTGGGCGACCGGCAGGTGCATCTTCACTGCGCTGAGGGCGGCTGCGACGGTGGAGTTGGTGTCACCGTAGACCAGCACCCAGTCGGGACGGTGCTCGTCGAAAACGGCATCGAGTGCACCGAGCATCGCCCCGGTCTGGACACCGTGGCTGCCGGATCCCACACCGAGGTGCACGTCAGGGGCCGGAATGCCGAGGTCGTCGAAGAACACGTCCGAGAGCATGGGATCGTAGTGTTGCCCAGTGTGCACGATCACGTGCTCGATGGCGGCGCGGGCAGCCGTGTTCGCGATCGGAGCGAGCTTCACGAACTGGGGCCGCGCGCCGACGACGCTCAAGAGTTTCACGGGATTCAAGCTTAGACGCATCCATCGTTCCAGCCCGCGACCTACGGGCTAGACTTGGCTGCCGTTGCAGGCCATGGGGGCGCCATCCTCCCGTATTCTGCTTCGCCATCGACGGAAGGTGCCTGACGGCGTGTACAAGGATCTCAGGGTTGCGGTCGTCGTGCCCGCGTTCAAGGAACAGGACCACATAGCACGTGTTATCGCGATCATGCCCGCGATCGTCGATCATGTCGTCATCGTGGACGACGCGAGTCCTGACGCGACGTACGAGCGGGCCGTTTCCGCGGCGGACGCACGAACAGAGGTGATCCGCCACGAGGTCAACAAGGGCGTCGGAGGCGCGATCATCACGGGGCACCGTCGCGCGCTCGATCTCGACGCCGACGTGTCCGTCGTGATGGCCGGTGACGGCCAGATGGATGTGGAGTACTTGCCTCAGCTCCTGGACCCCATCGCTGAGGCAGGATATGGATTCGCGAAGGCGAACCGCTTCTTCTCGGCGACGAGTTTCGAGGGCATGCCTGCGTATCGAGTCTTCGGCAATATCGTCCTCACCTTCCTCACGAAGATGTCGTCGGGCTACTGGAATCTCGTCGACCCGCAGAATGGGTACACGGCGATCACTCGCGATGCGCTGTCCCGGATACCGCTCGACAAGGTCTCGGAACGCTACGAGTTCGAGAACGACCTTCTCATCTGGCTGAACATCGCCGACGTCCGAGCCATCGATGTTCCGATCCCGGCGATCTACGGCGAGGAGGTTTCCGGCATCCGCCTTCACTCGGTGGTACCGCGACTCCTGGGTACGCTGATCGGTGGGTTCTGGCGACGGTTCTGGCGCAAGTACGTGCTGTGGTCGTTCTCGCCGATTGCGCTGCTGATGCTCCTCGGCATCCCGCTCTTCCTGTTCGGCTTCTTCACCGGGATCTGGGCGGTGGCGGTGAGTCTCGCTCAGCCAGACACGGTGTCCACGGGAACCTGGCTACTGGCAGTGGCACCGACACTCGTGGGTATCCAATTTCTTCTGCAAGCGTTCGTTCTCGATATCGAGGCAACCCCGAAGTGAACGCTCAGCTGCGCCGGACGGCTCGCCAGGCGTTCTTCTTCCTCCTCGTCGGGGGACTCAGCGCAGCTGTTGACGCGGGCGTCTTCTGGGTGCTCGAAGGTCTCGGTGTGCCGCCGGCGCTGGCATCGGCCGTCTCGTTCCTCTCAGCCTTCTTCGTGAACTATCAGGGGAACAAGTCGGTGGTGTTCCGGGCGACGCACGCTCCGGGAGCCCTCGGGCGCTACATCGCCCTCGTGGTGGTGAACCTCGGCCTGAGCACCGGCGGCCTCGTGCTCATCATGGCGACGGGTGTCGAGGCGATGCCAGCGAAGATCATCACGATGGTCGTGGTCGCCGTCGTGAACTTCGTCACGATGCGGCTGTGGGTATTCCGCTCACGTCCTTCGGAGGAGATTCCACAGTCCGCGACGGAATGACGGCTTCCCGGGTGCGACTGATCAGCAGCGCGACGACGAGTACGTAGAAGGCGAGCCCTGGAACCGCGTAGCGGAACGTCGTGGGCGTTCCGTTCGTGATGTTGTAGAGGGCGACGCCCAGTATGGCGCCGAAGAGCAGGTGTGCTTCCTCGTGCCGCCAGAACACGACGATGCCGACCACGCTGAAGATCACGAGCAGCATCAACGCATGATCGGTGAGCATGAAGTTGTTGAAGTCGGTCACCAGGATGTGCTGCGCCTTCGTCGGAATTGCGAGGATCGCGCCCCAGAGCGTGTCGGCCCCGGACTGACGGATGAACTGGTCGAGCTGCGAGAACGGCGAGAACAACACGGTCTGCAGCACCTGGCAGGCGAGCGTCGTTGCGGTCACCACAACCGCGGGCCAGAGCCATCGGCTGTTCCGACGAGTGATGATCGTGCCGAGCAGCCACGCCATCACGAATGCCCCCGCGACGATGAGCGTGGCTTGTCGGGTGAACGCCGACAGAGCCGTGATCGCTCCGAGTAGCGCGAGGAGCCACCACCGCGGCTCATGGAACCAACGCCATGCTGCAAGGAGCAGCAAGAGGGTCCACAGCGCCGACAGCGACTCGGTGAGCATGCCCCCGTTGATCCACATCAGGAACGTGCTGCCGTTCACCAGCAGCATGGTGGCGACTGCGGCCGTGTTGCCATAGCGCCGGATCAGCACCCATGCGAGCAAGATCGTGAGTGCGAGGGTGATGAAGAACGTCGTGACGGTGAGGCCGTACGGTCCGAAGATCTTGACGAACGGCGTGGCCAGCGCGGGAAGCACGACCCGAGGCTGCACGAGTCCCCAACCGAACAACAGGTCCAGGTCGGGGATGACGATGTCGAATGGTGCGGCGAACTCGACGAGGCGATCGCGCGCCACTTCCTGCGAGTCCCCGCCGTACCAGAACGCCATGGCCAGGTAGTAGCGGGAGTCGGGAAAGAAGGACGGCCAGTTGCGGATGAACGCGAGGTAGCCGGCGACGAAGCTGACGCCGATGATGCCCCACGTGAGGATGCCCGCGGATCGGGTTCGGATCCAATCGCGGATCGATCCCAGTCTCGACATGCGCATTCCTCTCGTGGAGTGGGGTACTGAGGCGACCGGTGTGCCGTGCAGATCGTCGACCAAGCTAACACGGCCGGTGTTTGATATGTCGACCACGTCGGCTCGCGACGGCGAACGCGACGATGAGACGGGGGGGCGCCTCGCGGTGGCAGATGCGAAGGAGATTCGACGGCAGGAGGGTGCCGGGGTGGCCGAACCGGGTGCGCGCGGCAGCCGCGTCGAGAATGGAGTCGACACCGGCGCGGTGGTCGAGGATGCGGTTGAGCAGACGCGCGTCGGCAATGGAGAGGCACGCCTTCGCGGGTCCGGCGAGATCCACGAGTACGTGGGCGGCATTCCGAAGGGCAGCCCGGTCCGCCGGCCTCCACGTGTCCGCACGTCGCCGATTCGAGACCGCCCCGAACAGCTGGACGCGTATCAGCTTGAGGGCGACACTGCGGCGGGCACGCGTCGGCAGTGTTCGGAACCAGTCCGTACCAGTGAGGCGCGGCAGCCAGGCGAACTCGTCAGCGATGGGCAGCTGTGATTCGGTGACGCGGTCGATTGCGCCACCGTGGACAAGGTAGGCCGGCGACTTCGATGCGAGCGCCAGCCGAGCACCGGAGAACCAGAGCCTGAGGCTCTGCTCGATGTCCTCGCCGGTGGACAGCCCTTCGACGGCACGCGCTCGGCGGAAGAGATCGAGGCTGAACAGCCCCATTGTGCTCGTCCGGTAGGAAAGTCGGTCCCGCACCGGATCGAGCGAGGATCGGCGTCCCGGGCGGGCAGGTGGCGTCGCATACTCGCGCCGCGAGGCCGAGTCCACCATTCGTGCGATGACTGCCTCAGAACCCGTGCGGCGGGCTATCACCAGCCACGAGTCGATCGCTCCATGCTCGAGCGTGTCATCGGAGTCCAACTTCACTACATAGGGTGCGGTCGCGACATCCAATCCGCGGTTGAACGGACCGGCGGGGCTCCGGGTGTCGTCACGGTGCGAGATGAGACGAACGCGTGGGTCATCCGCACGAGCACCGAGCGCGGTGGCGATGTCGCGCGTGTCGACGTTGTGGCACACGAACGTGATCCGTACGTCGGATGCCGTCGCATCGAGTACCGAGGCTGCCAGCCGCTCGACCGGCCTCGTAGCCGCGTGGACGGGGACGATAACGTCGACGTCGGGAGCATCGCTCATCGCGCGCACAGACGGTCGATTGCCGCGCGCCAGACGGCGTTCTGCGTCTCGGCGGAGAGCTCGCCTGCGTGGCGGTGAGAATTGTTCTTCCACGAGCGCACGTCCTCACGGGTCATGGAGCGGATCGCATCGCGCAGTGCTTCCGCCGTGAAGTCGTCGGTGACCAGCCCGAGTTGGTGCTCCCGTAGGAGCCGCTCCATCTCGGGCGATGGCCCGATGAGCACGGCCAGGCGTGCCTGAACATAATCGAAGAACTTGTTCGGAAGTGCGAACCGGTTGTTGAAGTTCGTCGGCGCAAGGAGGTGGACGCCGACGTCGAATCGGTTGAGTGTGGGGAGCAGATCTTCGTACGGAACAGCCGGCTGCACGCTGACGTGGGGGAGCGCATCGGCGGCCGCCATCAATGTCGTGAGATAGCCGTGGTCATTCGGCGTCAGGAACAGGTCGAGGCTGGCGTGCGCCTCGAGTCCCTGCATCGCTTCGATGAGCAGTTCGAGTCTGCGGTTCGCGAGTGCGGCGCCGGCGTGCACGATGCGGATGCGCGCGGTCACCTCACTCGGTGCCAGCACGGCATGGGGTGAGGCATTCGTGACGACCTCGGTGTCGAATCCGAACTCCTCCCGGTACTTCTCGGCAAGGCTCAGGCAGACAGTCGTCGTGGACTCGGCTCGTGCGCCGAACGTGCGGAGTTGCCACGAAAGGAATGGTGCGACGAACAGCCGGAATCGCAACATCTCGGTGTTCTGCAGGGGCGAGAACTCGTGGAGGTCCAGGTGCACGCCGCACCTCGGTCGAAGTCGCAGCGCGAGGCCGGCGGTGTCTACGTCATTGGCGAGGATCGCGTCGAACTCGCGGCCGACGAGAGCGTCGTGGGCAGATCGCACGGCGGGATTGCGCCAATATGCGCTCTTCCAGCGGCGTGCGATCACCCGCAGCCGGTCGTATCGCCAGTACACCGCGTCATCAGGAAGCGTGACGTGTTCCGCGACGCCTTCGGGTGACGGGCCGTACCCGCACGTGATGACGCGATAGTCGCTGCGGAACGTCTCGATCTGCTTCAGGATGCGGGCATCTGAGACCAGTCGTGAGAACGAGAGGATCAGCAGTCTGGGCGCGGGTGACATCGAAGCGGAAGCTTATCAGTGCACCTTGCGGGGCCGGCCGGCCCCGTGGGCCTCGACTCCGACCGCCCCAGCTAGGATGATGCGGTGACCCGGGAAACTTCCACCGGTCCCGCCGCAACCGGGGTGTCGGTGCCGGCCACGGACTCGCCGCGCAATGCCGCCTTCGACCTGCTCAGAATCATCTCGATCGCGGGCGTGGTTTCGATTCACACCTTCGGTGGAATCGTGAGCAACGAGTCGATCGCCGGTACGCCTGACTGGTGGCTGGCGAAATCGTTCTCTGCTGGGTTCGTCTGGGCGGTCCCAGTGTTCGTCATGCTGTCAGGAGCGCTGAACCTGGGTGTCCATGCTCACCGCGGTGGACCGGCAGCGTTTTATCGGCGTCGCGTCCAACGAATGCTGCCTGCGCTCGTCGTCTGGACGATTGTGTATCTCGTCGTGATTCGGTGGTTCGTGCTCGGCCAGACCTTCGGACCCGGCGCGCTCGCGAAGGTCCTCGTCGACGCAACGGTGTATCCCCACCTCTACTTCCTCTGGCTGATCCTCGGTCTCGTCTTCGTGGCGCCGGTGCTCGCCGCATTTCTCGGAAATGGCGGAGATGGGCGCGCCGTTGTGTTCGCTTCCACAGCGCTCGCGTTCACGATCCTCGTATTCCTCGTGCCCGGCGTCATGGCGATCGCCGGCGCGCCTCGCCCGATCCACCTCGGCGCATTGACCATGTGGCTGCCCTACGTCGGGTACTTCCTCGCCGGATATGCGACGACACGCTTAGAGCGGGTAAGGGGAGTGCTGCTCGCTGCGATGATCGTCGTCGGACTCGCTCTCATTTCGTTTTCGATCCTCCAAGTGACGATGCTGAGGTCGGCCGTCGTCCTCAATGCACTCGATCCACCGGGTTACCTCGGGATAGGAACGGTCATACTGTCGATCTGCATCTTCTCTGTCGTCACCAGCCTGTTGAAGAACTGGACGCCACGCGGGCATGCGTCACGACTCCTTACGACGATGGCGGACGCGTCGTTCGGGGTCTACCTCGTGCATATGATCGTGCTCCTCGCGATCCATCGGGTATGGGAGCCCTACGGGCTGAACGCTTCGTGGCTGGCCGCTGCTCTCGCGTTCGTGGTCATCCTCACCGTGTCCTTCGTTGTCTCGATCATGATGAACAGAATCCCGGTGTTGCGGTCGGTGTTCTAACACGACCGACCTCTCAAGACCCCCGGAGAGCATCTCGTCGGGACTGCATTTCAAACGGTGCCGAACGCCTCGGGCGGCTCGGAGAACCCGCCGACAGCGTACGCACCGGGTACTTCTGCAGCCCGACAGCGACCACGCCGCCCGGGCCGAGAGGCTCGCGCATCTAGACTTGAGCGCGTGCATATCGCAGTCATCGCCCTCGGGAAGATCGGTCTCCCTCTCGCCGTGCAGTTCGCCGATCGAGGCCATGACGTCGTCGGTGTGGACGTCAACCAGGCGGTGGTGGACCTCGTCAACGCCGGCATAGAACCGTTCCCCGGCGAGGCGCACCTGCAGGAGAAGCTCTCCGAGCTCGTTGCGAGCGGTCGGCTGCGCGCGACCACCGACTACGCCGATGCCGTGCCGGGCGCCGACGCCGTCGTCATCGTCGTCCCACTCTTCGTGAACGACACCACGTGGGAGCCCGACTTCGCGTGGATGGACGCCGCGACCCGATCGCTCGCAGAACACCTCACTTCTGGCACCCTCGTCTCGTATGAGACGACGCTCCCCGTCGGCACGACCCGCACCCGTTGGAAGCCCATGATCGAGGATGTCTCGGGGCTCACTGAGGGACAGGACTTCCACGTCGTCTTCTCGCCCGAGCGCGTCCTCACCGGGCGCGTGTTCGCCGACCTCCGCAAGTACCCGAAGCTCGTCGGCGGACTGAGCGTTGAGGGCGCGCGACGCGCGACCGAGTTCTACGAGCAGGTGCTCGAGTTCGACGAGCGGCCAGACCTCGCACGGCCGAACGGCGTGTGGGACATGGGTTCGACCGAGGCATCCGAGATGGCGAAGCTCGCTGAAACCACCTATCGCGACGTCAACATCGGTCTCGCGAACCAGTTCGCCCTCTTTGCCGACAGAGTCGGCGTCGACGTCTATGCGGTCATCGAGGCGAGCAACTCCCAGCCGTACAGCCACATCCATCGGCCCGGCATTGCCGTCGGCGGACACTGCATCCCGGTCTACCCTCGGCTCTACCTGTCGACTGACAGCGACGCCGAGATCGTGCGCTCCGCCCGCCTGCTCAATGCCTCCATGCCTGCGCGAACCGTCGAGCATGCGGCAGGCGTGCTCGGCAACCTCGACGGGCTGACGGCCGTGGTGCTCGGTGCCGCATACCGCGGCGGTGTCAAGGAGACGGCTTTCTCCGGGGTGTTCGCAACAGTTACCGCGTTGCGCGAACGTGGTGCGCGGGTGCTCGTGCACGACCCGCTCTACAGCGACGACGAATTGCGCGGGCTCGGCTGGGAGCCGTACACACTCGGCGACGCGGTCGACCTGGCGATCCTGCAAGCCGACCACGCCGAGTACCGTGCTCTCTCGCCCGCCGACCTCCCGGGTGTGCGCCTCCTCGTCGACGGCCGGAATGCGACGGATGCCGCGCGCTGGTCGGGTGTGCCCCGGCTGGTCATCGGTGGAGGCACCGCGGCCGTCTGACCGGGCGCAGGCTCAGCACCCGTCGATGTCACGGCGCCGCCGTCGCCGTCACGGCTCGAGCGGCGGTTCGATGCCTTCGACGGGTTCGTCCACGGGACGTGCCGGAACTCGCTCTGGATGCCGGAATGCGGTGCGAAGCGCGAGCAGCTGCACGCCGAGGACGGCGATCTCGGAGACCGCGAGCCCCCACGCGAGGCCGACCACGCCGAACCACAGCGTCAACGGAATCATGAGCACGGTGCCCACGATCGCGCCGACGATGGTGCTGCGGGCGAGCACCCTGGCGAGGCCGAGGGCGGTCAGGCACGCGAACCCGGTGAGCTGCGAGGCGAGGAGCGCCGCGAGGTTGACCGCCATCGCCGCGGCGAGAGCCCAGGGCAGCACGAGCGAGCCGCCGGAGAGGATCCCGCTCACCCACGGGCCGAGCAACGCGAAGGCGAGCCCGCCGGCGACGGCGAGCAGCAACGCGAGGAAGGTGACGCGGCGTGCTCGAGCGATGAGCCGTTCGGGCTCGGGAGCGGGGACGTAACCCTGCGCCACCTGCACGACCGGCCTCGTCGCGTAGAGCGACAGGCGCACGATCCGCTCGGCGAGCGCGTACACGGCGGTCGCGCTCGGAATGAAGATCTGCACGATGATGACCGGGACATTGACGTAGAGCGACGTCGTGGCGGCCATCGTCACCGGCGCGGACTGCCCGCGGAGGTTGCTCGCGGCGCGCACCGGCGACAGGGTGAACGTCCACCCCGGATGGCGGCGGAGGATGTCGACGCCCGAGACGACTGCGGCGACGATGACGCCGAGCAGCTGGAGCGCGGCGAACCAGACCGCGTCTCCGGTCGCGATGAGCACTAGGCCGCCGGCGACCGTGCCCGCGACGCGTGGCATCGTGTCGAGCAGCAGGAACCGGATGGGGCTCTTCTCGCCGACGTAGAACCAGCCCGAGCCGAGCGCGACGAGGATGCCGCTCGTCACCGTGAGCGTCGCGAGCCATGGGTCGCCGCGTGAGAGCACGATGGCGAGCGGGATCGACGCGATGAGCACCACGGCGTTCAGCCAGATGCGGCTGAGCAGCGAGTCGAAGAAGTAGCGGCCGCGCGCCGAGACGGCCCGTCCGGCCACGTCGGTCGGCCCGGTCACGCCCCAGCCGAAGGCGGCGATGACGAACGCGAACCCGGCGACGGCCTGGGAGACGGCGATGGTGGTCCACGCCGACTCGCCCGCGGCGATGATCACGGCTGGGATCACCGCGATGCTCACGAGGCCGCTCACCACGACCGACAGTCCGTACCCGCCGGTCGCGCGGAGCAGCCGCTTGGAGCCGATCACTCTCGATGCCTCCCAGTCAGTACGGCCACGGCGCCGCAAGGACCCCGCGCCACTGTATCGGATCCGCTGCGGGATTCGCCGTAAGGCCTCGCCGGCTCCTACCGGCCCGAGCGCAGGACGCCGGCCGCGACGGCGGCGGTGAGGGCGTCGTCCCAGTGGCGGATCGGGGCCAGACCGGCTCGCTGCCACGCCTCGTGCCCGAGCACCGAGTACGACGGGCGGGGTGCAGGTCGCACGAATGCGGTGCTGTCGGTGGGCGTGATCCGGTCGGGGTCGAGGCCGGATGCCGCGAGCACCCCTCGTGCGAACCCGTACCACGTCGTCTCGCCCGAGCTCGTGCCGTGGTAGACGCCGGCCGGCGCGTCGGCGTCGACGAGCGAGAGGATCGCCTGCGCGAGATCGCGCGTCCACGTCGGCTGGCCGCGCTGGTCGTCGACGACGCCCCACGTGTCCTTCGTGTCGGCGAGGGCGAGCATCGTGCGGGCGAAGTTCGGGCCGTGCGCGCCGTAGAGCCAGGCGGTTCGCACGATGTAGGAGCGGTCGGGTGCGATCTGCTCGACGAACTCCTCGCCGGCTGCCTTCGTGCGGCCGTAGGCGGAGATCGGATCCCGTGGCGCGTCCTCGGGGTACGGCGAGGTCGCCCGCCCGTCGAAGACGTAGTCGGTCGAGACCTGGACGAGTCGCGCGCCGTGGCGGGCGGCGGCGGCGGCGAGGTTTCGCGCGCCGATCGCGTTCACCGCGTACGCGGTGGCCTCATCTGACTCCGCGTCGTCGACCCTCGTGTACGCCGCGGCGTTGATGATGACGTCGTGTCCGGTGGCTGCCGCGCGCACGGCGGCCTCGTCGGTGACATCCAGGTCGGCCCGGCCCACGATCGTCGCGTCGCGGCCCCGGAGGGCCTCCCGCAGGTCGGTGCCGAGCATGCCGTTCGCGCCGACGAGCAGCGTGCGGGGGAGTGCGCCACTCAACCGAGCGCCGCCTTGGCCTTCAGCGGCTCCCACCACGACCGGTTCTCGCGATACCACTGCACGACGTCGGCGAGGCCCTGCTCGAACGGGACGAGCGGCTCGTAGCCGAGTTCCGCGTTGATCTTGGAGATGTCCACGGAGTAGCGCAGGTCGTGTCCCTTGCGATCCTCGACGTGGTCGACGTAGCTCCAGTCGCGGCCGGTCGCGTCGAGGAGCAGCTCGGTGAGCTCGCGGTTGCTGAGCTCGGTGCCGCCGCCGATGTTGTAGATCTCCCCGGCCCGGCCGCGGGTGAAGACGGCCGCGATCCCGCGGGTGTGGTCGTCGACGTGCAGCCAGTCGCGGATGTTGGCGCCGTCGCCGTAGAGGGGAACGTGCTCGCCGTCGATGAGGTTGGTCACGAAGAGCGGAATGACCTTCTCGGGGAAGTGGTACGGCCCGTAGTTGTTCGAGCACCTGGTGATCGACACGTGCAGGCCGTGCGTGCGGTGGTAGGAGCGGGCGAGGAGGTCGCTGCCGGCCTTCGACGCCGAGTACGGCGAATTCGGCTCGAGGATGTGGTCCTCGCGCCACGAGCCCTCGCTGATCGAGCCGTACACCTCGTCGGTCGAGACGTGCACGAATCGGGGCACTTCCGCGCGCACGGCGGCATCGAGCAGCCGCTGGGTGCCGACCACGTTCGTGTCGACGAAGATCGACGCGTCGCGCACCGATCGGTCGACGTGGCTCTCGGCAGCGAAATGCACGACGCCGTCGAGGCCGGGGAAGAGCTCATCGAGCAGGGCGGCGTCGCGGATGTCGCCGTGCACGAACGAGTAGCGGGCGGAGTCGGCGACCGGCGCGAGGTTCTCGAGGTTGCCCGAGTACGTGAGCGCGTCGAGCACGACGACCTCGGCGCCTTCCAGGCCCTCATAGGCGTCGGCGAGGGTGCGCCGGACGAAGTTCGAGCCGATGAAGCCGGCGCCGCCGGTCACGAGGATCTTCATGGATGCGGTGGTCCGTTCTCGATGGGATGCGGTCGCGAGTCTACCGGGGGCCGATTGGTAGGCTGCTGGGGTGCAGATCCGCGAACTCGCGATTCCCGACAGCTACGAGCTCACGCCGAGGCAGTTCTCAGACGACCGCGGGTTGTTCCTCGAGTGGTATCGATTCGACGTGCTCGAGCAGGCGATCGGGCACTCGCTCGACCTCCGGCAGGCGAACCTCTCGGTGTCCAGGCGCGGCGTGCTCCGGGGCATCCACTACGCCGCCATTCCAGGCCAGGCCAAGCTCGTGACGGCCGCCGCCGGGGCGGTACTCGACTTCGTCATCGACATCCGCGTCGGTTCGCCGACATTCGGCCAGTGGGACACGGTGCTCCTCGACTCCGTCGACCGCCGCGTGATCTACCTGTCCGAGGGGCTCGGACACGCATTCGTCGCGCTCACGGATGACGCGACGGTCACCTACCTCGTGAACGACGTGTTCCGCCCCGATCGCGAGTTCGGCGTGAACCCCCTCGACCCCGCGATCGGGCTCGAGCTGCCGAAGGAGGCCGGGGAACCGCTGTTGTCGCCGAAAGACGCGGAGGCGCCCACGCTCGAGGAGGCGGGGCGACTCGGGATCCTGCCGACCTGGGACGACGCACGTCGCCACTACGCTGCACTCGCGAGCGTGGGCTGAGATGCGCGGCATCATCCTGGCGGGCGGGTCGGGCACCCGGCTCTGGCCGATCACCAAGGGCATCTCCAAGCAGCTGATGCCCATCTACGACAAGCCGATGATCTACTATCCGCTGTCGACGCTCATGATGGCGGGCATCCGCGAGATCCTCATCATCACGACCCCCGAGTACAACACGCAGTTCCAAGCCCTTCTCGGCGACGGGTCCGAGTTGGGCCTTCGTCTCGAGTACGCCGTGCAGCCCTCGCCCGATGGGCTCGCCCAGGCCTTCATCATCGGCGAGGACTTCATCGGCGACGACAGCGTCGCGCTCGTGCTCGGCGACAACATCTTCCACGGAGCGGGGCTCGGCACGGCGTTGCGCAGCAACACGTCGGTCGACGGCGCCCGCATCTTCGCCTACCACGTCAGCAATCCGAGCGACTACGGCGTGGTGGAGTTCGACGACGGGTTCCGGGCGATCTCGATCGAGGAGAAGCCCCGACTGCCGAAGAGCAGCTACGCGGTGCCCGGCCTCTACTTCTACGACAACTCGGTGGTCGCCATCGCGAAGGGGATCCGTCCGAGCGCCCGCGGCGAGCTCGAGATCACCGCTGTCAACGAGCACTACCTCGCAGCCGGACGACTTCAGGTGCAAGTGCTCGACCGCGGCACCGCGTGGCTCGACACCGGCACCTTCGAATCGATGATGCAGGCGAGCGACTACGTGCGGGTGATCGAGGAACGGCAGGGATTCAAGATCGGATGCATCGAGGAGATCGCCTGGCGGTCCGGATGGATCGACGACACGCGCCTCGCGGAGCTCGCTGCGCCGCTCGCGAAGAGCGGCTACGGCGACTACCTCACGAGCCTCCTCGCGGATCGCTGAGGGCGGCCGACCCGCGTTCAGGCGCGGACGGCTAGAATCAACCCTTGGTTCGCCAGCCGCCGCATCCGTCGGCCGCATCTCGAGCGCGAGCCGAAGACAGGAATGGGACTGGTTATATGGCGGACGTCGATCTCGTAGTCGTCGGATCTGGATTCTTCGGGCTGACGGTGGCGGAGCGGGTCGCGCGGGAACTCGACCGCCGCGTCCTCGTGATCGACCGGCGCGACCACATCGGCGGCAACGCGTACAGCGCGCCCGAGCGCCAGACCGGCATCGAGGTCCACCAGTACGGCGCTCATCTGTTCCACACCTCGAACCCGTCGGTGTGGGAGTACGTCAACCGCTTCACCACGTTCACGAACTACGTGCACCGCGTCTACACGAACCATCGCGGCGAGGTGTATCCGCTGCCGATCAACCTCGGCACGCTCAACCAGTTCTTCCGTTCCGCCCACGGTCCGGCGGCGGCACGCTCGCTCGTGGCCGAGCAGGCGGGCGAGGTCGACGCCGATTCGGTGCAGAACCTCGAGGAGAAGGCGATCTCGCTCATCGGGCGGCCGCTCTACGAGGCGTTCATCCGCGACTACACCGCGAAGCAGTGGCAGACCGACCCGAAGGACCTGCCCGCCGAGGTGATCAGCCGGCTGCCGGTGCG
>Ga0299914_10000849_pt1 | contig 19318 bp, 13 predicted proteins | sample RVTome_10_FD_201361 | JGI IMG/M metagenome (GOLD analysis project Ga0299914, IMG submission 201361) | Soil microbial communities from uranium-contaminated site in the Upper Colorado River Basin, Wyoming, United States - RVT153D57 (version 2) ...
AAGTTCCACCTCTCGAACATCTATCGCAAGCTCGGCGTCTCCAATCGCACGCAGGCGAGCCACGTGGCGTACCACAACGGCCTGCTCGAGGCGCCCTCCCACACCGCCGGCGTGGGTGCGGTCCCGCACCTTCGCGTCGCGGCCTGATCACACGGACGACTTGAACAGCATGGAAGGCGGAACAGGAATGATCGACGCAGTCAGGGCGCGAGCCGACGAGCTGGGATCCACCCGGCCGTCCGGCCGCTTCCGAACCCACACGACCCTGCAGGACGGCCCCGCCGAGGAGCGCCGCGTCGTCAACCAGGCCGTCGCCCGCGCCAAGGCGGGCGACCAGGAGGCGATCCGCTTCCTCTACATGCGCTACGCCGACAACGTCTACGGCTACGTCCGCAGCATCGTCCGTGACGACTACGAGGCCGAGGACGTCACGCAGCACGTCTTCGCGAAGCTCATGACCGCGCTGCCGAAGTACGAGGCGCGCGAGGTCCCGTTCGCGGCCTGGATCCTGCGGGTCGCGCGCAACGTCGCGCTCGACCACCTGCGCCAGCGCCGCGCGATCCCGTGCGAGGAGGTCCGAGAGCTCGAGACGCACCGCGACGACCAGGGCGATGCCCAGCAGGTCTCGCTCGCGTTGCGCGAGGCGCTTGGCGACCTTCCGGAGGACCAGCGCGAGGTCATCGTGCTGCGGCACCTCGTCGGCCTGAGCCCTGGCGAGATCGCCGGCCGGCTCGACAAGTCCGAGCCGTCGGTTCACGGCCTGCATCACCGCGGCCGTGGCGCGCTCCGCGCCACGCTCGCGGAGCGCGATTGCGCGCCGGCCGTGCGAGCGAAGGTGGCTGCGTGATGGCGGCGCCCTCCACCATCGCCACCGAGACCCGCATTCCGCTGCTCAAGCTCGACCCGGCGGATCCCGCCCTGATCGAGGAGCTGCTGGAGGTGGTCGCCCGCGTGGCCTCGACCGCCGCGTTCACGATGGGCCACGAGCTCGACGCCTTCGAGTCGGAGTTCGCCGAGTACTGCGAGACTGACCACGCTGTCGGCGTGTCGTCCGGGACCGAGGCGCTGGTGCTCGCCCTGCGAGCCCTCGGTATCGGGCCCGGCGACGAGGTCGTCGTCCCGACGAACTCGTTCATCGCCACGGCCGAGGCCGTCAGCCTTGCCGGCGCTACTCCGCGGCTGATCGACGTCGACCCCGCCACGCACCTGATGACCGCGGATGGGCTGGCGGCCGCCATCGGCCCTCGGACGCGCTGCGTGATCCCGGTGCACCTCATGGGGTCGACCGTCGACATGGATCCGCTGTTGGACGTCGCCCGCGGAGCAGGACTGCGCGTGATCGAGGACTGCGCGCAGGCGCACGGCGCCCGCTACAAGGGTCGGCGCGTCGGCACCATGGGCGACATCGGGGCGTTCTCGATGTACCCGACCAAGAATCTGGGCGCCTGGGGTGACGCGGGCGCGGTCGTCACCGCCGACGAGGAGCTCGCGCACATGGTGGGGCTGCTGCGGTCGCACGGCGAGGAGCCGCGGTACCACCACAAGATGGTGGGGAACACGTCCCGCCTCGATGCGCTCCAGGCAGCAATCCTGCGCGTCAAGCTGCGCAGGCTGGAGAGCTGGAACGAGGATCGCCGCCGGCTCGGCACCATGCTCCGCGAGGGACTGGCCGGCAGCTGCGTCGAGCTTCCCGAGATCGGCGAGGACCACGTCTATCACCTGTTCATCGTGCGGTCGCCCGAGCGTGAGGCGCTGCGGGCGTTTCTCGCCGAGCGCGGCGTCAGCACCGCGGTGCACTACCCGGTCCCGATCCATCGCACCGACGCGTACGCGGACCTCGGCCTCGACGAGGGCAGCCTCCCCGTGGCCGAACGACTTGCAGAGCAGATCTGCACCCTTCCGATGTTCCCGACCATGTCCGATGCCGAGGTCGCTCGTATCGTCGAGACGATCCAGGCCTTCTCGATGGAGGCGTCATGACCGTCCGTAAGCACCCGTTGGCACACCGCTTCATGCCCACCGGCGGGCTCGACCAGCTTCCAGCGCTTCGCATGGCTGTCATCGGCTACGGCTACTGGGGACCGAACCTGGTCCGCAACGTCGCCGAGCGGCCCGAGCTCGAGCTGGCGGGCCTCTGCGAGCCCAATGCAGCCCGCGCGGCGGCGTTCTCGCAGCGGTTCCCGGACGCTCCGGTCTACGCGGACCTGGACGACCTGCTCGCCGACGCGACGATCGACGCCGTGCTCGTCGCGACGCCGCCGCGGACGCACCACGCGATCGCCAGCGCGGCGCTGCGAGCCGGCAAGCACGTCCTCGTCGAGAAGCCGCTCGCCAAGACGGCAGCCGAGGCGAGCGACCTGATCGACATCGCCGACCGGAGCGGCCTCGTCCTGATGCCGGGGCACACGTTCCTCTACAGCCCTCCGGTCAACAAGATCCGGCAGCTGATCGACGACGGCGCGCTGGGCGAGGTCTACTTCGTCACGTCGTCGCGCATGAACCTGGGCAAGTACCAGGCCGACGGGGTGATCTGCGACCTCGCGCCGCACGACATCTCGATCCTGCTGTACCTGATCGGCCAGCCCGTCGTCCAGGTCAGCGCGTCGGCCCGCAGCGTGTTCCAGGAGGGCTGCCCCGAGGTGGCCTTCATCACGCTGACGTTCGCCGGCGACGTCACCGCGAACGTCCAGATCTCGTGGCTCGCGCCGCGTAAGGTCCGCGAGATGGTCATCGTGGGAAGCCAGCGGATGGTCCAGTACGACGACACGGCGGCCGACGAGTCCGTCCGTGTGTTCGATCGCGGCATCGAGTTCGCGGAGCCCGCGAACTTCGGCGAGCATCAGCTCAGCTACCGGAGCGGCGACATCGTCGTCCCCCGGGTCGAGGCGGCCGAGCCGCTCAGCCTCGAGCTGCGCGACTTCGCCCGCTCCATCCACACGGGCGCGCGTCCGCGCTCGCACGCGCGGCTCGGCTACGAGATCGTGGCGGTAATCGAGGCGGCCGAGGAGTCTCTGCGCCGCCAGGGCGAGCCAGTTACGCTGCACGGCGTCGCCGCACAGGCCGCCGCCTGAGCGGCCTTCGCACGGATCGCCACCGCTGGCCCGCGGTGGTGATCCGTGCCGCCCGCCGCGGTGCCGGAACGCACCCTTCGCGGCGGAAGAACGGCAGCACGGGTCCCGTTGCTTTGAGCATGGACACCGATCTGCTCGCCGCTCGTGACACGCGGCCCCGCTACGTCATCACGGGCGGCGCAGGCTTCATCGGCTCACACATCGCCGAGCGCCTCGCCGACAGCGCCGACCTGGTGCTGTTCGACAGCCTCAGACGAAACTCGCTCGACTCGACCGACCTCGCCACGCTCCCGTCGGTCGAGCTCGTGGAGGGCGACATCCGTGACCGCGACGCCGTGCTGAACGTCGTGCGCGGCGCCGACGCGGTGTTCCACCTCGCCGCGATCGCCGGCGTCTCGAGCTACTACAACGAGCCCGAGGCCACGCTCCGCGTGAACATCGAGGGCACCGCCAACGTCGTCGACGCGGCCGTCGCGGCCGGCATCCCGCGTCTCCTCTACCTCTCGACCAGCGAGGTCCACGGGCCGCAGGCGCGCGACGTCGACGAGGAGTCGCCCTGCGCGATCGGGCCGTCCTCCGACCGTCGCTGGGTGTACGCGACGAGCAAGCTCGCCGGCGAGCATCTGGTGCTGCGCGGCGGGGAGACCCACGGGTTCGCCGCCACGGTCCTGCGTCCGTTCAACATCTACGGTCCGCGGCAGACGGGCGAGGGCGCGATCCGCAACTTCTGCGTGGCGGCCGCGCGGGGCGACAGGCTGACGGTTTACGGCGACGGGTCCGCGGTCCGTGCGTGGTGTTACGTCGACGATTTCGTCGACGCCGCGCTGCTCGCACTCGACTCCCCCGCCGCCGCCGGGCAGATCTTCAACATCGGGAACCCCGCGGCGCGCGCGACGACGACCGAGCTCGCGGCCACGGTCGCGTCGCTGGTGCCGTCGGTCCAGGTCGAGTCCGAGGAGGTCTCCCGGGCCGAGGTCGCGTACCGCACGCCGGTGATCGCCAAGGCGCGCGAGCTGCTCGGCTTCGAGCCGGCCGTGTCGCTCCACGAGGGGCTCGAGCGCACGCTGGAGTGGACGCGCTCGACGATGCTGGAAGAGGTGGCGCCGTGAACGTCAGCGTCATCGGCGTCGGCAAGATGGGCCTGCCGCTCGCCGTGTGGATGGCCTCGCGCGGCGCCTCGGTCTGGGCCTGCGACATCAACCCGGACGTGGTGCGGGCGATCGAGGCGGGCGATCCCAGGATCGACGAGCCCGGCGTGCGCGAGCTCCTCGGCGAGGTGCTCGCCGCCGGGCGGCTGCGGGCCACCACCGACACGGCCAGGGCCGTGTCCGAGAGCGACGTGGTGATCGTGATCGCGCCCGCCGTCCTCACGAGCGCGCGCGAAGCGGATCTCTCGAACCTCCAGAGCGCGTCGCAGGACATCGCGCGCGGGCTGCGGCGCGACACGCTCGTCATCTACGAGACGACCGTTCCCGTCGGGACCACGCGCGAGCACCTCGTCCCGATCCTCGAGACGAGCGGGCTGTCGATCGGCGACGGGCTGTCCGTCGCCTACTCGCCCGAGCGCGTGAAAAGCCGGCTCGTCATGCGCCATCTCCAGGAGACGCCGAAGATCGTCGGCGGGTTCGACGAGGCCGCAAGCGCGCGTGCCGCGGAGTTCTACCGCGAGGTGCTCGGCGCGCCGGTCATCGACGTCGCCACTCCGGAGGCGGCGGAGTTCGTGAAGCTCGCCGGGATGATCTACCGCGACGTCAACATCGCGCTCGCGAACCAGCTCGCGACCTACGGCGAGGCAGCGGGGCTCGACATCGCCGGCCTGTTCGATGCCGCGAACACCGATGGCGAGTGCGCTCTGCTCGCGCCCGGGATCGGCGTCGGCGGCCACTGCACGCCGATCTACCCCTACTTCCTGATCCAGGACGCGGCACGGCGCGGTGTCGACGCCTCGCTGGTGACGACCGCGCGGCAGGTCAACGACATGCAGCCCGAGCGGATGACGGAGCGGCTCGAACAGCGCCTCGGCAGCCTCGCCGGCGTTCCGGTCGGCATCCTCGGCTTCGGGTTCCGGCCGGAGGTCAAGGAGCACATCTGCTCGCCGACCTTCCTCATCGAGGCCGCGCTGCGGGCGCGTGGCGCGGACGTCCGGGTCCACGACCCGCTCTACGACGACGGCGAGCTGAAGGAGCACGGGTTCACGCCGTGGGCGCCCGGCGCACCGGGCTGGAGCCCCAGCGCCGTTGTCCTCGGAACCGCGCACAGCTCGTACAAGGACCTTGATCTCGGTGGCCTCATTGCCGCCGGTCTACGCGTCGTCGTCGACGGGCGGCGGTACTGGGACCCCGGCGCCGTGTCAGCGCTCGGCCTCGACTACATCGGCACGGGGCGCGCCGAGACTGTCCACCAGCCCGCGGCCGTGGAGCTGCGCCCGGCGGCCTGAATGCGTCGGGCGACCGGGCAAGGAATCTGCCGTGCTCGCGGTCGAAAACGGGTCGCCCGGCCGTTGATAGGAGTGGAGATCGCCAAGGCACTCATCCTCGCGGGACGGCCCTCTCCGGACCGCCGCTGGCCGAGCGTCGCCTCCGGCCCCAAGCAGCTCGTGCCGGTAGCCAACCGGCCGATCCTGTTCCATGCGCTCGAGTCGCTGCGCGCCGCGGGGCTGATCGAGGCGACGATCGCCGTCGAGCCGCTCTACTCGCGGGCGATCGAGGCCGCGGTCGGCGACGGCTCGCAATGGGGGCTCGCCGTCCGCTACGTCCGCTGGCGGCCCGGCTCGGGCATGCCCGGCGCGCTGATGGCGGCTCGTGGCTTCCTCGCCGACGAGCCCGCGCTGGTCGGGCCGGCGGATGCGCTGTACCGCGAGCGGATCCATCCGCACATCGCCTCGTTCGCCAGCGAGCAGCTCGACGCGCTGACGCTGCGCCTCCCGGCTACGCCGCGCGCAGATGCCGCCCCCGTCGGAGGCTATCTGCTCAGCCCGCGCGGCATCGCCGCCGTCGCGGGACGACCGCACATCACCGCCGACCCCGTCTACGCCCTGCTCGACGACGGGCTGCGCGCACGCGTGCAGGAGGTCGACGGCTGCCTCCCGTGCCACGGCGACCAGCAGGCCCTGCTCGAGGGCAACCGGCGCATGCTCGAGGACCTGCCGCGGGACGTCGAGCCCGACCGCTTCCCGACCTGTGAGTTCCAGGGTCCGGTGGCGATCCATCCCGACGCCCAGCTCGACCACACGCTGATCCGCGGGCCGGCCATCGTCGGGCCCGGCTCGCGGCTCTCGCACGCCTACGTGGGCCCCTACACGTCGGTCGGCGCCAACGTCACGATGGAGGGCACTCAGATCGAGCACTCCATCGTCCTCGAGAACGCCGAGCTGGGGCAGGTCGGCACGCGGCTCGAGAACAGCGTGATCGGCCGCGGCGCGCGGGTCGTGCGCACGTTCGGGCTCCCGACCGCGATGACCCTCTCCGTGGGCGAGGGAGCCGAGGTCACGCTGTCGTGACCCGGGTGCGCGCGTTCGTCGCCGTCACCGTCGTCTGCGTGCTCACCGCCGGCGGCGCGATCGCGTCCGCAGTGCTCGGCGCCGACTCCGGCGAGGCGTCGGGCCGGGTGGCCGACGTCCTCTCCGGCGGGCCTGCGCTGGTCTACCGCAGCCTCGACAAGGCGACGCGCGACAGGGTGGCGGTCGCGCCGCTGGACGGCGGAGCCGCGACGCTCTCTGCGCTCCGCTGCGAACGCGTGCACTTCAGCGCCGGGACCGGGCTGTGCGTGGCGCGGGGCGGCGGGTTCGCCGGTGCGTTCAGGGCGCAGGTCTTCGGTCCAGACGGGCGCGTGCGCCACGAGCTCGAGCTCGCCGGCATCCCGAGCCGCGCCCGTGTGTCCAGGGAGGGCAGGCTCGGCGCCGTGACCATGTTCGTGACCGGGCACTCCTACGCCGCCGCCGGCAGCTTCTCCACCGAGACGACGCTGATCGACCTGGCGTCTGGGACGGCGCTCGGCAACCTGGAGGAGTTCACCGTCTCACGCAACGGCCGCGTCGTCACGGCCGAGGATATGAACTTCTGGGGCGTCACGTTCGCGCCCGGCGGCGACCGCTTCTACGCGACGCTGGCGACCGGCGGCGAGACCTATCTGGTACACGGGTCGGTCCGGGACCGCACCATGCGGACCCTGTACAAAAACGTCGAGTGTCCCTCGCTGTCGCCGGACGGGACCCGCATCGCGTACAAGAAGCGGGTCCGCACCCGCGACACGCCCTGGCGGCTGACGGTGCTCGATCTCGCCACCATGCGCGAGACGCCACTCGCCGAGATGCGCGGCTTCGACGACCAGGCCGAATGGCTCGACGACGACCGCGTGCTCTACGGGATGGACGGCGAGGTCCGTGTGGTGCCCGCGGACGGCAGCGGAGCCCCGCAGAAGTTCAGGTCCGCGGGGGATTCCCCCGCCGTCGCCCGTGGGTGAGAAAGACCACCCGCAAGCTGCCCGCCGCCCCGCGCGTTGATTCGTCATGAGCGTCCCCTCGAACGGGATCCCGATCACCAAGCCGTTCTTCACCGGCGCCGAGGGCGCCGCCGTCGCGGAGGTCGTCGGCTCGGGCTGGGTGGCCCAGGGCCCCAAGGTGCGCGAGTTCGAGGCGGCGTTCGCCGAACGCGTCGGCGCGGCCGACGCGGTGGCCGTCAGCAGCTGCACCACCGCGCTGCACCTCGCCCTCCACGTCAGTGGTGTCGGGCCGGGCGACGAGGTGGTTGTGCCGTCGCTCTCGTTCATCGCGAGCGCCAACGCGGTCTGGCACTGCGGGGCGACCCCCGTCTTCGCCGACATCGATCCGCTTACCTACAATCTCGATCCGCGCGCCGCCGAGCGAGCCATCACCGACCGGACCAGGGCGATCGTGCCGGTGCACCAGATCGGGCTGCCGGCCGACATGGACGCCTTCCTCGAGCTGGGCCGCCGCTACGGCGTCCAGATCGTCGAAGACGCGGCGTGCGCGATCGGGGCGCAGTATCGCGGACGCACGATCGGCTCGCTGGGGCCCCTCGCGTGTTTCTCGTTCCATCCGCGCAAGGTGATCACGACAGGCGAGGGCGGGATGATCGCCGTGCAGGATCCGGACGTCGCCGCGCAGCTGCGCTTCCTCCGTCAGCACGCGATGGACGTCTCCGACCTTGCGCGCCACTCCGCCGACCGCGTCGTGATCGAGCGCTATCCGGAGCGCGGCTGGAACTACCGCATGACCGACATGCAGGCGGCGCTCGGCCTCTGCCAGCTCGACGTGCTGGACGAGATCCTAGAGCGCCGGTGGCAGCTCGCCGAGCGCTACACGAGCGCGATCGACGAGCTGCCGGGCCTGCGCGCTCCGTACGACCCGTCCGACTGCGCTCGGGCCTGGCAGTCGTACGCCATCCGGGTCGACTCCGAGGCGGCGGTGACGCGCGACGAGCTCATGCAGGCGCTGCTGGCGGACAAGATCGCCACTCGGCGCGGCGTGATGGCGATCCACCAGGAGGACGCGTACGCCGGTCAAGGTCCGTTCGACCTCCCCCACACGGAGGCCGCCGCCGCGGAGGCGTTGATGCTGCCGCTCTACCCGGACCTGACGGACGCGGAGCAGGACTTCATCATCGAGCGTCTGGCGGCGCTCACCATTGCGAATCGCAGATTGGTCGTGGGCTGATGGAGGACGTGCGCGCGAGGGCCATGGACAGGGCCAACCTCCCCGCGACAATGTCGGCGAGCGAACGCGAGTGGCTCGGCGTGGACATCGCCTGCCGTGCGCTCGACCTCGTCGTCACCGCCGTCGCGCTCTGCCTCCTCGCCCCGGTGCTCCTGCTGATCGCGCTGATCGTCAAGCTCGACTCGTCGGGGCCGGTGCTGTTCCGCCAGCAGCGCCTCGGCCGCGACCGGCGGCCGTTCCTCGTCACCAAGTTCCGCACGATGCACCACGGCGCCGACCACGACGTGCACCGTGACTACATCCTGGGACTGATCGAGTCCGGCACGGCGGCGCCGAAGCTCGAGAGCGACTCGCGCGTGACGCGGTTCGGGAACTTCCTGCGCCGGGCGAGCCTTGACGAGCTGCCGCAGCTCTGGAACGTGCTGCGCGGCGACATGTCGCTGGTGGGCCCGCGCCCGCCCATTCCCTACGAGGTCGAGCACTATCCGCCGCACTGGTTCGCGCGCTTCGCTGTCAAGCCGGGCGTCACCGGGCTGTGGCAGGTCAGCGGCCGGTCGGAGGTCAGCCTCGAGGAGATGATCGTGCTGGACACGGACTACGTCCGCCGGCGCTCCGTGACCTTGAACCTGTGGATCCTGCTGCGAACCGTCCCGGCGGTCGTGAGCATGAGAGGAGCCGGATGATGCGCCGGACGCTGTCGATCCTCGGCCTTCTGATCACGGCGACGCTCGCACACGCAGGCGTCGCTTCCGCGCAGTCGGGGGACCCCTGCGCGGCGCCGGTCACCAACGAGGTCGCGTGTGAGAACACGAAGCCCGGGCAGTCGGAGAACGTCTGGGGCATCGACGACACCGACGGCGAGGAGACCCTGCAGGGCTACGCGACGTCGATGAGCGTCAACCGCGGCTCGCCGATCTCGTTCAAGATCGACACGACGGCACCCGGCTACACGATCGACATCTATCGAATCGGCTACTACGGCGGTGCCGGCGCGCGCCGCGTCGTCACCGGTCTGAGCCACACGGCGCCGCTGGACCAGCCGGCCTGCGCGACCGACTCGTCGACCGGCCTGATCGACTGCGCCAACTGGAGCGTCTCTGGGACGTGGAACGTGCCGAGCACCGCCGTCGCGGGCCTCTACATCGCGCACCTGCAGAGAACGGACAACGGCAACGGCAGCCACATCCCCTTCGTGGTGCGCAACGACGCGAGCACTGCGGACGTCGTCGTCCAGACGTCCGACGCGACCTGGCAGGCGTACAACAACTACGGCGGCAACAGCATGTACATGTGCAACGTCGCCTGCCCGGCGGGCGATCCCGACGGCTACCGCGCCGCGTACGCGGTCTCGTACAACCGCCCGTTCACCACCACCAGCGAGCCGTCGTGGTGGCGCTCGGCCGAGTACCCGCTGATTCGCTTCCTCGAAGCGAACGGGTTCGATCTCGCGTACACGACCAACGTCGACGTCCATCGCCGCGGCGACCTGCTCTCGAACCACAACGTATTCATCTCGAGCGGCCACGACGAGTACTGGTCGGGCAGCCAGCGGGCCAACGTGGAGGCCGCGCGCGACGCCGGCCTCAACCTGATCTTCTTCAGCGGCAACGAGGTGTTCTGGAGGACACGCTGGGCGAACGGCGACCGGACGCTCGTCAGCTACAAGGACACGCACTTCCAGCAGCGGGCCGATCCGGTGGAGTGGACGGGCACCTGGCGGGACCCACGGTTCGCCGCCCCACCCGAGAGCGAGCCGGAGAACGCACTGACCGGCACCTCGTTCCTCGTCAACGCCGGCTCGGCTGCGATCACCGTGCCGTCGGCGTACAAGAGCCTGCGACTGTGGCGCAACACCTCGATCGCGAACCTCGGAGCCGGCCAGAGCGCCGTCCTGGCCCCGGAGAGCCTCGGATACGAGTGGGACGAGGACCCCGACAACGGCTTCCGTCCGGCGGGCCAGTTCCGTCTCTCATCCACGACGGTGTCGGGCGTCGAGATCTTCACCGACCACGGCACGTGGACGGACATCGGGACCGCCACGCACCACCTCACGATGCACCGGCGCCCGAGCGGAGCGCTCGTGTTCGGCGCCGGCACGGTCCAGTGGTCCTGGGGGCTCGATGACGAGAGCCCGATCGGCAACCCGCCCGATGTGCGGATGCAGCAGGCGACGCTGAACGTGCTCGCGGACATGGACGCCCAGCCGCACGAGCCGATCTCCGGCCTCGTGCGGGCGACCAAGTCGACCGACACCACGCCGCCGACGGCGTCGATAAGCTCGCCCGCGGCGGGCGCCACCGTGATCGATGGCTCGACCGTCAGCGTGACCGGCACGGCGACGGACGTGGGCGGCGTCGTCGCCGGCGTCGAGGTGTCGACCGATGGCGGCTCGACGTGGCATCCGGCGACGGGCACGACGAGCTGGTCGTACAGCTGGAACGCTCACGGCGCCCCGACGACGAACCTCCGCGTCCGCGCGGTGGACGACAGCGGGAATCTCGGGACGCCTGGCACCGGGATCGACGTCGACGTCTCGTGTCCGTGCTCGATCTGGGGCAACAGCATCTCGCCTGCGCAAGCCGACTCCGGCGACCCGAGCTCCGTCGAGCTGGGCGTGAAGTTCCGCTCGGACATCTACGGCGCGATCACAGGCGTGCGCTACTTCAAGTCGGCGGCCAACACCGGCACGCACGTCGGAAGCCTGTGGACGACCGATGGCACGCGCCTGGCGCAGGCGACCTTCGCGAGCGAGACGGCATCCGGCTGGCAGCAGGTCACGTTCGATTCACCAGTGCAGATCGAGCCGGACACGACGTACATCGCCTCGTACTTCGCACCGAACGGGCACTACGCAGCCACCAAGGACTTCATGTGGCCAGGGCCCTCGCCCGGTCCGCACAGCCTGAGCCTGCTCGACGCGGCCCCGCTCCACGCGGTGCAGAACTTCGCCTCGGTCCAGAACGGGCTGTACGCATACAGCGCTACGAGCACGTTCCCCACCGGCTCGTTCTCGGGGACCAACTACTGGGTCGACGTGATGTTCACCCCGACGCCCGCACCGGGAACGGTCACGAACGTCACGGCGGTCGAGGCGGGGACGACGTCCGCTTCCGTCTCCTGGACCGCTCCGAGCACCGGCGGCGCGCCCACCTCGTACCGGATCACCCCGTACCTGGGCTCGACGCCGCAGGAGCCGATCACGGTGTCGGGCAACCCGCCCGCCACCACCGCGACCGTCGGCGGGCTCACGAACGGCGCGACGTACCGCTTCCGCGTCCAGGCCGTCAACCCGGCCGGCAGCGGCCCCGAGTCTTCGCTCTCCAACGCGGTGACGCCGCTCGACCCCGTCGTGCCGACGGCACCGCGTGACGTCGTCGCCCGGCCGATCACGACCGCTGCGCGCGTCGAGTGGACGGCGCCGGAAAGCGACGGCGACAGCCCGATCACGGGCTATACGGTCACGCCGTACGTGGCGGGCGTTCCCCTTGACCCGGTGCAGGCGCCGGCTGGAGCGACAAGCCAGATGATCACCGGGCTCACGAACGGCACCGGGTACACGTTCCGCGTCACCGCGCGCAATGCGATCGGCGCAGGACCGGCATCGTCGGCTTCGACCGTCGTGACGCCGCAGAACACGCTCTATGAGCTCGCGACGCCCGCCGTGGTCGACAGCCTGGACACCGGTGCCGTCGAGCTCGGGGTCAAGTTCCAGGCCAGCGTCGACGGCGCCGTGACCGGCGTTCGCTTCCACAAGTCCGCGGCCAACACGGGCACACATGTCGGCAGCCTGTGGACGGCAGGCGGGACGCGGCTCGCCCAGGCGACGTTCACCGACGAGAGCGCGACCGGGTGGCAGACGGTGGCGTTCGCCACCCCGGTCCAGGTGACTGCGGGCACGACGTACGTGGCGTCGTATCACGCGCCGAGCGGCCGCTACTCCGTCACCGGCGAGGGCCTCCTCCAGGGCCACGAGAACCCGCCGCTGCGCGCGCTGGCCGGCACCACGACGGCGAACGGCGTCTACGCGTACAGCACCACCAGCGCGTTCCCGACGAACACCTTCGACTCGGCGGACTACGCCGTCGACGTCACGTTCGCGGTGCCTCAGCCCGGCCAGGTCACGGGCATCACGGCCGCGGAGGCCGGCCCGACGTCGGCAAACGTGAGCTGGACGGCGCCGTCGTCCGGCGGCGGCCCCACGTCCTACCGGATCACGCCGTACACGGGCGGCGGAGCACTGCCGGCGACGACGGTCGACGCATCGCTCAGCAAGAAGAAGATCGGTGGCCTGACGACCGGGACGACGTACCGATTCACGGTCCAAGCCCTCAACGACAGCGGCGCAGGACCGGCCTCGGCCCAGTCGAACCCCGTGACCCCGCTGGAGCCCCTGCCGCCCGGCGCACCGACCGACGTGGTCGCGCGCCCGGCTACGCGGTCCGTGCAGGTGAGCTGGACCGCGCCCGAGGACGACGGCGAGAGCGCGATCACCGGCTACACGGTGACCCCGTACATCGACGGCGACGCGCAGGATCCGGTCACGACCACCGGCGCGACGAGCCGCACGATCACCGGTCTGACGAACGGGACCAGCTACACGTTCCGCGTCAGCGCGACGAACGGCGTCGGCAGCGGCCCGCAGTCCGCCGCGTCACCCGCCGTCTCGCCCGGCTACACGCTGTTCGAGCTCGCGACGCCGGGGACGATCGATTCAAGCGACCCGAACGCGGTCGAGCTCGGTGTACGCTTCCGCGCGGAGCGGGCCGGCACGATCACGGGCGTGCGCTTCTACAAGTCGGCCGCCAACACCGGCACGCACACGGGCAGCCTCTGGACCGCGAGCGGCACACGGCTCGCGCAGGCCACGTTCGAGAACGAGAGCGCGACGGGGTGGCAGACGGCGACGTTCGCCACGCCGGTACCGATCACCGCGGATACGGAGTACATCGCGTCCTATCACGCACCGAACGGTCATTACTCCGTGACGGGTGGCGGGCTGGAGCAGGCCTTTGACAATCCGCCGCTCCACACGCTTGCGGGCAGCTCTACGGACAACGGCGTGTACGCGTACGGAAGCAGCAGCCAGTTCCCGGATCGCTCATACAACTCCGGCAACTACTGGGTCGACGTGACCTTCGTCGGCGCGCCGGTCCCGGGTGCGCCGACCAGCGTCACGGCGACCGCCGGCCAGGCCTCCGCGAGCGTGTCGTGGACCGCCCCCAGCACCGGCGGCCCGGTCGAGTCCTACGAGGTCACACCGTACGTCGGCTCGACGGCGCAGCCGAGCAAGACCGTGACCGGGTCGCCGCCGCAGACCACGACGACCGTCTCGGGCTTGACGCCGGGTACCGCGTACACGTTCCGCGTGCGCGCGGCGAACGTCGAGGGCCAGGGCCCAGCGTCCGCGGCATCGAACTCGGTCGTGCCGGCCGCGGCGGGCCTGCCGTCCGCGCCAGAGGACGTCACTGCGCAGCCCGACTCCGAGGCGGCCGTGGTCCGCTGGACCGCGCCGCCCAGCGACGGCGGCAGCGCGATCACCGCCTATGACGTGACGCCGTACGTCAACGGTTCCGCGCAACCCACGGTAACGGTGTCCGCTCCGGCGAGCCGGGCGACGGTCACCGGGCTCGAGCTCGGCACGAGCTACACGTTCCGCGTGCGGGCCACCAACGCGAACGGCGACGGGCCGGCGTCCGCCGAGACGAGCGCGATCACGCCGCTCCGCTCGATCTTCGGCTTCGTCGCTCCGGTCACGGTTGACGGCGGCGACGGGAACGCGGTCCAGCTCGGCGTGCGCTTCCAGAGCAGCACGGCTGGGACGATCGCGGGCCTCCGCTTCTACAAGGCGGCCGCCAACACCGGCGTCCACGTCGGCACGCTGTGGAACGCCACCGGTGATCTGCTCGCCCAGGCGATGTTCACGGGCGAGAGCGCGTCCGGGTGGCAGTCCGTGACGTTCGACACCCCGGTCCCGATCGCGGCCGATGCCACGTACATCGCGGGTTATCACGCGCCGAACGGCCACTACTCACTTGCGAGTGGGGCGTTCGACGGGCCGCCGTTCAGCAATCCGCCGCTGACCGCCCTGTCCGACGGAAGCGCCGGCAACGGGCTCTACCTCTACACCGCGGCGCCGGCGTTCCCGACCAACAGCTTCAACGCTGCGAACTACTACGTCGACGTGCTCTACGGGCCGGGATCGTGATCATGCGCCGGAGCAACATCCGTCGGCAGCGGGTCCTCACCTGGCTCGTCGCGACGTCGCTGCTCGCGCTGACCGCGTGCGGGTCGGACCGGCCGGCGGCGCAGGCGCCGCCCGGCAGCCCCGAGAACCCGCTCGAGGCAAAGCCCTCGAGCCTCGAGGGGACTACGAGCGAGACCAGTCGGCGCCCGAGCTTCGCGGAGCTGGTGGACGACCAGACCAACGGCACGGCGGGCCGCGACAGCTCGAATCCATGCGCATTGGTGACCAAGGCGGAAGCGAAGGCGATCATGCGGGCCGATCTGCTCGATCCGCTCGTCGCGCCGCAGGGACCGACGTGCATCTACAGGGACCGAGCGCGACAGAGCTATGCGACCCTGGCGTTTCAGCCGCGGAGCATCGACGTCCTGCGGCGGCAGTTGCGGCGCGCGCAACGAATCGAGGTCGGCGGCCGCACCGGGTACTGCGGGATGCACGGCCAGCCGATGCTCTACCTGGCGGCGGGCCGAGACCGCGTCCTGAGCGTCGCAGCCCCGTGCCCGATCGCGGCCCGGTTCGCCCGTCACGCGATGAAGCGCCTGGACGGATGACGATACACGTCGGCAGCCTCGATCCGGAGGCACTGCTCTACGAGCGGTACCTCGGGCCCACGACGCGCTCGCGCAAGCTGGACCTCTACTACGCGGCCAAGCCTGTCATGCCGCGGCGCCTACAGCTCGCGCTGCGCCGTGCCTATGCCTCACGCCAGGCGAAGCGCACGTTCCCGGCATGGCCGTTCGAGACGGCCCTGGTCGACCATCGAGACGACGAACTGGTGACCGAGTGGGCCCGGCAGGGAGCGGATCGCCTACCGATCGTGAACTTCTGGCCGGCCCGGAAGCGGTCGTGCACGCTTCTCACGCACGACGTCGAAGGTCCCGCAGGCGTCGACAACGTCCTGCGCGTGATCGACCTGGAGCAGCGCTACGGCTTCGTCTCGTGCTGGAACTTCGTCGCGGAGTGGTATCCCATCCCCGACGGACTGTTCGACGAGATCCGCAGCCGCGGCTGCGAGATCGGCCTCCACGGCATCCTGCACGACGGCAAGCTCTTCTCGAGCCGGCAGAGCTTCGAGGCGAATCTGCCGAAGATCCGTGCCTACAGCGAGCAGTGGGGCACCGTCGGGTTCCGCTCGCCCGCCACGCACCGCAACGCCGACTGGATGCACGAGCTGCCGGTGGAGTACGACAGCTCGTTCCCGGACAGCGATCCGTTCGAGCCCCAGCCGGGCGGCTGCTGCTCGATCATGCCGTTCTTCTTCGGTGACGTCGTGGAGCTGCCGCTGACCCTGATGCAGGACCACACCATGTTCGAGATCCTGCGCGAGCCGGGCATCGATCGGTGGACCGAGAAGGCCGACTGGATCATGGCCCGCCACGGCCTCGTGAACCTCAACGTGCATCCCGACTACGTCGTCGAGCAGCGCTACCTCGACCGCTACGAGGCCTTCCTGGAGCACCTGGCCGAGCGCCGCGATGAGACCTGGGCAGCACTCCCGCGCGACGCCGCGCGCTGGTGGGGGCAGCGACGCGACCTCTCCGTCGCGGCCGACGGCACCATCGTGGGCGCCGCAGACCAGCAGGCGACCGTGGCCCTCGTGCACGGGCACGAGGGCCACGCGGTCATCGAGCCGTAGCCCTACCAGTGGACGCCGGTCGGCTTGCGGTAGCCGATCGGCCCGTCGGCGGGATTGCACGCGGCGGACGTGCACTCGCCATCCCCGTCGACCGTGTAGTCGCCGACGAGGTTGTTGCGCGCGGTCGTGCCGCTGGCCGCGAACCCGTAGTTGTTGCCGAGCCGGGTGACCACGAGGTTGCGCTCGAGCAGGTTGTTCGAGCCGCCGCACAGGCCCCACTTGAGGTCGGGCGTGCTCCCGCCGAACTGGGTCGCCATGTTGTGGAACGTGTTGTTCCGGTAGATCGTGTTCGACCTCGTGCATCCGCCCGTGCCCAGGTCGCCGACGTAGTGGATGCCGAGCGCATGCTGCTCGAGGTTGTTCTCGTACAGGAACGTGCTGGATCCGCCGGCGTGGATCGCCGAGCCGTTGCAGCCCGTGGTCGGGCCCTGCGCGCTCCACCAGCCGCAATGGTGGAACCAGTTGTTGGTGACCCGGTTGTTCGGACCCTGGCCGACCATCTGCAGATCGTCGGAATGCTCGTTCGATCCGCTCGCGGGCCGCGCCGCGTAGGCGACCTCGTTGCGGTCGATCAGCGCGTTGTCGCCGCTGATCGAGACCTGCATCGCGTCGGCCCCGATGTGATGGATGTAGTTGCGCTGGATCGTCAGGTTGTCGGAGTCGTTGTAGACCCGGATCCCGAACCCGGTGTTGCCACTCGAGTCCGACGTCGTCCAGCCGATGTCGCTGTCGCGGATCGTGATGTCGTCGGACGCCTCGCGGACGAAGATCAGCTGATCCATGGTGCGGGCGTTCGGCTCGCCGCCGACCCGCGACTGCTCGATGGTCAGCTTGTTCGAGTTGGTGATCAGCGCCGACCGGAACCGGGCACGGATCGTGAGACGGGCGGCGCGATCCATCCGGATCGAGCCCATGGTGCCCGCACCCTGCGTGCCGACGTGCGTGACCGAGGCCGGCTGCGCGCTGCTCAGGTCGACGTTGCCGATCGCCGCCGTGACGCACGTGTCCCGGCCGGCGAGCACGTTGGCGCGGACCTGGCTCGCCGTCGTCGCGGGGGTTGCGCCGGTCACGCACGAGGGCTGACCGAGCGGAGGCAGATCCGCGTCGGGATCGGGCGCCGGAGGCGGCGTCGGTGACGGCGCCGGCGTCGGTGACGGCGTCGGCGTCGGTGACGGCGGGGGGGTCGGTGACGGCGGGGGGGTCGGCGTCGGTGACGGCGCCGGCGCCGGCGTCGAAGCCGGGGCGACCGAGAACGTCTTGGCCGTGGACGCGACGCGCGCGAGCCCGTCCCGCACCACGAGCCGCGCGTGGATCGTGCCCGGCTCGTCGAACGTGAAGCTCATGGCCCGACCGGTGCCCAGCGGCCACTGGCGCCCGCCGGGGCCGTCAGGGCCGTCGTCCTCCCACGTGTACGTGCACGGCTCCACGTCGCATCCGGACGCGGCCGCGTCGAACGCCACGGCCGTGCCGGCGACCGGCGCCGTGGGCGCATAGCTGTAGGCGGCGGTCGGCGCGAGCGGGAGCGGCACGGGCAGCGGGTCCGGCTCAGGCGCCTTCGGCTTGCGTGGCGCCCGCGGTGCCGGCGCGCTGCCCGCCGTCGCCGCCGTGACGCTCAGCCGCCGGACGACGCGCACGGCGCTCCCGTCGCGCCGCCGCACTCTCAGGCGCACCTCCCACCGTCCCGCCGCGAAGCGCTTGCGGATGACGCGGCCGGCTCCGAGCCGCACGCGTCGATCGGCGGTCACGTCGTGCCAGCGATACCGGCACGCCGCGCGGGCGCACTTGGTCGCCACGAGCCTCACGACCTTGCCCTCGCTGGGCGACGCCGGCGCGAACCGGAAGCCGGCCTTGGGCGCGGCGACGGCCGTGCCCGCGAGCAGCAGAGACAGCGCAGCCAGGACGGCAGCGACGGACGACTTGAACATGCGGAGCGACTCCCTTTCGCTTGGACGTGTCTACGCCCGCCAAGCGGGGTAATCGACCGCTCCGGCCGGCGACTGCAGCCCACGCTCTCGCGTGGACGCATGTCGTATACGGCTCAGCGAAGGTCTACCAGTGCACGCCGGCCGGCTTGCGGTACCCGATCGGCTCCTGACCGGACGGGTTGCAAGCCGCCGAGACGCAGTTGCCGGTGACCGGGTCGATCGCGTAGCTGCCGACGAGGTTCGCGCGCGCGGTCGTGCCGCTGGCCGCGAACCCGTTGGGATTGCCCAGGCGATTGACCACGACGTTGCGCTCGAGCAGGTTGTTCGAGCCGGAGCATAGGCCCCACGCCAGGTCGGGCGTGCTGCCGCCGAACTGCGTCGCCATGTCGTGGAACGTGTTGCGGCGGTAGGTCGTGTTGGAGCGGTCGCAGCCCCCGGTGCCCAGGTCGCCGACGTAGTGGATGCCGAGCGCGTGCTGCTCGAGGTTGTTCTCGTACAAGAACGTGGTCGACCGGCCGGCGTGGATCGCCGAGCCGTTGCACCCGGTCGTCGGGCCCTGCGCGCTCCACCACCCGCAATGGTGGAACCAGTTGTTCGTGACGCGGTTGTTCTCGCCCTGGCTCACCATCTGCAGGTCGTCCGAGTGCTCGTTCGATCCGCTCGCGGGCCGCGCCGCGTAGGCGACCTCGTTGCGGTCGATCAGCGCGTTGTCGCCGCTGATCGAGACCTGCATCGCGTCGGCCCCGATGTGATGGATGTAGTTGCGCTGGA
>Ga0299914_10000851_pt1 | contig 19285 bp, 24 predicted proteins | sample RVTome_10_FD_201361 | JGI IMG/M metagenome (GOLD analysis project Ga0299914, IMG submission 201361) | Soil microbial communities from uranium-contaminated site in the Upper Colorado River Basin, Wyoming, United States - RVT153D57 (version 2) ...
CAAGCTGATCAAGGACTCCCTCGGAGCGACCGTCAACGACGTCATCCTCGCCGCCACCGCCGGCGCGCTGCGGCGCTGGCTGCACGACCGCGAGGTGCCGGTCGAGAAGGGCATGGAGCTGAAGGCGCTTGTGCCGGTCTCGATCCGCACCAAGAACGAGCAGGGTGAGCTGGGCAACCGGCTCACGGCGATGCGCGGGCCGCTGCCGGTCGGCGTCGCCGACCCGGTCGAGCGGCTCAGAGTCGTCCACAGGGAGATGGAGGCGCTGAAGTCCTCCAAGCAGCCGCTGGGGGCCGAGGCGATCTGGGGCTTGAACGACTGGTTCCGCGATTTCGCGCCGCCGTTGCTGCTGGCGCCGACCGCGAAGATCAACTTCTCCACCCGGCTCTTCAACCTCCTCGTCACTAACTTCCCGGGGCCGCAGATTCCGCTCTACGTTCTCGGCCGCGAGCTCACCGGCGTCTTCCCGGTCGGGTTCCTCGCCCGCCGCCACGCGCTTGCGATCGCGATCATCAGCTACAACGGCCGGGTCGGCTTCGGCATCCTCTCCGACCGCGCCTCGATGCCGGACGCCGAAAGACTCTCCGAGTACCTCGACGCGGCCATGACGGAGCTATTGGCCGCTGCCCGGATAGCCTCCGGCGGCAAGGAGCATGGCGACCAGCTGGCAGGAGACACTCAACCTCGGTTCGCGCGGGAGCGGGAACGCCTCATCGGAACCTGAGGAGCCCGAAGCTCGGCGCGGCGTCTTCGGCCGCCTGCGCGAGAGCCTCGCCAAGAGTCGCCAAGCGCTGAGCGAGGAGATCTCGGCCAGCCTTTTCGATCGCATCGACGAGGAGACCTGGGAGCGGCTGGAGGAGGCGCTGATCTTCGCCGACGCCGGTGCGCCGACCACGGCAGAGGTGGTCGAACGCCTAGAGCACGAGGTCGAGGCGGGGGCGGTCTCCGCCGACGGCGAGGCGGTGCGCGACCGCCTGATCGAGATCCTCGCCGAGGTCGCCTCGGCCGGCCGGGCGCCGATCGACCTCAGCGGTGAGCCGGCCGTGCTGCTGATGGTCGGGGTCAACGGCACCGGCAAGACGACGACGATCGGCAAGATCGCCTGGCACCTCTCCAGGGAGTTCGGGCTGTCGGTCGTCCTCGCCGCCGCCGACACCTACCGCGCCGCCGCCGCCGAGCAGCTGGCCGAGTGGGCCGATCGCGCCGGCGCCGACCTGGTCCGCTCCGAGGCGGGAGCCGACCCCGGCTCGGTCGCCTTCGACGCGGTGGCTGCCGCCCGCGCCCGCGGCGCCGACGTCGTCATCGTCGACACGGCAGGCCGCCTCCACACCCAGGGCAACCTGATGGACGAGCTGGCCAAGGTGCGCCGTGTGATCGCCAAGCAGATTCCCGACGCTCCCCACGAGACGCTGCTGACGATCGACGCCACCACCGGCCAGAACGGCCTGCGCCAGGCCCAAGTCTTCGCCGAGGCGGTCGAGGTCGACGGCGTCGTTCTCACCAAGCTCGACGGCACCGCCAAGGGCGGCATAGTCCTCGCCATCGCCAACGAGCTGAGAATCCCGGTGAAGCTGATCGGTACCGGCGAGCAGCTCGAAGACTTGCGCCCCTTCGACTCCACCGACTTCGCCCGAGCCCTCCTCGCCGACTGATCGCCGAGTTCGCCTTTCTTCCCGGATAGCGGGAACAACCACGAACTCGCGCTGGCGTAGTCTGCGATGGCGATGTTCGATCAGCTCTCAGATCGTCTGCAGGCGACGCTCTCCGATGTCCGCTCGCGCGGCAAGCTGACCGAGTCCGACGTCGACGCGGCGATGCGGGAGATCCGCCTCGCCCTGCTCGAGGCCGACGTCAACTTCAAGGTGGTCAAGGCTTTTACCGCGACGCTGAAGGAGCGCTGCCTGGGCTCCGAGGTGCTGGAGAGCCTCGATCCCGGCCAGCAGGTGGTGAAGATCGTCAACGAGGAGTTGACCGGATTGATGGGCGGGACCGGGGGGGACCTCGCCCTCGCTTCCAGCGGCCCGACCGTGATCCTGATGGCCGGGTTGCAGGGTTCCGGCAAGACGACCGCCTGCGCCAAGCTGGCCCGCCACCTGGGCGAGTCCGGCAAGAGCGTCGCCCTTGCCGCCTGCGACGTCTACCGCCCCGCCGCGGTCGACCAGCTCGTCACCGTCGGCGAGCGGGCCGGCGCCCACGTCTACCAGCAGGGGACCGAGCGCGATCCGGTCGACATCGCCGGCTGGGCCTTGGAGCGCGCCCGCGAGGAGGGTCGCGACGTGCTGATCGTCGACACCGCCGGCCGCCTCCACATCGACGAGGACCTGATGGCCGAGCTGTCGCGGATCCGCAAGAAGGTCAAGCCCCACGACGTCCTGCTCGTCGTCGACGCGATGACAGGTCAGGACGCGGTCGGCGTTGCCGAGTCCTTCGCCGAGGCGGCGGAGTTCGACGGCGTTGTGATGACCAAGCTCGACGGTGACGCCCGCGGGGGCGCCGCGCTCTCGGTCAAAGCGGTGACCGGCAAGCCGATCCTCTTCGCCTCCACCGGCGAGAAGCTGGAGAACTTCGACCGCTTCCATCCCGATCGCATGGCTTCCCGCATCCTCGGCATGGGGGACGTCCTCACCCTGATCGAGAGAGCCGAGCAGCAGGTCGACGAGAAGCAGGCTCTCGACCTGCAGGAGAAACTGAAGCAGGACCGGTTCACGCTCGAGGACTTCCTCCAGCAGATGAGACAGGTGCGCAAGATGGGCCCGCTCAGCGGCCTGCTCGGGATGATGCCCGGGATGGGGGCGATGAAGGAGCTGAAGAACGCCGACGTCGACGAGGGGGAGCTGGACCGGGTCGAGGCGATCATCCTCTCGATGACGCCGGCCGAGCGCGCCGATCCGGGCATGATCAACGGCTCCCGGCGCAAGCGGATCGCGACCGGCTCCGGAACCCGCGTCCAGCACGTCAACCAGCTCGTCAAGCAGTTCGACCAGATGCGGAAGCTGATGCGCCAGATGGCGTCGGGGAAGATGCCCGATCCACAGCAGCTGGCGCAGATGTCCGGAGGCGCCCCGCGCCCGAAGATGCGCAGGCGCTAATCGCCATCAGTCGGCGCGTCCTCCGCTTCGCGTCCGGGCGCGCCTCTGCTGTAACCTGCCCGGCTTCATGGCTGTCCGAATCAGGCTTCGAAGGGTGGGTTCCAAGAAGAACCCGATCTGGCGAATCGTCGTCGCCGACAAACGCTCCCCGCGTGATGGTCGGACGATCGAGACGATCGGCCAGTACAACCCGCAGACCGAGCCGTCGATGATCGAGATCGACGAGGCCCGCGCGCGCCACTGGCTCGAGCACGGGGCGCAGCCGTCGGAGACGGTCGCCACCCTGCTGCGCACCAAGGGCATCGCCGCCTCCGGCAGCTAGCTGTGACCGAGTTGCTTGAGTTCCTCGTCAGGGCCCTGGTCGAGGATCCCGAGGCGGTCGTCGTCGAGGAGCTGGAGGAGGACGGCGACCTGATCTACGAGATCACCGTCGCCGAGGACGACCTCGGGCGGGTGATCGGCAAAGGCGGCCGGGTCGCCAACGCGATCCGCACGGTCGCCAAGGCCGCCGCGGTGCGGATCGATCGTCGTGTCATAGTCGACATCCTCGATTGAAGCTCGACGTATTCACTCTCTTCCCCGAGGCGTTCGACTGGTTCCGTTCCCAGCGCTCGGTTCAGAACGCGCTGGCGGAGGGGAACGAGCTTCGGTTCTTCAACTATCGCGACACGACTCCGCTCGGCGCCGGGCAGGTCGACGACGCGCCGTATGGCGGGGGGGCCGGCATGGTGCTGCGGGTCGACGTCGTCGATGCCGCGCTGGAGGCCGTCTACCCGGAGGGAAAGCCGCGGATCGTCCTGCTGTCGCCCACCGGCAGGCTGCTGGACGACGAGTTGGCCGATGAGCTGACACGGGAGCCTCATCTGGCGCTGCTCTGCGGCCGGTACGAAGGGTTCGACGAGCGGGTGCACGAACACCTGGCGGACGATGAAGTGTCGATCGGTAGATACGTCCTCGCCGGCGGTGAGCTGCCGGCGATGGTCGTGGCCGATGTGGTGATGCGGAAGCTGCCGGGGGCGCTTGGGCACGCGGACAGCGCCGTCGAGGAGTCGTTCAGCCGCACTCTGGAGGGGATGCCCGAGTACCCGCACTACACGCGTCCGCCCGCGTACCGGGGCTGGGACGTGCCCGAGATTCTGCTCTCCGGCGACCATGAGCGAGTGCGCGACTGGCGGATGGAGCAGAGCCGCGCGCGAGCCGAGCAGTTCGATCGAGGCGCCGAGTAGCTACCATTCCGCAACCGCGCGGCGCCCTCGCTTGGGGCCGGCGGTTTTTTCTCGCCAAACCCCGCGCGAAGGATCTGCAATGAGCACTGTGATCGACAGCATCGAGCGTGCCCAGCTGAGACAGGGCCTGCCGTCCTTCGGGCCGGGAGACCGCGTGCGCGTCCACTTTCAGGTGGTGGAGGGAAATCGCCGCCGCACCCAGGTCTTCGAGGGGATCGTGCTGCGGCGGCAGGGATCCGGCGCGCGTGAGACCTTCACCGTCCGCAAGCAGTCCTTCGGCGTCGGCGTGGAGCGGACGTTCCCGCTGCACTCGCCGAAGATCGAGAAGCTCGAGGTGGCGGCGCGCGGCGACGTGCGCCGGGCGAAGCTCTACTACCTGCGGGGCCGGATCGGCAAGGCGGCGCGTGTCGCCGAGCGGCGCTGGGGAATCGACGAGGAGCTGATCTCCGCGCCGACTTCCGCCGAAGAGCCGGAGGCGGTCGACGCCGAGGGTGTCACTCAGGCGGAAGACGAAGCCGCTCAGGCCGCGGGTCCTGTCGCGGAGGAGGACGCGACGGAGGCGGAGGAAGAGGCGCAAGAAGAGGCTGAAGGCGGGGAGACTGAGGCCGAGGAGGCTTCGGAGGAAACCGAGGCCGAGGACGCCAAGGACTCGGCCTGAGTCCCTCGATCCCCAAGCCGAAGGGCCGTGGCGGCGGGCTGGTCGAGCTGGTCGTCATCGTCGCGCTGGCCCTGGGGCTGGCGCTGGCGATTCAGGCCTGGATCGTCAAGCCGTACCAGATCCCCTCCCAGTCGATGGAGCCCACGCTCGACGTCGGCCAGCGGGTTCTGGTCAACCGCTTCCTCTACCACTTCACCGACCCGGGCATCGGCGACATCGTCGTCTTCCATCCGCCCGTGGGCGCGGAGAACGGGGTCGAGTGCGGCGCCCCGCACGATCCCGGTCAGGCCTGCCCGCGGCCGACCGCCGGCGAGTCGAGCCAGAACTTCATCAAGCGGATAGTCGCCGGCCCCGGCGACACGCTCAGCGTCCGCAACGGGCACCCGGTCGTCAACGGGGTGGAGAAGGCCGATGAGCCCTACACGCTGCCCTGCGGGAACGGCGGCGCCTGCAATTTGCCGAAACCGATCAAGATTCCGCCGGGCCATTACTTCATGATGGGCGACAACCGTGGGGCAAGCGACGACAGCCGATTCTGGGGCCCCGTCCCCCGCGAGTGGATCATCGGCAAGGCCTTCGCCACCTACTGGCCGCCGGACCGAATCGGCATCTTCTAAGCCGGCGTCCAGATTCCACCGCCGTCGCTTGGCGCGCACGCGCAAGCTCTTCGCCTTCGACCGCGGGCTCGGCAGCCGCTTCGTGGCCGGCGCCGACGAGGCGGGCCGGGGGTGCCTGGCCGGGCCGCTGGTCGCCGCCGCGGTGCTGATCGACTACGAGGCCCTCTCCCATGCCGATCGCCGCGCCCTGGCCGGCCTGCACGACTCCAAGCAGATGACAGAGGAGAGGCGCGAGGAGCTGTACCCGTGCGTGCTGCGCGCGGCGGCGCGGGTCAGCGTGGTCATCCGCTGCGTGCGCGGGATCGACGATCGCGGCCTGCACGTGACCAACATCGAAGCGCTGTCCAGCGCCCTGGAGCGGCTGGCGCCCGGCGACGCCACCTGCCTGGTCGACGGGTTCTCCCTGCGCGAGTGCGCCGTGCCGCACCGGGCGGTGGTCGAGGGGGACGGGACCAGCGCCGCGATCGCCGCCGCCTCGGTGGTGGCGAAGGTGACCCGCGACCGCTACATGCGGGGAGCGGGGCACGAGCATCCGGGCTGGGGGTTCGAGGAGCACGTCGGCTACTCGACCCCGGAGCACCGGGAGGCGATCGGCCGCATCGGCATCTCGGCGCTTCACCGTCGCTCGTTCCAATCCGTGGCGTACAGCCAGCTGGAGCTCGCCGGTTAGAACGCAGCCTTGATGTACTCGACGTCGGCCACTCGACCGGCTTGGTCGAAGGTGACTCCGACGGCGTCGAAGCGGATATCTCCGTAGCGGGGAGCGTCGCGGCGCTCCATCATCCAGGCGGCGGCGAGGCGGCGGATCTTCAGTTGCTTTCTGGGGCCGACGCCGAACACCGGCCGCTCCGGGCCGAAGATCGAGGCCTCGCGGCCGGCCTTGACCTCGACGAAGACGAGCGCCCGGCCGTCGAGGGCGACGATGTCCAACTCGCCGTAGCGGGTGCGGGCGTTGCGTTCGACGATCTCCCAGCCCGCGCCGGCCAGCTTGCCGGCGACGAAGTCCTCGGCCGCACGGCCGATCCTCTGACGCGATTCGGTCATCGGGCGCCACGCTAGGCGGCCGCCGCGCGCGGGTGGCGCGCAGATCGCCACGAATTCGAATCGTCACGACTTTGGCACGAAGGCGCTTGCAAGGCTTTCCATTGTGCGCGCCACGTGTAGTTCTGCGCCTCCTAGCGTGGTCGCAGATGCTCGCCACCGCCAGAACCTTCACGCTCGACGGCATCTCCGCCCGCCCGGTGCGGGTGGAGGTGGATGTCCACCGCGGCCTGCCCGCCTTCTCTCTCGTCGGCTTGCCCGACCCCGCTGTGCGGGAGGCGCGGGAGCGGGTGCGGGCGGCGATGGCCAACTGCGACTTCGATTTCCCTCTACGGCGGATCGTCGCCAACCTGGCGCCGGCCAGCCTGCGCAAGGCAGGGCCGGGCATGGACCTGGCGCTGGCCACGGCCTTGCTGGTCGCATCCGGCCAGCTCAGCTGGGAGGCTCTGCCGCGGCTGGCGATGGTGGGGGAGCTGGCCTTGGACGGCTCGGTTCGCCCCGTCGCCGGCGCCCTGGCGATCGCCGAGGCGGCGCGAGAGCAGGGGGCCGACGCGGTCGTTGTCCCGGCCGAGAACGGGCCGGAGGCGGCGATGGCCGAGGGCATCGACGTGATCGCGCTGGAGAGCCTCGAACAGCTGCCGGCGCTGGCGAAGGGCGAGTGGGCGCCGGAGCGACCCGAGCCTCTACCGCTGCTTCTGAGCCCGAACGGGCACGGTCCCGACCTCGCCGACTTGCGCGGCCAGCGCCACCTCCGCTACGCACTCGAGGTCGCCGCCGCCGGCGGTCACAGCCTGCTGATGATCGGCCCGCCGGGGGCCGGCAAGTCCCTCGCCGCCGGCCGCCTCCCCTCGATCCTGCCGCCGCTGGCGCCCGGGGAGGCGTTGGAGGTGGCGCGGATCGCCAGCGCCTGCGGGCGGCTGAGGGAGGCTCCCACCGGGGGGCGGCCGTTTCGCTCGCCCCATCACACGATCAGCCCGGCCGGCCTGGTCGGCGGCGGCAACCCGCCGCGCCCGGGCGAGGCCACCCTCGCCCATCGCGGAGTCCTCTTCCTGGATGAGCTCTGCGAGTTCCGCCGCGACAGCCTGGAGGCGCTGCGGGCGCCGCTGGAGACCGGCACGGTGGCGATTGCCCGCTCGGGCTCCTGGCGCCAGCTCCCCTGCCGCTTCATGCTGGTTGCCGCGGCCAATCCCTGTCCCTGCGGCCGTGGGGAGGCCGACCCCGAATGCTCGTGCGCGCCGATTGCGGCACAGCGCTACCAGGGGCGCTTGAGCGGCGCCCTGGCCGATCGCATCGACATCCTCGCGGCGATTCGCCAGCCCAGCGCCCGGGAGATCGCCGGCGAACCCGGTGAGCCCTCCGCCGACGTGCGGGAGCGGGTCACGCTGGCCCGGGAGCGGCAGGAGCGCCGGCTCGGCTCCGGCTGCTGCAACGCGGAGATGACGCCGGCGCAGGCGCGCGAGTGCGTCGTCGAGGAGGGGGCAGCGGCGCTGCTCGCGGAGGCCTACTCGCGGCACCGGCTCAGCGGCCGCGCGCATGATCGCGTGCTGCGGCTGGCGCAGACCGTCGCCGACCTGGCCGGCGCCGAGGCGATCGATTGCGAGCAGATGGCGCAGGCGCTGCAACTGCGCAGGAGGGACGGCCGATGAGCCCGCGCGCCTGCCCGGACTGTCTGCGCCGCTCCTGGCTGCTGTCCCACCTCGCCCCCTACATCGAGAAGATCGCGACAAGCGCGCCCGGGTCTCGTTCACCCGAGCTGCTGCGGCTCTCGAATGAGGATCTGGCCGCGGCCGCCGCGCCGAGCGCCGCCCGCCAGATACTGGCAAGCGTCGAGGCGATTCCCGAGCGCCGCCTCCTCGACGACCTGCGCGCGGCGGAGTGCTGGGCCTGCTGCCGCCACGATTCGCTCTACCCGGTCGGCTTGCGTGACGCCGCCGATGCGCCCTGGGCGTTGATCGGTCGCGGCGACCCCGCCCTGCTGGCGACACTGGAGCCGGAGGCGCTGGTGACCGTGGTCGGCGCCCGCCGCGCCAGCTCCTACGGCCGCGAGGTGGCGCGGGAGCTGGGGCGCGAGCTGGCGGCCGCGGGGATGATCGTCGTCAGCGGTTTGGCCTTCGGCATTGACGCCTGCGCCCACCGCGGCGCCCTCGACGCCGGGCTCACAATCGCCGTTCTCGGCTGCGGCGCCGACGTCTGCTACCCCGCCGCGCACCGATCGCTGTGGCGGCGGATCTGCGAGCGCGGCCTGGTCGTCTCCGAACAGCCTCCTGGCGCGGGCGCGTGGCGCTGGACGTTTCCGGCCCGCAACCGGATCATGGCCGCGCTGGCCGGGATGACCGTCGTCGTCGAGGCGGCGCAGCGCTCCGGCTCCCTGATCACCGCCGATCTCGCCGCCGACCTGGGGCGCGACCTGGGCGCCGTGCCCGGCCCGGTCAGCTCGCGCTCCTCGGCCGGCCCCAACAACCTTCTGGCCGGAGGCGCCTGTCTCGTCCGCGACGGGCAGGACGTGCTCGACGCGATGCTGGGTGCGGGGGTGCGGCAGGTCAAGAAGGCGGGGGAGAGGCTCGATCCGGAGCTGCTGGAGGTTCTCGCGGCGGTGGAGCGGGGAGAGGACACCTGCGACGCGGTGGCGGCGGAGTTGGACCTCTCCGGCGCCGAGGCCGCGGCGGCGCTGTCGCGGCTGGAGGCGCTCGGCTACGTCACCTGCTCGCTCGTCGGCGTGTATGCCCGGACTCTTCTACATCCGCCCGGCGGCGCTTCTATCTAGGCTGGAAAGGTGACCGCCGAAACGCGCATCCCCGCAGTTGTCTCGATCGCCGGCTCCGACTCCGGCGGCGGCGCCGGCATCCAGGCCGACCTCAAGGCCTTTGCACGCTGTGGCGTCCATGGGATGACCGCGATCACGGCGATCACCGCGCAGAACACTGAGGAGGTGGCCATGGTCGAATCGGTCTCGCCGATGATGATCTCCAACCAGGTGCGCGCTCTGGTCAACGACATGGGCATCGATGCGGTGAAGATCGGGATGCTGGGCACGGCGGATACGGTCAGCGCCGTCTCTTTTGCGCTGTCGTATGTCCACCTTGCCCCCATAGTCATCGACCCGGTGATGGTCGCCGAGAGCGGCACCGTCCTGCTCGACGACGAAGCGCGCCGCGCCCTGGTCGAGTTGCTCCTACCGCGGGCCGACGTCGTCACTCCCAACATTCCGGAGGCGCGCGCCCTGACCGGTGCCGGGGAGAACGCGTCCCAGGAGGATCTGGCGCGTGAAGTGCTGGCGCTGGGCCCGCGGGCGGTCGTTATCACCGGTGGCCATAGCGAGCGAATGGTCGACCTCTTCTTCGACGGGCGCGAAGCGGTCGCGATCGAGGGCGAGCGCCACCCCGACGGCGCCGCCCACGGCTCCGGCTGCACTCACTCTTCGGCGCTGGCGGCGCATCTCGCCCTGGGAAGAACGCCGCTGGAAGCCGCCCGCGCCGCCCGCGAGATCGCTTCGGCGGCGGTGGGTGCTGGCCTGCGCGAGATCGGCAGGGGCCCGGGCCCGGTTGACGTCTTCGGCCTCGCCGGCCCGGGGCGATTTCCTCTCGGATAGCGAGAGTAAGTCGCCCCGGCAGTCACTCGCCGGTAGATTTCGCTCATGAGCTCCAACGGCAGCACTACGACCGCGCTCCCGCGGCCCCGCTCCGCCGGCGTCTTCGACGGCCCCGATCGCGCCGCCGCTCGCGCCTATATGAAGGGGATCGGCTTCGACGACGACGCGCTCAGCCGGCCGACGATCGGCATCGCCAACACCTGGACCGAGGCGATGCCCTGCAACTTCCACCTGCGTGGCCTCGCCGAACATGTCAAGGAGGGCGTGCGCGCTGCCGGCGGCACTCCGATGGAGTTCAACACGGTGGCGGTCTCCGATGGGATCACGATGGGAACCCAGGGGATGAAAGCCTCGCTGGTGAGCCGTGAAGTGATCGCCGACTCGATCGAGCTGATGGCCCGCGGCTACCAGTTTGACGCGATCGTCGTCCTCTGCGCCTGCGACAAGACGATCCCGGGCGGCGCGATGGCCATGGCCCGTCTCGATGTGCCCTCGGTGCTGCTCTACGGCGGCTCGATCGCCCCCGGCCGCTGGCATGGCCGCGACGTGACGATCGTCGATGTCTTCGAGGCGATGGGGGCTCACGCCGCCGGCGACATGAGCGACGAGGAGCTGCATGAGCTGGAGGGCGTCGCCAGCCCCGGTGCCGGGGCCTGCGGCGGCCAGTTCACCGCCAACACGATGGCCTGCGCCTTCGAGGCGCTGGGGATCAGCCCCGGCGGCTCGGCGATGGTCCCGGCCGAGGACGACGACAAGGGCACGGTCGCGGAGAAGATCGGCGAACTGGTCATGAAGGTGCTCAGCGAGGATCTGAGACCGAGCCGGGTGATCACCCGCGACTCGCTGGAGAACGCGATCGCCTGCGCCTGCGCATCGGGCGGCTCGACCAACGTCGTCCTGCACCTGATCGCCCTCGCCCACGAGGCTGGCATCGACCTCGAGATGGATGACTTCGAGCGGATATCCCGCGCCACCCCTCTGCTCGCCGACCTCAAGCCGGGGGGGCGCTTCGTCGCCACCGACCTCTACCGCGCCGGTGGTGTGCCGCTGATCCTCAAGCGGCTGGCCGAGGCCGGCACACTCCACGGGGACGCGATGACCGTCACCGGCGAGACGATCGGCGAGATCGCCGAGGGCGCGAGCGAGGCCGCGGCCCAAGAAGTCGTGCGCACGCTCTCGGACCCGCTGAAGAGAGAAGGCGGGCTGGCGATTCTGCGCGGCAACCTCGCCCCCGAAGGAGCGGTGGTCAAGCTCGCCGGCACCGAGCGCAAGAAGCAGGTCGGCCCCGCCCGCGTCTTCGAGTCCGAGGAGGAGTGCTTCCGCGCCGTCAAGGACCAGGAGATCAAAGCCGGAGACATCGTCGTGATCCGCAACGAGGGCCCGGCCGGCGGCCCCGGGATGCGGGAGATGCTGCAGGTGACCGCGGCGATCGTCGGCGAGGGGCTGGGCGAGGACGTGGCGCTGCTCACCGACGGGCGCTTCTCCGGCGCCACCCGCGGCCTGATGGCGGGCCACGTCGCTCCCGAGGCGGCCAAGGGCGGCCCGATCGCCGCCGTGCGCGAGGGCGACGAGATCACCCTCGACGTCGAGGCCCGCCGCATCGACGTCGCCCTCTCAGACGAGGAGATCGCCAAGCGCGTCGCCGAGTACCGATCCCCTGAGCCGCTCTACACCCGCGGCGTGATGGCCAAGTACGCGGCCACCGTTTCGTCAGCCTCGCAGGGCGCCGTCACCGGCTAGTCGCTCAGGAAGTCCTCGAGCACCGCGTTGAAACGGGCCGGGCGTTCCAGTTGGGGCACGTGGCCGGTGCGCTCGAAGATCTCCAGGCGGGACTCGGGAATGCGGCGGTGATAGCTGAGCGCGGCCAGGGCCGGGATGATCCAGTCATCGAAGCCCCAGACGATCATCGTCGGGATGTCGATCTCGGCGAGGTGATCGCGCGCGTCGTAGTCGATCGCCGCGGCGAGGGCGTCGGCGAAGCCGGGGCACTGCAGGCCCGACGCCATCTGCTCCCAGAGCAGTTCCGGCCGCAGCCGGTTCGGGTAGCGGAGGAAGAGCCGGAACATCAGGTACCGCGCGCGCCGGTGGCTGACGACTTCCCGCGCCGCCCGTCCGAAGCCCGGCCCGAACGTGTTCCAGGCGTGCGTGGTGGCGAAGCCCCGCTCCTCGGGCCGCCAGGTGTTGATCAGCCCGGCGGCTGAGACGAGGACGAGGCGGTCGAACCTGCCCGGCGCCGAGAGGGCCGCCTCCGCCGCGACCAGCCCACCCATCGAGTTGCCGACGACTGCTCCCTTGTCGACGCCGATCTTCTCGCAGAAGTCGTGAAGGAGGCGGCCGTAGGCGAACATGTCGATGTCCCAGGAGGGCATCGGGCTGCCGCCGAAGCCGGGGAGGTCCAGCGCGATCGCGCGACGGCCACGGCCAAAGTGGGGGAGGTTCTCCAGCCAGTTCTGCCAGGAGCCGGAGAGGCCGTGCACGAAGACGATCGGCTCTCCCTCGCCGATCTCGGCGTAATTGACATCGGCGCCCGGCAGCTCCACCCGCCGTAGGTGCCGGCGCCAGTCGATCTTCAGCCAGTCGGGGTCCGGATTGCCGTAGTCGTCAGGCATAGCCCATACGTTCAAGTATGGGTATCTCGCGGATCTGCGGAGGCTGTAGGTGGTCCCAGAGGATTCCCCGCGGCCGCTCGTACTGGCGCTCGACGTCGATCACCGCGCGGGGCGTCGCGATCGCGTCGATCGGCAGGTCGTGCGCGGTCATCATCAGGTGGCGGCGCAGGATCTGGGTCGGGTGGACGGTGGTCGCCACCGTCGTGTGGCCGTCGATCTTGCCGGCGTCGATCAGGATTCCGTACTCGAGGTCGGAGTAGCCGCCTCCTTTGCCGACTCGGGCGCCGCTCAGGTTCACCGCAACCGATCCGCAGAGCACGAAGTCGATCTCCGGCAACTCGTCCAGCGCGATCACCCGCCCGTGCTTCAACGCCCCCTTGATAGTCGCCGCTTCTTTCATCGCTTGCTTGGACAGCTTCTTCGGGTCCAGCACCCGGAAGGGATGCGGGTCGCGCAGCCGCGGCACCGCCATGATCACCGTCTTGCCCTCCTCCAGGGCGATGCGGCGGGCATAGGTCTGGGGGGAGTCCGGGTTCGCCTTGATCGTCCGCGCTCGCTTCCAGGCCCGGTGTCCGGCCAGCTTCTCCGCCGCCATTCTCGCGCCGGCGAAGTTCGGGATTCGCCCCTCGGCGCCGGGGAAGCGGGACACGCCCTCGCGGTCCATCGCCTTCCAGACCTCCTTGCGAACCTCGTCCTTGGAGCGCACGGGCCAACGATATCCCGCCCGCGCCGGCCGCAGGCGCATGTCGATTTGCAGGGAAGGACGGCGATTTGACCGAAAGACTCGTATCCCTAGACTTTGCGCAACGGGTTTGAGGGCATTGCCGACGGTCAATCTGGAGAGACGATGAAGAGTCACAAGACGAAGATCGCGATTGTCGTCGTGGCTGTGCTCGCGCTCGTCCTCGGCGCGGTCGGCGCCTACGCCTACGACAGCTCCCGGGGCGACACGATCGCCGAGGGAGTGACGATCGGCGGCGTCGATGTCGGCGGCCTCGACGCGACCGAGGCCCGGCGGGAGGTTCGCCGCGAGCTGATTGCGCCGCTGCGCCTGCCGCTGAGAGTCGGCTATGACGGCGAGAGCTGGGAGCTGCCCGGCAGACGGCTGAAGGTCCACGCCGACCTCGACGCCGCCATCGAGGAGGCGCTTGCCGCAAGCCGCGACGGCGGACTCCCGGCCCGCCTCGTCCGCTACGTCACCGGCGGCGAGGTCGACGAGAGCATCGCCGCCGACGTCACCTACTCCCAGCCGGCGATCAACCGCTTCGTCCGCCGCGTCGCCGCCGCCGTGAACATCGAGCCGCAGGACGCGACCGTGGCCGCCAGTGGCGAGTCGCTCAGCGTCGTCCCCGCCGAGAACGGCCGCAAGCTGCGCGACAACCTGCTGGCCAGGGAGCTGAACGCGGCCGTCCTCAACGCCAACGCCCCGCACACGATCGCCGCCCGCACGCACTATGTGAGTCCCGAGGTGACCGCGGACGAGGTGGCCTCCGAATACCCGTCCTACCTCACGCTCGACCGCGAGTCCTACACGCTGCGCCTCTGGAAGAACCTGAAGCTGGCGAAGACCTACACCGTCGCCGTCGGCCAGATCGGCCTGGAGACGCCGGCCGGCCTCTACGGCATTCAGGACAAGCAGGTGGACCCCACCTGGAACGTGCCGGACTCCGACTGGGCCGGCGAACTGGCGGGCCAGTCGATCCCGCCCGGGCCGTCCAACCCGCTGAAGGCGCGCTGGATGGGGATCTATTCCGGCGCCGGCATCCACGGCACCGACGCCACCTACTCGCTTGGCACCGCCGCCTCCCACGGCTGCGTGCGGATGGCGATCCCCGACGTGGTCGAGCTCTACGACCAAGTCGATATAGGCACCCCCATCTACATCGACTAGCGAAGGCGCCGACCGCGATGCGGCGAACCTAAGGGCATGACCTGGGAAAGAGCTCTGGCGGACTACGACCGGGACCTGCGCGGACGCGGTCTGGCCGAGCGGACGCGGCGGGCGTATGCGGTGGACCTCGGGCAATTCGTCGAGTGGGCCGGCGAACGGTCCCCCGCCGACATCCGCCATCGCGACGTCCGGCGCTATGGCGCCGGCCTCTCCGCCGATGGCGCCTCGCCGGCCACGGTCGCCCGCAAGCTGGCCGCGATCCGCGGCCTCTACAGCTTCCTCGTCCGCACCGAGCGGGCCGGCCAGAACCCCGCCGACCTGGTCTCCAGCCCGAAGCGGGACCAGAAGCTGCCGCGCGTGCTCACCGCCGAGCAGGTGCGCTCGCTGCTGGAGAAGATCCCGGCCCGCACGCCGCTGGAGCTGCGCGACCGGGCGATGCTTGAGCTGGCTTACTCGTGCGGACTGCGCTGCGAGGAGATCGTCAACCTCGACGCCGGCGCCTTCGATCCGGAGACGGAGCAGCTGCGGGTGCTCGGCAAGGGCTCCAAGGAGCGCCTGCTCCCGGTCGGCGAGCCCGCCCAGCGGGCGCTGCGCAGATACGAGGAGCGCGCCCGCCACACGCTCGCCTCCGATCCGCGCCAGCGCGCGCTCTTTCTCTCCAGGAGCGGCCGCCGGCTCTCCAACTCCGATGTCACCCGCCGCCTCGGGCTCTGGGTCCGCGCGGCGGCCCTCGCCTCCGGCGTCTCACCCCACTCGCTGCGACACTCCTTCGCCACCCACCTGCTGGAGGGCGGGGCGGACCTGCGCACGATCCAGGAACTGCTCGGCCACGCCTCGATTTCCACCACGCAGGTCTACACACGGGTGGACGCCGCTCGCCTGCGCGACACCTACGCGGCCGCCCATCCTCGCGCTTGAGCGAGACCTGTCATCGAAAACGTCCCTGCAACCGTAGAATCGGGAGAGGCGATGGAGACGGGCGTAAAAGAGGTTGAGCTGCGGGACCTGTGGCGCCGTTACAAGGAAGACGGGGACGCTGCCGCGCGCGAGCGCCTGGTCGTCGCCTACTCGCCGATGGTCAAATTCGTCGCCGGCCGGCTGGGGGCGGGGCTGCCATCCCATGTGGAAGACGCCGATCTCATCCCCTACGGGCTGATGGGCCTGATCGGGGCGATCGAGCGCTTCGAGCCGGAGCGCGGCTTCAAATTCGAGACCTTCGCGATGACCCGCATCCGCGGCGCCATCATCGACGAGCTGCGCTCACTGGACTGGGTTCCGCGCTCGGTCCGCGCCCGCGCGCGGGAGATCGAGGCCGCCCAGTCGAGACTCGAGCATGAGTTGCAGCGGGCGCCGACCGAGGCGGAGCTGGCCGTGAAGCTGGCCTGCAGCGAGGAGGAGCTGCAGGCCTCGCTGCTGGAGATCTCCAACTCCTCCGTCTACGCCCTGGACGAGCTGTGGACGGTCTCCGACGCCTCCGGCGACAAGGTCTCCCTGCTGGACACGATCGCCGACGACGCCGCCGCTGACCCGCAGGAGGCCCTCGCCACCAGCGAGGTGAAAGAGCGCCTCACGGAGGCGATTTCCTCGCTGCCGGAGCGGGAGCAGCTGGTCGTCGCCCTCTACTACTACGAGAACCTCACCCTGCGGGAGATCGGCGAGGTGCTCGGTGTCACCGAATCTCGCGTCTCCCAGCTGCATACGAAGGCCGTGATGCGCTTGAAGTCGGGCCTGCAGGGGGATTAGCGTGAGTTCCGAGCAGCGCAACGGCCTGGTCGATCCCGCCGCCCCAGGCGCCAATGTCGGCCGCGTCGAGTTGAGCGGCGAGTCTCTCTCCGGGCGGCTCGAGCGCGCGGCTGCCCGCTTCAACCTCAGCCAGGCTGCCCGCACGGTCGCCGGACTGACGCGAACCTTGGGCGGGCCCTCGGTTTCGATCGGCGCTTCTGCCGGCGCGCCGGGAGAGGTGCGGATCACCGTCGCCTGGGAGTTGTCCTGGTACCAGTGGGGGATCGACCTGAGCGACGAGCGGCGTCCCGTCTTCCCGATCGGCAAGGGCAGCGAGGTCAGCCAACTCGACAGTTCCGCTCGCCAGTGGAACGCGACCGCCGTCGCCGGCCAGGTGGTCCTCGGCGCCCCGGTCGCCCAGCGCGGGCGACCTGTCTAAGCGAGTGGACAGAGTCGTGGTCAATGTCGACGGCGGCGCCCGGGGCAACCCCGGGCCGGCGGCGATCGCCGCCGTCGTCCAGGACGCCGACGGTCAGGTCCTGCTGGAGAAGGGGGAGACGATCGGCCGCGCCACCAACAACGTCGCCGAGTACAGGGCGCTTCTGCTCGGCATCGAGCTGGCGGCGGAGTTGGGGGCGAGCGAGCTGGAGTTGGTGGGCGACTCCGAGCTGATCGTTCGCCAGGTTGAAGGTAGATACAAAGTCAAGGACGCCGCCCTGCGCGACCTCCACTCCAAAGTGAAGCGGGCCCTGGAGCCTTTCTCCGCTTGGTCGATTCGCCACGTTCGCCGCGAGCAGAACGCCGAGGCCGACCGCCTCGTCAACGAGGCCTTCGATGCCTGAGCCGATCGATCCCAGCGTCGACATCGGCCATGTCCATCTCAAAGTCGCCGACGTCGACCGCGCGCTGGGCTTCTACTGCGGCGTGCTCGGCTTCGAGCTGCAGCAGCGCTACGGCGAGGACGCCGCATTCGTCTCGGCCGGCGGCTACCACCACCACATCGGCCTCAACAGCTGGCATTCGAAGGGCGCCGCGCCGCCCCCGCCGGGCAGCATCGGCCTCTTCCACACGGCGATCCGCTACCCGACCCGCCGCGCCCTCGCCGACGCCCTCAAACGAGTCGTCGACGCCGGCATCTCCTTAACCGGAGCCTCCGACCACGGGGTCAGCGAGGCCCTCTACCTCGACGACCCCGACGGCAACGGCGTCGAGCTCTACTGGGACCGCCCCCGCGACCAGTGGCCCGACCCCCAGCCGGGCAACAAGGTGGAGATGTATGTCCACCCCTTGAACGTCCAGAACCTCCTCGCCGAGCTCGACGGCTGAGCCCCAACCCACGGCTATACTCGCCCCCGATGCGGCTGTAGCTCAGCTGGCTAGAGCGTCTGCTTGCCATGCAGAAGGTCGTGGGTTCGAATCCCATCAGCCGCTTTTTCGGAAGCCCGCTCGCAGAGTGGGTTTTCGCGTTTCAGGGGCTGGTCGGCGCGATGGCGGACGAGATTTTCCAATCGCTCGCTGCCCAAACAGACCTGGGCGATTGGCGCTCATCTACGCTTCTCATGGAGCTATCCCGGCAGCGACGATGACGGGATGAGGCGCATGCCATGGTCACCGGTGAGCTACAAGACACCAGAATCGCGCGGCTGCGGGTCGCCTCCATCCTCGCCGGGGGGGGCGCCGGAGCGCTCGCCCGCGCCGGCGTGGCCGAGGGCCTGCCCTCCTCCGGTGGCTCGTGGCCGTGGGCGACGTTGGCAGTCAACCTCGCGGGCACGGCGCTGCTGGCCTGGCTGACGACCCGCCTGGACGAGATCGTGCCGCCCAGCCGCTACGCACGGCTGCTCCTCGCCACCGGGCTGTGTGGCGCGCTGACCACCTTCTCGACGTTTCAGATCGAGGTGCTGCGCCTAGCTAAGAACGGGTACCCCGGGACGGCCGTGGGCTATGCGGCGGTGAGCCTGGCGGCCGGGATGGCGATCGCGATTGCGGCCACGGTTATTGCGCGAAGGCGGCGCTACGGATGATCACCATTCTGGCCTGGATCGGCGTCGGCGCGCTCGGCGCGCTCGGCGCGCTCGCCCGCTTTCGGGTAGCCGATGCGGTGACCGCGTTGCGGCCGAGCGCGTTTCCGTTCGGGACGTTTGTCGTCAACATCAGCGGTGGCTTCACCCTCGGCCTGCTCACCGGGCTCGGCGTGACCGGTGACGCGATGCTCGTATTGGGCACCGGGCTGCTGGGTGGCTACACGACGTTCTCGACCTGGATGGTCGAGGCGCAGCGGTTGGGCGAGGACGCGGCGTGGGTGGCCATGTCGAGCTATCTGCTCGGCTCGATGCTCGCCGGCCTGGCCACGGGCGGCGCCGGCTGGCTGCTGGGCGGCGAGCTGCGATGATCGCCGACGCCCTCAAACTGTCGGTGTACTTCGGTGATTCGGTGACAACCGGCGGCATCCTGTCCAGCGATGCCCTGATGGACTGCTTCGAGCGTCACGGGCCCGCCGCGGCGACGCTGCTGCGAGGGGTCGAGGGCTTCGGGGCTAACCGGCGGATCCGCGCCGCGCGCTTTCCGGACCTTTCGGCCGACCTGCCGCTGCTCGCGGTGGCGGTAGACGAGCACGACCGGATCCGAGGGATGATCGACGCGGTCGACGAGGCGGTGCCGCGCGGCCTGCTCACGCTCGAGCACGCGCTGCTGGCGACTGGGACCGACGTGGCCTCCGCGGAGACCCCGGACGGGCCGGGACGGGCGGCGAAGCTGTCGGTCTACTGTCGGGCCGATGAGCGGATCAACGGGCGGCCGGCTGACCGGCAGGTGGTCGAGATCCTCCGCCGCCACGGCGCGACAGG